>Ga0136653_10000955_pt1 | contig 15522 bp, 10 predicted proteins | sample LakKivw275mmetaG_FD_94866 | JGI IMG/M metagenome (GOLD analysis project Ga0136653, IMG submission 94866) | Anoxic lake water microbial communities from Lake Kivu, Rwanda to study Microbial Dark Matter (Phase II) - Lake Kivu water 275m metaG... | ecosystem: Environmental > Aquatic > Freshwater >...
CGAGAAAAATGCTAAAGACATTCTTTAATAAATTACCTTTGTTTTTCATGTGTTTAAACTTTCTTTGTTTTATGCAAGACAATCAATATCCGTCATTTATTTAGCTGAGGTATTATCTCAATTCCGTCTATCTTGGGGTGGTTTGCCTTAGCATGTAAAAGAATCTGAATAAGATTATCCTGCACATGCACTTTAACACTTCTAACCATTGGTTTGTACAAGCCCCCGGCTTCAGCGCAGACATCAACCTCTTTTTGCTGTACGCCATTGACCTCGAGTCCGAATACACGTCTGCCCGGTATCTTTGCCCCCTCCCATGATTCCGCAAAATAGAGGTTCACCGTATAGTCTCCGTTCGGGACTTTAAATCCATAACCTTCTCCACCAAAGCGTTCACTCCGGAGTATTTCTGCCAGAGGACTTCCGGAATAATCATTGGAACCTGCAAAATAGCTCGGGTTTCCCCAGTAATATCCCCTGTCTGAAAGCCATACATTACCGTTTTTATCTGTTTTATTCTCAGCGCTGCCGCAATCAATTCGTGAAATTGTGGTTCCTGGAAGAGGATATGGTTCAGGATATGGTGAAGGAGATAAGTCAATCGAGGGATTATAGGCAGCCTCTATCTGGTCAATATATACTGTTCCTCCATCGTTATTTCCGTTTTTTTGTACCCAGTAACCGATTTCTATGTTCTGCTTTAAATTGATGTCCCTTCCCAGGAAACTTTTAAAGGGAATCTCAAGAATAATTGGTCGTGTGCCAAAAAGCGGATAATGGAATTCATATCTTCCTCCGATAGCAAAGAATAGTTTCAGCAGATTGCCCGAATTATCTGGTTTGACCCACAGCCTGAAAACATTACACCGTGTCAGGTCAAGCTCTTTAAACATGACGAAGCCCGAGTAACCTCTTCTACCGAACATATAGTCCATGCGAAGACTGTTGGTCCCGTTGCATTTGTTCACTGTATCCAGAGACAACATTGCCATCCCGCCATGAGATGTCCATGCGTAATTGCTCCACAATTCTGTATTTCTGGAGTAGATATCAAAGTTTTCAATGTGCACAGTGTTACCCTCCTGAAAAGGCTTTGCGGACGGTGGTGCCGTAACAGGGTCTGTTTCTTCTTTCAGCGCCCTGAAATGTCCGAAATAGATTGTCCCTTCACCAAGCATTGAAGGCTGATCGAAATGAATATGAAAATTCATCCCTTTAACCGGGCAGTTAAAGGAAGGATTGTCTTTGCTGTAATAGGGCCACCATACACCTCCAAGGTTTTTCAGGCTGCTCCTTACGGGAAACGGATCATACCCTTTCAGGTAAAACTGGATACTGCCCTGCTCGTTTTTCCCGTTGACAAAGGTAACCGTTGCCTTCCGGTTTGAACCGTCGGGTTTTACCCAGAATTCCACGGATGAATATCCAGACAGATCAGCATTAATTCTGTAATCGAACCATGCTTGTTCTGCATAGGGCCCCAATGTATTTATCTTATAATCACAGCGAATGGCATACTTCCCCTTTTCAATTATATCCTTTTCAAGCGATTGGGTAATTTCGTTGTGAACAACCCACCGGGTGCAGTTTTTTTGCAATTCGCTGCTATTCCCCCTGAATTTCGAAAAATCTTCAAAGACATATTCCCCCGGAATGCTTTTAATCACGGCTTGTTTAAAAGGAATTATCTCAATACCGCTTAGGGTTGTCTTCCCCTTTTTTGGCGTCAGGACAATGTTAAGGGTTTTGCTTTTAACTTCCGCTACAGTGCTGATAACATAAGGTATACCGGCGCCGCTGCTCAAATTATAAATATCAAAATTTTGCCAATTGTTATTACCTGCAGTGAAATCAAATACTCTGGAGCCGATGGAAGCAGAACTGTCGGTCTCCACGAAATGAAGTACCACCAGATATTTCCCGTCAGGTAAACTGAAACTGTAAGACCTGGCATCAAGTCTTGCCTTCCGGTAAAGCCATGGATTATTAACAGAATGGACCTTAACGGGATTTGAAATTATCTGTCCGCCATCAAAATTGCTGTCAGCTTTCCAGAGCCTGCCTTCCGGATCGGTGAAATCTTTTTCAGAACCGGCATTTATCCTCAAAGCTGCTGGCTGGGAAAAACTTTCCCCGCAAACAGAAAAGAAAATGAATAAGCAGATTAAAGATCTCATAATTCATAGTTTTTTTTATGCTATAAAATGTTCTTTATAATAAATTATGATCACATCGCGATCCTTTTCACACTGGCCGCCTCGAGGATCGTGGGGTTTTCACTACTTTTACACGAGGATGTTCGCCGAGCATGATTTTAATCTTTTTCAAAGCCCTGTATATCTGTACTTTCACTGTATTCTCAGATATACCCAGCTGGACCGCTATCTCTTTATGGGGAAGATCTTCAAATCTGCTCATAAGAAAGATCTTCCTGCATTCCTCCGGAAAATTTTCAATGCATCTTTCTATTGCCTGGCTCAACTCCGACATACTCAAAGATTCAGGAATTGAATACATCTCCAAAGGGTTAACTGCCTTGTCGAGCTTCTCAATCGTTTCCGCACTAAGCTCTGTGAAACGCTTATGAGTCCTGGTCAGATAGTTCAGGCAGGCATTGTGGACACTTCTGTAGAGGTATCCCTGCAGTGAAGAAGTAATATCCAGGCCTGCCGCCGTTTCCCATAATTTCGTGAAGACATCCATCACGATATCTTCAGCAGTCTCTCCACAGTGAACCATATTCATAGCATATCGGCTCAATGAGGCATAATGGTTGTCAAACAGGAATCGGAAAGCTCTTTGATCTCCCTGCTTTATTGACTCAATTAAATACTTGTCTGATGATGAAAGCATCCCTGCATCGTTTTAATTTTATCCATATTTATAAGTACATTTCACCTGGTTATAATCCCATCGGGATATAAAACTCATGATGTTTGATCATTAAGGGTCATCTTCATTTTCAAGATCTATGAGTGCCTGTATATATCCCAGTTCATGTACTTTTCAATTGCTTCTTCTATTGCGCTGGCAACAAGACCCCTGGTCATTGCCACATGGTGCTCGAAGCCATATCTGCAAATGAATTTCAGCAGTTTCTGCAGGTTCTCAACCCGCGAAACGGCAATTCCACCGTCCATTCCATACTGGTCGGCAGTAAATTCACCTTCGCCGACATAAGACTGAATAGCCCCGGCAACATCGTTGGTTGAGATCCGGAAGAAAGAGAAGGGGCCGGGAGCAACTTTGCCTTTTATAGCCCCGAAAGTATCCTCATGACCCAGGACAGTGCCCAGGATATCGAGTGTTGAAATCTCAATTTCATTCTTCATGAAGCTCTTCGGGTAGTTGCTGCAATGGGTGCAGACACACATATTACGGTCGGTGCCGAAGTTGTTGTTCCAGTCGAGCAATGCAGGTGCATTTCCTGAAGCCAGTAAAAGAGTGTACATCGAAACAACGCCGGCAATATCAACCTCACAGGCACTGGGCAGGAACTTTTCGCCCAGCATGCTCATGGTAAGACATGAGGCGCAGCCGTAGTTTTTCTGAATCGATTCCCAGCACTGAACGGCAGTTGCATCAATTTCATTCTCGCCAATCCAGTTTTCAACGGCCACCCCAAACTTTGCCTGAAGGATAATTTTTTCTTCCTTGATTCCGGAGGGGATTTTACCATAAGCTTTAATCTCTCCAACCTTCTTAATCAGATCAGCGGATCTGCGGTCAATTTTTTCGGCGGCACCAAATACTTCAGAAAGATCGACAGGCACAACTGTGATCCCTGAAGCCTGTAGGAGTTTTTCACTGGCACGCATTGTCTGGAATGCACCCGGACGTGCACCGATTGCACCGATACGAGCTTTCCTTAATCCGTTTACTACACGGCAGACACTGGCAAAGTAGTTTACATCATGCTCAAAAGTGTCGCTCTCAACTGGGTAGGTGTGGAAGGTTGTGTCGGTAAAAGGTATGCCATATTGTACAAGGTTGTTGCACACCGAAATTTTCCCGCAGAAAGCATCGCGGCGGCTGTATACATCCACCTTATTGTTGTCGTCGTCGCAGGCCTGAACCATTACCGGAACATCAAGCTTTGCCAGATTTATGGTATTAACCACCCCAAGCTCGTCACCAAAATTGGGCAGCACCACAATGATACCATCAATTTTGTGGCGGTTGTCGCTAAACAGTTTTGCGCATTTCTGCGCATCTTTTACTGTTTCGATATTACCAGTCGGTGTTTCGGAAGAAGGAAGGATGACATAACCATATCCCATTTTCTCCATCTTTTTAAGCAATACACCCCGTGCTTCATCGGCCAGTTTTGAACTGAAAATATTGCGGGTACCAACGATTAACCCGAATGTAAGTTTTTGTTTATAAGCCATTTTTCGTAATTATTAAATTGTTATTGTTAATTCTTTGCTCTTTTTACTGCTTTGTTCCAGCCATCGTATAATGCTGTAACTTTATCGGAAGGCATATTCCCGGTGATAAAATCGTTGTTTGACCGCAGTTGTGTAATCTCTTCAGGATCTTTGTAAATCCCAAGTGCCAGACCACAAGCCAGCATTACCCCCAGCGCCGAAGCTTCTTCAATATCGCTTCTGTTGATGGTTGCATTGAGCATATCGGCCTGAAACTGCATCAGGAATTTGTTTTTCACCGGACCGCCGTCCACCCTGAGCTCTTTCAGTTTAATTCCCGCACCACCGGTCATCAGGTCAATAAGGTCTTTCACCTGGTAAGCTATTGCTTCCAATGCTGCCCTCACTACATGGGCTCTGGATGTTCCGCGTGTCATACCGCATATTAGTGCACGTGCTGTGTTGTCCCAGTAAGGAGCTCCCAGGCCTGTAAACGCCGGAACAAAATATACACCTCCAGTGTCGGGTACAGACTCAGCCAAAATTTCGGTCTCTCCAGGATTATCAATTAGTTTCAGGTCGTCCTGCAACCATTTGATGGTCGCTCCGGTGCAATGAATATTTCCTTCGAATACGTACGAAACTTCATTTCTAAGAGCGTATCCTATTGATGTTACCAATCCTTCGGGGCTTTTATGCGGTTGGCTTCCAATGTTCATCATTATGGAGGAGCCTGTACCGTAGGTAGCTTTGCCCATTCCGGGCGAGAAACAGTTCTGTCCAAATAAGGCTCCGTGTGAGTCTCCTAGTACACCAGCAATGGGGATTGGTTTCGAAAAAGCGCCTCCTGCAACGGTAAGGCCATATATCTCGTCGGCAAATTTAATAACAGGGGCCATGTTTTCCGGAATGTTCAAAATTTGAAGAATCTCAGCATCCCAGTTTCGTGTATTAATATTGTATAGCATAGTGCGGCAAGCATTGGAGTGGTCGGTAGCATGGATTTTTCCCTGGGTAAGATTCCAAATCAGCCAGCTGTCAATGGTTCCGAAAAGGAGATCGCCCTTTTCTGCTTTTTCGCGTGCGCCGCTTACATTATCAAGAATCCAGGCTATTCCTGTAGCCGAAAAATAGGGGTCAATTATAAGCCCGGTCTTTTCGCGAAAGAGGTTTTCATATCCTTTTTGCTTTAATTCATCGCATTTTGCAGCACCACGATTGCATTGCCAAACAATGGCATTGTAAACAGGCTTGCCTGTATGCCTGTCCCAAACCACCACCGTTTCGCGCTGGTTGGTAATGGCTATTCCCAATACATTTTCGGCATCAATTTTCGATTCGGAAATCACATTTCGGATAACCTTTATTGTGTTTTTGAAAATCTCGACCGGATCGTGTTCTACCCAACCGGACTGAGGATAATACTGGTCATGATCAACATTGGCACGGGCTATTAATTGCGCTTTGGAGTTGAATAGTATTGCTTTGGTAGCCGATGTGCTTTGGTCAATTGAGAGGATATATTGCATGCTCTTTTTATTTGATCTTTGTAATACGTAAGGCAGTAAAAGGTTTTCCAGGCAGCTGTACCAGTGTTTTCCCGCTGAACTCACCGTTTACAGGCGTTATTGTCATATCCCATGCATTGATTATTTCAATTTTATATCTGGCAGATTCAGGTAAATTAACTACCTGGCTACGCGGCTGATCCATAGCGTAATAATTGAGATAATATTCATCTTTATAGCCAATACCGGAATAGGGCATCCACCATTCGAAAATTGTGGTTGGGTTAAGATAAACCGGAGCCGATTCAATAATGCTTTTCAAGAATTTAATCCTTTCTGGACTTTGACCTCTCAGAATTCCCCCTTTCGACCACCAGAGTACATCACCTGACTCCCATCCCCATTTAACAGGATTCTCAGTAATATATGTTTCTCCATGGCCGACAAATCCGCCACTGGTGACCCCACGCCAAAACTTGTTCACCAATTCCTGGGGAGTGAGGTTTCCCCACGACCAGTTTATATTCCCTTCGTATCGACATTCGTCGTATACAACTGGTTTTTTATATTTCTGTCTTAAATCTCTGGCCTTGTATGTCTCTTCACTTTGAATACTGGCATGGGTAAGCAAGGGATTGGTGTGATCATACCATTTGGCACCGTTATGAATTCCACGTAACCTGTTATATGGATCATTCTCAGCAAAAAGACGTATTATTTTATCCCAATCTTCTGTTTTCAGTGAATTCATAAAATCATATTCGTTGGCCATGCTCCACCATACATTTTTAAAGGCAGCAAACCGGGCAATAATGTATTTAATATAAAACTCATTGACAGCCATACCCATATCTTTAAATCCCCATCGGTCATAAGGGTGAAAAACAATCAGATCGGCTTCAATGCCCATCGAATCCAGTTGCTGTATCCGCTTTTCAATATTCCGGAAATAGGCAGGGTTGAAACGTGTGTAATCCCATTCTTTTAATGGTATTCCTTCGAAAGGGTATAGCAATGGTTCGTTCTTGTTCCAGTCATAGTCTTTAGGGAAAATGCACATCCGCATTTTGTTAAAATAGCCATTCGATAATGTTTTCAGGGTGAGGTTTGCAAGGCTGTCGCCCTGGTGCACCCATGCATAACATGTTGTTCCGAATGAATAATGAGGTTTCCCGTCGGCATAGGCAAAATGAAAAGTGTCCTTAACCATTACAGGTCCGTGATTTTCTTTCAAAGCCGGGGTGCAAACAAATGCTCCCTTTTTACCATTCAGAGCTTTCACATTGCTGATGGTTTGATAGGTCCATTTACCTTCAGTGGCAGGCGAAAACCGGACTTTATACTTACCATCTCCATCGTAAAAACCGGCGATTGTATCAGAATAACCTGCTGTAATAAACACAGCCGAAAAGTTATTATCGACAAACGGATTGCCCGACGACGGACCGTTAAGCGTTACTTCAATTAGTTTCCATTTCTCTACTAGCTGCTGGGCAGATGCAGGAAATGAGAGCATCAGGAATGCGAAAATGACTATATGCTTCATAAATTTCATTTATTAATATTTGTTAGTTCTATCAGCTTAAATGCTTCATTTACAATGTTTTCTTTTGTTAGTCCATAATGATTGAAGATCTCGCCCGAACTGCCGTTTATCGCATTTTCGTCGGGTATACCGATAATTTTCATCGGTACAGGTCGATACTGCACAATAATCTCTGCAACTGCTGCGCCAAGTCCTCCATAGATGCTGTGTTCTTCTACAGTGATGATTCTTCCGGTTTCAGATGCAGCTTTTTTAATGATCTCAACATCCAATGGTTTCAGGGTATGCATATCAATAACCCTGGCTTCTACTCTGTGTTTTTCGAGCTCTGTTGCGGCTTCGAGACAATGAAAAACAGTTTCACCTGTCCCGATAATGGTAAGGTCATTGCCTTTATGCAGTGTTATCGATTTTCCAATCTCGAAAGGAACATCGCTGTTTATATACACATCGGGTACTGCACCGCGTCCCATCCGCACATAAACAGGGAAAGGGTAATTAACCAGTTGCCGGGTGAGAGCAACGGTTTGGGCTACATCGCATGGAAAAACAATGTGCAAACCCGGGAATGCACGCATAACTGCAATGTCGTGCAAACTATGGTGTGTACTGCCTAAAGCGCCATAGCTTACTCCACCACTGACACCAATAATTTTCACCGGGTTTTGCGAGTAGGCAACATCAACTTTAACCTGTTCAAGGCTTCGGGCTGAATAAAAACAGGCAGGCCCGCACACAAATGTTTTCTTCCCGAACGAAGCCAATCCGGCCGAAACACCAATGGCATTTTGTTCGGCAATACCAACTTCAACAAATTGGCCGGGTAATTCCTGTGCAAACCTGGTTAATGTAACCGACCCGCGGGCATCGGATGTAACCACTATAATATCTTTATCGGCTTTCGCGAGTTCGGTGAGCGTATCTGTAAATGCCTGACGGCATGGAATTGGACTCATAATTTATGTTGACTTTAACAGATTAATACTTGCATCTAACTCACCCAGGGCAATTTCCAATTGCTCTTTTGTCGGAACACCATGATGCCACTTTGCCTGGTTTTCCATGAATGAAACCCCTTTCCCTTTGATTGTGTGGGCGATCACCAGATGAGGCTTGCCGGGAACGACCGGAATGGATTGAAAAGTATGGTTAAGCCCGTTGAAGTTGTGCCCGTCACATTCGATGACATGCCATCCAAAAGCTTCCCAGCGGGAACGGATTGATTCGAGCGACATCACCTCTTCAGTGTTTCCGCTGATTTGAAGACGATTCCTGTCAATGATGGCAATGAGGTTATCGAGATTATAATGGCTGGCTGACATTGCAGCTTCATAAATTGAACCTTCTCCCTGCTCTCCGTCGCCCATTAGCACAAAAACCCTGTTTTTGCTTTTATTCATGCAGGCAGCCAGGGCCATTCCAACACCAACCGGGAGGCCGTGCCCCAAAGCCCCGCTGTTCAATTCTATTCCCGGAATTTTTTTTGTGGGATGCCCTGCTAATCTGGAGTTAAACTTGCCATAGGTATCAAGCAGTGCATCATCAATAAAACCAGCTTCGGCAAGAATGCAATACAAACCCTCAGCCGAATGACCTTTGCTCATAATGAAGCGGTCGCGGTCTGCTTTATCGGGGTTGGCCGGATCAATATTTAAAATATTAAAATAGAGGCTGGTGAGTATATCTACCGACGAAAGTGAGCCTCCGGTGTGACCGCCTTTTGCCTGGTAAATGATTTCCAGGATTCTCTTCCTGACTTTCAAAGCTATTATTAGCAAGTCTTTTTGTGTCCTCTGAGTCATTTCTTAGTTGTGTTTATACTGAAGAATATGTCCGTTACTACCAGAAAATCGTATATATGGCTGCCAGAAAAGCGATAATAATAGCAGCGCCGATTTTGAATCTTCGGTCTGTTTCAAAAATCCCTTTTGTGAGTACAACGGCATTCGGATGTGCCGTTCTACTTTCCAGGACAGAGCTGATAATTATAATAGCACTTAACAGTATAAATACGATTCCCATTCTATCCATAAAGGGAACATCCGGAATCATGTACTTTAAGGTAAGTGATAGCGGAATAGTGGCAATCCCTGCCCATAAAACCGACTTTGTGGTTGTTCTATTCCAGAAAAGACCGAAAAGGAAAATTGCTGTATAACCCGGAGTAAGCAGACCGCCAAATTCCTGGATGTACTGGAATACCTGATCGATATTACGTAAGAGGGGCGATAAGCAAATTGCAATTATTAAGGCCACAGCGGTTGCGATTCGTCCGGTTAAGATTAAGTTCTTATCGGATGCCTTTTTATTTATAAGTGATTTGTAAAGATCCATGGTAAAAATGGTGGATACTGCATTTGAGATAGATGCAAGTGCTGAAATAATGGCAGCTATAAGGGCAGCTATTGCAATACCTTTGACTCCCGGGAATAAGTAGGTCTTTAAAAGCCAGGGGTACGCCTCATCTGGTTTAGTTATATCGGCTTTCAGATAAAACGCCGCTAGTCCTGGCAGTACAACTATAAGGGGTAATAAGAGTTTAAGAAAACCTGCAAAAAGTACTCCGTTTTGAGCCTCTTTTATATCTTTTGCTGCCAGTGCTCTCTGAATTATATATTGGTTACAACCCCAGTAACTAAGGTTGGCAATCCACATTGCCCCTATTAATACACTTATTCCCGGCAAATACTTATAATTCGGATTTGCAGGTGAAAGTATCATATCAAACTTTTCCGGTACATTTTCATAGAGCACTTTAAGGCCGGCAAAAAAACCATTTCCGTCACTCACTGCATTCAACGCAAAATAAGTTGTCAGCAGTCCGCCACCGATTAAAACAGCTACCTGAAGAAGTTCAACATATGCAATTGATTTTAAGCCACCTACGATACTTATAAGCGCAGCCATAATAGCCAGGCCAATAATAGCATAAATCAGGGGTATTCCTGTAATAGTTTCTAAAGCCAGGCCTCCCAGGTACAGAACTGTTGTAAGCGCAATGAATACATTATCTAAAAAGAATATTATTGCCACGACAGTTTTCACATGATTGTTAAACCTGATTTCAAGAAACTGGGGCATGGTATAGATACCTTTACTAAGATAAATTGGCAGGAAAAACTTTCCTACCACTATTAGCGTTAATGCTGCCATCCATTCGTAGGAAGCTATACCAAGCCCAATGGCATAACCCGAACCGGACATGCCGATAAACTGCTGGGCCGAAATATTGGAAGCAATCAGCGAAGCCCCTATTACCCACCAGGGCAATGATTTGCTTGCCAGAAAGTAATCCTGTGAACTGCGTTCGGCCGCACGTTTTCTGCGCGACATCCAGAGACTAAATCCGATAGTGAGAAGCCCGTAAAGAATAAAAACAGCGATGTCAATATAATTGAATGTCATAAAAAAGATGTAACTAATCAGTGCCTAGAGTTTGGAGTGCCTAGAGTGCCTAAAGTTAATAAGAAAAGAATGAATCAGTTCCTTTTATAGGCAGCGATGACACTTAAAGCTCCAACCACATTTTGTTTATTTTTTATGGCGGTATCGATTATGGATCTCAGGATGGCGAAGTTTTCAGCAGCATTCAATATTTTGAATTGTCCGGATATTTTCTGCTTGACTTTGACATTGCGTATAGCTCTTTCCGAAGCATTGTTATCCGGAGGAACGTCTGGATGATAGAGAAAGGTGAAGATATGGCTGCGATGTCTGATGATACGCTTTTGAAAAGAGATCATCTCTTTGTGCTTTGGGTTCAACTGCTCACTCAGGAGACACTCCAGTTCTTTTTCCAGATCAGATCGGAGTGGATTAGGATAGTAATACTCCGCAGGAGCAAGTTGTTTTTTAAGTCTGTGCGCTTTTATGAGCATGGCCCGGAACCTGACCGGCCAATCCACTTTGTAACGTTCTTCAAGGTATTTAGTCTCGCGTTCCAGATGAGCCGTGCAAAGCTGATGGCTGCCTACCGGGGTTTGAAAGTGGGCCTTCCAGCAATCATGAACAAGGACAGCTTTCCTGGATATACCGCTCATGTTTTCATTGATCGTATTTGTGCCCCGGTTGTCAGACGCAGCAATATAAGTGGCCCGATCGTTTTGCCATGTCCAGAACCAATGTTTCTTCCCGTTGATTTTAACGCCTGTTTCGTCTGTGCCAATAACCCGGCTGCTCATTACATTCTGTCGTATCATTTCATAGGCACTGGCACCTTTGGATGCAAGACGGTTCAACAAACAATGAAGGCCACCTTCACTTATCTGAACCGCAAAGATGTCACCAAGCATTTCCTGAAGCCTTTTAAAAGGAAGGTATTGTCTTACGCTAAGATAACCAATGAGAGATTCAATACTCTTTCCATATTTGACAGGACTGTCAACATCCCCAGGAAAATCACTCTCGACAACCTTTCCACAAGTGCAGGTGCACCTGTACACCCGGTGCTCAGTAACAATCGGTTTTATCACGGGTATATCGATAACTTGTCTCTTGCCGGAATATTCAAAATGCTGACTGCTCACGTCTTTACCACATGCAGGACAAAAACATGCACGATGTTCAACAATCTCATCCGGCGTATCTGTCATCTTCAGAGTCTTGCCATCATGCCCTGGTTGTCCACCTGCTTTACGACCTCCTTTCTCCCTGAGACTGCTGGTACGGAGTGGCCTGTTCTCATCTTTAGAAGGTGGCAAGGAGCTGTTAGTGCTGTCTTTTTTGGTTTTGTACCGTGCCAATTCCCGTTCAAGAGCTTCTATTCGTGCAATCAACAGTGGAATTTTAGCAAGTTCCTGCGCCTGCATCAAAATGATGCGCTGGAGATCGTCTATTATTTTATCAGATTTTTCCATAGTTTTCACTACGAAACTAATCCTGAAATCCAATATATCAAAGAACGTAACCGCCTATTTATCAAACATTAAAATAATAATTGTTCATATGTACTCGTTTTTACAAGAAATCTCAGACCCGCACCAAAATATGTTCACTTCAAAGAAAAAATTGTTAATAACCGCTAGTTTTACAGAAACTGATTAGTTACAAAAAGATTAATCTAATTGAAACCTGTTGTTTTTAATACATTCCGAATACCAATACCCACTTTTCTTGATGATTCGTTTCTGGGTTTTAAAATCGACATATACCATACCCATCCTGCCAAAGCTTCCCCATTCATAATCATCCAGGAAGCTCCAGTTTGTATAACCGATAACTTTCACACCCTTATCGATAGCCTTTCTGCACATTTTCAAATGCTGATAGACATATTCTATACGGTACTCATCGTTCACTTCACCTTTATGGTTAATAAAGTCATCGGTCCAGCAGCCGTTCTCCGTTACCAGTAATTCCGGATGATTATATTTATTATCAAGGTATGAAAGCAGAGTGTATAACCCGGTTGTATCAATTGATTTATCGAGGTAAATAGTTTTCTCGTTTTTTGGACTTTCCACACCGTATGGCCACCAGCCTTTTCCATTTTCTTTCGCCAAACTAAACCGATCGGTATAGTAATAATTCAAGCCCAGATAATCAACCGGCTGATTAATCACCTCCATATCTCCCGGCTGTATAACCGGCAGTGAGACCTTTTCTTTCGCATAAAGGTCAATGATGTTTTGAGGGTATTTGCCAAAATAGATCGGATCGGCAAACCAGGCATGGTGCGAGTCGTTCACAATCCGGGCAGCTGTTACATCATCCGGATTATTCTGATCGGCAGGGAGAGCCATCTGAAGGTCGAGGGTAATACCGATTTTAGCTTTTGGGTTGATTGTGCGAATTGCTTTCACTGCTTTTCCATGGGCAACCAGGATATTGTGTGTGCATTGCAGAGCAACAGGCAGATCTTTTTTCCCGGGGGCATATCTTCCCATCCAATAGCCCATGAAACAGGTAACCCAGGGTTCGTTGAAGGTAGTCCACCAGGTAACGTCGGTTCCCAATGCTACAAACATAGTTTTTGCATAATTTTCAAAGGCATCAATTGTTTCGCGGTTTGACCAGCCGCCTTTATCTTCCAGTTTTTGCGGAAGATCCCAGTGAAAGAGCGTAACAATTGGTTCAATGTTGTTTTCTCTTAACAACCTGACCAGATCTTTGTAAAAATCAATGCCTTTTTGGTTCACCTGTCCGGTTCCTTCAGGAAAGATGCGCGTCCAGGCTACTGAGAAACGATATGATTTTACTCCTAATTCTTTTAACAGAAGCACATCTTCTTTATAGCGGTTGTAATGATCGGCCGTAACATTGCCGTTAATTATTACATTCCCGGGGGTATTGGAAAACCTGTCCCAGTTCGATTCGCCTTTCCCGTCGGCATTATGCGCACCTTCAATCTGATAGGCCGATGAGGATACCCCAAACAAAAAACCTTCGGGAAAAACAAGGGCTGAGCTTTCGCTTATTTTATTATTATCGTTATTGCTTTCCGGTCTGCAATTCGGGAACAGTAGCATAATTACTGGCATTAACCAGAATGCAGATCTTAGCCTGAACCAGGTATTTTCATGCTTTGAAGTTATGTTTTGTGTCTTCATATAATGTTTCTGATTTCGTTTTTATCTTTTTGCAAATTATTCCATTGAGCTGATTCTTACAGCCATCCATGGTTTTCCAGGCATATCTATTTCGAAAGCGCCGCTAAAAGTCCCGTTTACGGGTTCAACGGTCATATTCCATGTATCAATTATTTCGACTTTGAATTTCACGGCATCAGCAAGTCTGAACCTGGCCTTTTTCTGCTGGGTATTTCCGTAATAGAATAGGTAATAGTTATTATCCTTTATCAGGTACATCTCCTTGTTCCAGGGGTTGTGGAAAGGGTAAACCCCATCCCTGGGGCGTTGTTCCATAATTTTACGAAGGAATGCTATCCGTGCAGGGCTCTGGCCGTACAATAAACCTCCTTTCGACCACCAGAGAACATTTTCGGTATGAATGTATGTTTCGCCATGGGTGCAATAACCACCACGGCAATATACCTGCCAGAAACGACTTGTCATTTCTTCAGCTGTCAGGCTGCCCCAGTCGGTTGGAATATCGCCTTCGTAAACACACTCGTCAATTAGAACAGGCTTTTTATATCGTTCCCGCCAATCCTGGATGTGGAAAAAATCGGTGGTCTGAACACTTAGATGCGTTATATAAGGTTTAGCCTGGTCGTACCATTTCATCCCGTTATGAATTGAAACCAAATGACGATAAGGATCGTTTTGTTTAATAACTTCGAAAAGCCTTTCCCAGTCTTCGACAGATTTGGAAGCAATCAGGTCCCATTCATTGGCCATGCTCCACCAGACATTCCTGAAAGCAGCCATCCGGGCAATGACATACTTCATGTATCTCTCGTTGGCTTCGCGGGGCATGTTGTCAAATCCCCATTTTCCCCAGTCGTACGGATGAAAAAGGATAATATCGGCTTCAATGCCCAAAGCCATCAGTTTGGCAACCTGTTCTTCAAAATATCTGAAATATTGCGGATTAAACCGGGTAAAATCCCAGCCTTTTTCTTTAGAGCCTTCAAATGGATATACAAAAGGCTCATTCTGGATAAATACATCGTATTGTTTCGGGAAAATCCCCATGCGGATTTTATTGAATGGAGATTTTGAAAGTGTTTGTATGGTTTGGGAAACCATTTTATCGCCTTGCCAAACCCAGGCGTAACAGGTCGTGCCAACAGGATAATAAGGAGTGCCATCGGCATAGCCAAAATCGAAGGTATCCCTCACACTTACCGGGCCGTGGTTGTTCCCTGTGCAGGGGGTACAGTTGAAGTTGCCTTTCTGCCCATCTAGTTGCTTTATGTTGCTTTTAACCACATACTGCCAGTTACCAGTTTTATCGGGCATAAACCGGATACGAAAAGTATCATTGCCATCGTAGAAACCGTGGCAGACAAAAATTTTGCCGTTTAATCTGAATTCCGCGCTCAAGGTTATATCCGTAAACGGATTTCCATTGGTTTTGTATATAACCGGAAGCTCAAAAACCGAATACTGTTCGGTATTGCCTGCCAAGATATCTAAGCTCATGGATGTGATAAGAAGAATTATTAATAAATGCCTTTTCATGATCAATAATTTAC
>Ga0136653_10000956_pt1 | contig 15518 bp, 15 predicted proteins | sample LakKivw275mmetaG_FD_94866 | JGI IMG/M metagenome (GOLD analysis project Ga0136653, IMG submission 94866) | Anoxic lake water microbial communities from Lake Kivu, Rwanda to study Microbial Dark Matter (Phase II) - Lake Kivu water 275m metaG... | ecosystem: Environmental > Aquatic > Freshwater >...
AAAGGGTCTATTAACCAGATTCAGGTTAGTTAATCTAATTTAATAAATCAGGAGAGATACGTAATGAAAGACAAGAAACCGTTACCGCCGTTCCAAAAAATGGAAAAAATGTCTCCCGTAGAGAGGAAGAAGGTTTTGGATGAACAGCTGAGGTGGTTGGTTGCGTACGCTTATGAAAAGGCTCCCTCAACCAGGGCGCGATTGGATGCGGCAGGCATTGTTCCATCCAAGGTGTCCGGCATTAAAGACCTTGAAAATTTGCCACTTCTAAGGAAGGACCATCTGGTGGATTTGTATAAGAACAATCCTCCACTTGGTGGACTGGTTACGGTACCAATCACCAAGCTTGAAAGGGTCTACGTTTCGCCTGGACCGATTTATGACCCACATCATTCGAGTGAAACCTTTTGGCAAAGACACGTGTATATTGGTAGTTCTGTAGGATTTCACCCCGGTGATATTGTGGTAAACAGCTGGATGTATAACCTTGTTCCCGCCGGATTGATGATCGATGAGACATTAAGGCGGGCTGGAGTCACGGTTATTCCAATGGGTGTAGGAAATACCGAGCTTCAGGTGCAGGTGATGCATCAGCTTAAAGTCACGGGATTTATGGGCACCACGAGCTTTTTTATGAATATTATCACCAAGGCTGAGGAAATGGGTTTTGACATACGTAAGGATTTTAATCTGAGGCTGGCGATCATAGGAGGGGAAATGGGTGGTGGTCCGATTAGAAAGCTGGTTGAAGAGAAATACGGCATAGCCACGGGAGATATGTATGGTACTGCTGACGTTGGTATGATAGCTTATGAATGCAGTGCGAAAAATGGTATGCATATCGCCGAGGGCGTAATACTGGAAATGATTAGCTATGAAACCGGAAAGCAGATTCAGCCGGGGGAGGTGGGCGAAATAGTGGTGACCCCGATTGACGAAACTTATCCATTAATAAGATTCGGAACGGGGGATCTGGCTGAATTGACAGACGAGCCCTGTAAGTGTGGTCGTACCTCTCCTCGTATATCGAGACTTTTAGGCAGAGTGGGTGATGCTGTACGAACCAGAGGTATGTTTATCCATCCTCGCCAGCTCGAGCCGGCTGTGGCCAAGTTTCCACAGGTCGCCCAGTATCAGGCAGTTGTGACCAGACCGGGTCATAGGGATGAGCTTACTCTCAAAGTAGAACTCAAAACTGCAGAAGGAATCCAAAAAGATAAACTATCCGCCGATTTGAACCAGGTAGTGAGCGAGGCACTTAGAATTAAGGTTGATCGCGTGGAGTTCGTGGATAAAGGTGTAATTCCGGAATGGCACAAGTTAATAGTTGATGAGCGCGTATATTAGCCAGTCTCGGTTACACGTTTGACTCAGACAGCATAAAAGCTTCAAAGTGCTGTCTATTTCTGTTCGCTTCCGTACGCCCCTGTAGCATGCCTTTGCACGCAATCAACCTGTATTAGCTTCGAATTGTGGTAGAATAGATGCATCTTCTACAGGTTGGGGATAGGAACATGTCTATGCCTCTAATGAACACACAAAGTAGATCAAATATGCAATCGCTTTCTTGCGGCAAATTGACCTGGCTTTATGTAGAGAATCCGGATGCACCGGATGTGGAATATCTGGCCGAGCATTTCAACTTTAATCAACTTAACCTCGATGATGTTTTGAGTCGCGTGCAGCGTCCGAAAATCGATGAGTACCCGGACCACCTTTTTATAGTGCTCCATTTCCCTGTTTATAACAAGGAAAACCGTGTTACTACGCCCAGTGAGGTGGATATATTTATAGGCGAGAGTTATTTAGTTACAGTTCATAAATCAGGTGATCTGAAACCTTTAGCCAAGTTTTTTAACGAATGTCATATTGATGAGGGCATATGCAGTCTATATATGAGCCGTAGTTCTGGCTTTCTCCTTTATCATATACTAGATAGACTGGTCAATTATTGTTTCCCTATTCTGGACAAGGTCGTCAACAACACCGAAAAGATAGAGGACCTCATTTTTGCCAGGGCGATTCCAGAGACGGTTCGTGAAATATCGCTTATCCGTCGGGACCTTATATCTTTTAGACGTGTTATTCATCCTCAAGTGGCTGTTGTCGAGGCGCTCGAGCGAGTACAATATCCCTTTTTGAAAGAAGACCAGGAAGTTTACTTCGGGGACATTGCTGACCACATACGTAAAATCTGGGATGGCCTGGAAGACTGTAAAGAGGTGGTGGATGGGCTGGCGGATACCAGCAACTGGCTGACCTCGCATCGAATTCAGGAGATAATGCGGGTACTGACTATCGTCTTGACTATTATGGCACCGGCGACTCTGCTAGCTAGCATTTACGGCATGAATATCCATTTACCCGGTGGCAGAATCGAGACTTATGTACCACTAATAGTAATAATTTGCATCATGCTTATTATTACCGGATTCATGCTATGGTTCTTTCATCGCAGGCATTGGATTTAGAGCTAATCGAACGTGGAGAGTTTCAAGATGACGGTTTCGTACCGATTTCTGGTGGTGTCAGCACTTTTTGTCACCTGTCTCATAACCGCTAATATCATTATCGCCAAGCAGATAAGCATCGGTGGCATAATCCTGCCGGCTGCCATAGTGATTTTTCCTCTGAGCTATATTATCGGCGACGTTCTTACAGAGGTCTATGGCTATCAACAGGCACGTCGTGTAATCTGGCTTGGTTTTTTATGTAATTTAATCGCCGTGATGGCTATCTGGTTGGGCAAGATTCTGCCTCCAGCGCCGGTTTTCGATGGACAGAGTGCCTATGAGCGTATTCTGGGCAGTACTCCTCGGTTCTTGTTAGCCTCGTTTGCTGCCTATCTGGCAGGTGAGTTTGCTAATTCGTTCGTACTGGCCAAAATGAAGATAAAAACAAAGGGCAGGTGGCTTTGGACGAGGACCATAGGCTCCACGTTGGCTGGGCAAGCGGTAGATACCGTGGTTGTCCTGTCGATAGCGTTTTTAGGTGTGCTTCCGTTATCGGTACTGGGCTTGATGATATTCTTCCACTGGCTTGTCAAATGCATGTATGAAGCACTGGCTACCCCGTTGACATACGTGGTGGTAGCCTATTTAAAGCGCAAAGAAGGTATTGACGTATATGACTACGGAGTGGATTTCAATCCGTTGAGGGTCATCTGATAGATGAGAACCTGGATAGGCTGTGGAAATAAAGTTCATCGTCGATAACAATGTTGGCAAACTGGCGAAGTGGTTAAGAATAATGGGCTACGACGCGGTGCTTTTCTCTGAAGTAGATGATGGTAAAATGATAAAAACAGCTCTGGCCGAAGATAGAGTGATATTAACCAAGGATAGCCAGATAATGAAGCGCAGGTTGGTAACGAGCGGCAGGCTGAAGGCGGTTCTTATCAAAGATGACGATATCCGGGCTCAGTTGCGGCAGGTTGTGACCGCATTGAATCTGGACTATCACTCTAATCCGTTTTCCGTCTGTTTGGAATGCAATCAAAAGTTGGTAGAAAAGAATAAAGAAGCGGTCCGGGAGCTAGTGCCACCTTACGTTTTCAAGACACAGGAACAATATATGGAATGTCCATACTGTCATCGGCTATACTGGCGAGGTACACACTGGCAGGCAATGAGCCGTGAGCTTGATGAGCTGGCCAGGGCAAAATGATTGTGAAAGTCTGTTAAATATGAAGGTTGTTACTGCGGAACAGATGCGCCAGATCGACCGCCGCGCTGCCAGCGCCGGTTTGACCACGGAGATATTAATGGAGAATGCAGGACGGGCTATAGCTGAGCAAATTAAAAAGCTTGCTGACACTATCGCCGGCAAGCGCATTTTAGTAATAGTCGGGCCGGGAAATAACGGGGGTGATGGACTGGTGGCTGCTAGGCACCTCGCGGATTGGGGCGCCGAAGTTAATCTTTATCTATGCTCCAGTCGTCCAGAGGGCGATAATAATCTGGCTCTAGTTCAGCAGCGGGGAATTGTCGTCTTTCGGGCTGACCAGGACGGTGATTTTGCCAGGCTGGTTGAATTGTTATCAAAGTCGGAAATCGTAGTAGACGCGGTATTCGGCACCGGCAAGAGCCGGGCGCTCGACGGTGTTTTTAAAGAAGTAATGGCCAGGGTCATAGAAGCGAAAAATAGGAACTCCGGAGTAGAGATAGTTGCCGTAGATATACCTTCCGGGCTTGATTGCGATACCGGAGCGGTCGACCCGAGCTGTCCGCATGCTGATGCGACTATTACTCTCGGCTATCCGAAACCGGGGCTGTTCAATTTCCCTGGTGCAGCAAAAGCCGGCAAAGTTATTATCGCTGACATCGGTCTACCGCCCAGTATGAGCGAAAATATTCCAACCGAACTGATTACCGAGGCCTGGATTAAATCCGTATTGCCTGAACGCCCAGAGGATGCCAACAAGGGCAACTTTGGTAAGGTCCTGGTTGTGGCGGGTTCAATCAACTATATAGGAGCTGCTTATCTCGCCTGTATGGGCGCCGCCAGGGTCGGAGCCGGTCTGGTGACTCTGTCAGCGGCTTCGAGCATACAGCGAATCCTGGCAGCAAAAATGACCGAGGTAACATATACTCCGCTACCTGAATCCAAACCGGGTGTCATCGCCGCTACGGCGGCCTCTGTTCTAAAAAAGCTATTGCCCGACTATAAAGTACTGCTTATGGGTTGCGGCCTGGGGCAAAGCGCCGCTATTACCGGATTGGTTAAGTCTGTATTGTTCAGCAGGTCTAAAGGTTGGTTTCCAGCAGTGGTGCTCGATGCGGACGCTTTAAATACTTTAGCCAGGCTGCCGAATTGGTGGCAGAAGCTAAGTGAGGATGTTATACTAACTCCACATCCGGGTGAAATGGCCAGATTGGCTGGAATTACCGTTGACGAAGTACAGCACCGGCGACTGGAAATTGCCCGGAAATTTGCTACAGAATGGCAGAAGGTGGTTGTGCTGAAGGGCGCATATACAATCGTGGCTGCACCTGATGGCCGGGCTCGAATCAATCAGTCGGCTAATCCCGGTCTGGCTTCAGCCGGCACGGGTGACGTTCTGAGCGGCGCAATCGCCGGATTGGTGGCTCAGGGATTGCCTCTTTTCGATGCCGCTGCTTGCGCGGTCTATCTTCACGCACAGGCTGGAGAAATGGTTAGACGGGAACTCGGTGAGGCAGGCATGCTGGCTGGTGACCTTTTGCCGGCTCTGCCAAAGGTAATAAAGGCACTTAAACAAAATGAAACATCATAGGTTAGATGAATACCATGCTGTTAACCGTTGATATCGGCAATACGAACATAAATGTTGGCGTCTTTGACGGCGATAAATTAAAAGCTACCTGGAGAATGGCTACCGGTGTTCACCGTATGCCGGACGAGTATGCCAGCTTAATACTTCATCTTTTTGAGCATGAAGGGATTGCTGTACCGCAAGTCACAGACGCCATATTATGCAGCGTGGTTCCTCCACTGGCCGGCGTTTTTGAAGAGATGTGCCAGCACTATTTGAAAATTACTCCATTGCTGGTGGAAGCCGGAGTAAAAACGGGCGTTCGAATAGCTATGGATAATCCGAGGGAGGTTGGCGCTGACCGCATCGTCAACGCGGTAGCAGCCCATCAGCTATACGGTGGTCCGGTAATTGTTATCGACTTAGGCACGGCAACTACTTTCGATGCCGTTTCTAAAGAAGGTGATTACCTTGGCGGGGCCATTGCTCCGGGGATTGCCATCGCGACGGAAGCTTTGTTTGCTCGAACCGCAGTACTGCCGCGGGTGGAGTTGACCCATCCCAAGAAGGCTATCGGCCGGAACACGGTGGCTGCTATGCAATCGGGCATAGTTTTCGGGTATGCCGGCCTTATCGAGGGCATAGTTACCCGCATTCAAAAAGAGCTAGGCGTTAAAGCTAAGGTGGTGGCTACCGGTGGCTATGCCGAACTTTTGGCACAAGAGACAAGGGTAATAGAAGAGGTAAATCCTGATATAACGCTTATAGGTTTGCGTTTGATTTATGAGATGAATAAGACCAAGGACTAAGAAATGGGGCTAAAAGATAAGACTGTAGTGCTGGGCGTGACTGGCAGCATTGCTGCTTATAAAGCTGTTGAATTGGCCAGCCAGCTAACTCAAGCCGGAGCCAGGGTCGAAGTTATTATGACCGAGGCGGCTGGTAAGTTTATTGCACCTCTAACGTTTCGTAGTATTACCGGCGGGCCGGTGGTCACCGACATGTTCGAATTGAGTTCCGAGTATAGCATAGAACACGTGGCTCTGGCCGAAGCCGCCGACGTGGTAGTCGTAGCGCCGGCAACAGCCGACATCATCGCCAAAATGGCCGCCGGTATGGCGGATGATATGGTCAGCTGCACAGTCCTGGCCACTAAGGCGCCAATAATTATAGCGCCGGCAATGCATTCAGGTATGTATGAGAATTCGGTTACGCAGGCAAACCTGGCTAAACTCAAAGCCCGTGGCTTTGTCATCGTCGGGCCCGATTACGGCCGACTGGCATCGCGGGGAGTTGGCCTGGGACGCCTCGTCGACGTAAATGAAATTTTGGGAATTATTGGTCAGGTTTTAGTGGGAAGTAGCGATTTGGCGGGCAGACGGATTGTGGTCACTGCCGGTGGTACGCAGGAGCCGCTCGACCCTGTGCGCTCCCTTACCAATCGTTCTTCGGGTAAGATGGGTTACGCACTGGCTGAAGCCGCCAGGGACCGGGGTGCTAAGGTAGTCCTGGTAAGTGCTCCCACTGCTCTTATGAAACCGGTTGGCATTGATACGGTGAATGTGCGCACGGCTCAGGATATGTATGAAGCCGTTAAAAAGGCCGTTGTTAAAGCTGACGCCCTGATAATGGCGGCGGCGGTGGCTGACTACAGGCCTAAGCAAGTCTCAAAGAGCAAAATTAAGAGGGAGAATGCTTCGAGTTTAACACTTGAGCTGGAGAGGACATCGGATATTCTGACTACGGTAAAAGGAAAGTTCCTCCGCGTCGGCTTTGCTGCCGAGAGCGAAAACCTGTTAGCTAATGCTAAAGAGAAGCTCGAGAAGAAGCGGCTTGACCTGATAGTAGCCAATGACATTACTGTTAAAGGCAGCGGCATCGGTGCCGATACCAACCAGGTTGTCATAATCGACCGCAAGGGTAAAGTTGAGAAACTACCTCTTATGCCCAAGCGGGAAGTCGCAGAACGGATTCTGGACAGAGTAGTCCAGTTTCTAGACAGCAAGTAGTATATTCCGCAGGGACACGCAGTTTATACGGTGGGCGACCCCGAGGGGTCGCATTCTTTATACGTAAGGTTTGATATGATTGAAATTCCGAAAGCGTACGAGCCGGCAGAAGTCGAACAGAAGTGGTACAGCTTCTGGATGGAACATGGCTATTTTACTCCCAAGATTGACCGCAAAAAGAAGCCCTTTGTGATTATTATGCCGCCGCCAAATGTCACCGGCGAACTCCACTTGGGACATGCTCTAACTGCAGCGCTTGAGGACATAATGATCCGGTGGCACCGGATGAAAGGCGAGCCGGCTCTCTGGCTGCCCGGCGTTGACCATGCCGGTATTGCCACTCAGGTAGTTGTGGAGCAGAAGCTGGCTGAGGAAGGATTGGACCGTCACAAGCTCGGCAGGGAGAAGTTTGTCGAGCGTGTCTGGGAATGGGTAAAGAAGTCACGGGGCTCAATTACCCGTCAGCACCAGAGGCTGGGAGCTTCCTGTGACTGGACCAGAGAAAGGTTTACGCTTGACGAAGGGCCGAGCCGGGCGGTGAGGACAGCCTTCGTCCGCCTGTATAACAAAGGCCTGATTTATCAGGGCGAGCGGATTATAAACTGGTGTCCCAGGTGCCAAACGGCTCTTTCCGACCTGGAGGTACAGCACAAAGACGTAACCGGCAATCTATATTATCTTCGCTATCCGATGGCTGATGGCGAGGGCTATGTCACCGTGGCCACTACGCGACCTGAGACCTATCTGGGCGATACCGCCGTGGCTGTTAACCCTGACGACGGGCGTTTCAAAGGGCTGGTCGGTAAGAAGGTTATTCTGCCCGTTATCGGCAGGGTGATTTTTATTATCGCTGACAGCGCCGTTGACCCGTCGTTCGGCACGGGTGCTGTTAAGATTACGCCGGGACATGACCCGGTGGACTTCGAAATATCGGAGCGGCATCATTTACAGATAATAAATATATTGAATCCCGATGGGACGATGAACGAACAGGCGGGTCCCTACGCCGGCCTTGACCGCTTCGTCTGCCGGCAAAAGGTACTGGCTGATTTTGAAAAAGCCGGATTGCTGAAGAAAATTGAGACACATCATCATTCGGTGGGCCACTGTGGCCGGTGTCAGACGATGGTAGAACCACAGGTCAGTAAACAGTGGTTCGTCAAAGTGGCGCCGTTGGCCACTGCCGCGATTAATGCTGTGACTGAAGGTAAGATAACGATTATCCCCGAGCGCTTCACCAAAGTCTATCTAAACTGGATGGAGAACATACGCGACTGGTGCATCAGCCGGCAGCTCTGGTGGGGGCATCGCATTCCGGTATGGTATTGCTCCAAATGTAACGAAATGACTGTGTCCATTGACAAACCTACCAGATGCAGCCATTGTGATGCCGCAGGTATCGTGCAGGACCCTGATGTGCTGGATACATGGTTTAGCTCGGCACTGTGGCCACATTCGACCTTAGGCTGGCCGGATGATACTGAGGACTTGAAGTATTTCTACCCGACCTCGGTCATGGAAACCGGCTATGACATACTATTTTTCTGGGTGGCACGGATGATAATGATGGGGCTGGAAGATACGGGAGATATCCCTTTCCATACCGTTTATCTGCACGGGCTCATCCGGGATGAAAAGGGCGAGAAGATGAGCAAGATGAAAGGCAACGTGCTGAATCCAAATGACGCTATAGATGAATACGGCACCGATGCACTCAGGTTCGCAGTGACTACTGGTACATCGCCGGGAAATGATATCAACCTGGGCCCTCACCGGCTGGAAGCCGGGCGCAACTTTGCCAACAAGTTGTGGAACGCTGCCAGGTTTGTATTTCAAAGCCTGGAATCGAATCCGCTTCAGAGCGGTTCTTTAACGAATCCATCCGCGAAGCGTTCAAAGCCAGTAGAGGACCGCTGGATTTTGAGCCGTCTCAATCGGCTTATTTTAGGTGTGGACGAGGCGATGTCTGATTTTCAATTTGGCGAGGCTGAAAGGCAGATTCACGACTTTTTCTGGGGGGAGTTTTGCGATTGGTATATTGAGATTGCCAAAATCAGGATGTCCCGGTCCGATTTTTCACCGTTGCCCGTTCTGGCTTCGGCATTGGATTCAACGCTACGTCTTCTTCATCCGTTCATGCCGTTTATAACCGAGGAGCTATGGCAAGGTTTGAAACAGCGTTTACCCGAGGGCAGCTTTGATGCGGATTCTGTCATCATTGCCAGATACCCGATCGGCAATAGAAAGCTTATTGATAGCGAATCTGAAAGAATAATGGAGTCAGTCATCGAAATCATACGATCGATGCGCAACGTTCGTGCAGAACATAAAGTAGAGGCAGGCAAATGGATCGAAGCTCGAGTTTACGCGGACGAGCTTAAGACATCTATTGCCTCCAAAGTTGATACTATAGAAACGCTGGCCAAGGCGAGGCCGCTGAGCATATTGAACCGCAAAGAGCGGTCGAAGAAAGAAGAAAAGGCTATAGTCCTCGTTCTAAAGGAGTCAGAAGTTGTTCTGCCTCTGGCTGGTATGGTTGATATAGAAGCCGAAAAGAAACGTTTGGATAACGAAATTAACACATTGAGCAGAGAGATTGAAAGGCTGGATAGTCGGCTGAAAGACACCTCTTTCCTGTCTAAAGCGCCGGCCGTGGTGGTGGATAAAGAGCGGGACAAGCTTCAGAGCTTCAATGATAAGTTGATTAGGCTGAAGCAGGAACTAAAACAACTGCAGTAAATCCCAAACACCAAATTCCAGGTACCAAACAAATTCTAATGACCAAAAATCAAAAGTCAAAGCAGTATGATTTAGAACCTAGAACTCTAGAATTTGCAAAAAATGTTCTTATCTTTTGTAAGAAATTGCCGAAGTCGGTTATTGCGGGAGAAATAGTCAAGCAACTTGTCAGAGCTGCAACTTCCGTCGGTGCAAACTACATAGAAGCAAACGAGGCATTAAGTAAAAAAGATTTCTTAATGAGGATTAAGATATGTCGAAAAGAATCCAAAGAAAGCGGATACTGGTTAAAGCTTCTTGAAGTCAATCACCCCAGTCTACTGCAAGAGAAAGATATACTTCTTGGGGAATCTATGGAATTAACTAAAATACTCAGCTCCATCATAACAAAAAGCCAATAGTTTTGAATCCGGCTAATTGGGATTTTGATATTATTTGATATTTGATGCTTCGAATTTGGGATTTGGGTGTAACAGTGGTATTTAAATTGGTGGTCTCTTTGCGGCCAGGCTGCGCTGCATTTTCATTAGCGCTTTTTTGGTGTCGCTGGCTAAGCGCGACTTATCGCTCCTCTTTACACGGTACTTGAATAGCCAGTAGGTAAATTCCTTCATTTCGCTTAAACTGGTAGATTTGCGTTTCCTGTACTTTTTTTCTTTTCTGAACTTATCGAGCAGCTCCTGCTGACTGTCTCCATATACCCGGCGATATGCCTTATCGAGTATATCGTCTGTCTTATTCAAGCCACCCACCAATCTTTCTTTACGGATGTCGTCGACCACCGCAGCCAGCAGGTTTTCTTCGACAAGCACGCCATAAAGATAGTTTAAATAAGCACGATATTTAGCCGGGCCGATTAGTTTTTTAAATTCGTCCCTGCCTATCTCAACCGGTGGAATATCGAAGAATAGCAAATTAATCCGTTCCTTTTCGGGAACGTACTGGCTAATTTCATCGAGGAGGCGCTCGGCGAGCAGCAGCCAGTCGAAAGCCTCACCATTGATCAAGTACTGCAGGTGACGCCCTTGATAGTCCTCCTCAGAACTTTTCCACAATTTGATGGCTTCGAGCAATGCCAGGTACCAGTGCTTGCCGTCGGCTACTGCTTGCTTTAAATGTTGAATAGCTCTGGCATCTCCCGTGGCGGAACTAGTACTCTTCAAATCTTCTTCTGACATTTTATCAAGCTTTCAGGTAGGAATTGACTAGGTTCAACGCTGAAAAATGGTGCTGGGTGAACTCGGCGAGTTCGTACTCACCGCCGAAGATACGATTCACAATCTCGGCCGGAGAAAGGCCTTTACCATGCAGTTCCATGACTTTTTGGCCCAATTCCTCCAGGTATTGTATGGACTGTTCCAGCACAGACAACGGTTCGACTACCACTTTGCCGGGCGCCGGGAACAGGAATCGCGGTTTTAACCCCTTTACTTTTTTAAGGTCGACTATAATTTGCCGTATATCGTTCATGGGCCGTATCGCCTTGGGACGTGTGCCTACGAATAAGTCGCCACTGAACAGCCAGCGATGTTTTTGCTCGAAAAGGCAGATATGGTCGCGGTCGTGGCCCGGCGTGTAGATCACATCGAACCGGAAGTGATCGGTACCTACGCTGTCGCCTATTTCTTTTACCTGACTTGGAATTGGGTAGCCCCAGACATCTTCCTGATAGGGATAAAGGGTGGCCGGCTGATTGATCTTGTTTATCGCCAGTGGATGTGCCAGAAGCTCGACGCCGTATCTCTCTTTAAGCAGGGCGTTGGCGGCAATGTGGTCTTCGTGATAATGTGTATTGACTACTGTTTTCAGGCTCCGGTCTTTCAAAAAGTCGGTTAATTCCTCAGCGGTATATGACGGACCGCTGTCAACTAATAGGCCGGCCACCAGGTATGCCGATACGGTAGCGTGGGGGCTGAAGTCCGGATAGCGGCACAGGCGAATCTGGGTAACCTCTTCGTACTTAGTCGTGGCCAGCAAAACTTAGTTCCTTCTCAGGAAAGACAGCATTTCTTTGGTCGACCTGGTGTTAAGTATGTCTTTTGCCTGGCACCATCCCCGTCTGGCTATACCGACGCCGAACCGCATCAACCGCAGGTGCTCCGTCCGGTGGGCATCGGTGCCCATGACCAACTTCACGCCGAGTTCCCGCGCCCGGTAGATATGGATGTCTTTCAAATCGAGTCGACTGGGCATAGCGTTTATTTCCAGCGCCTTGTCATATTCGATGGCAGCCCGGAATACAGCCTCAAGGTCAACAGCTACCGGTTCCCTTTCGCCCAGCAGCCGGCAGGTAGGATGCGCAATGACATCTACATGGGGATTTTTTATGGCTCCGATAAGACGGCTGGTTATCTGTTCCTCGCTCTGATTCATTGCCGAATGGATGGCGGCCACCACAACATCGAGGTCGGATAAAAGTTTCTCCGGTAGGTCCATGCTGCCGTCGGCGCGTATATCCACCTCTGCGCCTGTAAAGATGTGAATCCCCTTGAGCTTTTTATTTAGCTGTTTGATTTCTTCTATTTGCTGACGCAGTTTTTCCTCACTTAAGCCGTGGGCAATGCCCCGCCCCGATGAGTGGTCGGTTATGGCCAGGTACTCGTAGCCAAGTGCTTTTGCCGCTTTCGCCATGTCTTCAAGTGAATCCTGACCGTCGGTCCAGTCGGTGTGGACATGTATGTCCCCTTTCACGTCGGATATCTCTATAAGTTTGGGAACCTGCCCTTTCTCGGCCAGCTCAATCTCCCCCTGGTCCTCCCTGATTTCCGGAGGTATATACTGCATGCCGAGTCGACTGTAGAAAGCCTCTTCAGTGGCGAATTTTTCCAGCTTGTTTGTCTTGCTTTCGGTTATGCCGTATTCGCTGAGCTTGAGCCCTTTCTTCTGTTCCCTGGTTCTCAATGTGATGTTATGTTGCTTGCTGCCGGTAAAGTATTGGAGCAGAGAGCCGAACGAGTCATGTTCCACCATCCTCAAATCGGCCTGGAGCCCGCCGGGCAAGATAACCGTGGCTTTTGTCGGCCCCTTGGCTACCACCCGTCTTATTTGCGGCAGACTAACGAAGGCCTCAATAACCGCTTCCGGGTCATCGGCTGTTCCCATGAGGTCGATATCGCCTACGGTCTCTTTGAAGCGGCGCAGGCTGCCGGCTGCCGTCAGGTTTTTTACACCAGGCAGGGCGCGAAGCGCATCAAGTACATCATCGACAACGGGCAGTGCTTCACCAATAGGTATGCGCTGGTCTTTGCGGCGCACGGCCTGTATTTGCTGGAGTATATTTTCGGCAGTCTTGTCTCCAAGCCGAAATAATTTGGCCACACGTCCATCCATGATTGCTTTTTCCAGTTCATCGACCGTTTGTATGCCGAGTTCGGTTGAGAGTTTATTTGCCGTCTTGGGTCCAACGCCCGGTATTTCAAGTAGCCTGGTTATACCTTCGGGAAACTCAGATTTTAAGTCCTCGTAGGCTTTCAGTTTGCCGGTGTTTACCAGTTCGATGGATTTTTTAGCTATAGCCTCGCCAACGCCGGGTATGGATTGCAGGTCTTCGCCTTCCTCAAGCATGATTTCTATCTCTTTAGGCAGGTACTCAATGGCGCGGGCAGCCCGCTGGTAAGCACGAATCTTGAATACGTTCTCGCCCTTAAGCTCCAGCAGGTCAGCCATGTCCTGGAAGACCTTGGCAATCTCGGTGTTTTTCATCTATATGGATAGTATAGGACGGGCGGAATTTGTGTGCAATTGAGCGCTATTTGTGCTCAACTATCGAGGCTTTAATCTTTTCCCTTATCCATTCCCAGTCGGGGTTGCCGTGGTTGAAGAAGGATTTAAGGTTATCTTTGAGCCATTCATAGAAATCATCTTCGGTATACAGACAAAAAGCTACTACTAAGGCCTTCTTGTCTATGTCCTCAGGTATTTCCAGCTCTAAATCTTCAAATTCTTCGTCGAGTAGTTCTTCAATAACATATCGGTCAAGCATAACTTGTCTCGCTAAATATTCCGAGCTCTTTTTCAAGGTCCAAATAAGCTCTTTTACGTTTGTACAGTTCATCTATTCGGCTTAGTTCGATGAATTTCACGCGGTGGCTGATTTCGTGAAAGGTCCCACCAAGTAGGCTTCTTGCCTTGTCGTGATCTGCCTGGGATGCTATTAGAAAAAGGCGACTGTTCCAGAGATCGTAGGCGTGTTTTAGTTTTGCCAGAGCATGATATATATCTCCGCCTATCTGGATCTCAAATACATATGTAGGGACTGAAAGCTCTATTCGTCTCCAGACCACATCTAGCCTTCCTAGGTCAAAAGGATATTCTCCCTCAGCGAGATACTTCTGGAGTTTGCCAATTTCAATTAATCTTTGTTGGAGTTCTTTATGTGAAAGCGCTTCATCCGGTTGCTTGACCCCAATTTGTCTAAAATGAGAAATCACTTGTTCGGCTAATTCAGCCTTGATTGATTGAAAACCTAAGCCAGCCTTAAGTTTCAGGGTATCGGAAGTGATTCTGTCAGTTTCTCGTTTGTCAGGTGGCAGACAATGTTCTACATCAAATTCGAAGCGCAGTGGCCATATTACCTTTCCTTCTCTAATTTCCTCTGGCCAAAGTGGCTTGTCTTGGCGAAACTTCGTTTGGACGGAGCCGTAACCGATTACGCCAGCAATTGGCTGGGTGGCGTAAAACAAGATGATGTCATTTTCGTGAAGGTTTTCCCAATGATGTTTCTGGGTTTGTTTAAGACCCCAGATGTTGCCACTTCCGAAAGCTTCCGTCCAGTTTGCAGGAGCACCTATTACCATCCAGTAGTTAGCCAACACTCTCTCCTTGAGTTATTCCTTGCTTTCCTCGACTCCATCCCAGCAAGTGAGATGGCAGGCATAATGGACACAAGAGCCGTCAAAGGTTAAGGTATCATCCGATTTGGTGATGTTGCCTTCGATTATAATAAGGACAGGCTGACTTTCGGTCATTGGCTCCTGGCATTTATCGCAGGTAGTGACGCCTAATCTGGCTTCCATCATTTTCGTCCCCTCCTCTTCCTATTTATGCTTTGACTAGAGTTAGCATATCAAAACCGGTGAGTGATAACAATACCACTTGGAATTGACCCTCACCTTAATACTCTCCTATAAAGGGAGGGGGTAGGCAGTTTTATCTGCCGCAGCAGTGCTTGTATTTCTTACCTGAGCCGCAGGGGCAGGGCTCGTTGCGGCCGACTTTCTTACCCGCGGGAACAGGGATTTTCTGGGGTTGTCTTTGTGGTGGTGCTTCTTTCTTTTGAATGCTAACTTTATAAATAGTGTAGACGACATCATGCTGTATGCCGGCAACGAGGCTTTCGAAGAAGGCATGACCTTCTTTTTTGTAGGCTACTATGGGGTCTATCTGTCTGGCGGCATAAAGCCCGGCCTGCTGGCGAAGACGGTCCATTTCAGTTAGATGTTCTTTCCACAGCCCATCAATGGCGCGCAGCATAACCAGCTTCTCCACAATGCGCATGTTGTCGGAGCCTATCTCTTTCTCCCGCTGCTCGTAGAGCT
>Ga0136653_10000960_pt1 | contig 15499 bp, 9 predicted proteins | sample LakKivw275mmetaG_FD_94866 | JGI IMG/M metagenome (GOLD analysis project Ga0136653, IMG submission 94866) | Anoxic lake water microbial communities from Lake Kivu, Rwanda to study Microbial Dark Matter (Phase II) - Lake Kivu water 275m metaG... | ecosystem: Environmental > Aquatic > Freshwater >...
GGAGACGATTAATCCGATATTGGGCCCCTCCGGCGTTTCGATCGGGCAAATCCTGCCATAGTGAGAGGCATGGACATCGCGCACCTCGAAGCCGGCGCGTTCCCGGGTCAAACCACCCGGCCCCAAAGCGGAAAAAGCCCGCTTATGGCGCAAGGCTGCCAGGGGATTGGTCTGTTCCATGAACTGGGATAACTGGCCGGTGAGGAAGAAGGAATTCACCACCGAGATCAGGGCATTGCTGTTGACCAGATCATGCACGGTGATCTCATCGGTGTTCGAGATCGCCATGCGCTCCTGAATGATGCGTGTAACCATGGCCAGCCCGGAGGTGTATTGTTCCTGGAGCAGTTCACCCACCGTGCGCACCCGCCGGTTGGCCAGATTGTCGATGTCATCCACTTCATCCTGGTCATGATAGATGTTGATCAGGGTCTTGAAGATATTTACAAAATCTTCCACGCACAGGGTCAGGTGGTTGGGGTCAACCTCGATGCCCAGGCGGGTGTTGATCTTGTAGCGGCCCACTTTGCCCAGTTTGTAGCGTTTCTCGTTGAAGAACATCCGGTCCACCAACTGTTGGGCCGCTTCCAGGGGAGCTTCCTCACCCGGGCGGATCAGGCTGTAGATCTTTTTCAGGGCGTCTTCCTGATTGTTGGTGGGATCCTTGCCCATGGTGTTTTCCAGCACTTTGCGGGCAATTTCAAAGTTATAGTCGATCACTTCCACCTGTTTGATCTTGCTGGCCAGCAGGATCTGGATCAGGTTGTCCGTAATCTGTTCATTGGCATAGGCGATCGGCTCTTCGGCATTTTTGACCATAATGTCCCGATACAGATGGCGCCCCCTGGCCTCTTGCACAGGAAGCAGTTCACTCTCATAGAACACCTTGCGCAGCTCCTGATCGGTGGAGATGCCGATGGCGCGCAGTAAAATGGTGACTGGCAGTTTGCGGCGTTTGTCGATGTGCACATACATCACATCGTGGATATCAATGTCAAATTCCAGCCAGGATCCGCTGTAGGGGATCACCTTGGCGGAGTAAAGGGTTTTGCCGCTGGGGTGCTTTTCCTCGGAAAAGAACACACCGGGAGAGCGTTGCAACTGGGAGATCACCACCCGTTCGGCACCGTTGATGATGAAGGTTCCCTGTTCGGTGATCAGTGGGATCTCGCCCAGGAACACGTCCTGTTCGATGGTGTCCTTGTGTTCCCGCACCCCTTCGTTGTTTTCAAAGATGCTCAGGCGCATCTTGGCTTTGAGCGGCGCCTGATAGGACAGGTTGCGTTCCCGGCATTCCTCGATGTCATATTTCTCCTGCAGGATATTGTATTCCATGAATTCCAGCAGGAAGTTCCCCTTGTTGTCTTCGATCGGGAAGATGGATTCAAATACAGCCTGCAGTCCTTTTTTCTCGCGGCGCTGAGGATGGATATCCTTTTGCAAAAAGTCGTTGAACGAATCCACTTGCATTGCCAGCAGATTGGGGATTTCCACTTCCGGGATCCCCAATTCGGCAAATCTTCCTGAGATTCGGGAATAACTTTTGATCTTTCTCAAAAGCTCACTCCTTTGCGGGTCTTAACCAACGCATGATAGATACTTGGCATGTGTGACTCATTGATCCCTGAGCCGGACCTGTCCTCCGCCCTGGGTGCGGAAGCGGCGCTCAGACATTACCTGATTGCATTTTCAAAGGTCTAATTAGTCCAAAAAAAGTCCCTGAGGACTTTTTTTGGACATTGTCGAAGGGTCCATCTCCCTTACTTGAGTTCGACAGTTGCACCAGCTTCTTCGAGTTTTTTCTTGACGGATTCGGCCTCTTCCTTGCCAACTTTTTCCGAGACCAGCTTGGGGGCGCTGTCCACCAGGTCTTTGGCTTCCTTGAGCCCGAGTTTGGTGATCTCGCGTACCACTTTGATCACGTTGATCTTCTTGTCGCCGGCACTGTTGAGGATCACGTCAAATTCAGTCTGTTCTTCCTTGGCCTCAGCCACGGCCCCGGCAGCGGGAGCGGCAAAAGCGGCAACCGGTGCGGCTGCGGAAACACCGAATATCTCTTCCATTTCCTTGACCAATTCAGAGAGTTCCAGCACGGTCATCTCTTTGATCAGGTCGATAACTTGTTGTTTTTTATCAGGCATTTTTCCTCCAGGGTAATATAATTTGGTTTAGCTTGCTTGTTTTTTGGCCAGGTCATCCAGGGCATACACAAATTTGCGGATAATTCCCTGGGCCACGCTCACAAAGTTGCTGATCGGCGCCTGGGCGCTGCCCAGCACCTTGGCGAGCAGTTCATCGCGGGAGGGAAGCTTGGCCAGGGCTTTCAGCTGTTCATCGCTGAAAATGTGGCCTGCCACATAGCCAACCTTGAAACTGGGGAAGGCGGCTTCCTCCATCACTTCTTTCACGAATTTCACCAGCACCCGGGCCGGGGTGACCTCATCGGTCTTGCACACCGCCACTGCGGTGGGCCCCAGCAGATACTGATCCAATTCATTGATGCCCAGATCGTGCAGGGCGATCTTGATCAGCGTGTTCTTCTGGACAAAGTAATCGATCTGCGCATCCCGGAAATGGTTGCGCAGCTGATTCACCTGTTCCACGTTTATTCCCTTGTAATCCACCAGTACAATCGCTTTGGCGCCATCGAATCGTTCTTTCAAATGTGCTACAATGTCATATTTTACACTTTGAACCATTACTCATACTCCCTTTAGCTCTTCGCTTCCAAGGTTGCGCTTGCGACCTGTAACTTGATGCCGGGTCCCATGGTGGTGCAGAGGGTGATGCTCTTGATATACACGCCCTTCATGGTGGCGGGGCGGTCCTTGAGTATCGCTGCCAGGATGGCTTTGATGTTCTCCTTCAGATTCTCTGCGGGAAAGCTGATCCTGCCGGCGGGTATGTGCAGATTGGCGAATTTGTCCACCCGGTAGGCGATCTTGCCGCCTTTGGCTTCTTCCACAGCTTTGCCGACATCCATGGTCACGGTGCCCACCTTGGGGTTTGGCATCAAACCCCGCGGACCCAGTATTCTGCCCAGTTTGCCGATGCGTCCCATCAGGTTCGGGGTGGTGATCAAGATATCGAAATCGAACCATCCGCCCGAAATCTTCTCGATCAGATCATCCAGCCCCACCTCATCGGCACCGGCTTGTTTGGCTTCGTCCGCCTTGTCGCCTTCAGCGAAAACCAGCACCCGCACCGTCCTGCCGGTTCCATGCGGCAGCACCAGCGAGTTCCGGATCTGCTGATCGGCTTTTCGAGGATCCACGCCAAGGTTGAAGTGAACCTCGACCGTCTCGTCAAACTTGGAGGCGGGCAGCGCCTTCAGGATCTTCAGAGCTTCGTCGAGGTCGAACCTTTTTTGGCGGTCATACATCGAATAGGCGTGATTGTACCTTTTGCTATGTTTCATTGACTCTCCTTATGAATATTATCTCCTGCACAGGGAGGGTCAGTCCTCGATGAGGACTCCCATGCTCCTTGCAGTGCCAGCGATCATACTCATAGCGGATTCAAGGGTATTACAATTCATATCCTGCTTTTTCAGCTGGGCGATATTGCGCAGCTGGTCGCGGGTGATCTTGCCCACCTTGGCTTTGTTGGGTGTGGGCGATCCCTTGGCCAAACCCGCCTCCTTCTTGATCAGAATCGCCGCGGGCGGAGTCTTGATCTCGAAGGTGAAGGATTTGTTCTTGGCTACATATATTACCACCGGAAATACCATTCCGGGTTGATCAGCGGTCTTTTCGTTGAATTGGCGGCAAAATTCGGGGATATTCACGCCTGCCTGTCCCAAAGCGGGTCCGACCGGCGGCGCCGGGGTGGCTTTTCCGGCGGGGAGTTGCAGCTTGATTATCGCCACGGCATCTTTTGGCTTTGCCATTTTCTTTTCCTCTATCTCTTGTACTATTTCTTTACCAGTTCCACCTGGTTGGAATTCAGTTCCACCGGGGTGCGCCTGCCGAAGACCGTTACATCGATCACCAGCTTGGCTCCGTCATCGGCAACCTTCTGCACCACACCCTCAAAATCGGTGAAGGGCCCGGTGGTAACCCGAACCATGTCCCCCGGCATATAGCTGAAGGTCTTGGCGTCGCGGTCCCGGTCGGCAATGCCGAGCAGGCGGTTGATCTCATCCTCTGGCAGCGGCAGGGGGTCTTTGCTGTCCTTGCCCTGCCCCAGGAATTTGGTTACTCCGGAAATGCTCTGGATATAGGCGCGCAGCTCGGCTGTGAGCTCCGCCTGCAGGATCACATAGCCGGTGAACAGCTTGCGTTCCCGTTCGATCTTCTTGCCTTCCCGGATGATGAAAGTCTTTCTCACCGGCACCAGCAACTGGCCCACCAGCTGCTTTAGCTCCGTTCCCTCCAGACCCTTTTCGATCGCGGTCTTAACCTTGTTCTCATAGGAGGAATAGGTATGGATCACATACCATTTCATTTCCGGCATAACGGTTAAAACACCAGCCCGATGATATTGGTGAAGCCCAGATCGACCAGGCTGAGAAAGGCCGCCACGATGGCGGACATCACGATCACCACCACAGTTCCTTCCTTGAGGTCGGCTTTGCTGGGCCAGGTGACCGATTTCATCTCCGTTCTCACATCATGGAAAAAACGGACTGTATTGTCTAATAGTTTCATCTTCTCACCATATTTGGTTCAGCGAAGCCATCCCGGTGGGAAACTTCGCAATTTTGCGAAAGCTGTGGCAGGACAGGCAGGAATCGAACCCGCAACCCCCGGTTTTGGAGACCGGTGCTCTACCAGTTGAACTACTGTCCTGCAACATATCGCTCAACGCTTAGCGTTGTTTGTGGAGCGTGTGTTTCCGGCAGGTGGGGCAGAATTTCTTCAGCTCCAGCCGGTTGGGATGCTTGCGTTTGTTGCGCGTGGTGGTATAGTTTCGGTTCTTACACTCTTCGCAGGCAAGGATCACGATGTCTCTCATGGGATCACCTGAGGTTATTCAATGATGGTGGCAACCACACCGCTGCCGATGGTGCGGCCGCCTTCGCGGATGGCGAAGCGCAGCCCCTGTTCCATGGCGATCGGGGTGATCAGTTCCGCCCGGATTTCCACATTGTCGCCGGGCATCACCATCTTCACGCCTTCCGGCAGGTGAAGAGTTCCGGTAACGTCGGTGGTGCGGAAATAGAATTGAGGGCGATAGCCGTCCTGGAAGGGTTTGTGGCGTCCGCCTTCATCCTTGGTGAGCACATAGGTCTGGCCGGTGAATTTGGTGTGCGGGGTGATGGACTTGGGTTTGGCCAGCACCATTCCGCGCTCCACATCGGTCTTGGCAAAGCCGCGCAGCAGCACGCCGATGTTGTCGCCCGCCTGGGCTTCGTCCAGCAGTTTGCGGAACATTTCCACACCAGTGCAAGTGGTTTCCAGGGTTTCGCGGATTCCCACCCGTTCCACCTTGTCGCCAACCTTGATCACGCCGCGTTCCACCCTTCCGGTGGCCACGGTGCCGCGTCCCGGAATGGAGAATACATCTTCCACGGGCATCAGGAAAGGCTTGCCCACCGCACGGTCGGGCAGCGGGATATAGTTGTCGATCGCATCGATCAGTTCCTGCACCTCAGCTTCGCCCTGCGGTTCGCCGGCGAGGGCTTTGAGGGCAGAGCCGCGGATCACGGGAACTTCCGATCCGGGGAACTCATACTTGTCCAGCAGCTCGCGCACTTCCATCTCCACCAGGTCCAGCAGTTCCGGATCGTCCACCAGGTCGCATTTGTTCATAAAGACCACGATGGCGGGAACGCCCACCTGGCGGGCAAGCAGAATGTGCTCGCGGGTCTGGGGCATGGGTCCGTCATAGGCACTCACGACGAGGATGGCACCGTCCATTTGGGCTGCGCCGGTGATCATGTTCTTGATATAGTCGGCATGGCCGGGGCAATCCACATGCGCATAGTGGCGTTTCTCGGATTCATATTCGACGTGGGCTGTTGCAATGGTGATACCGCGGGCTTTCTCTTCCGGTGCATTGTCAATACTGTCGAATGAACGGAATTTGGCACCGCCCTTCTTGCTCAAATACAAAGTAATCGCTGCGGTGAGCGTCGTCTTGCCGTGGTCAATATGACCAATCGTACCAACGTTTACGTGCGGCTTTGTACGTACGAATTTTTCTTTTGCCATTTTTCCTCCTGGAATCCCTGGCTGGATCCCATGTCATGTTTTTTATGTGAAAAAGAAAGTGGAGCTCAAGATCGGACTCGAACCGATGACCTCCTCCTTACCAAGGAGGTGCTCTACCTGCTGAGCTACTTGAGCTGAGACTTCTTCTTTAAATTCCTGGAGCGGGAAACGGGGTTCGAACCCGCGACCCTCAGCTTGGAAGGCTGATGCTCTAGCCAACTGAGCTACTCCCGCTGGCGTTCAAATCTTGGTGGACAGGGAAGGATTCGAACCTCCGTAGACTCGCGTCGCTGGGTTTACAGCCCAGTGCCATTAACCACTCGACCACCTGTCCACAATCTATGGAGCCGATGAAGGGAGTTGAACCCCCAACCTATTGATTACAAATCAATTGCTCTGCCATTGAGCTACATCGGCACTAAGTTTTGCCAATCAATTTAATGCCCCGTTTTTTGTCAATCACTTTTTTGCCTGATCACACTATATTCTGTTGCCTGGAAAAATGCCAGAAAATTGAAGCCCCTCTTTCTGTCAAGCGGGCTTTTTAATCAAGAGAAAAGAGAACAGATAAGAGAGAAAAGAGAATAGAGAAGAGAGAAAAGAGAAAAGATAAGCTGCGCAGGAATATAGGGGTGGCGAGCTCCTGTTCGCCACAGCGGCCGACAGGGCGCTACAGCAGTAACCGGCCAGGCTCAGCGGCCGGTGGATGGCTCAACAGGCAGCACAGCTACCTCTGCCGACCGGGAGATCGGCAGCCCTATGGCTGGCGCTGAATGCATATCCGGAGTCGATGATTCGGAATCTGTGTTCCACGCTTTCACGCTTCCACGCTTTCACGCTTCAACGCTTTCACGATCCCACGTTTCCACTGTTTCCACGCTTCATGGCTCCCGTTACCAATACGGAATCATTACGGAGTCATTACGGAGTTAATCCGTAATGACTCCGTAATGATTCCGTATTGCTAATGGGGGAGATGAGGAATATCAGGCATCCTGCCTGATGGGTTCGCCAGCCCCCTGAGGAAAGGAATATCAGGCATCCTGCCTGATGGGTCCGCCAGCCACGCAAATCAGTTTTTTATCAAAACAGAGGGACAGAGAAGACTGGCAGCCCCAGTTTTAACTCATAATTCCGCAGAGACTGACCGCTGCAAGTTGTTGCCCTGTAATCAGAAGCGGAATTATAAGTCAAAACAGGGGGGAGGAGTGTGTCGCCGGATCGGCATCCGGCTGATACAACACGATCGGCATCGTATGCTACGGTGTATCGTATGCTACGGTGTATCGTATGCTACGGCGTATCTTATGCTACGGCGTATCGTATGCTGGGGGGAGAGGATCCCAGGCATCTTGCCTGGCGGGGTGGAGAGGAATCCAGGCATCTTGCCTGGCAGCAGGGCTGGCGGGTTTGGTGTGTCGCCGGATCGGCATCCGGCTGTTACAACACGATCGGCATCGTATGCTAGGGTGTATCGTATGCTACGGTGTATCGTATGCTACGGCGCATCGTATGCTACACGGCATCGTATGCTACTGCGCCTCGCATGCAACACAACATTGCAGATTGATAGTGGAAAATAATCCACATTGCCCGGGGCAGGATAATTATATACAAAATAGGCATATTATGGCATACAGATCGTTGGCCTGGCCGGTTTCCTGCCCAAAACCGGATCGAAGCGCAAGATTTTACTTGACAGGTTTGCCAGATCGAGATTAGTAAAAATATTATTGATCTGAGTTATGGGTGGATGTTCTGCGGTGGAAGATCCATAACTATTGACAAACTTTTCATACGGGACCGCAAAGGAGGATCTGATGAAAAGAAACCACGGCCGCAACCCGGGTTTTATTTTTCAGGGCCCGGGGGAGGGAGGGTGAAGCAATGGCTGCCCTATGGACAGATCCATCTGATCGCCTGGAGCAGGTTGCGCTGCTGGCTGAATACATCCCCATCCCTGCTTTTCCACCTGCATTCTCCACTGTTCCCAGGCTCCGCCGCATAAGCGATGCCCACGCAGAACCCTCCGGGAGATCCGCCTCACAGCCCTCTGTCACAGATGCTTTTAGCGTAAACAAAGATAACTATCCAATCAAACATAAAACACCATAGGAGTAACATCATGAAAACGCTCTCTTATCTCGCTTTTGCTATGTTCCTTGCCTTCATTTCGATCGCCCCGGTTCAGGGCTATACCCTCACGGTAACCTCCACACCATCCGCGGCAGGGATCTGGCGTAATGGTATTTTTACCGGACACACCACACCGCATGCCTTTATCGATGCAGATTTCCTGCCGGGGGATTATTCGGTGGTTCTTATTGGATACGATTTTATCCCGGCATCATACACCATTGATGTGGTTTTCGAGGATATGTGGATAGATTTTCAGGGATTCCCAGCGACTATGGGTCCCATCATATCCCTCAATCCGGATTACATCGAATGTACCCTGCCGCAATATTCTGAGCTGAGCGGCTCCTTTCTGATCCAAAACATCGGGGATGCATCTCTGAGCTTCACGATCAATGATTACTATGTGTACCCCCATATGACCTTTGCCACGACCACAGGGACAGTTCCACCCGGAGAATCAACTCAGATCGGCTATACCGTCAACAGCTATTCACTGCCTCTGGGTCCCTTCTCCACGGCTTTCACCATCGAAAGCAACGATCCGTTCAATCCACTGATCAACATGCCGGTGGATATCACTGTTTTGCCGCAGGCTATGCTGTATATCGATCCACCCAATTTGGATTTTGGCACAGTTCTGATCTATGATACGATGATATTATCGGTGCAACTGACTGCCCAGGGCGTAACCGGTTCTGCCTTGATCATCAATAACATCCAGATCGTGGGGGACGCGGAATTCTCGATTGTTTCCGCACCAGAAACTCCCTTCATAATGTATTCCGAAGGTTTCTACGCGACAATAGAGGTTGCTTTTTCGCCTCTTTGGGAAGGATACTATTTTGCTGACCTGGTGATTACCGACGGCAACAGAACCCAGCATTATGTTCCACTGAGCGGATATGGGCAGGAAGTTTATCCCTGGTTGGAAGCAAATCCGTCCTCTCTGGTTTTTGGGAATGTGATCGAGCAGGATTGGCGGGTGGAATATATCACACTCTCTGCGTATGGGGAAAATTGGCCGGATGTGGTGGATGTGGATGCTGTGATCTGGGGCGATGACGAGTTTGAACTACTTTCCCCTGACAGTTTTTCCATGAATGTGGGCGAAACCACCCAAGTCGCAGTGAGATTCCACCCATCTTCCATAGGCGATTTTTCCGCATCCCTGGAGTTTTACTATAGCGCTGGCGGTTATTTGAATGTTCCGCTTGGAGGTTCAGGAGTGGAAGGGGGATTCATCACCCCGGATCCAGAGGCATTGGACTTTGGGGAGGTTACTGCGCTTGCCACCGAATCCCTGAATGCCACCATCCATTCATATTGCAGCTCGGGTTGGTATGTGCAGATCACCAGCATCGGGATCACCGGAGACGCAGCCTTCACAATGCAATCGGCTCCCTTGCTTCCCTATGAAATTGGCAATAACCAGCAATTTCAGATCTCGGTGGCATTCACACCCCCAGCCGGAAACATGAGCTATGATGCAAACCTGGTGGTGGGCTACAATACCGGCATGGGCACCCGGGAAGTATTGGAAATACCGCTTTTCGGCAGTAGTCCAGCGGCTCCGCAGATCGCGGTGTTTCCCGATACGATCGTGGAGACTCTGTATCAGAACACGCAGGTGAGCGGCTTTTTCACGATCTCGAACACCGGCACTGCTGATTTGAACTTTGGAATCTCCCCGTCGGCCATCGCGGAATTCATGACCCTGGACGCATATTACGGAACTATACCGCCAGACGGTTCCGCCGAGATCGGCTATACCATCTATACCACATACCTTGCAGTTGGCTCGAACACCACATCCATTCCCATAGACAACAACGATCCCACCATCCCGATTTTCGAGCTGCCGGTATATGTGACCGTGGAGGTGGAACCCTGGCTGGAGATCTCACCCTTGAGCGAGGGATATCTCGAGTTCGGCACCTGCCAGATCGGTTGGGAAACCTATGCAGAACTCACCTTGCAGATCGTGGGGGCTGCCGGGCAATCGGTTGTGGTTGAGAGTATCACTCTTACGAACAGCACAGATTTTGAGCTATGGCAAGGGGTCGAAACCCCTTTCACGGTAACTTCGGAACAGCCGGTAACAATCGGGCTATACTTCCAACCCAGCCAGGCGAATGAGATTCTGGGCCAGCTGATCATCGAAACTGCGGGGCAAAACCAATATACGGTGGGACTGGTGGGCTATGGGCAATATGGTGAATTGGTGTCCGATCCGTGGTTCCACACCTTTGGCAATTCCATCCTTCCCGGCGCCACCGGCATGGTGAATGTGGTGGTGAGCAGGAGCCCGGATGCTCAAACCACCCTGGTGATGGTTGCCGATGCAGAGATTTACGGCGATCCCGCCTTCCAGTTGTCCCCGGTTATCCTTAATTCCTCGGGAATGCCGGTCACGCTGCCCTATCCCTTTGATCCTCCAGACTATCTCACTTTCACGGTGACCTTTGAGCCCACCACCACCGAGTTTCAATCGGCCATGCTCGATTTCACAGACAGCATGGGCTATCTGGCCCGTACCATCATCCAGGCTTTTGACGGGACCATTGTGGAGAATCCTGCCATCGCGGTCAATCCGGAAGCGGTAACCCTCACCCTGCCGGTGGATACCATCTATTATGGCAGTTTCCAGATTTCCAACACCGGCGGCGGAGTATTGAACTATGATGTCGCCCCCACCGGCTTTCCCCCCAATGTTTATGTGGATCAGCCCACCGGATCCCTGCCCGCGGGAGGATCGGTGATCGTGGAATACACCGTTAATACAGATGCAATGTCCCTGGGCCCCCAGGTGCGGGTTTTGGACATCCACAGCAACGATCCGCTCAATCCGACCGTGAATTTCACCATCAATTTCGAAGTGATCGACGCGGCCATGGTGGTGGATTTCCACGCCGTTCCGGTGAGCGGGCATCCCCCCCTGCTGGTTCACTTCTATGACGACACGGTGATCAATCCTGATGCCACCGGGATCACGATCACCGGCTGGCGCTGGGACTTTGACAATGACGGCGTCGTGGACAGCTATGCGCAGAATCCCACCGTAACCTATGTCACCCCCGGGCTCTTTGATGTGTCCCTGACCGTGATCAGTTCCACCGGGCAGTATTACCAGGTGGTGAAAGAGGATTACATCCATGTGGGCAACCTGCCGCCGGTCGTGCTGCCGGGAGCGCCCCTGTATCTGGAATTCCTGGAGGATGAGATGGGTGGGCCCTACGATCTGTCCGAATTCTTTGCCGATCCGGATGGCGATCCTTTGCTCATTACCTTGCAAGGCAGCAACAACATCTTCGGATACATCGAACCCGCCGGTCAGGTTGCGCCAGCCCTGCTCTACCTGTTTTCCTCCCCGGATTGGTTCGGCACGGAATTGATCATCCTCACCGCCCGCGATCCCTATGGGGGGCAGGTCTCTCACCCCATTCAGGTCACCGTGCTGCCGGTGAACGACCCTCCGGTGCTGTTTGTGCCGGCCGATCTTTATTTCATCCGCAATTCCACCCTCCACTTAAACTTCGCCAATTATATCATGGATCCGGACAACCAGATGAGCCAGCTTTCCATCGAGATCCAGCTGATCAGCGGCACCGGGCAGATCCAGTTCGCCTACACCCCCGTCAACCTTCCCAACCAGTTGGGCCAGTTCACGGTGGATTTCTTCACCGCCCTGCAGATCCCTCATACCGAGACCTTCCGGATCATCGTGGACGATCATGAAGCCCGCGCCACTTCCCAGGCGGACTTCAATGTCCATGTGCTGGAATACTTTGCCCCCCAGATCGGCCTAGGCGGGATCTATCAATACGCGGGCCAGACGGTTGTCTTCTATGACCAGACCCTGGGCAATCCGGATTACTGGATTTGGGAATTCGGCGACGGCGAAACCTCCACCGCGCAGCATCCCAGCCACACCTATCCCTTTGCGGGAACCTACAGCGTCCGCTTGACCCTGGGCAACACCGAGGCCAACCAGGTGATGAATCTGGAGGCGACGGTCTATGAGATCGACCTCTTCACCTTGATCGGAACCTCCGTCACCCCAGCCTTCATACCCCCCACCTGGACCCTGGTCAATTCACCCTACAACCTCTTTGGCGAGATCATCATTCCCCAGGATGAAGATGTGGAGATCGAGGACGGGGTGGAGGTCAACCTCTTTGACATGATCCCCGTGCAGATCCAGGGAATGCTGCTGGCCACTGGCGTCACCTTCCAGGGCCAGACGGGAAGCGGTTTCTGGGGCGGACTCAAATTCAACGGCACCGGCCAGCGCGACCCCAGCGAACTTATAGATTGCACACTGACCAATGCCTTGCTGCCGATCGACATTCAGGGCCAGAGCCCCCTGATCGACGGCATCGAGATCACCGTAACGGACACCACCATGGTGGTCAATGCCCCCGCCATCAGGATCAACGGAGCCTCCTCCGCCAATGTATCCAATGCCGAAATCCTCAACTATGGCAAAGGGGTCGAGATCGAGACCGAGCCCGATGCCCGCACCACGCCTTCCCTGATCAACATCCGCGTCCGCAACAGCCTGGAAACCACGCGCCAGGCCCTGGCCGGCAGTGTGGGCGGTTCCATCCGCAGCGACGCCTATCTGCACAACATCGAGATCGAAAATGTGGAAACCGGCTTGATCATCGAGCAGGGCCAGGCCTATCGCGACACCGCGAATCCCTCCCTGATCAACATCCGCGTCCGCAACAGCCTGGAAACCACGCGCAACGCCAGTTCCGGCCTGCTGATCAGCGGCGATATCGCACCTCAGATCGACAGCCTGCTGATCGAGGGCGTGGTAAATGGCATCCTGGTCCAAGGCGGCAGTGAATATGCGAGGGACACCACCACCCTCTCCAACATCCGCATCCGCACCAGCCTGGGAACCACGCGCACCGAAACCGTGGGGCTTGGCCTGGACGCCGTTCCCGCGATCATTGTCAACACTGCCGAGATCGAGGGATTCTTCAATGGCATTGTGATGAGCAACGAGGTTCGGGACACCTCCAATCCCTCCCTGATCAACATCCGCGTCCGCAACAGCCTGGAAACCACGCGCCAGGCCAATGTGGGCATCACCATCACCGGTGCCGTCGTGGCCACCATCCACGACGCCCTGATCGAGGACTATCCCTTCGGCATCAAATACCACAGTGGATTGCAGCGCACCACCAGCCTCCCCTCCCTCACCAACATCCGCATCCGCAACAGCCTGGAAACCACGCGCCAGACCACGATCGGCATGCAGCTGATCGATCTGGAACGCATCCGGGTGGACAACGATTCCATCGTGGGCTACATCGTTGGCCTCGAGGTGATCAACACCGACTTCGTGCGCACCACCTCCAATCCTTCCCTGATCAACATCCGCGTCCGCAACAGCCTGGAAACCACCCGCTATGACAATGTGGGCATTTTCCTGGGAGCCGGGGTGGGCGGAACGCTTTCCGGGGCGGAAGTGGAGGAAGCCCGCATCGGAATCTTCATTGCCGACGGCAACCGCACCAATCTGGGCGGCAACAAGCTGTTCAATTGCGAAACCGGGATCAAGGCGGCCGGATCCCTCACGCCCAAACCGATCCGGCGGCAGTTGATCGTGCTGGAAAGCCCCTTCTATGTGGAGCATCAGGATTGGGAATTCAAGGGATTCGACATCAACCTGCCGGGACCCTGGTTCATCGAAAACAACACCCTCAACGGCTATACCCGGCTGCTCGAGGCCACCGACGCCACCATCGCCTTCACCAACAACATCGGCTGGACCTGGCAACCCATGGCCACCCCCTTCGCGCTAACCAATTCCGATCTGGAGGTCAGCTATTGCGATCTGCGCACCCCCTGGCCCGGGATCGGCAATATCAGCCTCTATCCCGATTACACGGATTGGGAGAACCGGGATTACACCATCACTTTCAACAGCCCCTGCATCGATGCCGGCTCACCCTTGCTGCCGCCGGACCCGGATGGCACAGTCAGCGACATCGGCGCCTATCCCTACCTCCACCGCGCCAGTATGGATGTGGATTTGCGCTTCATCCAGCCCGGCACCACGGTCCATTTCACCAATACTTCCCTGGGCCACGATTATCCCTTCTCCACCGCAGCGTGGGATCTGAACAACGACAATATCATCGAATCCACCTCCCTCGACTGGCTGTATCAGTTCAACAACCCCGGCATCTACAACCTGTCGCTGACCATGGCCACCGGAAACCTGGTGGATACCAGGATTTACAACGCCGTGGTGGTGGTGCAGGAAAACCTCTTGCTGCCTCCCGGGAATCCGGTGATCGGCAGGTTGGGCAACGACATCCAGCTCTCCTGGGACGCTGTGACCTCCACCGTGGGCGGAGACCCCATCGCCGTGGAATATTACATCATCTATTCCTCCCCCAATCCCTCCGGATACTTCGATCTGGTGGGCTTTGTGGATAACTACCAGACCAATTACCTGCATCTGGACGGTGCCGGCTTCAACCGCCAGTTCTACATTGTGCTGGGCTATGCCGGAACCCGGGCCCAGCTGGAGGATTACCTCAGGCGCCGCTCCCGCATCCTGATCGAGGCGCAGGGTTCGCCGCCTCAACAACACCAAAAACAGCTCCGGAAGTAATTCCCGGGGCATCCCCTTGCCGCAACGCGGAGCTGAACTGGCTCTGTGTTGCGGGAGAGGAACCCAGGCATCTTGCCTGGCGAGGGTGGAGAGGAACCCAGGCATCTTGCCTGGCGGTATAGCTGGCGGACCCATCAGGCAGGATGCCTGATATTCCTCTCCTCAGTGTAGCTGGCGGACCCATCAGGCAGGATGCCTGATATTCCTCTCCTCAGTGTAGCTGGCGGACCCATCAGGCAGGATGCCTGATCCTCCTCTCCCTGCGCCTGATATTCTTCTCCCTGCGCCTGATACACCTCTCCCAGCGCAGCTTATCTTTTCTCTCTTCTCTCTTCTCTTTTCTCTTTGATAAAAGGTCTTCCCTCATTTATCTCATGTCTCATTGTGAAACTATCTTTTCTCTTTCTCCTTTTCTCTTTGTTAAAGGTCTTCCCTCATTTATCTCATGGTCTCATTGTGAAATCATCTTTTTCCCTTTTCCCCTTTTTCCCTCTTTCCCTAAAACACCGCCACCATCAGCTCCGTCCCATTCACGGGAGAAAGCAGTCCCGCCTCCACCGCGCGTTTCACC
>Ga0136653_10000961_pt1 | contig 15494 bp, 12 predicted proteins | sample LakKivw275mmetaG_FD_94866 | JGI IMG/M metagenome (GOLD analysis project Ga0136653, IMG submission 94866) | Anoxic lake water microbial communities from Lake Kivu, Rwanda to study Microbial Dark Matter (Phase II) - Lake Kivu water 275m metaG... | ecosystem: Environmental > Aquatic > Freshwater >...
ACTCAACCCTAAATATAGAAAGGGATTCAGAAGTTTTCAAATCAGTCTAATGAATTAATTGGGATTATTAATTCTTGAATAATATTAATCTTATTTAAATCATGAAAACTACACCTAAAAGAATAAATCTGGCAATCCTGCAGTCCATCATCGGCGTGGCTCTTATTATCTTAGTTTCCGCTAATGTGAAACATGCCATCATTTACGGAGTACTTGGCATAGTAGCTCTTGTAGCCTGTCATTGGTTCCTGCGGGAAAAAACCAAACCCAAAACCAAACCCAATGTGAAGATGTTACTGTTTGTTCTGGGAGTGTTTGCTGTTTTTATTCCAGCCAGTCATTTTTCAACTAAGTTATTATATACTAACCATACGATTGGAGTAGTACTACAAATCATCTCACTGGCACTTATGCTTGTTTTGTTAGGCGGAGCGGTGTATTTTCTAAAAAAATCCAAGAACTAAATATGTATTAAAATCATAGCCTCGATCAGTCCCTGCAATTCCCGTTTCATGGTATCCGGATTCCCTCAACGGTTTGCATTAACAATCTATAAGAGTTTATATTAGCAACGCAAATCTTCCTTTCCAATATCCAATATCCGATATCCCGAATCCGTCATCAGTCTATCATCTCCATCCCGATAATCGTATCCCCCACCTCCAGCTTGTGTACCACCTCCATCCCGGAAATTACGAATCCAAAGTTGGTGTACCTGCCGTCGAGATGTGGAGTCGGCGAATGAGTGACGTACCACTGGCTCCCTTCGGTGTCTTTCCCGGAAGAGGCCATTCCCAGGGTCCCTTCCATGAACGGGATTGGGCTGAACTCCGACCGGATGGTAAAGGGCGGACCGCCCCAGCCGTCACTGCGCGGGCAGCCATCCTGGACAACGAAATTCGGGACCACGCGATGGATGGTGAGGTTCCGGTAAAAACCCGATTCGATCAGTTCGGCAAAGGTGGCACAGGTGGCAGGACACCAAGTTACGTTCAGTTGAACAATGAACTCTCCCTTGGAGGTCTGTATGGCCACTTTCTGTTTTGGATCCAGTTTCTGAACCCGCGCCCAGTCGATCGGGTGACCGTATTCGGCTTTCGGATCCACAGGCATGGGATAGGCCGCCTCAAGCCGGGAAAACTCGCTTTTCAGGTCGATGCCTTGGGCAGATACTGCTTTGGCCGCCACGTCGAAATTCTTATGCTGTTTCATCGCGGTCAGGGTCTCCAGGGAATGGGTATATACCACGGCCGGCGGATTATTTTTCAATTGCTCCTCAATCAAAAAATATTGTGTGGGATCGGATGCCAGGGCATCGATATACCAGGCTTTCTCGGTCGGACTTTTAGCTGCTCCGATCGATTCAATGATCATCTTTTCCACTTTTTTTACCAATCCTGATTTACCGCTCACCAGGTCCAACGTTTTTCCCAATAACAGCGACCGGCTCCGCCAGTGGGTTGTCTTGTCGATGGCCTGCAACAAAGAACCCAGATCAGTATAGACCGCAAAGCGCTGCACCGCTTCGGCCGCGGCAACCGAGAGGTTCGGATCGGCACTCTCCACCAGCGCCAGGACGTTTTTAATAGCTTTGTTCCATGGAATCAACTGCATGGAATTGAGGATATTAACATTAATTCGGTAATCTGCATCCGACTCCAGGATACTTTTGCAGAGCGGCCAGGCTTCTTCGTCTTTTGCCCGGATGACCGCCTTGATCAGGTTGGCCTTGATCTCTTCATTCCTCTCCTGGTTGTATAGTCTCTCGATCTCAGCCGGCTGGGTCTGGAGCCAGTCCATCCCGGCATAGCGGGCCAGGAAATAGGAAGCGTAAACCATCCCCGCCTGACTCGTGCCGGCCGACAGAATTTTCACTATCCGGTCGTTGCCTGCAACCGTTGTGATGCTTCGGAGCCCGAACCGAAGGATACCGGCAGCCTGTCCTTCAGTCTCCTCAAAGGGAACCTCAATTGCAGCCAGCCAGTTCAGGTCTTCGGCGGTACCGCATTTTCCCAGTGCCTCATAGAGCATGCCTCTTACTAGCGGATCCCTTTCATTCAGCAGCGCTTTCCGCACCGTTGGCAAAGCTTCCGGTTTTGCGATCTGCCCGATAGCCCAGGCACCCATCATCCGCACACGCTGCTGCTCCACCTGCATGGCAGCATACAAACTATCGGCCAGCTCCGGCGCCTGGATGCTCCCGAAACAAAAGAGCGCCTCCCCCCGGTAATTCGGGTTCGTATCCTTCAAAAACGGCATCAATCCCGCCGCATCCCTGCGGTCCGCCAGATCGTGGATCTGCCTGATAACAGGATCATTGAATTTATGGGATATCTGTCCTAAACAGGATAACCTTCCAACAACCACAACCATCACAACCACCACAACCATCACAACCCCTCTCAACCTCATAACCCTTTTCAATCCCGGAGTACCGGGACCTCCGCTTCGCTCCGACCTCTTCAATCCACTACTTAATTGATTCATACAGCACCTCCAATATTGATTTCCGTATATACAGATCAGTTAGTTTGTTATTGTCTCTTGTCGGGTACACCCGGTTGCTGAAGAAGATGAACAGCAGTCCGTTCGAAGGATCGGCCCAGACCATGGTGCCGGTATAACCGGTATGGCCAAAGCTAGCCGGTGAGGCCGAAGGGCAAGGATAACAATCCTCAAACGAGAGCGTATCGTTGCCCAGGAGCGGTTTATCAAAGCCCAGGCCTCGCCGTATCCCTTCCGGCTCGTACTGACAGCGGGTAAACTCTTTAATCACGGCCGGATCGAAATACTGTTTTCCCCCGTAGGAACCGTTCCAGAGATACATCTGGTACACCTTGGCAAGGTCTTCGATGGTTCCGAACAGCCCGGCGTTCCCGCTTACGCCCCCCAGCATGGCGGCTCCCTCGTCGTGCACAAAGCCATGCAACGTCTCCATCCTGAAAAAGGTATCCCGTTCAGTGGGGATGATCCGGTCGAGGGAAAAACGTTTATAGGGGTTATACCCCAGGGTCCCGGCACCCAGCGGCTCATAGAATTCTTTAGCCAGATATTGCTCGTAGTTCATCCCGGCAAGTTTCTCGATCACCTTGGGCCAGATATGGAAACCCAGGTCGGAATAGACATATTTCTTCTGCTTCAACACGGGCTTTTGCCTGATGGTCTTGTAGATCTCCTTGTCATAGTTCTTGTATCGCCAGAGTCCGGCCGAAACCCGTACCGGGAATTTTTCCGTTGAGTCGGCCTGCAAGGTGTTCTTTTTATAGGTACCATCCGGATTTTTCGTATCCATCCAGAATGGGATCCAGTCTTTCAATCCTCCCCGGTGGGCCAGCACTTCCCTTACCGTCATCTTCCGCTTATCGGTCCCTTTAAAATCGGTCCAGTAACGGCTGAACGGTGCATCCAGACTGATCTTTTTATCCTGATAAAGCCTGATGATGGCAAGCAGAGGGCCCGATGTTTTAGTCACGGATGCCAGGTCGAACAGATCATCCGGAGTAACCGGCTGAGACGATTCATAGATGTGATAACCATAACATTGATGGAAGATCACTTCGCCGTTCCGGGCCGCGAAAACCTCGCATCCCGGGTAAGCGCCCGCAGCAATGCCCGACAGGGCTACCGAGTCAATTTTTTTTTTAAGAAAGCCTGAATCCATCCCGGCGGCTTCCGGAATGGTATAGGAAAACCGGATGCCACCCTCGGTATCCATGCCGTCACCGGCCCGGTACCAGGGCTGAACAGTCACCGGAAGACGACCCGTGGCTCCTATACCGCCGAAGACGAGCTGAGCTGCAAGGTCCATTGTAAGCGAGCTCTCCTGGTACGCTACCACCACTCCGGCCAGGTCTGAAACATTCTCAAGCAAACCCAGTGCATAGGGACTGCCGAAAAAAACGGCAATCACCGGAACTTTTCCCGCTATCTTCCGTAAAAAGGCGATCTCCTCCTTTACCAGCCCGAAATCCTTCGCTGATCGCATATCCATGTTGTGTATCCCGATGACCAGCAGGTTATAGGACTCCAGCCGTTGCATCAGTGAATCATAAGCTTCGGCCGTGGCATCCGGGCCAATCTGATATTCATCGATCGGGGCATAGGCCGACAGGCGGTGCTGAAAAAGAGTTGTTTCGCTGCGGCCTGCCACAACCGAAGCGATCCGGAGGGTGTCCGGGCCTTTAAGGGGGATGCAACTGTCGCGATTCTGAAGGACGGTCAGGGACGAAGCCACCAATTCCCGGTTGAGCAATTCGGCCTCGGTATTATTGAGCCTTTCCGCAAGGTCCTTGACTTCCACAGGTTTCCATTGGTTCAACCCGGTCCGGTACTTGACCGAAAGGACTGCCTTGCAACGTTGCTCGATGTCGGCCTCTGTCAGGTTTCCCATGCGGACAGCTTCTTCTATGCTTCTCACGGCCGTTTCCACGTTCTCCACGAAGACCACCATGTCGTTACCCGCCTGGATGGCTTTTACCTCGATCTGCCCGGGCGGTGTAACCGAGGTCACTCCTTTCATGTTGAGGGCATCGGTGACCACAAGGCCCTTAAAGCCTAGTTCAACGCGAAGGAGGTCAGTAACCACTTTTTTCGACAGCGAGGAAGGTGTATTGGGTTCGGGTTCCAGGGCCGGTACATCGAGATGGGCGATCATCACGGCACCGAGGCCATCGCTGATCAACCTGCGGAATGGCTGGAGCTCGACCGAATCAAGCCTGGAACGGGAATGAGTGATCCGGGGCAGTGCGAAATGGGAATCAGTGCCGGTATCGCCATGCCCGGGAAAATGCTTGGCCGTGGCCAGGACACCCAGGTCCTGCATGCCGTTCATGTAGGCGAGGGCTCTCATGTACACTTGTCCCGGATCCTCCCCGAAGGAGCGGTAGTTAATTACCGGATTGGCCGGGTTGTTGTTGATATCGGCTACCGGGGCAAAGTTCATCTGGATGCCCGTTTCCTTAAGCTGCCGGGCGATTTCGGCCCCCATCAGGTAAATCAGGTGCGTATCCCGCACGGCGCCCAACGCCATCTGGTAAGGAAACCTTACGGTGCTGTCGAGACGCATGGCCAGTCCCCACTCGGCGTCGATGGCCATCAGGATAGGAACTTTGGATATTGCCTGATAACGGTTCACCAGGGTGGTTTGCCGTACGGGGCCACCTTGGAAAAAGGCGATCCCGCCGATACCGTAAGTCCGGATAAGCCGCTCGGTCTCGGCCTGGTGTTCCGGTCCCCGGTTGGAATAAGCGGCCACCATTATGAGTTGCCCGATCCGTTCGCGCGGGGTGAGGGAGTTGTACACAGAATCAACCCAATAGGTATCCGTCTGAGCATGAAGGGAAGGCGCAACGAAAAGGAGAAAGGAGAAAGGAGAAAGGAGAAAGATCAGTAGCCACCGGTGCATCCGGCCGAACGAAGATCCATTAATGCCTAATGTTGCCAACCGGTGCGACCGGCGGAACAGGCGCAACCCCGGGATAAGGTGCGACCGGCGGATCCGGTGCAACCGGCGGAAAGAGGTAAGTGTTATGTAATTCATTATTGCCGGAGCGATTAAAATATCGGGATATAAATTTGCAAAAAAACCGGGTGTGTTAGTCCGGTTTGCCTACGTCAATGATTGTCACCTCCCCGATGTTCCATTTGTGGGCGATCTTGGCTGCCAGCTGGCGTCGAACGGTCCAGATCATCGGTTTCGGATCCTCCCGCAGGATGCGTTCAATTAGCGGAGCCCAGCCCTTGCCAGCCAACTCCAGGGGACCCAGCTCATCTATCACCAGCCAGTCGGCCTCGTGAATGTTATCCGGGCTCATCCATTCGGTCCCCTTTGCGAGCCCATCCGGGTCAATCCTGAATCTTCCCACCTTTTCCCATCCCTCCGATCCTTCCTCCAGACAAAAATCGGCCGATTCGCCCGTGCTGATGTTCACGATCCGGTAACCCCTTCGCTTCCCGTCAGACGAATGAATACCTTCAGCAACAAAACCAGACAATCGAAGGCCTTGCGAAGTCATCTCCCTGATCTTTTCGCGAAGCAGGGCGGTTTTTCCTTCCTCACGGTCACCCACTACGAGGGTGACAGCAGGCAGCGCCCGCTCGAGGTCCCTGAACCGCTCATATAACTGATTGGCCCGGAGAAGCTGCTTCTCAAGCAATCCTGCCAAACCCCTAAGGTTGGCACTTTTCTCAGGGATGGCGTTCATGATCTCCGGTAAAACGGAGAAAGCCAGTGACAGCGATTTGTACAGGGGTGCAAAACCGCGTCCGTAGAGAATGGTTTTGATGACCGGGTTCTTCATTTCAACGCTGATCGCGGAAAAACCGGTCAGGATCAGGATGGCCCGCAGGTTCATCAGGATACCGGCCTGCAATCCATCCCGGCTGAACCAGTTGCCCGATTTCATGCCGGAGAGAAAAACGGAGGCCAGAAAAGTGATCAGGAGGATCTGGATCCAGAGCTTCGGGCGGAAAAGCAGCTTCAGGCTGCGCCGGTAAAGGATGTAGCAAAGCACCAAATAAGGTAACGGCGCAAGCATCACCCACCAGTTTTCGATCCGTATCAGGGCTACCAGGAGCATGATCACGGCCGCGAGGTGCAGGAGCAGGAGCCAGGCTGAATATCTTCCGGGATCACTGTATTCGAACAGGGTATTGGAAGGACGGGCTGTCATGCCCCTGTTCGCCGCCGGTTCCATTTTCCTGATCGTTTGCCTGCCGAGCGCCCGGCCGGAGATCGCAGCCACGGCGCCGGCCAAAAGGTAAATGGCACAAAGGATCAACAACACGGTTAAGCCATCGAGTGTTTCCACGCCCAGTTGGCGAGTGGCATAATTGACCAGGTTATCCAGGAGTCTCGCCAGATCCCAGCCGTAGATGATCAGCAAGTTGACCGCCTTATGAAGCAGTGCGCTGAACACGGCCAGCATCCCTCCGATCAGCATGCCGGCTGCATTGACGCCCAGGATGATGATGGCCAGTTCCATGAGCAGTCCTTCAAGGAAAATTCCGGTCATGGGACCCAGGATCACTGCGCTGGGAGATATGGATTTCATCAGGGCGCAGATCAGGGCGGCCCGCCAGAGAATACCCCTGCGAGGCCAGAGGAACAGGAAAGAAACCATAAGCATGACCGCAAAAAAGGAGAGAATAGTGCCGGCGAAAGGAAGCCTGACATTGTGCAGAAAGCTCCCGATGATCACCTCGAATGAAGCCCAGATGGTCCCGATGGTTGCGGCCTGCAGCCATTTATCCTTCATAGCTCGCTTGATAAACGGGCTAAAGGTAGATATTAATCCGGCCTGCCCGATTCCGGTGGCACAATTATGGCTTTTGCGTAATTAAAAAAGCAAGTGGGGGGTATCAATTGTTGTTTCCGATTGCGGAAGGACCAGACATTTGCTAACTTTGGGCCCTACAAGGGCTGTTTATGACACGAAAAGTTTGGCTTGCAGGATTCTTTATTCTGATGGTCTCCTTCTCTTCGGGACCCGCCCAATCAGTTGACACTTCATGCCCCTGTTGCTCAGAATATTACCGGCAGCTCGATTTCTGGATCGGCGACTGGGTGGTTTACGCAAACGGGCAAATGGTCGGATTCAATAAGATCGTCAAGGTTGAAAACGGGTGTGCCCTCCGCGAAAACTGGAAATCAGTGGTCAGTTCTCATACGGGGACCAGTCATAACTTCTACGACAAGAACCTTAAAAAGTGGCACCACGTCTGGGTTGGGAATGACGGAATCGTGGTCAATGTCAAGGGGGTATACGAGGGCAACAGGATGGTCATGACCAGCAACGAGTACCGTGACGAGAAAGGCAACCGGACCATCGACCGGATAACCTGGCTGAATAATGCCGACGGAACAGTCCGCCAGACCTGGGAACAATCCAAAGACGGCGGTCTGGCCTATACACTCCTCTGGGACGGGCTGTACCGCAGGAGGAAATAAGCTCGGCTGCGCCTCGTAAAAAATTCGGCAACGCCTCGTAAATGATTCTCGCTAATGCTCGAATGAATTATTTCAGGCCGCAGGCCTCATTCATGAGCGTTAGCGAATCATTCGCGAGCTTTAGCGAGCTATTCATGAGCGTCAGCGAATTATTCATGAGCGTTAGCGAATCATTCTCTTAATGATTTCCCACGCTTCATTCAGGTTCACAGCTTTTTCGTCTGCACAGGAGAAATCCTGCTTTCGGGTATGTTCATTAGGCACCGCGATAACGAAACAGCCTGCTCGGTGCGCGGAGACGATCCCGTTGGACGAATCTTCCAGGACTATGCATTCCTTCGGCCTCAGGCGTAAAGCCTTGACGGTCAAAAGATAGATCTCAGGATTGGGTTTCCCAAGTTTCAGTCCGTCGGAAGTCTGGATGTGCTCAAAATAACCGTTCAACCCCAGCCTCTGCGATGCGATCTCCACCAACTCCCTGGGTGCCCCGGTGGAAATAGCCATCCTGACCCGGCCATGCAGTCCCTGGATCATCTCCATCGCACTAGGCATGGGAACCAGGTTTTCCCGGAACTCCCTGATCATCCTCTCGTGCCTAATATTGACCAGTTCCTGTGCCGTAAGATGCTCTATCCCCAGATCCCTGCGATAGATCTCAAGGGATTCAATCGGTGACCGGCCCATCTGCTTGGCAATGGTAGCTTCAGTCAGGGTTTTACCCAGCTCCGCCGTCATTTCAAACGCAACCTTGTGATACAACGATTCCGAGTCGATCAGGAGACCGTCGAGGTCGAAAATGACTGCTTGAAAACTCATCATATGTGTTGATAAATTACCTATGGTCGGTAAATGGGTCCGGCCATGCCTTCCAAATAACTCGGCTTCGCCTCGCGAATAGTTCCCTTCGGTCACGAATAATTCAGGCCGAAGGCCTCATTCGCGAGCGCAGCGAGCTATTCATGAGCGATAGCGAATTTTTCGTGAGGCGTAGCCGAACCAGTAAGCCTACTTGTTTCTTAAATCGTCAACTTCCAATAACCCGATATCCTTTTCTTCCCACAGGACCGGATCTGCTTTCATAGCCAGGTGCTTGGCGAGGAAACGGTAAACCGCCTGTCTTTTCGAAAAACCGTAATCATGCTGCCCGTTCGCGAAATGGGCATTCTCCACGAGGTTTTCCTTGCCGTAAAGCCCGTAAATGTACCGGGCAAACGGGTATTCAACCTTTTCCGTGTTCCGGGTCCAGTCGGCTCCGTCAGATACAAGCAGGAGTGGCCTGGGTGCTATTGAAGCAGCTATTTCCACATTGTTGATCTGTATTTTCGATGTCTTATGGATGGGCATTCCGCTCTCGCATATACACCCCCCGAAAAAATGGGCCGACACCTGCACCACGGGTACCGAAACCGCCACCCTGTCATCCACGGCCGCCAGGATAAAGGACTGCGTCCCGCCTCCGGATGCGCCGGTTACGGCAATGCGCTTTCGGTCCACATCCTTCCTGTTTACCAGGTAGTCTACCACCCGCATGCTGTTCCGGGTCTGTAGTTGTAATGTCAGCGGGTCTTCATGGTTGGCCTGCTTGTTGTCGCCATACCCCACCATGTCATAAGCGAACACTACGGCACCCATCCTGCAGAACACGGCGCATCGTTTCTGCATGTCGTGACGGTAACGTCCGTAATCCGACCAGTCCGACCAGTGTCCGTGGGGACACAGGATCCCGGCAAAAGGTCCCGATTGACCCGTCGGCTCGTAAAGATTGCCGGTGATCCAGGAACCCGGCTCGCTTTCAATGGCCAGGTTGGTGACGCGGTAGCCGTCCATCTCATGAACCGCCCCCGTTTTTATCGCCGGTGCCTTGGCGGAACGCTTTAAGCCCGCCAGTCCTGTACCTTCAAGGATCTGCTTCCGGATGGCCTTTTCGCGCCGGTCCCATTGGTGGCTCGACCGGATCATGCCTCGTATGCTGTCGAGATGTTCTTTCCCCTGTTTTTCCGTCCAGTGATTCCCCACGCAAAGCTCCTGGCCTTGCAGGAGCGCGGCATACATCGGAATAAGAAGCCATGCGATAACCAGTCTTTTCATGTCGGTCCGTTTGATCCGTTAAAGTAGGATTTTATCCGTTAGGTTATAGGGTTGCTTTTTAAATACTATTTTTACAAAAAACCAGGTTTTATGCACCGACTTCCGACTATCCTGTTAATCCTGGCCCTGGCTCTTCAATCCGTTGCCGGTCAGAAACTTACGATTCTACACACCAACGACATGCACTCCCGCCTCATGGGTTTCAGTCCCGAGTCTGATTATACCCCGCTGACGGTCAATGATGACCAGACTATCGGGGGTTTCGCGCGGATCGCCACCCTGATATCGGAATACCGGAACAAGCAGCCCGAATCCCTGCTGGTTCTTGATGCAGGCGATTTCCTGATGGGTACGGCTTTCGCTGCAGCCGAGCCCGAAACCGGATTTCAGTTGCGCCTGATGAAGAAAATGGGCTATGATGTGGTCACAACCGGCAATCATGAGTTTGATTACGGAATCGGAAAGCTGGCCGATATCCTTGCCAAATCAGCGGAAGGAGACATTCCCCTGATGGTACTTTCCAATATCAGTTTTAACCCCAATGATCCTGCTGACGATCACCTGGAGGAGCTCTTTAAGGCAGGCGTGATCAAGACCTGGCGCATGATCGAAAAAAACGGGCTTCGGATAGGCATTTTTTCCCTGATGGGCCTGGAAGCCGGCGGTTATGCCCCGTATGCGAAACCGGCCGTCTTCACGGATCCGGTCCTGAAAGCGAAAGAAATGGTCCAATTCCTGAAGGAGAGCGAGCATGCCGACCTGGTGATCTGTCTTTCCCATAGCGGGATTGTATTCGATCCGAAGAAAGGATGGACCGGCGAGGATGTGGACCTGGCCACCCAGGTGCCGGGTATTGACGTGATCCTCTCAGGCCATACCCATGTTTCGTTAGTCAAACCTTTCATGGTGAACAAGACCCCGATAGTGGTGGCCGGATCCCAGGGACGGTTCGTGGGCAAGCTTGAAATCGAAAAAACCAGGGAAGGTGTCAGGGTGCTGAGCGGAGAACTGCTGCCCGTTGACGACAGGATCCCGGGAGATCCTGCGGTTCACCGGATAATCATGGACCAGGAGAGACTGATCGGCGACAAGCTCTTTAAATCCTATGGATTCGATATCCGCAAGCCTGTCGTGGAAACCTCCTTCGATCTGAACTTCAACGAGCCTGACTGCATGGAGGATTCCAACCTGGGCCCCCTCCTGGCTGATGCGGTCTATGGCTACCTGAGAACGGTCAGTCCGGCCGATGTCGTCCTGGTAGTGTCCGGACTCATCTCCGACCAGATCATGAAAGGACAGAAAGGCCTGCAACTTCCGGCCGATCTTTTCCGGATCATGCCCATGGGGCTGGGAGTTACTGACCAGGCGCCCGGCTATTCCATTTCCAAAGTCTATGTCACCGGAAAGGAACTGAAGACCATCCTCGATGTGATGCTGATCGCCCCTTCGATGGCTTCCGGTAATTATCCCTACTGGGCAGGGATCAGGTTCAGTTACAACAGCCTCCGGATGCCGCTCGACCGGGTCTGCTCAATAGAGCTGGGCAATGAAACGGACGGGTATGAGCCGGTCCGGATTACCGGGGACGAGTCAAGGCTGTACAGCATAGCGGCCAATTCCTATGTGCTCACTTATTTTGGCCTGATCAGGGAAATAACCAAAGGGATATTGTCAGTGGTCCCCAAATATGCCGACGGAACGCCGATTCCCGACCTGAAGCTGGCGGTCATCGACCGTGATCCGGCGACCCCCGGAATTCAGGAGGCCAAGGAATGGGCGGCATTGATGGTATATGCAAGCCGGTTGCCCGACCTGAATGGAAATGGTATTCCTGATATTCCACTGAAATACAAAGAGATACAAAAGATTTCCGAAAAACGGACCTCCGTCAGTCCCGGTTCGCTGTTCCGGGCTACCAACGGAATAACACTGGTACCGGCTTTCTTGGGAGCGGGAATTATAGCAGCGGTAGCTGTTCTACTTTTATAGCATAAGGAGGAAGGAGAAAGGAGAAGGGAGAAAGAGGAAGAATCTCAGCGATCCCCTTCCTCCTTCCTCCTTCCTCCTTTCTCCTTTAAAATCAGCGTATCCTGTTCTTCTTTCCTTCCCTGCTCGTACTTAAGTATCTCAAACCCTTCCGTCCATTTCCTCACCCAGCTTTGGGGGTGGAAAGCGGTAAAGGTGCGGTGGCCTTCCTTTACGTTACCCCGTACCACCAGCTCTCCCCGATCAAAAAGGAGTTGCTCGTCACCGGTGAGCTTGTCGCGGAAAGAAGCCCCGTGCAGGGTGATCAGCAGGATCCCGCCTGGTTTGAGGATCCGTCCCAGCTCCCCGATCCAGGCTTCGTGAGCCTCTTCAGAAAGGTGAGTGAAGATGGAGATCCCGTAGACCAGGTCAAACATACCCTTTTCATAAACAAGGCGGGGCATCAGGTCGTTGGAATGGAAATAGATATTGCTGAAAGTTTTCGAACACCAGGCGATCGTGGCCGGGTTATAATCAGTCCCGTAAAAAGTTGCCGCAGGCAGCAGTCCCGGCATATGCCTCAGCACCCTGGCCGGACCGCAGCCCCAGTCGAGGATGCTGGCTTTCTCAAGATCGACATAAGGCTTGACCTTTTCAACCAGCCACTCAGCGCTCTGCATGCCATTGATATAATACCTTTCATAATCCAACCTGTAAGCCTCGTACATCATGTAATCCGGTGGGAATACCACTCCGGAGAAACGGCTCCGGAACCCCCGGTTACTTTTCCTGTTTCGTGCCCGGATCCAAATGTACCGGAAGTAATCGGTCACCTGCATGAGTCCGCAGTGCCGCAAAATCCTCAGGGTTTGTCGTTTGTCTTTCATCGCGACCGGTTAATTTTCCTGATCACCGTCCGGGCCTGGGACTGCAGGCCTGCCGAATTCCAGTAGGGCAAGGATTCCCCGATGACCAGGATCAGTTCATTTTTCAGATCGGGCAGCAGGGTGGAAATATTCTCCAGGATGGCCATGGAATAAGCCTTGACGGCAATGGTCTGGGTATCATCCTGGATCCAGCGGAACAGGGTATCCACCAGGATACCCATAAGGCGCTCGTCTTCAACCCAGGGGTACCGCAAAAGGATGTGCATGAAAATCCTTTTGACCGAGTCATCCCGCAGTCCGGGCAAAACCCTGATAATTTCCTCCAGGTAAGGCCGGACCAGTTCGGGATGGCGTTCGCAGGCTAAATCCAGCACTCGCGCACCCCGCATGCTGACTTTGGGTTTCTGGCTAATCACCAGTTCAAAGAGCCGGCTGAACAGTTCCGGATCTTCACCCACCACTGAAGTCACGTAATCGGCGAGCGACCGGCTCGAGTCCGACAGGATCGCTTCAAAATCAATGTCTGCCATACATTCCAAAGATAAAATTTTCGGCCGTAGCATTGGCTGGTGTCTTTTTTTGTTTACTTTTGCAGTCCCAAGTTTTTACTTGGCTGGTTCAATGGCCCGTTCGTCTAGGGGTTAGGACGTCAGATTTTCATTCTGGTAGCAGGGGTTCGATTCCCCTACGGGCTACGATAAAATTAGATCAAGAAAAATGGCACATCACAAATCGGCAATGAAGCGGATCCGTCAGACGGAAGACAGACAAGAACATAATAAGTATTTTGCCAAGACCGCCCGCAACGCGATCAAAAACCTGAGAACCTCAACGGACAAGGCTGCAGCTGCCGAACAGCTTCCGAAGGTCACTGCCATGCTGGACAAGCTGGCCAAGAAGAATATCATTCATGACAACAAAGCTGCGAATTTGAAATCCAGTCTGACAAAACACGTGAACAACCTGTAGGTCAGCCACTTGCTAATAATATTCAGGAACCCCGCCCAAAAAGCGGGGTTTTTTTATCCATTTCCCGGCCGGAAAAGCATCTATAGCGGGTATGGAATATCCCAATTTTAAGATACGTGACCTGGCGGTCGAGGACCGTCCCCGTGAAAAATGCCTCCGCCAGGGACTTGGCGGGCTGAGCACAACCGAACTGCTCGCCATCCTGATCGGCACCGGAACGAGAAACCAGTCGGCCCTCGACCTGGCCCGGATTGTCCTGCAAAAGGCAGGAAACGACCTGCACCAGCTGGCAAAAATGTCACTCGCCGAACTCGAAAGGATCAACGGCATTGGGCAGGCTAAGGCTTTCCGCCTGCAAGCCAGTTTTGAGCTCGCCCGCCGGAGGAAAAGCCAGCCAGCGATGACCCGGCCTAAGGTGCGTTGCAGCCAGGATGCCTTTAAGCTGATCGAAGGAAGCCTGGCCGATCTGCAACATGAAGAATTCTGGGTCCTTTTGCTTAACCGGTCGAACCAGTTGATCGAATCCCTCAGGATCAGCCAGGGAGGAATATCCGGAACGGTCACCGATGTGCGTCTCATCCTGAACGCAGCGGTCGGGAAACTGGCCAGCGGCCTGATCCTTGCGCATAACCACCCCTCGGGCAACCTGAGCCCCTCGGAAGCGGACCTCAAGATCACGAAAAAGGTCAAGGAAGCCGCCCAGATACTCGACCTTTCAGTTCTCGACCACCTGATCATATCGGACCAGGGTTACACAAGCCTGGCTGACGATAACCTCATGCCCTGAAACAGGGATCATACGGTTTTCAACGGCCCTTAACCACCGGAGCCTTAACTTGATTATATTTGAAAAGAAGATGAAATGCGAAGATTGTCCGAATTATGGTCCTGATATTTTGCGCCGAAGAAAATCCGAGGATCACCTGGACCCTCGACCTCTTGCTGTGTCAGTTGCTGGGCCTTGACTACCGGATCACCTCACGGCCGGATGAACTGAACAGCTTCGAAGGGCCGAAGATCTCCTATTCTGATGCACCCATGGGTGATATCCCCTGGATCCCCGCATCCGGCCTGCTCTTTGAAAATGGCATTTCCGACCAATCCCATCGCCTCAACCCCGGCACCTGGAAAGGCCTGAAAACCCTGTTCCACACCCCCGGCGCCTCCCCTTCATCACCCCTCCACATCTCCACATCATCACATCTCCACATCTCCACAATTCCCTTCGATGCCCTCTCCGCCGTATTTTACCTCGTCAGCCGGTACGAAGAATACCTGCCCTTCAAACCCGATGAACACGGCCGTTTCCCTTCCACCGAAAGCCTGGCTTCGAAAATGGAGATCCTGGAGGAACCCATTGTCAACCAATGGGCACAAGTCTTCGGCGATGAGCTGGAAAATCATTACGGACGGCAGATCGGGATAAAAAAACCGGCTTACCGGTTCATTTCAACGATCGATGTTGACAATGCCTGGGCTTATGCCCACAAGGGCTGGAAGAGGACGATCGGCGGCTTCTGGAATGACCGGAAAAGCATGGTGGCCCGGAATTTCCGGTTCCAGGTTCTCCGGGAAAACCAGCCCGATCCTTATGACACCTATGACCTGATCGAACGCTTTCACCGTGAAGCCGGAAC
>Ga0136653_10000964_pt1 | contig 15486 bp, 17 predicted proteins | sample LakKivw275mmetaG_FD_94866 | JGI IMG/M metagenome (GOLD analysis project Ga0136653, IMG submission 94866) | Anoxic lake water microbial communities from Lake Kivu, Rwanda to study Microbial Dark Matter (Phase II) - Lake Kivu water 275m metaG... | ecosystem: Environmental > Aquatic > Freshwater >...
AAGCGATTTTCCAATTTTATCCTCCTTCTATATCTTTGCGATATAGACAGAGTACAGATCCTTATGCGATCGGATTTAAATATATCGGAAGAGTATAGAAAAAGGTAGGAAAAGTGAATCGCATATGCCGATCGAGTTCGAGATGAAAGTCGTGAAAGTAGCTGGCAGTCTACGGATGACTATACCCAAAGAAATAGCAAAATCTCTCTCCATTAAAGCAGGAGATACCGTCCTAGTGAGCACAAATGATGATACGATGCTGGTTAAGAAAAAGAGCAGATAGCAAGATGTAGGTATCCATCCCAGACTTCTCCCGAATGAAGTCCTCCTAATGATCCGTGAAGGCATTATGGGATAAGACGCAGCTAGTTGCAGGCATATCCGAGAGAAAGTTCTTTGACTACTTCTCCGACCGAGAGAAAGGCTATGCCATTGAAATCGGCGATGTATAGGAATATCAACATCCGCTATCCCTGGAAGGGGGCTGTGTCTAGCTCCGCCGCAGTCTTCTATCTATCTTCCATAGTGAACCCCAAAGATTCTGTGACGGCTTGAAACTACCTTACCCCATCTTGGGACACTCTTCTCATGAGTTCACGCTTGCCTTTGTCATAGTCCGGATAAATGTGTCTGACAATGTGCCAGAATTTCTGAGTGTGTCTCTTGATCACTAGATGTCCTAGCTCATGAGCCAATACATACTTCAGAACATAGTCTGGATATTTCTTTGCTTCGCAACTCACGTAAATCCTGTTTCCCTTGATTATCGCCAGCGTGTCAAGGTTCGCAACGTCAAATCTGAGGTTCCCGAAGAGATCAACCCCATTGTTCCTCAGAAGTGTGTGAGCAAGTTCTTCGATTCTATCACGAAACTCTTCGTTGTCACGATGCTTCATGCATAATCAGCCTCCAAGTTTGCGAATATCCTTGCTTCTATCTCATCAGTATTTGATCCGAGTCCGAAACCTCGTATTAGCGCTTCACGCACTGCTCTCCTAATCTCTTTCCTTAGACTCCCTTTGAGAAATCCTTCTTTTGACAATAATTCCTCTTGCTTGAGTTCCCGAACAACATCCCTCGATAGCTCAAGCGTCTTCGTCGAATCGGGGTAGTAGCCTTTCAGTACATCAAAGACCGGGAAGAGTTCGCCATATTTCTCTCGATCTGCTTCTCGCTTCTGTACCTTTTCATGCACTGACTTTATCCTTTCGATAACTTTCTTTGTAATCTCTTTCTCGGCTTTCATCTCATCGACAATGTGTTCAACTTCCTTGGTGACGCTCACATAGAACTCTGAGCGCGATGCAGACGCCCTGTGCCCAATCTCGCCGAGGACCTTGATCGCAGATTCGGGCTTCTTGTTTGTTTCAAGTTTAGCAAGTTCCTTTACAAGTTTGGTGTGGACCCCTCTAGAATGAGAACACTTGAAAACAAATACCTACCAAGAGGGGTAAATTATGGCTCGTAGACGCTGGACACCTGAGGAGAAGATTCGGATAGTTCTGGAATCATTGAACACCAGCATAGGCGTAGCTGAATTATGCAGAAAATACGCTGTGAACCCGGTTGTATTCTACGCTTGGAAAGAGAAGTTCATTGAAGGAGGAAAACAAGCGCTCACACGGTCCAAGAGAAATGATGGGGCGGGGGAGTTCCAAGCGGAGAATGAGCGTCTGAAGCAATTGATCGGTGAACTCACCATAGCGAATGATGCATTCAAAAAAATTTTGCAGGGAGAGAAAGGAAGATGGTAGCACGCATGATCCAGGATCAAGGGTTAAGCCTCAGAGAAGCTCTACACCTATCCGGATGCTCGCGGAGAAACTACTACTACCAAACTAGAAAGAGAACTGTACCTCCTGACCCCTACATCCTTGCGAAAGTCAGAGAAACAGCTCTGAAGAGACCATTCTACGGAACCAGACGCATGGCAGCCACCCTTGCAAAGGAGCTAGACAGACCCATCAATCGGAAACGTATCCAGCGAATCTACCGCATTCTAGGCTGGATTGAACCGCAGAAATCGAAGAAGCAACTCCTCAGAGCAGCATACGACAGGAGACCCAAACCGACGAGGCCAAACGAGCTCTGGGAGACAGACCTCACCTACATCCACTGCGGCATAGACGGCTGGGCCTACCTCTTCAACGTTCTCGACGTGGTCTCAAGAGAATGGCTCTCCTACGTCTTTGACACCACAGCCACAAAGGAGAACGCCATCCTAAGCGTCCAAGAAGCGCTCATCAAACATCCAGAAGCCATAGATGTAAGGCTGAGAACCGACCGCGGCCCACAGTACGAAAGCGAAGCCTTCAAAGAGAGCATGAAGATCCTACGCGTCAAACAGGAATTCATAGCCGTCCACACGCCTGAACAGAACGGCCACATGGAATCCTTCCACAAAACCTTGAAACGCGAATACATCTGGACAAAAGACTTTCAAAACTTCCAAGAAGCATCACAAGCCATCCAGGAAGCCCACGTAGACTACAACCAACACAGAATACATTCCGCACTAGGCTACCTAACACCATATGAGTATCTACTCACGGTGACCAAGAATGACCGATGAAAACATAAGTTCAAAACCTCGAAAAACGTTCTCAAACACGGGGGTCCACTCCAAGTTCAACTTCCCCTAGCTTCTCGATCTTATCAACGCCAACGGTCCTCTGAATCAGTTCGTATGTCTTGCGTGCCATTTTCTCGATTTCCCCAAGCCTCATACCAATCTGGCGGCGGCGATGAAGAGCTACCGAAACACAGATGACCCATTTGTAAGCTTCAAGGTGCTTGAATGTTGCATCACTCGGAGAGAGTAGCTCATAGAGATTTCTCACGCCTCGTGCTTTCTGTTCAAACTCCTGCTCCTTCCCGTTCTTGACAAGTAGAGCTACGGCGCTGTCCACATCCTCAATGGTCTTCATCTCCACGCCTTCGAGCATTTCCATGAGTTCGACAATGCTCTTCTCGAACTCTCGCTCCGAACTGCTAAGATCTCTAATAATGAGTGTCGCTTCTCTGACGAAATCTGCCTCGAATTGTTGCAGAGCACGTTCGAGCTTCTCTGAAACACCGATATAGTCAGCCACAAGTCCGAATTCCTTCCCTTGGAAGGGTCTATTCGTCCGCGCGACCGCCTGCAGTAACCTATGTTCTTTCAGGGCTTTGTACACAAATAGCACCCAAAGTCGCTTGGCATCGAAGCCTGTCAATAGCATGTCACTGACAATAAGGATTCTAGGGAATTGCTCGTCTCGGAACTTGTCAACAATGTTGCGGTTTATTTTCTCGAAATCTGAATGCCCATAGCGGTTGGCGAGTTCCTCCTTGTAGTCCTTGATTGCCCGAGATTTCTCTCTCGCTGAGTATGTCATTACAATCTCAGTGTACTTCGGGTCTCCAAAGAGTTTGTCAAGCACTCTTTTGAAAAGCACACACGATTCTCTGTCTACGGTTGCGAGCATCGCTTTGAGAGGTTCTTTTTCCACCCGGTTAATGAAGTACTCAAAAATGTCGTTACTTACCTTTTCAATTCTATCGGCACTCTTGAGTACAGCCAAACGTGGCTTGACTTTTCTCCTCCACCGTGTTCGCTCTATCTGAGTGAGTTCTTTGAGTACTTCCTCTTCATAGTCAGCCAGATCAGCAAGTTCTTCATCTTTCAAGTGAAGTTCTGGTAAGCGAGGTTCATAGCGTATGGGGATTGTAAAACCGTCGTCAGTTGAATTGAGCATACCATACCTGTGGAGGTAAAGCTCGCCTTTTGGAGAAAATTTCTGAAACGTGTTCCTTTCTGGCTTTGTGAGCGGAGTGCCGGTAAATCCAAAAATGTCCGCATTCTTGAATATACCTCTTACGACATTTGCCAGAACCCCATATTGGCTCCGGTGACTCTCATCAGTGAAGATGACAATGTTCTCGCGCGCAAGATTGATTTGGCCAGCGTCATGTAGCTTCTTCAGCTTCTCGGGAGAGAATTTCTGAATTAACGAAATGAAAATACCCCGCTTTCCTTCTCTTTTCTCCCCGCCCCACTTCAACACTTTTACGAGTTCCTTGACACTCTTAATTTCCTCAACTTCAATCCCAATCGGGGCGAATTCTTCCTGCACGATCTGACGCTGCAAGTCAAGCCGATCAACAATGATGAAAATCGTTGGGACGCCAAGCGTTGGATTTCTTAACAGTTTCCATGCAGCGAACGCCATTGTGAGAGTCTTACCGGAACCCTGCCAATGCCAGACTAGGCCGAGTTTCTTCTCTTTTTCATTGACAACTCGATTGACGATACGGTTCGCAGCTTCGAACTGCATGTACCAGCCTAGGATTTTAATGTAGGTGTCTTTCACCTTCTTGATGAAAATGAAATTCTCCAGCAGATCAACCAAGTTACCCTTCGAAAGCATCCCGAAAATCGTCGAGTCGAGGTAGCGGAAGGATTTGAGTGGCCTGACACCTTTCTCATCAAACGGATAGTAGCTCTTCCAAATGCCCTTTTCCTTGTCGATGAACTGTGAATAATCCTTTGCAAAGAAGTTAGGAAAATGTTTTGTCTCATGAGCATCAGATGCGATACAGAACTGTACATACTTGTATAGACTTGGTATAGCCTCTTCGTATTCCAAAATCTGCATATATGCGTCATACCAGTTCGTTCCTTCTTCTTGCTTGCCGAATGGATTCTTTGTTTCTATGTCAACGAGAGGAATCCCATTCACGAACAGACAGAGGTCTAGACGTCTTGTCCGCTCATTCTCGCGAACCTCAAATTCTTTAACGACGAAGAAATCGTTTTTCTCAGGTTTTTCGAAATTGAAAAGTTGGAGTTGCCTCTCTCTTTCCTCTCCATTTCTTCGTATCCTGATAGTGATGCCGTGCTTCACTAAATCGAGGAAGCCCCACAGGTACTACAAGACGCCTCAGTCAACTGTGAACTTCATTTTGGAATTGAGGCGGAGTAAACGTTGGGGACCATGCAAGATCGAGGGATACCTGCAAAACTATAGACTTGAAGGCGTCGCACCGGTTAGTCATAGAACCATCCATAGAATCCTCGTCGAAGTCGGATTGAACAACCCCATCTCAACGCCTAGAAAGGTCTGGGGTAAACGTAGATTCCAACGGGAGCATAGCAACAGCCTCTCCCATACGAAATCCTAGCTCGATGCTAGCTCGAATGGATGAACGGTTACTGCTTCACGCCGACCTATCTGCTATCCACTTCATGCGCTTATACTTTCGCCTGACCATATCTGCGTTCATGGTTCGGTAGGGCTCCTTGTTCGTTAGCATATGCCACATGATCACAAGCATCTCCCTCGCGGTAGCTACCTTTGCCTTCTGGGGGCCTCTCCGCTCCGCGATCCTGCAATAGAATGCGCCGAGCCTCTCATCATGCTTGATCGTCGTATTCGCAGCCTCAACTACGGCGTATCGCAGCCATCTCGATCCCTGCCTCGTTATGCTGCCTCTCCGCTTGCGCTCTCCCGAATCCCTCCTCGACGGTGCAAGCCCAGCGTAGGCCACAAGCTTCCATGGCGTAGAGAATCTTCTCACGTCAACTATCTCGGAGAGTATGGTCAAGGCGGTGAGGAAGCACACTCCCGGCATCGTCATCAGCAGCCTAGCGTTATCATCCTCATTACATATGGATGCTATCTTCGCGGTGAAGAGTTCCACCTGCCTGTTGAAGGTCTCTATTGCCGCAAGGTATGAGTCCATGGCCATTCGATCCACCCATGAGAGCTGTAGGTTGCTAAGAGCCTATCCGAAAAGTCCGGCTGCGCGGAATGTGATCCATGCGCATGCGAAGTGTAGCATGGCGAGATAGTTCTCTGCCTTTTTCTCCCAGCGGATCAACAGTCGCCTGAACCTATTGAACCACGAATGAGTTCTTTCTACAACCCAGTGTCTCGCTCTGTAGCCTGGAATTCTCTTTCTCTTCTTGACCTCTTCTCCTCTGGAAGGGATGTGAATCGTGTATCCCCAATCCTCAAGTAGCTCGCGAACCTCAGGGTAGTCGTAGCCCTTATCCATGCACATATGCTGCGGCGCATCATCTGTCGGTTCAGGTCTTTCTACTGGGATGCTTTCCAAAGTTGGTTTCGTAAGCTTCATGTCATTTCTGTTGGCGCCGCCAACGACGAGTCCGACGGGTATACCGTTTGCTTCCACGAGGAGGCTGCGTTTCGTTCCAGACTTTCGCCTGTCTGTTGGGTTTGGACCTGTATTTTTTCCCCCCAAGCGGAGCCTTCGTGATGGCTCCATCCATAGCCTGCCACTCCCAGTCAAGCTTCTTCACAGCGTCATACTCCACCAACCCCTCCACCCATAGGCGTTGGAAGACCCCGACCTCACTCCATTCCCGGAAACGGTCGTAAACGGTGCTTGAAGCGCCTAGGCTTCTTGGAAGCGCTTTCCACTGGCATCCGGTCCGTAGAACGTAGAAGATAGCATTCGCCACTAGCCTGTCATCCATTCTTGGACGGCCACTCTTCTTCTTCGGCTGCGGTGGAGGCAGAAGTTCCTTGATTCTATTCCAAAGGTCGTCTGAAATCTGGTATGCGGTCCCTACGAGAACATCTTCCTCTTCCAATATCACAGCTATTCGAAACCTGCTCCTCCACTGCAACTTGTCAGAAAAAGGTTCGATTCACATCCATGTCAAAATGAATGGTAAAACATCATAATGATACTACTTTTCGGATAGACTCTAAGCCACGCTGTTCCCTTCGCTGAGAAGATGTCACTCACCGGAGGGTTGGTGAACTCGTACTTCGCCATTATCGCCTCCATCTTCTCCTTGAAGGTGGTTCTACTGTGAACCAGGTCTATCCGCGTTCTTGCAAGCTGCCTGAGCTCCCTATGCTCCTTATCGGGCACATATGACTCCGGCACAAGATCAGCCCTAAGCAGATCCACGAGGATGTTGGAATCTACTCGATCGTCCTTCAGTCTTGCCTTCGCTATAGCCTTCGTCTCCAATGGATTCGCCAAGAGCGTCTCCACTCCATTCTCCTCAAGCATGTCATGTATCCTTATCCAGTAGTTGCCCGTCGACTCCACCACAGCCACAGCGGATTCGCTTTGACGCCTTGCATGATCGATCAGCTCCATGATCCCTTGCCTAGAGTTCATGAAGGTCACCTGATCTAGGACTGCCTTGCTATGGCTATGTTTGAGTGTCGCAACACACTTCCTCTTTCCAGCATCTATTCCTATGCATAACGTCATCTTCTCTGTTCATCTCCTCTTTGCTTCTTTGATGGCCTGAAGCAGCGGAATCCTCCCATTCGCTCTCTTACATGGAGCAGTTGGGTATCCGCTCAACCATGGATCAGTCTGGCACTCGCCCTTCGATAGAGGGCAGTAGGCTCTCGACCCTCAGGCCAGCATCAAGGAGGAACCCCGTAATCTCCTTAGGATTTCGTATATCGTCTGGCAAGCAGACTATAAGATGACCGAGAGGGATGAATGGATGATCTCGTACCTCGACGATCATTCACGTTTCGTTCCAGGCTCAAGAATCCATCTATCGGAAAGATCGAAGCCTTCCACAAAGCGTACGTGTCCGAGTCATGTATGTTCCCCAGCCACGAAAACTTTGTCAATTACTGGAACTATGAACGACCCCACCAAGGAATCGGTTATCTCTACCCAGCAGACGTATACTTTAGGGACAGATGTGGGTAGCTAGAACAAGGAAATCAATAACCTAGCCATCAACATGATCATGGCGATGATCGTCATGATCTAAGACTCGACCGAAAACCTCATCATAATCGTGACGAACAGCTTTCCTGAACTAGATTTGACGTCTGACCTCTTAAAAGAGCCTGAACCTGAATTAGCGGTTAAAACGATACCCAGCGAATGTTCTAACTACCCACATCTGTCATGGAAGTATACATCTGCTGGATAGAGATAACGAATTCCCTGATGTGGACGCTCATAGTTCCAATAATGAATGAACTCTCGATGAGTTGGAAACATCCACGCCTCGCAGACATACGCCTTATGGAACGCCTCAATCTTACCAATCGTAGACGGTCTCCTCACGCTCGTGACGATATGTTCGATTCCGTTTCCACTGCAGAACTCTGTAAACTCAGACCGACCACCTCTAGCCGGATAGAACTGCGTTCCCCGATCCGTCAAGATTTGGTCAGGCTTACCGAACAACCCAATGGATTCTTCCAGAAGCCTAATCGCATGCTCCGCTGTCGGGTTGTGATGAATCATTGAACCTGGAACAAAACGTGAATGATCGTCGAGGTAGCTGATCATCCACTCATCTTGGCTTGTGAGCTTGAAGTCAGCCTGCCAGAGACTGTTGCTATGCTCACGCTCAAATCTACGCTTACCCCAAACCCTTCTCGGCGATGGAATAGGATTGTTCAATCCAGCCTCGACGAGGATTCCATGAATCGTTCTGTGGCTGACAGGCGTGATCCCTTGAACCTTATAGTTCCGCAGGTACCCTTCGATCTTATTCGGTCCCCAATGTTTGCTACGTCTCAGCTCCAAGATGAGGTTCACCGTTGGCTGAGGAGTCTTGTAGTAATGGTGGGGTCTTCTGGATTTGACTCGTATACCCTCCCACCCTTGTTTCCTGTAGACCCGCCACCAGCGATAGACTGTTCTCTCATCGATTCGTAGCGCTGTCGCGATCTCCCCGCTCTTCCAATGTTCAAGTTTTCTATGAATGATCCATCTTCTCTGGCGCAAAGTTCGATCCACATATGTCACCAGACTTTTCCAGATGTTTCATTGTCTTTTTATCACTGACACATGTGGGTAGCTAGCTCAACGATACCCAGCGAAAGAAAAAGATAAAAGGGTCGGACGCAGCCGGGAAAGCGCCGTGTATGGTTCCTCGACCAGTTCACCGAAAACGCAACATTTTGGGAACATGAGCGTCGTAAAGACAAAGGTTTTTAAGGTTTAACTTGTTAAACGCACCCATGAAACCCGCAGACGATAGAAAGAAACCTTTCTTCGTTGGGCTTAGGATGACAAAAGAGGAACGTTCCATCTTGGACAAAATTCAGGAAAAAGTGGGATTAACCAAAACAGAGAGCCTGCTCAAAGGCTTGGAGATTCTTAGCGAGTATTACTCTTTAGGTTTAGATCAACCACCTTTAAGTTTCGAATTGAAGAAACTCGAAGAGGAGGCCATTCAACACGCTGATGCTCTCAAACGTATTCGACGCAGAGAGGACGCGTTAAAGGAGATAATCCACGAACTTCGCATCATTGATCAAATAGTAAATAAATATAATGATAAGAACGCATTAATTCAGATACTAATCGACATCCAAAATAAATTTAATTGGATCTCAAAAACCGCTGTAATTTGGATATCAGAAAGACTTGAGATTCCGACCTCTTCCATCTATCAAATCGCCACCTTCTATAAATTCTTCACGCTTACACCGAGAGGACGACACCTGGTCAGGGTATGTCTTGGTACGGCATGCCATGTTCGTGGAGGACCAAAGGTCATGGAAACTGTGGAACGCACATTGGGCGTAGAACAGGGCGACGTAACCTCTGATGGTAAGTTCAGCTTGGAACGGGTTAACTGCCTTGGCTGCTGTGCTTTGGGCCCGGTAATTGTCGTAGATAATGACTATTACGGGAACTTCAAGACCGCAGATGTAGGAAAGGTACTTTCAAAATATAGTTGAGAAGGGGCATAATCGAAATGGTAGAAAAGTTGAAGTCCGCTTCGGAATTGACGAATCTGAGAGAGAGGATAATCGCAAACAGAGATCCTAGCAAATCCGTGGTGTCCATATGTATTGGAACAGGATGCACCGCTCTAGGAGCTAAGAAAGTAGTTGAAGTTCTTGGGGAAGAAATCAAAAGCAAGAACCTTGAGGAGCGAGTGAAAGTAAAACAGACGGGTTGCCTTGGATTCTGCGAAGTTGGACCGAGAGTGATAGTTTACCCTGAGGAGATATCATACTTTAAAGTCAAGCCTGAAGACGTGCCAGAAATAGTATCACAAACCATCATGAAGAAAGATGTTGTAAAGCGACTGCTTTACGTGGACCACGGTACGGGCGAAACCGCTACGACGCTTGAAGATGTACCATTCTATAAGCATCAGCAGCGGATCCTCCTAGAAAAGAACGCCAAAATAGACCCAAAAGATATTGAGGATTACATCACACTCGGAGGTTACGATGCGCTACCTAAAGCACTTTTTCAGATGACCCCTCAACAAGTAGTAGAGCTAGTTAAGAAATCGAATCTCCGGGGCCGTGGAGGTGGAGGTTTTCCAACAGGACGAAAATGGGAAACTACACGCAATGCTCCCGGAGAACCCAAGTACGTGATAGCTAATTGCGATGAAGGCGATCCTGGCGCGTTCATGGATCGGTCAATAGTGGAGGGTAACCCACATAGTATTATTGAGGGCTTAATCATTGGGGCTTACGCTATCGGGGCTCACGAGGGCTTCATCTACGTGCGAGAAGAATATCCACTTGCTGTGGAGAATGTAAACATAGCTTTAGGACAAGCTCAGGAACATGGGTTGCTAGGCGAAAATATTCTGGGCTCAGGTTTCAACTTCACTATTAGAGTCCATAGAGGAGCGGGAGCTTTTGTCTCAGGCGAATCAAGCGCTCTAATATCAGCTATCGAAGGAACGGTGGGTGAACCTAAACCGAAATACGTCCATGCAGCAATCAAGGGACTCTGGGGAAAACCTACATGCCTAAACAATGTTAAGACATGGGCTTACGTTCCACTGATTATTCTAAACGGCGTTGATTGGTTCAGAAGCATAGGAACCAAGAACAGCAGTGGAACCGCGATTTTCTCATTAGTCGGCAAAGTAAACAATACTGGCCTCGTAGAAGTCCCAATGGGCATAACCCTGCGCAACCTCATCTACAAAATAGGTGGAGGGATCAAGGATGGAAAGAAGTTTAAGGCTGTTCAGACCGGAGGCCCTTCCGGAGGTTTCATACCAGAGCAATACCTCGACACCCCAGTCGACTTTGATGAACTCACTAAAGTTGGTTCAATGATGGGCTCTGGTGGAATGATAGTCATGGATGAAGATACATGCATCGTCGACGTTACACGATACTACGCAAATTTCCTCTCGGACGAATCTTGTGGTAAATGTGTTCCCTGCAGAGAAGGGCTGAAACAGATCGTTGGAATATTGAATAGAATATGTGCAGGCTCAGGTAGAGAAGAGGATCTCAAAACTTTAGACGACCTCTCCGAACTCTTAAGAGACGCTTCTCTTTGCGCTCTTGGGAGCACCGCTGCAAACCCGCTTACAACTTCATCACTATACTTCAAAGATGAGTACGAGGAGCATATACGAAACAAACGTTGCCCGTCTAAAGTCTGCCGTGACCTTATAGCCTACTACATTAAACCGGAGAGTTGTCAGGCATGTCTGATATGCCTCCGAAACTGCCCTGTAAAAGCTATCGCTGGAGAAAAGAGTATAGTTCACGTGATTGACCAAGAAAAATGCATAAAATGTGGAATGTGCATCGAAGTATGCCCATTTGATGCGATTGAAAAATTATCACCCGCAGTTCCCCCCACGGCTAGTTATGGAATAAAAGTTACACCGAAGAAGAGGAGATGATAAGATTGAGTGAAGAAGTTACCCTAGCAATTGATGGAAAAGAAGTCAAGGCAGAGAAAGGGACGACGATACTCGAAGTTGCTAAAGCCAACAAAATAGACATCCCAACCTTATGCTATAACGAAAAAATGACCCCCTATGGAGGATGCAGGATCTGCATGGTTGAAATAACCAAGGGAGGAAGACGGAAACTTGTAACTTCATGTGCTTACCCAGTAGAAGAAGGTCTAGAGGTCGCAACTAACAATGAAAGAATCCGAAAAGTTAGAGGAATGCTCTTGGAGCTATTGCTTCCACTGGCAGATACAGGGCCTATTAGAGAGTTAGCTGAAAAATACGGTGTGACAAAGAGCCGGTTCGAGGCAAAGCCTACCGACTGTATTCTCTGTGGACTTTGCGTGCGTTATTGTGCTGAGGTCAAGAAGGTTAATGCGGTCTGCTTCACAGGAAGAGGAACCAGTAGAGACATTTCGCCTATGCCAGAAATAGCGCCTGACATATGCCCAATATGTCAAGAATGCAATTCCCTCTGTCCTGCAGGAAAAATAGTTGAATTGACACAAGACCGCCATCTACTTTCCATTCCGATAAGCAAAAAGAAAACTATTGCTTCAGGATAGGATCCTAGAGTATTATCTGCTCTACATAGAATCTTCAACAGAAGGCATTAAAACGTGCCTCAACGCTGAGTTTGAGGAATGACTATCGAGTAGTCGAGTAGTTAAATGATGCACTTCGTTGCAGTTCTAAGCGAAGGAGTGACCATGTGCAATGTGGGTATTGGAAGCTCGACGCAAAGAAATGGATCACTAACGTGGCATTGTGTCGCATGACACAATTTCCTGAATCTGAGCGGTGTCTTCCTGAGTACTTGAGAGGTGTCACCAGCTTTTTTGTGCCCAAACAATTTCAGTAGGAATCAAGTATCCAGCATGCATAGATTGAGCGCTCACGCAGACCATTCTATTCTTTATGGCTGAGAAAAGTTCCATTTCTGTATTCTTCAAAGGCTTTTTTCAGTTCTTCTTGCGTATTCATTACTATAGGACCATACCATGCAACTGGTTCACGAATTGGTTTCCCAGATACTAGCAGGAACCTTACAGCTTCATCAGTCGTCCTGAACATGAGTTGGTTACCATCACCGAAAATGACTAGACTCTCTGGACCAATCAGGCAATCTCTTTGAAAATCAAAGTAATTGGCTCCTTCAATTTCAAAAGCATACGAGTCTCTTCCTTCATCGAAGTATCCTTTCCCTTCTATAACATAGGCAAAGACTGTGTGTCCAGATTTAATGGCGCGCGTAAATTTCGATCTTGCTGGAATCCTAATGTCCAAGTATTCTGGGTCAATCACTATGTCGCGAACCGGGCCATTCACGTTATTCACCTCGCCACAAATGATTCTGACTTCAGTTCCGTCACCCAGAGTGACTTTTGGAATTTGTTCACTCAGCACCTCCCTGTAGCGGGGGTTCATCATCTTATGCGAAGCTGGAAGATTAGCCCATAATTGAAAACCCCACATTAAACCGTCTTTCTGGCCCTTTGGCATCTCCTGGTGGATTACACCGCTCCCAGCAGTCATCCACCGCACCTCACCAGGGTGAATGATGCCAGAATTGCCCATGCTGTCACCATGTTCAACTTCGCCGTTTCTCACGTAGGTTATGGTTTCGATTCCTCGATGTGGATGCCAAGGAAAACCTTTGATATAGTAGTCGGGATTATCCGAATGAAAATCATCCAGTAGCAGGAATGGATCCAATTGTGGAACGTGACGGAATCCGAAGGCTCTTTTGGGATTGTATCCTACAACTTATAGCTCCGAATATCTTTCAGGATTGTATCCTACAACTATAGCTCCGTCAGTCTCAAGGTATGGAAAAGCAAGTTTAGTAACCTTCTCCATTACAATTTCCCTCAGTATCATTTTAGATTCTTAGGAGTTTCAGTCCCATTTTCGTTCCCATCTTCATTCCGTATCCAAGCCCAATCATTAAGATGGCCATTGGTTCGAGGTATCGCGCAGATTTCAACGCACCAACATCGACCGGCTCGAAACCTATATCGTGAGCAAGCTGCATCACAATCTGTTTTGCATTTGAATCGTCACCAGCAATGAATGCCGTAAGAGAGTCTTGCCCCAGTTTCCCAGTGCTCTGATTCTGAGCAAAGACGGTATTGAACGCTTTCACAACATGCGTTTTAGGCAACATTTTCTGAAGCTCCTCCGCACCTGATGTTGTAAACCCAACAGCTAACTCCATATTCGGTCCTAATGCATTGGTAACATCTACAAGCACCTTTCCATCAGCAGAGGACCCGATCTCTCGGACGGTATCTCTCACAGCGTTGAATGGAACAGCGACCATGATGATGTCGCCCCATTTGGCGGCGTCCAGTACTGACTCGCGACAACGTTCATCGGTGCTCATCTCGAGGCTGCTCAAACGTATGTCTTAGATCCGCTCAGCAATTATCTCTCACATTCACACCTTTTTCTTGACCAAACGAGAACTTCCCAAGCGATTTCACTTCTTCATGGGATTGAGCTGATTGAGACTCAGAGCAGTGAGAATCTGAAAGCGTACCTTGAACGCATCTCAAAAAATCCGAAACGAACTGTTAGAAGCCTACTCAAAGATGAGCGAATTCAACATGCGAAGGAACTCGCAGACAACCTCGATGATCCACATCCAAAACTCAAAATAGCCTCCGAACTAGTTTCAGAACAACTCAATTCCAATCCAACAGCACGAATCATAATCTTTACACAATACCGAGACACAGTTGACCAAATCGTATCAGCCCTAAACCATGAACTAGCAAAACCCATCCGCTTTGTAGGCCAAGCCACGCGAGATGAAGCAAAAGGGCTTACCCAAGATGAGCAAGTTGAGATCCTGGACAAATTCAAGTCGGGGATATACAACGTGCTTGTCACTACAAGCATAGGTGAAGAAGGCTTACACGTGCCCGACGTGGACCATGTCATCTTCTACGAAGCAGTCCCATCCGAGATACGTACCATACAACGTCGAGGAAGAACTGGAAGAACCCGTATCGGAAAAGTCACCGTTTTGATGGCTGAGGATACAGTTGATGAAGCCTATTACTGGAGCAGTGTACGAAAAGAGGAACGAATGCACATAATCCTCGCGAAAGCAAAAGCCAGAGGCATAAGAACTATCAAGAAGAAGACTACCCTCCTCGATTTCGGATAGGCAATGGAACTATTTTGTCTTGAAACCATGTATGGACTGCGCAATGGCTAAGGGTATAGAAAAATGCTAAACGCCACGACCTACAACCCTATGAAACTTGCGCAGGAAGTCCAAGGAATCGTATCCAGAGGCACTCTCAGAAAGTATTATCGCGCCGCTAGATCGGGTAAGTGGTATCCAAACCTTCTCAAAGCCACTGGAAGAAGGCTTCCGAGATGGGTCAGACCCCTCATAGCCGACCGAGGTTACTCAAGCGACCCCTTCCGAGCGGAAGTATGCTGGAGGCGGGTAGAACCCATCATACCATACCCTAAAAACCGACATAAAGGCGAGAAGGGGCTTCTATGGCTCGATAGGCGCTCTTTCTACTCAGTAGAGCAGACATGCTCCATAGAGACCCACAGTAACGCTTTCGTTGTTACTGAATTTGAAAGCTTAATATGATCGTCAAATGCTTAACGCGTCGTGATGGAGGGTCTACAGATTGATAGAAAGAGTAGGCCCGCCAAAGAAGTTGGGCTGGTCCCCGCGGGCCCGCCATTAACTGAATTCAAGTATCATTATTTCTGCACCTTGCCAAAGTCATATGAGCATCAAATGCGTGCCCTCAATGAGTTCTGCAATGCAAGGG
>Ga0136653_10000966_pt1 | contig 15457 bp, 11 predicted proteins | sample LakKivw275mmetaG_FD_94866 | JGI IMG/M metagenome (GOLD analysis project Ga0136653, IMG submission 94866) | Anoxic lake water microbial communities from Lake Kivu, Rwanda to study Microbial Dark Matter (Phase II) - Lake Kivu water 275m metaG... | ecosystem: Environmental > Aquatic > Freshwater >...
AACATGAGCAGCACCGTGACCAGGTCGAAGCTGGCCGCGAGTGCGCGCCCCAGCAAGTGTATGTGCTCCGCGTCGCCGAGCTTGGTCATCTGGCCCAGCCACTTGGTCAGGAAGAGCGGGAAGGTCCCATAGATGAAGCTGCTGCCCTTGTTGTAGGGGTTTAGCGGCGACACCGCCGTGTTAAAGTACTCACCTATGCTGCGCGGCAGTTCCAGCGAGAGCTCCACCATCCAGATGAAGCGTTCGTCAGGGTGCAGGTGGGTCTGCGAGTCCCAGTTGAGGCCCAAGAAGCGAAAGTAAGCTGCCATCACCAGGATGAGAATCAGGCACAGTGGCACCAAGTACGCACTTGACCACACCCTCCTCCAGCGTTCGCGCCAGCTCACGGCTGGTCGCGTCTGCTCGACTGGTACCGAGGATGTCTCGTGTTCGATGCTCATGCACGCTCCTTAGAATCCGCTCACTGCTATTCTATGACCGGATGTGTCGTATGACAAGCACACCTTAGCGCTCCACGTATACTGCGATGAAGGCCATGCCGCTATCCGGGAAAGGATGCGGCACCATGGCACAGTGCCGAAAGGTGCGCCTTAGCAGGTTTAGGGCTTCGGCGTCGTTGGGATTGACGATAAACAGGGCGCGCTCTGGAATGGTCGTCAGAGGAGGTTGGTCGGCCGCGAGGGTTTGTTCCTCGCCCCAGACATTGTCCTCACGCTGCATGTAGGTGCGCAGGGCACGGCCGTCAAACCAGTATGGCCACAGTTTGATGTAGCACAGCGACAGGTCGTCGTAGGCCTGCATGGTGCGCGCCATTTCCTTGGCAATGGAGACGTTGTGCTGATCGGGCAGCACGCTCACGAAATCTGAGAAGTAGAAGTGGTACGTCTCGCGGTATTCGACCATCAGCAGCAATGCCAGCGCAAGCGTCGGAAGGGCCAACACAAGCCCACGTTTTCCGATCCGCCATACGGATTCGAGGGTCTGCTCGGCCGAAACAATGCGCAGCCGGATCGCTGCGTCCCACTCTGGCCAGGACATGCTGGCATCGCGCAGCGCCTGGCCCAGAGCGGCCAGCGGCAGGGCCGCCAGTATGAGCCCCGGTCCGATGCTGCCCGAGGCGCGGAAGACGTTGGGTAGCTCGCGCGGCAGGGCCATTAGCCCCGAGGGCAGCACAAAGACCCAGAACATGGCCAACAGCATGCCGTTGTCGCCATGACGCCAACGCCGCATGGCGTAGCAGGCGCCCATCACGAGCAACACAGCGCTTACGAGACCAAAATGGCGCCAACCTGGGACATTGAAGCGCGCATTTCCATCGCCATACCGGTTGAACATCCACAACGTGGTCCACATGTTCTCCAGCATCGACTTGGCATTGATGGGAGCCCGATTGGCGTCACCTTTGAGCAGGCGCACCTGCATGTTGAAGCGTTGCAGGTAGTCCTTGGAGCTTTCCAGGGCGACGCGTCCCAATGGCGCATACACCACCAGAGCCACCACCAGCATGACCGCCAGCAGCGGCCACAGCGCCCGCCAGTGCAGGCGTCTGCCCGCCAGCGCGGTCAACGCTATTCCCGCCACAATAGCGATCGGAGCGAAAAGAAAGGGCGAATAGGTATGCAATCCCAGCCCAAGCACCAAGCCAGCCAGCGCCGCATCGAAAAGGCGGTACTTCTCCAGAGCGCGCCCCAGTACGTGCAGCGAAAGAATCACGAACAGCGGCAGCAAGATGACGCGAAAGCCGGCACGGCTAAGCACGATGTGCCAATGATTGGTCGCCAGCAGGAAGGCAGCGGCCAGAGCCACCCAGGACCCAAACAGGCGGCGCGCTGTCAAGTACAGTGCCGGCACGGTCGCGATGCCCACCAACGCAGCAGCCAGCTTGAGCGAGAAATGGCCCAGCGGGGAGAAACGCGCCACCAGCGCCGCCCAGTAGAAGAACAGGCCCTCCCGCCCCATGTTCGCCGGGAAGAAGATGCGGTACTCGCCGCGCAGGATAGAGGCGACATCCGCATAATTGTAGGGCAGGTCCCAGCCAATGTCCGCTGGCACGGCGTCCAGCCCATGCAGGCGCAGATAGGCCGCCACCAGCACAGCGATAGCAAGCAGTGCACCCTCGGCAGTGATCCGCACCCCCTTGCACTGCGGCCTTGTGCCACCCTCGCTCAGGTACAGATAGAGCAGGCAGAAAGCCAGCCCGCCCAGCCAGAGCAGCAAGCCAAACGGTCGCAAGCGGTTGCCCCAGAAGTCCAGACAGCCCAGCAACGCCACGCCCAGCGCCGTTCCTGCCACGCCGAAGCTGCGGCGGTAGCCCACAGTGGCGCGCCGCAACCACTCCGTACTCGGCAACTGTGGCCGCTCCAGCGCCACGCTCCCGAAGAAAACGGCGAATAGCACTCCAGCCAGCGTCAGCAGCCCGAAGGGCAGGGCGCTCTTGGCGGCATGATCGAGGCGGCGTTGGGCGAACACGGCCAGCGCCAGGCACGACACAGCCAACGTCAGCGCCAACGCCACTGATGGCGTCTGGAAGGGCTGCCGGAACCTACGTGAGCTCCCCCGCACGGAACGTCACTCCTGACTCTGGGATGGCTGTACTGGAGCGAAAAACACCATAAAGTCCTTGTCCGGAATCTCAGCCTGATAGCGCATGAGTTGGCCGTTTGGGTAGTGCGCCAACAGCCACTGCTCCGTAGCGCTGTTGACGGGGTTGTAGATGTACAGGTGATTGCGCGGTTCCAGAAGGTGCGGCTCCAACTGCTCTGGCTGAATCGGACACTCATGCCAGCGTATATCGCCGAGCATCAATGAGACCGCGCGCCCATCCACCCAATAGGGTGAGCAGACTACCCAGGCATCGTCGCGATTCCCCAGGATGTTGGCGAATCCGTTGATGACTCTCGCCATGTCCGTCGCATTCCAGGCCGCGCGACTGTAGCTCAGGCGGTACTCCTCAAAGTAGATCTGCCAATTGGCGCGCGCGGCCTGCCACAGCAACATACCCCCCAACACGACCACTAGCAGCAGGCCAGTTCCGCCTCGCAAAGCATGAATGGCCTGCCGGCCTACCAAGTAGGCCGCCAGCGACACGACCGACAGCACCACCGGTAGCACGGCCGAGGCCCGCAGGTGGCCGGGGTTCTCGTTCGGAAAGGCGATCGCCAAGGTGGAAGGTAGCAACAGCACGAATACTGCGGCCAAGAAGTAGAGGGCCAAGGCACGGCGCTTGCACAAGAGCAAGTAGAGCAGATAGGCCATCCCCAGCACCAACAATGCGCCGCTGACGTAGTCGAGGCTGGGCTTGCCGCCCACGCCTTCGGGCCAGGCGTCGTCGCCGATCCAGTTGAACATCAAGAGGGCATTCTTCACGTTGTCGGCAAAGACCTCGGTCGTGCTGCGCTGGATGCCGGTCTCCAGCGTGGTGGTACGCGTCAAAGTACGGTACCAGAAGGCTTTCGGCTCATCGTACATGTAACGCAACAGCGGCAGGAACACCACAGCCGAGGTGACCACCAACACGATCAAGTTCATCACAAAGCGCTTGAGATCGAATCCCGGGCCGCGGTCAAGCAGCAGCTTGAGCGCGCACAGCACCACGATCAGCAGCGGCACGATGCGAAAGGCCATGTACCCGTAGAGGCCCAGACCCAGCGACATACCGGTCCAGACAAAGTCATTGCGCTTGCCCGCGCGCAAAGCGCGGAACAGAAAGTACAGCGTAACCGAGGTCCACAGTGGCGCCAGGGAGATGCGCAAGCCAATGCGGCTGATGATGACGTGCCAGTACGAGATGGCCGTGAAAAAGGCCGCCAGCAGACCCAGTTTGCGGTTCAGTAGCTCCTTGCCCAGCAAGTACATGGGGATGACGTTGAGCGCGCCCACCAACGCCATGGTCAGCTTGAGCGTGACAAATCCGAAGCCAAACACGCGCGATAGCGCCGCCGTGAGATAGAACTGCGTGGGTTCGCGCCCGGTGTTGCGCGGGAAGAAGATGCGGTATTGGCCATCCAAGATGTCCTGAACGTCAAGGGAAGCTTCGACGTGATCGCTCTCGGGGTCGGTCGGGACGGCATCGATACGATAGAGACGAAAGACAAAGGACACGATCAGGATGGCCAGTATCGCCAGCCATGCCCAGTCAAGGCGCACGGTCCAGACAGTGCGACGCAGGGCTGCCTTCAAAGCCGGGAGCTGGAACCCTCTCCAAAAAGCAACACGCCTGCGAACGCGCACGACCACGAGCAGCCAAGACACAAGAGCTGCCCACCAGCACAGCGTCCCGCGCCAAGTGAAGCGGTTCTTGGAAAGCCAGGCAAAGGCCGCCAGCGCGAACAGGCCTGCCACGGCCAGCAACCAAGGCGCGTGCACAAGTGGAACTTCATCCTCGTGCGACGAAGGCGCGGCATGCGGCCACAGGTCCGGCTCTGCAACGCCGCCGCGCGCGATGGCGAGGACAAACACCACTACCGCTATAGCCAGGAAGAGCACGCCATCCAGAACATAGTCGCGCTTGACGAGGTGCCGTTGCCCCGTGATGGCCAGCCAGACGGCTACCAGCGCCAACAGCCCCCACACTGCGCGTGCTTTTGACCTCAAGCCTGCACTCTCCGTTCATGGGTATAGTCTAATGCAATGGCCGAGCCAGGCCTCCAACCTTTAAACGCCGCCGGTAATCAGACGGACACAACGCCACACTGCTCTCTCGAACCTGGCTTCCTGAGTGCTCGGTGCTCCGATTCCTAGAGCAGGCTTTGCATTAGCTGCTCGTAGGCATCGAGCGTCTCTTCTAGGTCGAAAACCGCCTCGATCTCGGCGCGGCTCTTCACATAGCGCTCTCGGTGCATGAGCACCTCTACCAGGCCATCCGCCAGAGCGCGCTCGTTCCGCGCCGGGACCAGCAAGCCCATTTGGGTGAGCTTGATCGGGACGCGCAACCCCGGGATGTCCGTGGCAACGGCCGGCGTACCGCACAGCATGGCCTCAACCTGCACCATCGGGAAGCAGTCAGTCCGGCTGGGTAAAGCCAAGACGTCGCACATGGCGTAAAAGTTCGCCACGGACTGCTCCTGCCTGAGCAACCCCAGCATGATAATTTGGTCCCGCCAGCGCTCCACCAGGTGTCGCCAACGCTGGTAGAACGCCTCGTAGGCCACATTGACTTCGCCTGCATACACAAATCGCACGTTGGGCATGCGCTCAAGCACGTAAGGAATGGCCTTGAGCAGATAGTCAAAGCCCTTTTCTTCCACAAAGCGCCCGGCAAAGCCCACCAACTTGTTCTCATCCAGATTCAACTCGCGTCGCCAGGCCAGCACCTGCTCAGGCAGCGGAGACGGGATCTCGACTGGCGGCAGGATATAGGCCAACTTGTGCTTGAACGGGCTCAGGAACGGCGAGTTGTCCGCATAGTCCTCGGTGTGGATCGTGATACGTGCCGAGCCCTTCAGCGCCTGCCGCATCAGGCGCGTCACTGACCACTCTACGAACTGGTCAAACGGCCTCTCGGGCATCACCAAGTCGCCATGGTGGGTGAACACCACGGGCTTCCTGAATCGATTGGCCAGTGTCGTGACCAGCGCGGACTCGAGCAGCGGCGTGTGTATCTGCACAACGTCGGCTTGCTTGATCAGACGATAAGCGGCAAAAGGAAAGGAGGGTTGCACAATGCCGCGACTCAGCCGCATCAAGCGCTTCAGTCGCACGATGTGCACGCCATTGTGGTCCTCTTGGGCGGACAGCTCATCCCAATAGCGCGAGGTCAACACCGTGACTTGGTGGCCCCGGCGTGCCAGCCCCTCGGCCAAACGACGCGCGTAAACGCTCAGACCAGTCCAGTGCGGGTAGTAATATGTCAACACCATCAAAACGCGCAAAGCTCGGTCAACCTCCGGCAACGACGCTGGCGCTATGTAGGCAATGTGTGATCTTCCGCCTGCCGCAACCTAGCGTTCAGCGAAGCATATGAATAACCCTCTGCCCCCACTGCGATCACACCCGGCACGACGAATCCCACGTAGCCAACCGCATGCGCCAACAGTGCGTAGCCGAGGGCGCTCTCTCTGGACAGGTTGAACAGGCCGAGCGCCAACACTGTAAGATACTCGTAGACACCCACATAGCCAGGCGACGATGGTACCGTCATTCCCAGCGACGTGAAGCAGATGACCGCCAGCGCCGCAGTCCAGGGCAGGCGCAAGCCAGCCGCCCACATGACGACGTACAACTGCAAAGTCGCGACCAGCCAAATGGCCAGAGACCAGACCCCAAGCCGCAGAGCCCGCCCCCACGAACCGAGCGCCGACACCCCTTCCAGCGCTGCGGCCAGGCTGCGACGCAACCAGGGACGATTCAGCAGGGCACATCGCCGCAACAGACCCTCCGCCCACTGCAGACTGCGCTGCCCGCGGGCGGCAACCCACCCGAGCAATATGGCTGCCAGAATCGCCACCACTGCGATCCCAATCACGGGGCCCACCAGTGCGTCCGGCAAGACGACGAATGGGATCAGTATCAACAGAAGGAAGAGGATGATCAAGATGTCCGCGATACGCTCCAGGAGTACGGTAGAGAGCACGCGGGCGACATCCAGCTTCTCAAGCTCCGCCAACAGATATGATCGCAACAGGTCTCCAGCGCGCAAGGGCAACACGCTGTTGAAAAGATACCCAATACTTGTGAGGTTGTAAAGGCGGGCCAGCTTGGGCCCTCCTGAGGATTGCAGCAGGAGGCGCCAACGCACTGCACGTAACCACAGTCCGAGCACCACCAAGCCCAAGGCAGGCACGAGCAGCCAGTAGTTGACACGCTGCAGTGCCTGCAGCAGGCTGGCAAGGTCCAATCCACGCGCAGCCAAGTACAGGCAAAGTGCGCTCACGCAGATGCCAAGCCAGAGACGCCAGTTTTTCATTTCGCGAGATTATAGCATAGACTTCCGAACTTTCAGAAAACTCCGGAAGTCCAGTCCGACTTCAGCAGTCGCTCAAGATCCTCTCGCGACAGGCGCTGAACTCGCGCGAAGATGAGTGGTTGGGGATGGTCATAGACCGTGAAGCTCTCGTCGGCGCGGCCCAGGTTCAACACCAGACCAGGCAGCGCACGCTGCTGCAGCAGTGGTGGTGTAGCCAGGTGCAGCCCAGCGCGCGGATCGTCCAGCAGGGTGATGCCAGCCAGGCTGGGATAGACTGCCGGAGCCGCGACCAACTCAAAGCCCAGATGCCCGGCGAACAATTGCTGGTAATAATGGCTAGCCAGTGGGTAGCGCTGCGGAAAGCGTGACAGCGGTGCATAGAGGCGGTCGCTGGGAAGCACGATGTAGTCACAGGACTCTAACAGATCCAGCAGGCCTGCGCGTTTCTCGGCAGTGTCGGCCGCGTGCAGGTCCAGAACGACGCGCGAGTAGTCTGGGGGGCAGTCGTCTCCTTCGTAGGGCTCCAGGGGCAGGACATCATCCCAGGCGTCGGCTGAGAACTTGGATCCGCTCGGGGCATGTGTGCATATCCAGGCCGTGGCTTGCAGCCAGGGATGCGGCTGCGAGTAGATGCGCGCGAAGGCCAGAGCATAGAAAACCGTAGAGGCCAGAACCAATGCCGCCATCAAGCCTACGCTGGCACGAGCTGCGCAGCCGCGGATGCGACCGGTGAGCGCGCTTGCGGCGTCCCAAAGCCGGAGAAGCAGTGCCGCTCCTGTCATGCACAGGAATGGCGACAGCGGCAGCATGTAGCGCACGAACTTGACAAACGACACGCCTTGTGCAAGCCCATACAGCAGCACCCACGCGAGCCACGGGACTTGTGCTCGATCCGGTTGCCTCCAAGTGCGCCACGCCGCGTACAGCAGGCCCGCCAAGCCCATGAGTGTCAGGCCCGGTCCCAGAGTGAACAAAAACATCTGGCGCACTTGGTACACAAAGGCCGGCGTGCCCAAGTACTGTCGAGTGTAGGGAAAGTCCGCCCACCCTTGCGACATGGCGATCTCAGTCACCACGCCTTGTCCAAAACGCACTGCGTCGATCAGCGCATAGGGCTGCAGCGCCAGGAAGGTGAGCGCGGCAACTGCCAGAGTCCGGCAGACACTCCGCCTCACCCTGTGCCAAGCGGCCCGTAGACCCAGCCACAATGAATCTCCGTGGCATAGCCCCTCGCTGGCGTCCCGCACACCCCCCGAACGTCCACAGGGGCCGACGCCACTGCGCGCGCCTGAACTCGATTGTGGCCCATCACCGTAGCATAGCCCCTCGTGGGCGTGCTGCAAACCACTAGAACCGCCACAAGGGCCGATGCTACGGGATTGGGGGGGCCAACCGAAGGCCAGCCAGGCGATGACGGTCACGATGACCAACGGCAACACGCTCAGCTTGGTGGCGAGCGCAGCGCCCAACCATACTCCCAGCCAGATGCCGTCGCGTTGGCGTCCACCCTTGGCGACCCGCATGGCTCTGTCCACCGCCAGAAGTATCAGCAGTGCCAGCAGAGTGTCCACAGTGTAAAAGTGAGCCAACTGAATGTGCAATACCGTGAAGGTGAGCAAGGCAGAGGTCGCCACGGCTACACGCCGATCGCGAAAGGCCCGGCCTGCCAGGACATACGCTGCAGCCACGATGCACGTGTCCAGGGCCGCCGACAGTATGCGTCCCAGGAGGTAGAAGCGCGTCAGCGACGACCAGCCTGCATCCCAGAGCGCGAGCAACCAGGACGCGACGCGCAAAAGGTAGATGGGCAGCGAGCCGTAGGCAAAGAAACGCGGGTTGAGTGGGCTTTCTGCGCTCCACAGCGTGCGCCAGTCACTGGGCAGCTTCAATCGCTCTACAACCATCAGAATCTGACGCTCGTCCGGATGGAAATACTGACCGCGGTCCCAGTTCAAGCCGTAGGCACGCAGGATGAATGCCACGGCCAACAGGGCGGCCAGGAGCCATGAAGCCCAGTTCTGTCGAAAGGAACGCAGTGCCAGCCGCACGACCATACCGATGCACATCCGGAAGTGCTTGTGCCCGCCCGGTGAAGGAGGGGCAATTGCACGAGGACTGAATGCCTCAAGCCTTTCACAACGATAAACGATGGGTAAAACCCAGCGCTTGCCCTACCAAATCCATACCCGCAAACGCACCACGGGCAGCAAGCCGATTCGTCCAAATGCTCCGGTTCCGCTACAATCGCTAGGTAGAGATCAAGCGTTGCCCAGTGGAGCAACCAGAAAGGAGGTTTCCAATGCAGAGGTACCGCGCCCTGCACATGTTCGCTACGCTGTTGCGGCTGAGTGCCGGCATCGCTCTCGTGTCTGGCCTGCTGGCATCGGTGTTGTTGACCGTCGCCTCCGTGGCGGACGTATCCAGGCTTGGGCTGGGCAAACTCGGAAGCATCTCGGGCATTGGCCCGTTCCTGCAGGCCTCCAACATGGCGGGGTCGGGGGCAGTGCTGCTTGCACTGTTCGTGGGCTTGGCATGCGTCGTGCTGTACCTCGTACTCACAGCGGCTGGTGATCTGATCAGCCTGCTGCTCGACATCGAAGAAAACACGCGCTCGGCCGCCTACTTTGTCGGGCCAAAACCATAACGCTGGCATTCTCGAAGACGAAGGCAACTCCTGCCAGTCTCCAGGGAGCGCGGCGCCAGTGCCGGCGACGCCTGGCCCTCTCGACCCCGCTACACTTGTGCAAACTGCTCCACGTCGAGAACAAACACCGTCGCGCCGCCGACCTCTACCTCCAGTGGCTGCACCCAGTGCCGGGCTGCTGCCGCTTCTCCCATTGGCACAACGGGGGAAACGAATTCGCGCCTGGCATGACAATGCTTCTTGAGCAGGTTGAGCACCGCCTCCACCTGTTCATCCTGAACGCCGATTAGGATGGTGGCATTGCCTCGCACCAGGAACCCACCTGTGGTGCTGATCTTGGTGGCTCGGTAGCCTTCGGTGATCAGACCGTCAAGCAAGGGGCGCGAATCCACATCCTGCACAATCGCCACAATCAGCTTCATCCTCACCTCCCGCGAGTTCCTCCTGGGAGACCACCCATACCGACACGTCGTTGGACAAGAGCAGTTTACCCTGGCAAGCAGAGGTAGTCAAATCCCGTCAGAAAAAGCACAGCAACGCGACAGGCCGTTCGATGGGGAGGACACAGCCAGAAGACAAGATCGTACTCTACGCATTGCTCCTTTCCCACGTTTTGCCATGCAATACATGCCACGCTAGAATGGCCACACATTCTGCATCGAGGAGGTAGCCCATGTCCTCTGCCAGCAGTGCTTCTGTGGATCCAATGTCCATCGTGCGCGACCTGGCAGCCCTGCCCCATCGTGGCGCCACCACTGCTGAGGAACGCAAGGCGGCCGATATCCTGGAGCGCCACCTGAAGGCCCTGGGAGCGAGCGTGGAGCGGCAGAGCTTCATGACTCCGAAAACCTATGTCAGTGAGGTCTGGTGGCTGATCGGAGGGTTGGAGGCCGGACTCTTACTCCTGCCTGTGCTGGGCTGGATCGCCTTCGCCTGGGTAGCGTTGTGCGTGGCCCTGGCCTGGCACTACTTCGACTGGCGTGCCTCCCCCGTCTCATTGCTGCCACCGCGCGCCCCTGCCGTCAACGTTATCGGCAGGGTACCCGCTCAAGGCCAGCCCAGCAAGAAGCTGATCTTGATGGGACACTATGACTCGGCTCCGGTCTCACGCCTATATCTGCCCTCCATGGTCAAGGGATTCCGGCAGTCACTGCGCATCAGCATGGGCCTGATGCTGGCGGCAGTCATCGTGGCCCTGCTCACCATATTGCAAGTTGGACTGCCGTGGATGCATTGGCTGCGCTACCTGCTGATGCTGTACTTTCTGATCCAAGGTGTTATGTCTAGTATCGACTACTGGCGACTGGGCTACACCAATGGTGCGGCTGACAACGCCACCGGCACGGCCGTGGCCGTGGCAACCGCAGCGCGCTTGTGGAACGCGCCAATTCCGGGCTGGGACGTGGAGGTGGTGCTCACCAGCGCCGAAGAAGCCAATCTCAAGGGCGCGCTTGCCTACTTGCGTGCCCGCAGGGCGCAACTGGACCCGCGCAGCACGTACCTGTTCAACTTTGACAATCTGGGCGCGGGAAAGGCAAGGATCATCACGCGCACCGGTACTCTCACCGCCATCGTTTATCAGAATGCCCTGGTGGATGCTGCTCTCCAAACCGCCGCCAGCGATCCGCGCTTCCGCGACGTCCAGCCCGGCGTCTGGCACACGGGCGACGTTGACAGCGCCTGGTTTGCGCGCGCGGGCATCCCCAGTCTAACGCTCTTGGCGCAGGACGAGCAAGGACTCATACCCCATCTGCACCGCCCCGGGGACACGCTCGAGCATGTGGACCCTGACCTGCCTCGCCATGCTGTGGATTTCGCCGAAGCCACTGTACGCCAGCTGGCGGCTGCTTGACAACGGCCGGTGCCGTATAAGCTCGAGCTTCGCCCGCAGGCAGGCTGCAGGCCGCGGAAACCGGGCTTGATCTTCGGGGTCGGGTGCTGCGCTAGCTTGCGGCTCCCGCACCCTTGGGGTAGAACTTGTCCCGGTAGGCCGGAACGGTGCACATGGGCGGCCGCTCGTACTCTGTGATCTCGGCTTCTTCGAGACTCAGCCGCCCTGGCCCTTGTTGGATGATCTTCATGGTGTGGGGCTCACTCCCCAACAGGGGCATGGCAAAGCGCTTGCTTAGCCGCGACATGAACACCTGCTGGATGGCAAAAGCCATGCGGCTGAGGTCGGTCAGGGATTGGCTATCCTGTGTGCGCATCTCCAAGTCACACTGTGCGATGGCATACAGGCCAAACTTGTCCAGTAGGTCCAGCAGCAATCCAGCTTCGACGCCATAACCGGTGAAAAAGGGCAGTTGCTCCAGAGCCGCGCGCCGCCCGGCGTATTCCCCCGAAAGAGGCTGCACCAGTCCCGAGAGCTCCGCGAAAAACAGGTTCATCAGCGGTCGAGCCACCAGCTCAGTCACGCGCCCCCCTCCGCCGAGTTGAGTTCGGTCGCCGCTGCGCAGGGGGCGCCGGTAGAAGCCCTTGACGTATTGGAGACGATCCCAACAAAGCAGCGGCCCGAGCAAGCCGAGCACAAAGCGCGGGTGGACGTTCACCACATCGGCGTCAACCCAGGCCACGATGTCTCCTTGGGTGACGTAGAGGCTCTTCCACAATGCCTCGCCCTTACCCGCGTGGCTGCCCACCTCTGCGGAGAGCACGTGCTGGTGAACGTGCACGGGCACTCCCAGGGACGCAGCGATCTCGCGCGTGCCATCGCTGGAGTCGCTGTCCATCACAATCAACTCGTCCAGAAGTGGGCAGTCCAGCATCAGTGCCTTGCGCAGAGTGGAGATCATGGCGCCGATGGTTGCTTCCTCGTTCAAAGTCGGCAACACCAGGCTGATCTTCCGGCCCTGCTTGCGTTGCAGCAGGTGCTCGACGCGCTCGAACTCACTCCAGTGAAAGGTGTTGCTGGCAAACCAGCGGTCCACGCGGTCCGAGAGGCTGGAGATACTGGCCGCGGTCTTCTTTCCCACGTGACCAATCTCCGTCGGAGCCGGTTGGAAGCTACGCACCAGAAAGACAGGCAAAGGAGTGTCGCGCAGGATGTCCTGCGGCACCTTGCCCACGGCCGTGCGCTGCATGCGTCTGCGCAAGGTGCTGCCGAGAACCACGGCGTGATAGTCTGCAGACATGCGGCGGATCACAGCACTCGCGTCGCCCTGTTCGGTCACCACCCGCGACTGGAAATCCAGTTGCGGTAAGTGGTCCAGAGCGGCCGCGGGGCCAGCCTCGTCGCTCACGGTCAGCAGCGTGATGCTTTCGCCCGTAATGCGGTATAACGCCGAGGCCAGGCGTAGCGTGAGCGGTAGGTGAGGCCCACCGCGGATGGGCACAAGCACCCGATCGTAACGCCGCGCCACCCCCCGCACGAGGATCACGTCGCAGGGCGCATGCCGCAGCAGTTGTTCCAGAGGGGCGCCCAGCGCCGTCATCTCGGTCTTGTGCAGCGGAACGAGTAGCAACTGCGCGGGCTCGTCCTGTAGCTCGCGTACGATCTCATACAGAGGCACGCGCGCTACCCGCACGCAAGGCTTCATGCGCAGGGGCAAGTCCGGATGGTCCCGCACCAGGGCCGTGAGTGCCTCGCGCACCTCCTGAGAAGGAACGGCTGCTTCGCTCAAGGAGTGTCCTTCAGGCACTGCTACGACGCCCATCACTTCTACCCGCCCCCCGGTGGCAGGCAAGAGGTTTGATGCCAGCGTCGCCAGGTCCACAAGAGCATCTTCTTTGGAAAGGGGAAGCAGGATCCGGTAGCCCGCCATCTTCCCTCCTTCGTCTCGCTCTAGAGCTGTAGCGTATCTACGATGTCCAGCACAAAAGCAGTCGTGCCGCCAACCGGTACCTGCACAGCTCGCTTCCAGCCGCGCGCCTCTGCCGCTTCGCTCAGGGGCGTTACGGGTGCGACAAACTCACGCCTGGGCAGGCAGTGTTGGCGCAGAACACCAAACACTTCCTGCACCTGGTCGTCCTCGACTCCGATGAGCAAGGTAGTATTGCCACGCAACAAGAACCCGCCGCTGCTGTTGATCTTGGTGGCGTGATAGCCTCCGGCCATGAGTGCGTCCAGCAGCTTTCTGGAATCCTCTGCGTGTACGATAGCTACGATCAGCTTCACCAATACCTCCCGTTACCCGGCACAGGCGCCGGCTCTAGCCCTGTCTTTCCTCGACCAGCGGGATCAAGTGATCGCGCAGGATGCGTTCCCACCTGTAGCCGCTTAGCACCCGCCGTCGCAGGCAGAAGGCCGGATCTACCAACAGACTGTCAGCAATCAAATCGGCCACGATTTCGGGTGTAGCGGCACTTGAGAAGTAGTGCACGTCGCTCTGTCCGGTGGCACGCAGGGGTGGAATATCGCTGCAGAACACAGGCAGCCGCGCCAGGCCAGCCTCCAGGAGTGGAATCCCAAAGCCTTCCTCCAAGCTGGGAAACAATAGCCCATCGGCCAGCAGGAAGAGATCCGCCAGGGTGGCTTCATCTGGCACGAGTGTCTTGTCGCCAGCGCCCAGCTCGTACAAAAAGTGCGCGGCTTCTTCCAGGCCGAGCTCCGCCCGCAGAGCCTGCAACCGCGCAAGGTAGGCAGTATTGGAGGGGTTGTGGGCGCCAGGCGGTCCTGTGACGATCAGGCGTGCATCCAAACCAGTGCTGCTGCGCAGGCATGCCAAGGTGCGCAGGGCGAGCTGCACGTTCTTCCGCCGCGTGATACGGGCAGGTAGCAGCAAGATCAGTTCCGCGTCCCACAGCCGGCAGGCCTCAACAGTGCGCCTGGTCATGTCCGTCCAGCGCCAGAAGGCCGCAGCGTCTACGCCAGGCGGCACCACGCGCACTGACTCGCGCGCAATGCCGTAGAGCGACGCCAGTTGGTCGCGCCGCGACTGCGAGACGGTGACGTGCACCACGTCCTTCCAGGGCACGCGCAACAGGTCCCAGGGATAACCAGCATGCAGGTCTCGCGCATATTGGGCGCTGCACCAGGCAAGATCGTGGTGCCAGGCCACGAAGCGCATCGTAGGGGATCCGCCCTCTGAGTACAGGTCGTGGAGCGCCGCCGTGAGGGGCAGATTCTTGTGCAAGGTCAGCACATTGTGAGCGATCAGGGCGCCACAATCCGCCAGGTCCACGCGCAGACGGCCGGCGATGCGCCCACGCAGGTCATGGAAGCGCGAGCTGACCTCTCCACGGTCCAACTCTTGTTTCACAGCCAGTACTTCGGGATGCAGCGAGTCGAGCTCTGGCAAGATAAGCAGTCCGACGCCGGAGTGCCAGGCCTGCCCGCGCCCGCCGATCGCGCTGACCCTGTAACCAGCCTCTGCCAGAAGGCGGGCGTGCTGGCCAATGGTGCTTTCCACGCCCCCCACCACAGGCGGCAGTGTGTAGTGCAAGATGGCTATGCGCTGCGATGAACGCTGCACAGTGGACGTGCTCATCGGTCAGGCACCAGAGCACTGATCGACCAGGACCACCAGGCGTCGTTCGAGGGTACGGTAGGAGTAGTAACGCGCACCCAGCTCATAGTTGTGCTCAACCATTTCGGCGGCAAGCGCCGGATCCTCAAGCACGGCCCGCGTTTGCCGTACCGTCTGCTCATCGATAAAGTCATCAAAGCCAATCACTCGGAAGCCCTTGGGCTGAATATCGGTCTTGAAAATTTCATACGTGCTCATGACGATGGGGCGACGGTAGTAGATGGTTTCCAGGAAGGCGTTGCCGAAACCTTCTACCAACGACGGGTAAGTGACCAAATCCGCCTGCTGATACGCATCAGCCAGCGAATACTTGCGCCGCCCGTCCTGAGTGACGCCGCGTTCATACCCAATCCGCTCCGCGCCAAAAAGCACGCTCACCCCCACCAGCTCTGCATACTCCCGTAGATAGCCCTCGTAAGCACGTCCTTCGTCACCCGAGGTGTG
>Ga0136653_10000967_pt1 | contig 15451 bp, 14 predicted proteins | sample LakKivw275mmetaG_FD_94866 | JGI IMG/M metagenome (GOLD analysis project Ga0136653, IMG submission 94866) | Anoxic lake water microbial communities from Lake Kivu, Rwanda to study Microbial Dark Matter (Phase II) - Lake Kivu water 275m metaG... | ecosystem: Environmental > Aquatic > Freshwater >...
ATATGCGGCTGGCTATGATAGCGGAAAGGAGTTTGTGCTAACCCACATGGATCAATATGTTACCATCCCGAAAGCGGTGCCGTATGAGGAAGTCCTGTCGTTTCTTAAAAAGGATGAAACGAATGAAATGGAGTATTCATCAATTGAGTTTGATTGTATGTCATATGCTAGAGTTGTGAGGGAAAAAGCAAATAGTCAGGGTATTAAGTGTGGCGCAATTATATTTGACTTAACTGGGACTAAGAATATATCTCACGCCATCAATATCTTTGAAACTACAGACAGAGGAATAGTTTTCTTTGATCCCCAAACAGACGGGCAAAGATATGGTGTAGAAGTAGGTGGGTATTATACGCTCTCGGAGAGATATAGAATAACCAAGGTGGACATCATATGGTAAAAAAGAATACCTGTTATAGTGTATAATTTAGATATATGAGGAAGGCTGATAAAAAGCAGGATTGGGATGCAGGGAGTATCAGGGCCCTCAGGGACCATCTTGATCTCACGCAGGTCGAGCTGGCCGGCCAGATGGGGATCAGGCAGCAGACGGTCAGCGAATGGGAGCAGGGAGATTATACGCCCAGGGGAGCCTCCGTCAAATTGCTGAGCATCATAGCGGATCGCAGCGGATTCAAATACAAAGCCTGAATAAGTGCCCCTTTTTTAACGTTGAATACACTATAACGTGTAACGAATATGGAAACGATAACGGAGAGATCGGTTTCCGCGCTGTGGATGTCCGGCCGGCTGTCATGTTTTAACGATGACTCGGGCCACAGCATAGAGGTCATCTGCCCGGGTCGGGTCAGCACCAGGGGTGGGTGCGACTTTCAGGACGTGGTGATAAAGATTGATGGGAAGAAAACAGTCGGGGATGTGGAGGTGCACGTCACGTCCGACCTCTGGCGGCAGCACGGGCACCACAGGGACGCGCACTACAACGGCGTGATACTGCATGTGTCGATGTGGCAACGCGGGCTGCTTCCCGTCAGGCTACAGGACGGACGCATCATCAGCACCGTGATACTGGCCCAGTATGTTAAGAATGGCAGCAACCTGCTGCAGCGCATATTATCAAGGCCGGCACAACATTGTCCGCACCTGTGCAGCTATGGTAAGAAGATGGATCGAATCATTGTGGAAGCCGGTCTGGCAAGGTTCGAGCAAAAATCGGCCCGGTTTGCGCAGGCGCTGCAGAGCGGCGACCCGGAACAAATCCTGTATAAAGGCATCTGCCGCGCGCTGGGATACGCTTGGAACGTCCGGCCTTTCGAGGCGCTGGCCGATAAAGTGACGGCAGATATGGTCAGGAGATTTGCCTCCAGAAGCCTGCGGGCGAAATATGCGCTGCTGCTGGGCGCAGCAGGCTTAACAAATGGCCGGGTGGACCGTCTGTCTGAGGGCATGCAGCCGATGAAGGCGTCGGACTGGGTCACAACGTCCTCGCGGCCTTTAAACCATCCTGCTTTGAGGATCGCAGGCCTGTGCCACCTGCTGCACAGGTATGATAAGGCGGGCCTGGTTCCCGGCCTGGTTGAGCGGTTGAATAATGCGATGCCGAGGGAGGCGGCCACTGCTCTCGACAGGGCTTTTACCGTGGAGGGCATTGATTCGAGGGTGTTGATAGGTACCGGCAGGGCCAGAGAGATAGTGGTGAACGCTGTGCTGCCGTTCCTGCATGCCTATGGCGCAAGCGTCGCTAACAGCTCGCTGGAAGAGAACGCGGGGCGCATCTACGGCTCATATCCTTCGCTGTCGCAAAACGAGCTGACGCGTTACATGGGCGGTTTGCTGGGCAACCAGGCTTACGGCGCCTGCAGGCAGCAGGGCCTGCTGCATATCTACCACAACTGGTGTCGTACCAGGGAATGCGGGAGCTGCCCCGTGGTCACTTTGCGAAAGCCAGCCCCGGTATGACGTCGTGTTCCCCGTCCCGGAGGTTGCCCGATACGCAGTGGTAGTAGGCGCAGGAGGCTATCATGGCCGCGTTGTCGGTGCACAGTATTGGCGGTGGTATCAGTACCGGCAGTGGCGAATCCGCTATGAATCGCTCACGCAGCGCGCTGTTGGACGCCACGCCGCCGGCCAGCAATATCTGCTTTACGCCGGTCCTCAGGGCGGCCTGTATGGTCTTGTTGACCAGCACATCTATAATAGCTTCCTGGAAGGCCGCCGCCGCCTCTTTGATCCATTTTTCATCCCTCTCTTCTTTCTCTTCAACCATGTGCAGCAGCGCGGTTTTTACCCCGCTGAAGCTGAAGTCGTCGCTGTCCTTGAGCCAGGCGCGCGGCAGCGAAAGGGATGTTGTAACTCCTGTGGTGGCGGATTGTATGGACGGTCCGCCCGGGTAGGGCAATCCGAGTATTCGGGCGCCTTTGTCGAAGGCTTCTCCTGCCGCGTCGTCCCGCGTGCAGCCCAGCCGGCGGAAGCTGCCGTGGTCCTGCATCAGGATTATATCACTGTGCCCGCCGGATACGATCAGGCACAGGCAGGGCAGCTGCGGCTCGGCCCCGGACAGCCAGTTGGCATAGATGTGCCCCTCCAGGTGGTTAACGCCGATAAAGGGGAGGTCCTGCGACTGTGAGACCGCCCTGGCGAAATTGACGCCCACGATCAGAGATCCCGCCAGACCCGGCCCCACCGTAGCGGCCACGGCGTCCACCCTCTCCAGCTTGATGCCGGCTTCGCCCAGCGCTTTTTCGGCAACCGGCGCTATGGCTAACAGGTGCTGGCGGGAGGCCACTTCGGGCACTATGCCGCCATACCTGGCATGGATATCAACCTGAGATGCGATCACGTTGGACAGGATGGTAACCCCGTCCTTCACGACGGCTGCGGCAGTCTCGTCGCAGGATGTCTCGAACGCGAGTATGTTCACGGCAGGGATTATAGCACAAAGCTAATGCAGCATCCGGTGATTGCTGTTTTGTGGACGTGTTGCTACAATTAAGCCCCGGCTCAAATCAGCATCTGATAGCGAGGATAACAATATGGAAATTACCTGGTACGGCCACTCCTGTTTCCGCATCAAAGGCAAGGAAGTGATTATATTGCTTGATCCCTGCCCCGATACAACCGGCTATTCTATGGGCAAGGTCCAGGCTGATATAGTGGCCATCAGCCATGCCCATCCCGGCCATTCTTTTCTGGATACATTGCAGGAGGGGTACCGTGCCATCAAAGGCCCCGGGGAATATGAGATAAAGGATACTTATATTACAGGCATAGCCACCTACCACGACGGCGAGCAGGGCAAAAAGTCCGGTAAAAACACGATCTACGTGATCGAAATCGAGGGCGTGACGCTGTGTCACCTGGGTGACCTGGGCCACCCTCTTACTCCCGAGTTGACTGGTGAGCTGGGAAACATCAACGTGCTCTTCGTGCCGGTAGGGGGACATTCCACCATCGGAGGGCAGGCGGCGGCAGACCTGGTGCGAAACCTTAACCCGGGCTTCGCAGTCCCCATGCATTACAAGACAGCGGACGAGAAGGCCGACCTCGAATTTCCCGAGAAATTTCTCAAGGAGCTCGGCATCAAGGACCTGGCCTCGCAGCCCAAGCTTGTCGTGACCAGGACCAACATCCCTGCCAGCACGCAGGTTGTGCTGCTCGATTACCCGCATTAGCCTGGCCGAATTGCTTTGACATATAAATTGCTCTGACGTATCATTGCTCGATATGAGCCTCGCTAAACGTATCTACGATCTCCAGCAAATCGAACTTTCTATCCAGGAGCATGTCAAGCAGCTTGAGGCCATGGACCTGCGCATTCAGCATAATGTGCAATTTGAGCAGGCTGAAGCTGCTTTAAAGACAGCCGAGAACGAGCGCGTCGGTCTCGAGAAACGATATAAAGAGCTGGACGCTGAGGCGGAGGCGCTGAGGTCGCAGATTACGCAGATACAGGATAAGTTGTACGGCGGCAAAATAAAAAATCCCAAGGAGCTGATGGGCTTTGAGCAGGAGGCTGCGATGCTTAAGGCTACTCTGGATAAAAAGGACGATGTGCTACTGGATATGATGGAGAAGCTGGAGACGGATAGGGTGGCGCTCAAAAAGCTGCAGGATGTATGCTCGGCCGCCGCTGACGCCTGGAAAAACGAGAAAGCTGAGTTGCATGTTAAGGTGGAAACATTTAAAAACGAATTGAACGAGCTTGAGAAGAAACGCGTCGAGATGCTGGCGTCGATCGACAGGGATACACTCGCCACATATGAAGCTGTAAAGGGCAGGAAGGGGCAGGCGGTGGTCAAGGTGGAACAGGGACGGTGCCTGGGCTGCCGGGTGACGCTGTCCGTCAGCGAAATGCAGCATGCGCGCGGTAACGCGATCGTGACCTGCGGCAACTGCGGCCGCATATTATATCTGTCATAAGCCTATTTGACCCGCTGTCGGTCAAGTTGTAGAGTAAGTAAGCCAAGCAGGCCGGGTGACCGCTGCGATTTTGAAAATCGTAGAGGAAAGTCCGAACTCCATCAGGCAGGGTGCTGGGTAACGCCCAGGAGGGGTAACCCTACGGAGAGTGCAACAGAAACATACCGCCCATCGCAGGATGGGTAAGGGTGAAATGGTGAGGCAAGAGCTCACCGGCGGCCGGGTGACCGGTCGGCCGTGCAAACCCCACCCGGAGCAAGACCTAATAGGGGGCTATGGCTTGCCTGGGCTGACCCCGGGTTGGTCGCATGACCGCCGTGGCAACACGGCGGGTAGATGGATGGTCACCGCTCCGTGCAAACGGAGGCACAGAATTCGGCTTACAGGCCTGCTTGGCTATTCTTAGCTGCCGGCATGAATGCGCTACAATATATGGCGGCCCGAAGGGCCGCGCTTAATTTAATAATTGTTTTTACTGGAGTTAATCAGATGCATATGATAAAGAAACCGGCCCTGTGTGTCCTGCTGGCGCTGGCTGTGCTGTTTACCAGCTTGCCCATGATGGCCTGCGATTTTAAATTTATACCGGGCGAAGCGGATAAAAAACTTCTGCAGGGATTGCCGCAGGAGTTTTTGACCATCAGCCAGGCCTGGGACCTGCTACAGAAGAACTATGTCGATAAGGCCAAGCTGGATCCGGTCAAGATGGCCCAGGGGGCTATACGTGGCATGGTTGCAGCAGTGGACGATCCATATACCGAATATTTTTCACCCCAGTCATTTGAGTCGACCCTGATCGATCTTACAGGCCTTTACCAGGGTATCGGCGCTTATATAGGGAAGAAGGACAATCAGATCATTATCATGTCGCCCATGCCAGGCTCTCCCGCCGAAGAGGCCGGATTGAAGACGGGGGATATGATACTCAAGATAGACGGGCAGTCTACTGCGCAGATGAACACGACTGAGGCATCGCAGAAGATCAGGGGTCCGGCCGGGACAGATGTTGTCCTGCTGATTTACAGGGAGGGTGACAAGGAGCCGTCCGAAAAGAAGATAACCAGGCGCGAGATCAAGCTGGATTCGGTTAAATTCGAGATGCGCGGGGACCTGGCCTATATACGGATACAGCAGTTTATCGTTCCCACCACCAGCGATTTCAAGAAGGCGTTGACGGAGGCCAACAGGCAGGGCGCCAGGGGTGTCATTCTCGACCTGCGCGATAATCCCGGCGGTCTGCTTTCCGAGGCTGTGGATGTGGCCAGCCAGTTTCTGATGCGCGGCATCGCCGTTAAGACCGTTGATAAAAACGGTCTGGAGACGGTGCAGAAAGTGAAGCCGGGAGGCATTGCTAAGGATATGCCTCTAATAGTGCTGGTCAATGGAGGCAGCGCCAGCGCCAGCGAAATCGTGGCGGGAGCGCTGCAGGACAATGGCAGGGCCAAGCTGGCCGGTGAGAAGACGTTCGGTAAAGCCAGCGTGCAGAATTTCGTCAAGCTTGAGGACGGATCGGCCATCAAGATGACCACGGCGCATTATTACACGCCCAACGGCACTCTTATCAGCGGAACCGGCCTGACGCCCGATTACGTCACATCGCTTAAAGATGAGGAATTGATCAAGTGGGCCGAGGAATATCTGAAGAGTGTGATCTCATCCCAGCCGATAACCGAGCCGGCTAAATAGGACAGGCCACGGGCTAATTCCCGGCCGTGTCGGCAAAATATCTATGCAGCCTGTCGTCGCCGGTCAGTTCGGGATGAAAGGAGGTCGCCAGCAGCTTTCCCTGAACGGCCGTCACAATCTCGCCGCCCGGCAGTCTGGCCAGCACCTTCACTCCGCTTCCTGCATTTTCTATCAGGGGAGCGCGGATAAACACGGCGGGGAAAGGCCCTCCCTGTATGCCGGCTATCGGTAGCTGCGTTTCGAAGCTATCCACCTGCCTGCCGAAGGCGTTACGCTTGACGGAGATGTCCATTAACTCCAGCGTCTGCATGGGGGCGCCGTTCGGATTTACTGCACCTCTGGACAGGCATATCATGCCGGCGCAGGTGCCCCAGACGGGCAGGCCTTTCATAGCCAGCTTTTTGATCGGAGCGATCAGGTTAAAGCTGTCCATCAGCTTCATCAAAGTGGTGCTTTCCCCGCCAGGTATGACCAGGCCGCCAATCTGCTCCAGCTGATGGGGCAGTTTCACCTCGATCGCCCTGACGCCGATCCGCTCGAACATGAGGATGTGTTCTATAAAGGCGCCCTGAAGGGATAGAACTCCTATCGTCAGTTTTGTCATTTCCGGATTTGATGTTGAAGCAGTCATAATTTATGAGCGCCGCCCGCCTTTGGAGGCGGGCGGCGCATGTCCTCGTCTTCAACGATGAGATTATACTACAGGACGGGTAAATATTTCTTGATCTCGTATTCCGTTACCTGGATCCTGTACTGGTTGTACTCTACTTTCTTGTTCTGGATAAAAGCGTTGAAGAGGTGGTCTCCCAGCGCTTTTTTGACCAGTGCGCTCTTCTCAGTCAACGCGATGGCCTGGGACAGGCTGCCGGGAAGAGTTTTAATGCCGCGGCGCCGCCTCTGCTCCTCGGACATCTGATAAACGTTCTCCTCGACGGGCGCCGGCGGCTCCATTCCTTTCTCAATGCCTTCCAGCCCCGCGGCCAGCATAACGCTGAATACCAGATAAGGGTTGCAGGCCGGATCGGGGGACCTGTACTCCATACGAGTGGCCATCTCGCGGCCGGGTTTGTATTCCGGTACCCTGATTAAATCCGCCCTATTGCGCCGGGCCCATGAAAGGTATACGGGCGCCTCGTAACCGGGCACCAGGCGCTTATATGAGTTGACCCACTGGCTGGTTACGGAGGTTATCTCAGGGGCATATTTGAGCAGGCCGGCTATATAACTCCTTGCGATCTTGGACAGGTGGAAGGGGTCGTTCTTATCGAAAAAGGCGTTCCTGTCGCCCTTGAACAGCGATTGGTGAACGTGCATACCGCTGCCGTTCTCGCCGAAGATGGGCTTGGGCATGAAGGTTGCATATACGCCGTTCTGCATAGCTACCTGCTTGACCACCAGCCTGTAGGTCATGACATTATCCGCCATGGTGAGCGCGTCGGTGTAGCGCATATCGATCTCGTGCTGGCTGGGAGCGACCTCATGGTGTGAATACTCGATGCCGATGCCCATCTCCTCGAGCGCCAGCACTGTCTGCCTGCGCAGGTCGACCGCCATATCCAGCGGGACCAGGTCGAAATAACCGCCGGAATCGAGTATCTCCGTACCGCTGCTGTTCTTGAAGTAGAAGAACTCCAGTTCGGGGCCGACGTAGAATGTGTAGCCCAGGTCGGCGGCGCGCTTGAGGTTCTGCTTGAGGATATACCTGGGATCGCCCTCAAAAGGTTGACCCTCCGGTCTGAAAATATCGCAGAACATACGTCCGACAGACTGCTCTTTGGGCCTCCAGGGCAGCAGCTGGAAGGTGTCCGGATCGGGCATGGCTATCATGTCGCTCTCGTCTATACGGGCATAACCCTCGATAGACGATCCGTCGAAGCCCATGCCTTCCTCCATGGCACGCTCAAGCTCCTCGATTGTGATGGAAAAGCTCTTGAGGAAGCCAAGGATATCGGTGAACCACAGGTTGATGAATTTTATATCGTGCTCCTTTGCCATCTTAAGCACGTATTCAACTGCTTCCGCCCGGTCTTTCTTTGCCATTAATTTCCTCCTGATAATTATTTCTTTTGTCCAGCGTTTTCTTCTTCTCAAAGTCCGCCGGCAAATATTAATTTAACAGCCGTTTGTTACAAACAGATTAAATTTTGGGGGAGAAAGCCATTATTGTCCCATGATTATGCCACTTTTTGACTGTTGTTTATACATTTTGGTAAAAATTTTCTGTCATTTAGCGGTTAGGCAGGTCTCTCCATTGTCGCTGGTGCGGACCCTCAGGGCATTCTCGACCGGCAATACGAAAATCATGCCATCACCTTCGCGCCCTGTACGTGCCGCCTGACAGATGATGTCCAGGGCCGCCTGGCATTCCTCATCGGCAATGACTATTTCTATCTTGACCTTGGGCAGGAAGTCGACGCGATATTCACCGGCCCTCCATTGCAGGGCGATACCTTTTTGACGGCCACGGCCGTTGACATGTGTCACGGTCATGCCCAGCATCCCTCTGGCGGACAGGGCATCCTTGACGGCATCCATCTTTTCAGGCCTGATAATAGCCTCTATTTTTTTCATTATGAAACACCTCCATAAGCAGTTTCGCCATGTTGTGATATATCGAGACCAACCGCTTCCTCCTCTTCTTTTACGCGCAGACCCATGGTTGCCTTAAGAGCTTTTGCCAGCAGCCAGGATACCCCGAAGGCATAGGCAGCGGTCGCTGCTATGGCTGCGACCTGTATGAGCAACTGTTTCCAGTTCCCGTCAAGAAGCCCGGAGCCGGCGGTATTGATGGCCGTGGTGGCGAATATGCCGGTGGCCAGGGCGCCCCATGTCCCACCCATACCATGGCAGGCGAAGACATCCAGCGATTCATCCACTCCGGATGACTTTGCCCTCCAGACCATCACGTAATAGGAGATAGCGGCGCCGATTGCGCCGATGGGAATCGCGGCCCAAACAGGCACGAAACCTGCAGCCGGTGTAATGGCCACCAATCCCACCACCGCGCCGGTAGCTGCACCCAGCACTGAGGGACGGCGATGGATCCAGCCGAGTATCATCCAGGTGAATCCTGCCGCCGCGGCTGCAGTATTGGTAGCGATGAAGGCATTGGAGGCAAGCCCTCCGGCGGTCAGGGCGCTGCCGGCGTTGAAGCCGAACCATCCGAACCAGAGCAGAGCGGCGCCCAGCACGACATAAGGTATATTGTTAGGCTCCATGGATTCGCCTTCCTTGAATCCCATGCGTGGACCCAGCACCAGTGCAAGGGCCAGGGCGGATATTCCGGCGTTGACGTGGACCACGGTGCCGCCGGCGAAATCGAGTGCGCCTAACTTAGCCAGCCAGCCGCCGCTTCCCCATACCCAGTGGGCGACCGGACAATAAACCAGGGTAAACCAGAGAGCCGCAAAGGCCAGCAGCGCACCGAACTTGATACGTTCCACGACGGCGCCTGTCCAGAGCGCCACTGTGATGATGGCGAAGGTGGCCTGGAAGGCTACAAATGCGAGATGAGGCACTGTGGTCGCGTATACTGAGGAAGGATCCTGGCCGACACCTGTCAGGCCGAACCAGGAGAAATCGCCCAACAGCCCTTTAACATCAGGCCCGAAGGCCATGGTGTAGCCGTAAAGGACCCATAATATAGATATCATACAGAGGATGGCGAAGCTCATCATAATGGTGGAGAGCAGGTTTTTCCTTCTGACCATGCCACCATAGAAAAAGGCCAGGGCCGGGGTCATGAGCAATACGAGTGCAGTCGATGTGAGCAGCCAGGCAGTATCGCCCGAATTCATAGTGAACCTCCTTTATAAGATGATAGAGGCAAGTTTAGAGGAGGCCTGTTTCGGACTTATTACAACGATGTTAAGTTTATATTACAGGGAGGGCTAATCGGACGAGCCAGTTTCCTTGAATTTGTATCCGATATTTCTGACTGTCTCTATAAATGAATGTGCGGGGTCCTCTATCTTGCTGCGCAGCCTTCTGATATGCACATCAACCGTCCTGTCGCCCCCGTAGTAATCGTAGCCCCAGATCTCGTTCAGCAGCGATTCGCGCGTGAAAACCTTGCCCTTGTTGGTTGCCAGAAGCTTGAGCAGTTCGTATTCCTTGAAGGTCAGGGCCAGCAGGCGGCCGGACAGCTCCACCTCGCACCTGACGGGATCGATGGTCAGGTCTCCCACTTTGATTACCAAGTCCCGGTCGGGATTGGTCGTTTCGGATATGGCGCGACGTATTCTTGCAGACAACTCGTCCAGGTTCCAGGGCTTGATGATGAAGTCCTCAAAGCCTTGCTCAAGCACCAGGTGTAATGTTGATGAAGAGACCAATGCGATGACGGGGAGCAACCTGCGCAATTTGAGCTTTCTGAACCATTTCCAGGCGGAATCGCCGTACGTTGATATCGATGATATGTCTATGAGAACAGCATTAAACAATTGACGGGCATCCTGCTGGATAACGTCGTCAGCGTAAATGCAGGCCGTGCAGGAGAATCCCATGCGGCTCAGGCCGGCGCTGAGGTCCCTCACGCGGTCCATCTCGTTGCTAACCAGTAAAATATTATTCATCTTGCTGTAACGGTATTATAGCAATTCAGCAAACGGTCGAAGCCTGGATACATCCAGCAAGCCGCATATGGAGTGGATGGTCACAGTAATGCCGCTCTCAGCCACGGCTGCCGCTACGTTTAGCCCGCTGAGCGTGACCAGCCCTGCCTTCTCAGGGCTGAAAGGTATCTCACAGATCTTTTCCCCCGGCCTGGCTAAAAACGCCCGGGTGATAAGGCCGCTGTTCTTCATCCGCTGCAGCAGTTCATCAGCTTTGCTGCAGGACAGCATGGGTATCTCACAATAGTCGGCCAGCACCTTGCCGTTGCCGTCGGCTGTGGCTTTAATGACGTCAGTCATCCTGCCGGCTATAAATATATCGGAAGGATCGATTGTTGAGCCTGCGAACTCGACCAGGTCTACAAACCTGAAAGGCTGCCTACCTTTTATCTGGAGCAGGCCGCCGAAACGCGCGTAAACAGGGATACCTGATTTAAGCAGGCATCCGTTCACAGCAACATTGCATACGGTGGCCAGCCCTACCTGGCCGGCAGGAACCACGATGCCAGCGAGGTTGTTGCCTTCACCGGCCAGCGTTATCAGATTTGACGACGACAGCCCGGCCTGGAATACGCTGTTCATGATTTTTAACGCTGTGGGGAACTCGTCGCGGTTGAAGAGTGATACATCTGCTGGTATTCGCCCTGTCCCGGAACGCAGGCCGACATTAGCCTGATAGGCCAGGCGCTCTATCCTGGATCCCACAAAACCGATCTTGTCGGTGACCAGCGAATTCCTTAATTCTTCGAGGCCGGGCACTGTAATGGTGCGGCCGTCCTTATGACCTGCCGAGCGGGTCAGTCCTCGTTCATCCATTATTTTCAAGTGGTAGCGCACAGCACGTTCACCCAGGTAGATGCCCTGTTCCTCCAGCAGGCCCGATATCATTCGGCTGCCCATGGGCGCCTGCGCGTCGCTGAGTATCTTCAGCATAGCTGTGATCTTTCTTTCTACGTCCCGCGTTTCCTGTCCGATCATATTTTGATCACCTCACTACAGCCTCACAGGTATCCCTTTTGCGGCCAGGTATTCTTTGGTCTGTCTGATCGAATACTCCCTGTAATGAAATATGCTGGCGGCCAGCACGGCGTCCGCCCTGCCAAGTGCAAGCGCCTGATAAAGGTGCTCCATCGCGCCGGCTCCGCCACTGGCGATAACCGGCACGGTCACCAGTTCGCTGACCGTGCGGTTGAGCTCGTTATCGTAACCCGACCTCTGGCCGTCGGCATCCCAGCTGGTCAGTAATATCTCGCCCGCGCCTAAGTCCACCGCCTCCTCGATCCAATCCAACACGTCGATGCCTGTAGGTTTGCGCCCGCCGTGTGTGCAGACCTCCCAGGCGGCAGCGCTGTCTCTGACACACCTTCTGGCATCCACCGCCAGCACCATGCATTGCCTTCCGAAAATGGCGGCGCCCTCGCTGAGCAGTCCGGGATTCTGTACAGCGGCTGTATTGATAGATACTTTGTCTGCGCCTGCCTTCAACATCCGCCGCATATCATCTATCGTGCGGAGACCACCGCCCACGCATAGAGGAACAAACACCTGTTTGGCCACGTTTTCAACTACGTGAACCATGGTTTCCCTGCCTTCAGGAGTTGCTCCTATGTCCAGGAAAACCAGTTCGTCGGCTCCTTCCCGGTAATAGAAAGCCGCCTGTTGTACCGGATCTCCGGCATCGCGCAGATTTGTGAAGCTCGTCCCTTTAACCACGCGGCCGCCCGTTACGTCGAGGCACGGTATAACACGTTTGGTCAACATCTGATTCTTTTCTTCATAGAGCGAATTTCAGGAAGTTTGAGTACATCCTCAGTCCGGGCTCCGCGCTTTTTTCGGGGTGGAATTGTGTCGCGAAAAGATTGTCTTTGATAATCATGGAGCAGAACTCAAGGCCATATTCCGTTATCCCGGCCACCACGTTGCTATCCCGCGGCCGGGCATAATAGCTATGCACAAAATAGAAATTGGTATTATCAGGGATGCCGGTGAAGATGGGGTGCTTGTGAACCTGTTTGACCTGGTTCCATCCCATGTGCGGGATCTTTAACCCGGTCGGAAGCCTGTAAACCCTGCCGGGTATAATGCCCAGACATTTATGCTCGCCGCCTTCCTCGGTGCTATCAAGCAGCACCTGCAGGCCCACACAAATAGCGAAGAGCGGCTTTTTTAATTCAACCAGCTTTCTGACGGATTCGTGGATTCTGGAGGCCGACAACTTCTTCATCGTATCAGCTGCTGCGCCGACGCCGGGCAGGAACACAGCATCTGCATTAAGGATGACTGATACGGAACCAGTGACGTTGGGCCGACAGCCGAGCTTTACCAGGGCGTTAACGACGCTGCCTATATTGCCGGCGCCGTAATCGATTACGGCAATATTTTTTGTATCGTTACCCATATTCGTCATGAAAAAGGCCTGGCCTTAAGGCTTTTCAAATCCATCTTCTGCCGGGTCGGCAGTACATTACAAAGCCACCCACCTTTGCATGTGTCTTAATTTGCCAAACATTATTCACAGCAGACACATCTCACCTGATAAGCGGTATACGGAAACCCATTTCCGTAATTTTAGCATTAGGAGATGTTGTTGTCAATATAAAAAAAGTACCGAAGCCAGAGTATTCAGGCAAGGTATTATTTCAGGAAGCAGACTGCCTTCCGGCTTTTAGGGTCGGCCAGGATTTGTACATACATCCCTGCGGATGCGGATGGAACGTCTATTAACCTTATTATTGGAGAGAATTCGGCCAGCCCCGGCAGCAAGTCCTTTAATATATTTGTGGATTTCTGGAAGAACTCGTTATTGTAGGAGGTTTCTTTATCGCCGGGATAAAGGGGCAGATAGATGATCTGGGATTCGACCAGGTCCTGAAAGAAATGGGTGCCGTATGATACTTCAGGCACGTGTCCCATTTCCTCGCGGGCAATTTCGACAAGCACGGATGTGTTGCTGATGTCCGCATAACCGACGTTTACACCCAGGTCAATGTTGCTGCTGCCCCAGCGCCCCGGCCCCATCATGATTATTTTCGCCTCCTTAATCGCCGGGTGCTTGTTGATGCGGCCTACGATACGGCCCACGGATTTTTTAATTTCAGGAGATTCAATCTTGCTGTATTTCAACGGGTCTATATACAGAATATACCTTATATCCGAGGCCAAACCGCCGCTGATAAACTTCTTTGCTTTAAACAGAATCTGTTTATGTGGTATATTGTCGGGAATTTTAATCGCGCATGAAGCTCCCGGTATCTGCAAAGACCGGCATTGCAGCAGATTGATCTTGATTACACCGTCTTCCGTGATATGGGCGGTGAACTCCACATCTACAGGGTGTCCCTGAGCCGACTCCAGTTTGGTCAGCAGATTGTTCATAATCTTGATGAAGGGTGTTTTCTTCAGCAGGGAGTCAAAGGTTAGCACCAGGCTGTCGCCCGACCCGCGATGGCAAGTGCCGATAATGGCACGGGGAAAACCTTCCTGCATAATTGATGCTATTAAATTAAGGTTGGGATAATCGCCATCATCCAGTAATTCCGCTACCGGCAGGGTGATTAATTCGTTTAGCTTGATATCAAGCAAGTCGATGTTATGCTGAGAGTACTTGGCGATTTTGGCGCCGATCTCGGGCCGCAAATCGGGGTGGCTGACGGCGATCATCCTGGTATAGTCGCCGCTTACACGGTTAACAGCCCGGGTGCCCAGGCCGAACACCAGCCGTAACATGCCCTTCTGCGGGTCTATGCGGTCCGTCCATGCATAGAGATTTTTTGAGAAAGCTACGCCGGCCAGGGTAGGGAAAAAGTAATCTTTATACGGCATGCCCGATACACGCTGAACCAGTATCGCCATCTGCTCGTCATTCTCCCCCAGGCCCTGGTTATGCCTGTATGTGAGAGCATCGGGATTCAGCGCGCTGGCATAGACGAGTTTAACTGCGCGTAAAAATGCCTCCATTCTTTCGTCGGGAGTTCCCTGGTTGGCGCAGAATTCACTGCGGTATTTGCCTGCGAAAGCATTGCCGAAGCTGTCCTCAAGCAGGCTGCTGGACCGGACGATGATGGGGGCCTGGCCGAAATAGTCCAGCATATCGCGGAACTGCTCCATTATCTCCTGCGGGAATTTCCCCTGGATAAAGCGTCGCTCGATCTCCTCGAATTCTTCAGGGGATATCTGCCAGTCCCTGGTGAGCTGCAGCCGCAGTTGAAAAAGGCGATTGTTGACCAGGAATGTAAAGAATACGTCGGAACCTATATAGAATGAATCGTGCGCTTCCAGAGCTTGAGAAAAATCGATCTCGCCCCTGTCCGCTAATAATATACGCCTGGCCAGCAGCATGCCCGCGGCCTTGCCGCCTATACGGCCTGATCCGATCAGCCTGTTCCTTATATTGATGAGGTCGTCGACCGTCAGATATTTATCAGCGAGTTTGATGACGGCGGGCTGATCGCCTAACATCATACGGGAAAGCTCATGTTTAAGCGGTACTATTTCCTCCAACTGTCTGGGGGAATCCGGATCCGCCGACTGATACTGCAATAGTCTTGTATAAACGCTTTCCCATGGAGCAATAGAGGTAAAGGATATGCTGAGGGGCTGCCTGTGGGCGGTCGAGGAGACAGCGGCCGCCTCACCGCTCTGAAACACGGGTACCCACCTGTCTTGGGTGATAAGGTGGGGCAAGAACATCTGTGCCGAGTAGCGCTCCCATACTTTAACCGGGTGTATATATGTTGCGTCATTCACATGATATACATCGATCAGAATCTGTG
>Ga0136653_10000969_pt1 | contig 15430 bp, 18 predicted proteins | sample LakKivw275mmetaG_FD_94866 | JGI IMG/M metagenome (GOLD analysis project Ga0136653, IMG submission 94866) | Anoxic lake water microbial communities from Lake Kivu, Rwanda to study Microbial Dark Matter (Phase II) - Lake Kivu water 275m metaG... | ecosystem: Environmental > Aquatic > Freshwater >...
CCACTTCAACCACAGGAGACCGACTATGAAACCCAATCGTATCCTCATCATTGGCGGCGTGGCGACCGGCGCGAAAGCCGCTGCGCGCGCCCGGCGCCGCGACCCAAACGCCGAAATCACGATTGTCGAACGCGGCCGGTTCCTGTCGTATGCCGGTTGTGGAATGCCATACTACATCAAGGGTGAAGTCCGCGACTTTCACGAGTTGATGTCCACCCCTGTCGGCGTAATCCGCGACACAACCTTCTTTCAGAACGTCAAAGACATTCGGGTTTTCGACCAAACGCTCGCTGAAAAGATTGACCGGGCCGGCAAAAAGGTCACCGTTGTCAATAGCGTGACTGGAGCGCGGCAGGAATTGCCGTACGACAAACTCGTCATCGCCACTGGCGGCGTGCCGGTCGAGCCGCGCATTGAGGGCACAAGCCTCAACCGGGTGTTCCGGTTGAACCTGCCGGACGACGCCCTCGCCATGCGCGAGGCAGTCGAACACGCCGGCATTAAACACGCCGTGCTCATCGGCGGCGGCTTGATCGGCCTCGAAACCGCCGAGGCGCTCGTCACCCGCGGTATTCATGTCACCGTCGTCGAGATGCTCGACCAACTCCTGCCGGCAATGCTCGATTGGGAAGTGGCGGCGTTCCTCGGAAAATATCTGCGGAGCAAAGGACTCGACATCCGCCTCGGCGAAAAAGTTATTCGACTGGAAGGCGACGCCAACGGTAACGTCGCCCGCGTCCACACAAGCAATGGCACGATTGACGCCGAGATGGTGCTCATCGCCATCGGCGTCCGCCCCAACGTCCAGCTCGCCAAGGACGCCGGCCTCACGCTGGGCCCAACCGGCGCCATTGCCGTCAACGATCAACTCCAGACCAGCGACCCAGACATCTATGCCGGCGGCGATTGCGTCGAATGCACACACCTCATCACCGGCCAGAAAGTGTTTGTCCCGCTCGGCTCGACGGCCAACAAACACGGCCATGTCATCGGCGACAACATCACCGGCGGCAAGTCCACGTTCCCCGGCATCGTCGGCACGACGGTGTTCAAGGTGCTCGATTACAACCTCGCCCGCACCGGCCTCACCGAGAAACAAGCCCGACAACTCGCCTTCAACGTGCTGACCGCGCTCGTACCCAGCCCCGACCGCGCCCATTACTACCCGACCGCCAAGACCGTGCTCGTGAAGCTCGTCGCCGATGCCGGCAACGGACGGCTGCTTGGCGCGCAAGTACTTGGCCCCGGCGATGCGGTGAAACGGATTGATGTGTTGGCCACCGCGCTGACCTTTGGCGCCACGATGGATCACCTGCCCGACCTCGATCTCGGCTACGCGCCGCCGTTTGCAACCGCCGTTGATCCGCTGGCACATGCCGGTAACGTGTTGCGTAACAAACGCGACGGCCTCGCCCGCGCGCTGACGCCGCAACAGTTGAAAGCCAAGCTCGATGCCAGTGAAGCGTTCATCCTACTCGATGTTCGCACCCCGGCCGAACGCGAGCAGATGCAACTCAAGGATGAGCGCGTCACTTGGATTCCCCTAGGGCAACTGCGGAAACGCGCTGGCGAACTGTCTCGCGACAAGGAGATCATCTGTTTCTGCAAAGTCAGCCAGCGTGGCTACGAAGCCCAACGCATCCTCGACGGCCTCGGTTTCACCAACGTCAAGTTCCTCGATGGCGGCCTTGTCGCTTGGCCGTACCCACTCCAAACCGAAAGGAAGTGAGACATGAGCGAATACAGCATTTCAACGCAGATCAAGCTTCCCTTCGACCGGGCACTGATCGAAACCCGGAAAGCCCTCGAAGAGGAGGATTTCGTGGTCATCACCGAGATTGACCTTCAGACGCAACTGGCGAAGAAGCTTAACCAGCAAATTCGCCCGTATGTTATCCTTGGCGTCTGGGTGCCGGCGTGGGAGTTTGAAGCGCTGCGCAAGGAACCAGACATCGGCCTGTTGATGCCGAGCCACGTCTGCCTCTGGGACAACGGCGACGGCACCTGCACGCTGGCGACCGCCAATCTCAAACATCTTTGCCATGTGGAAAACAACCCGCCGCTGGCCGAAGCTGCCCGTCAGGTCAACGCCCGGTTGCGCGCGGTGGCAAACTGGGTACAGACCACGTGGATGGACGACCTGCCCAAGACAACAACCAATTGAGAGGAGGTGCTGACCGATGTTTAAGTTGAGAGCCGATATCCGCAAGTTCGAGGCGGAGCACAACACCCGATTCCGATGCAGCATCAGCGGGTTCCCGTGCTTGTACTGCCCGGTGACGTTCTTCGGTTGTTACGCCGCCCGACGCGTCCTCGAAGGCCGGGGCATCGTGCCGCCTTGGCGACGGCACAAAAAGCAGTAGCGCACATGCCGGTAACGTCATGTTTACCAAGCGCGCACTTTGGGAAGGCCGGTGGTCGCTGGCCGTGCTCACCGCGCTGACCGTGGCCGGCGTGTGGTGGTATTGGCCGGCCGGCATGGCCGCGCTCGTCTTGCTGGTATTCGCCGTCTGTTTCTTTCGCGACCCCGAACGCGCAATACCCGCCGACCCACAGACCATTGTCTCGCCTGCCGATGGCAAGGTGACGGACATCGAACCCGTGAACGAACCGGTCTTCCTGAATGGCCCGGCCACGCGGATCGGGATTTTTATGTCGGTCTTCAACGTCCACGTCCAGCGCGCTCCCATTGCCGGTACAATCAAACTGGTGGATTACCATCCCGGCAAATTCCTCGACGCCCGCGACGCGCAAGCCGCGCTGGCGAACGAAGACCGGTCCATCGGCCTTGAAGCCGCCGATGGCTACCGGGTTGTCGTCCGTCAGGTGGCTGGCCTGATCGCCCGCCGCATCGTCGGTTGGGCTGGCCAAGGTGACCTGCTGGAGAAAGGCCAGCGTTTCGGCATGATCCGTTTTGGCTCGCGTGTCGAGCTATACGTGCGGCCCGGGACCGAAATCCTCATTTCCGTCGGCGCGTCCGTCCAAGCTGGCACCACCATACTCGCCCGCTGCGCTACTTCTTGCCTTTGACTTCGGGGATCAGGTCGGACCCGCCGATGTAGATGAAATCGCTGGCGGCGAAGGGGACGAGCTACGAGACTTCGAACCGTTGCCCGGCCAGCAAGTAGTAATGCGATGACCAGACCACACCGAATCTTTACGATCTCTTTGACAGCTACTGCACCGCAGGCTTTTGCGTTGGAGTTGTGGCCAGCATCTGGCAGCCCCAGCGCAACAGCCGCTCGGTTGTTTCCCAGGAAATGCACGGGTCGGTTATCGACAATCCGTACCGCAATTGGGAAGGATCCGTCGTGATTGGCTGGTTGCCTTCGTGCAAATAGCTTTCGATCATCGCGCCGATAAGGGATCGCGTGCGGCCGAGGCGTTGTTCGATCAGACTGCGCCACACATTCTCCTGGCGGGCCGGCTTTTTGCCGGAGTTGGCGTGGCTGCAATCCACCATCAAGACCGGCGGTAAACCGGCTTCTTCCAGCCGGCTTTCGGCCTCGCGAATACTCGCGGCGTCATAATTGGTCCGCGTCCGGCCCCCGCGCAATACCAAATGTCCCTCCGGGTTGCCCGTTGTGCGCACGATGGCGGTGGCCCCATCTTGATCAATGCCGAGGAAACTGTGCGGCGTCCGCGCCGAAAACATGGCGTCAATCGCCATCTGGATGCTTCCGTCGGTCCCGTTCTTGAATCCCACCGGCATTGACAACCCGCTGGCCAGTTCCCGGTGGGTTTGTGATTCGGTCGTCCGCGCGCCGATGGCCGCCCAAGTGATCAAATCATCAATGTATTGCGGCACAATCGGGTCTAGGAATTCGGTGGCCGCCGGCAGCCCCATGGCGTTGATGTCCAGCAACAGTCGGCGCGCCATTTTCAATCCCGCGGCTATATCCTGCGTTCCGTCCAGATGCGGATCGTTGATCAAGCCCTTCCAACCGATGGTCGTGCGCGGTTTTTCAAAATACACCCGCATGACAATCTCCATCCATTCCGCGCATTCTTTCCGCAACACATTCAATCGTTCGGCATAATCCAGCGCGCCCTGAACGTCATGAATCGAGCATGGCCCCACCACCACCAGGAAGCGACGGTCTTCCCGCGCCAGGATCCGGCTGAGCGCTTTCCGGCTCCGGGTCACGGTCACACTGGAGGCTTCGGTTGAAGGCAACGCCGCCTTGATTTCGCGCGGCGACTCTAAGCGGACGATTTTCCGAACATGCAGATTCTGGGTACGAAACATGCAAACCGTTATACCACCGTCGCGAACCGATAAAAGTCCAATCGCGGATGACTGCGTGTCTCCGTTGGCGGTCGTCGCCCTGCCTACGAGCGTGGCCACGCTACTCGTGGCCAATGAGCTTGACGGCGAGCAACAGCGCCAGCCCGAGCAGGAACGCAGCGAAGTGCACAGCGCTGTCGCGCAGTTTCTCGTGGGCTTTGACTTCGGGAATCAGATCGGATGCGCCGATGTAGATGAAATTGCCGGCGGCGAACGGCACGAGCCAAGTCACATTAAGCCGTTGACCTGCTACGTAAACGATTACGCCGCCCAGCAAAAAGGTCAGGCCGGAGAGGAAGTTGAACAGGAGTGCCGAACCTTTCTTCCAGCCGCCGTGCAGCAACACGGCGTAATCGCCGAGTTCCTGCGGCACTTCGTGCGCGGCAGCCGCCAGCCACGCCAGCACGCCGAGCCGGATGTCCATCAGGAAAATGCCGGCAATGGCAAGGCCACCAAGGAAGTTGTGTAGGCCGTCGCCGATGAGGATTAGGTAGGTCAGCGGTTTCTTGCAGCCAAGCGATTCCCGGTGGCAATGATGCCAGTGCAAAAACTGTTCCAGCGCGAAAAACACCGCAAACCCCGCTAACACCAGCACGAACAACCGCTCTAACGGCATCTTGTCCGCAGCCGCCGGGATCATGTGAAGAAACGCTCCGCCCATCAGTGCCCCGGCGGCGAACGCTACCAGCGGCGTCAGCGCCCGCCGCAACGCCTGTTCGCTCAGCAGCAGCGTGATGCTGCCCACGAGCGAGATCGCGCTCATCAGCAGCCCGCTGCCGATAATCCACCAGAGCGTTTCCATATCAAGCTTGCAGCTTGATGGTCAGGATGCCGTCCGCGACGGATGACGGATAGACCTTGATTGGGCGCGACGCCGGGCCGCCGAGTTTGTGACCATCGAGCGCAAACCGGCTATGGCCGATACTGGCGCAACAAAACCGCTTCTGGTCAGCCTGATATTCCAACTCCACACCGCGGTGCGTGCACCGCAGTGAGGCGACAACAAATTTGTCCTGCTCCACGCGCGCAATGATCAACGGCTCCGCCAACGCCGGATCAATGATCTTGACCGCCTTACCGGCAGCGGCCAGCGACGGCGCTTTACTCAACACGACAGCCAACTTGTCTGGCGGTTCGACTTTGTAAGCGGCACTCTCAAGGGACGGCGTGTCGCCAATTTTAGTGAAAGTGGCACAGCCCGCCAGACCGCAGGCGCAAGCACCGGCCAACGCCGCTGTCTGCACGAATTCACGACGATTTATGGGGTTCATACGACTTCCTCCTTTTGTAAATTCTTCGCCACGCCCAAGCAGCACGATGGGGGTTGTCATCCCACCTGTTCGCATTCTCGTCGAACTGGCTCATTGTTAGTCGGCCTTTTGAACTTATCAATGGTGACAACCACCCCCGGAAGCATGCCCGCCGCACGCATGTTGTACGTCAAGTTCCGGTAATGTGCCGGCCTGAAATTGAGCAACGACTTCCGCCACCGTTTGCACAGGCGAGCGATAAACCGCAATACCCGCCTGGCGCAAACGGCGCACCGCGCCCGCACCGATGCCGCCAACAATCACTGCATCCACCGCGTGACCATCCAACGCTTTCAGTGGATTGCACGCGCCGTGCACGTGATGCTCATTGTGGTTGTTCAGCGGTTGCACCGCCAAAGTGTCCGAATTCACGAGCACAAACAGCGGCGCCGAGCCGAAATGGCCGTACACGACGCTGTTCAACGCTTGGTAAGCTGCAACGGGGATACAGAGTTTCATTTTTGTTTTTTGCCTTTGCTGGTGTTGAGTGTTGATTGAACTCTCGTTTGCCTGTTCCGGCGATGACGGCCCTTCACACCTTGAGAGTCTGGCGCGGGTTTTGATTTTCCTTTTCCCGGTATCGTGTGACTTTGTTTCACGACCACGACGCCACCTTCGAGCCGCAGCGCCTTGCCGTGAATCAGTCCTTGAGCCACTTTCCGCCGGGCCGTCTCGACAATCCGCCCGAAGGTGGCGCGGGAAACTTTCATCTTCTCGGCGGCTTGTTCCTGATAGAGGCCTTCCAAGTCAGCCAAGCGCAGGGCTTCCAGTTCATCGAGGGTGACGGTCACTTCTTCCAACTCGCAAATCGGCACGCCGGCCGGTTTGAAGTAGGTGACATCAGGCTGATAGCCCACGTGGCGCAAACAATGGGGTCGAGTCATAAATGATGGTTTCTAATTTTGGATCTGTGCATAGGCTCATTACGAATCCGTGTCAAGCCGGGCGGCCAGCGCTTGGGCGCGCAACTGGCGGAATGCCGCTTCCAGTGCCGCGTTGTTGCAACACACCGCCACCGACCACGCCATCAACCGGTACACGGTGCCGCGCGCCAGTTTGACCGGCCGGGCCGGATCGAGTGGATTCGCGTGCCGCAACAGCGCCACCGTTTGTAACCCGATCCACAGCGGCCAAGTGCAGGCCAGGCGGAGCCGCGGCAGGCAGACCGGGAGTTGCCGCGCGTACTGCCAACCGGCGTCGAGTTGCGCCACTGCTGTGTCGAGCCACTGGTCATAGATCGGACAGAATGCAGCGAAATCTCCGGGATCCAGCAGCGCGCGTGGTTCCGCCACCGGCAAATAACACCGGCCCATCCGCAAATCTTTCGGAATGTCGCGCAACACGTTCACCAGTTGCAGTCCCTTGCCAAATTGCCGGCTCAGTTCATCCATGCGACCGTCCTGCCAGTGCGCCAACTCGGCCACATGTGCGGCACACATTCGCGTCCAAAACTCGCCCACCGAACCGGCCACCAAATACATGTACTCATCCAGTTCGGCCGGGTTGCGCACGGCCACCAACTCCGACTCCGATTCACCCGGAAATCGCTCGTGGTCGAAGATCTCGCCGCTGATGACCGCCCGCAGCATTGCGGCGACGAGCGCCTGATCCGATTCGGAAAGTCCGGCCAACATCTCAAAGCAATCGTCGAGACGCTCCAGCAGGACTTTCTCACCGGTCGTGACCTGGCATTCGGCAAACCGGGCAAGCGATTGGTAAACGGCAGCCAAGGCACCGCGCACGTCCGGTGGCCGACCGTCCTGCACGAAGCCGTCGCGGAACTGCTGCAGGATCTCGAGTCGTTCGCGCCGCGCGACCACCTTCGTGTCGGCGATCGTGTCCGACGCTCGCGCCAGCAGATAGGCAACCGACATCGGCGTCCGGACTTCACGCGGCAATACGCGCAACGTCAAATACAGCGACCGGGCGACCCGCTTCAGCAGCGGGCCGATCAGTTCCGACTGATCAGCAGGATTTACCAGGGAAAACGTTGGCTTCCGCCGGTCGTGAACCGCCGGTCGCCAACCCCCGGCTACATCTTCTTGTACTTGGCGTGACAACACGCGCAGGATTTCTTGGCTTCAGCAACCTGCTTGGCCGCATCGGCCGCCGTGGTGGTTGTGCCGACCTTCTTTAAGGCGTCCATCTGCATCTCGCACATTTTCTGATAGTCGGCTTCCTTGCTCACGCTTTCCATGGACGGTTTGTACTTGGAAAGACACATATTCAGCGCGGTCGCCGCTTGATGGATTTTGGCCAGGTCCTCGCTTTTCACCGCCGCATCCAGCGCCATGCACTTGGCGCTGACGTCCTTCATCGTCGTCGCTTTCCCCGCGGCAGGGGTTACTGCTCCGCACCCCTGGCTCGTCTCCGCCAGAAGTTTGGCCCCGGTAACGCTGAGCAGGCCGGTCACGGCGATACATGCGAACCATTTCACTGCCTTCGTGGTACTCATGCGAATCTGTCCTTTCGTGTTGGCCATCACCCGAGTCACGTGCCGTCGTGGCACGAACCCGGAGTCACAGCCTTTAGGAATGAGCATATGCTCAGAATCAATTTGCCGTCAAGCCTTCATTTGTGTGATCAGCCGAGAGGCAGTGCACGTCAATTCGAGATCGTTACCCCACAATCATCCGCAGGACGGCGTTCAGCGTTGCGCCAACGATCAACGCTGAGCCGAGCATGATCGCGGTCGCCCGCAAAAGACCGGCTGCGCCCAGTTCCTTGGCCAGCACCACGAACGTGGCCACGCAGGGGAAATACATGGCGAGCACGACGCTCGCCACGATCATCTGGCGCAACGACAGGTGCAACGGCGCGAGCATGCCCACCGCCACGTCCTTGCGCAGAAACCCGATGACCAGACCGCCCACCGCTTCACGGGGAAGCCCCAGCACACCCGTCACCACCGGCGCGGCCACATTGCCGGCCACGGCGATGATCTTGAACTCGTACAGAAAGTTGACCAGCAGCACACCAACCAAAACCCACGGCACGGCTTCGCGCAGAAACCACACCATCCGCATGCCCACCTTCTTCGCCAAGCCCGGCCAGTAGGGAATCCGGTACGGCGGAACATCAAGCAGAATTTCCGGACTCTCGCCCTTGACCGTGCGATGCAAAATGCGGCCCAACACAAGCCACACCAACAACAGCGACACGAAGACCGGCACCAAGGCGCGCGCACCGTAGTTCCCGGCCAGGCCGATGATCATCGAAATCTGCGCCATACACGGGACGGCGATGGCCATCAGCGTGGCGGCGATGAATCGTTCCTTGCGGCTTTCCATGATGCGCGCCGACAACGCTCCCGGTACGTTGCAGCCCAGTCCCAGCAACATTGGGATGATGGCCATGCCATGCAGCCCAAGACGGTGCATGACGGTATCGGCCAACACCGCCAACCGGGGCAGATAACCGGTATCTTCCAAAATGGAGAGCACCAAGTAGAACGCAAACACGTACGGCAACACTGCGCCCAACGGCACGTACAGCCCCGTCGTCAACAACCCAAACGATTCGCTGAAGCTGATCTTGCCGTCCACCAGCTTGCCAATCAACAGCCCGTGCAGAAATCCCGTGCCGCCCAACGCACCGGATAGTTTCAACACCACCGGCACCCAAAGCCGCTCGAAAACCGGACTGCACACATGCGCGATCAAACCTTCGCCAATCCACCGGATGGCCTCGAACATCCCCAACAAAACCACGCCGGCAATCAACGCGCCGCTCAGCGGCCGGACCGACGCATCCTCCAGCCGGTCCCGCAACGAGTGATGCCGGTGCATGATCTGTTGCACACTGGAGACGATCTTGCCGATCTCGTGCCAGCGCTCGGCGTCGTCGAACTGATAAGAGGAGATTCTCGCGCTCGCGACATGCTCCACCAACGTCTTGATGCCCGTGCCGGTAATCGCCACCAAGGGAACGCAGGACACCCCGATCAATACTTCCAGTTTCGCCACGTCAATCTTGACGCCGGTATGCTTGGTCTCATCCCAGAAATTGAGGGCGACCACCATCGGCTTGCGGCGTTTGATCAGCTCCAGCGTCAGATTAAGACTGCGCTCCAGATTGGTGGCATCCACAATGTTCACCAACACATCCTCATCGGTCATCCCGTCGAGCATGGTCACGGCGACTTCTTCCGCTTTGCAAGTCGGCTCAAGCGAGTACGTGCCGGGCACGTCAATGATTTCGACGCGTTGGCCGTCCACGCGCACCTTGCCGGCCGTGAATTCGACGGTCGTGCCCGGATAGTTGGCGACAATCACGTTCGCCCCGGTCAGCCGGTTGAAGACGACGCTCTTGCCGACGTTGGGATTGCCAACCAACAAGATTTTCATCCGGAACCTTCGCCCTCCACATCAACGAGGACCTTGCTGGCCATGCCAAAGCCCAGCGCAATCTGGGCATTCCCGATCCGCACCGTCACCGGCCCGCGCAGAGGCGACCGGCTGGTCACCTTGAGCCGCGCCCCCGGCCGGATCCCCAAGACATCCAGCCGGCGCGTCACGCCCAATCCGCCGAGGACTTGGACGACCACGCCTTCCTGCTCACTGCTCATCGCCGCCAGTCTGATTTGTGATTTCACGACTCGTCTCCTTGGTGGTATCGCAGTTCGCATTCACTACTTACGCTGTAGGTAACCACTCTGATCATCGTTGCTCCTTGGCGGCAGACAAGAGGTAGTCCAAGTCAAGTGCGGCAGCCGAGCCATCACCTCGAAGTAATGCGGTAAAACCAGCCTCGTACAACATCCGGCGGCAACCAGCCACGTCCACTCCCCGGTGACCGGTGGTGTCGCATTCCGTATCGCGCGGATTGGCACCGGACTCGGCATAAACAGCATTCGCGCCGGCGGTCAGCCCCAGCAGGTTCGGCTCGTGTACTGCGATATTGCGGGTCTCCCGACAGGCGAGACTTGCCAGCGCTACGACGGCAACCACCTGTGCCAGCCGTAGCTCCGTGATCTGTCCACGCTGACTCAGTGGCGAACCCGGCACCCAGACGCGACGCATCGCGGCATGCTGGAAACAGCCATACTCGATTCCCAACCACAACTGCTCCACCAGTTCTGCCGCACTATGCTCCGGCCCAATCGGCTCGCAGCAATAGTACCAATCCAATCCCACTTCACGGATGACGCGGATGGTGCGTTGGCGCTGGGCTGGATCGAGTGCCGTGTCCGTTCCCTCACGTAACCGACACACGTGGTACGCCCCGTTAACGCCTGCTGATTTCAACTCGCTGGCCTGAGCGACATCGAAATCACCAATGTTGACCACCACCTGCGTGCCCTGCGGGAGCACTCGTTTGACCTCCCGGACCGTCTCCAGCAGTCGCGTGAAGTCAAACGTGTGGAGCGTCATCAAGAACAAAGCAAACAAGTCCTTGCCGGCAGCAAAACCACGCGAACGATCAAGGATTTCCTCCAGCGACATCGTGTTTGCCGTGAATGTAGTATGGCCATCGCCAAGGCTGCAAAACTTGCATTGTCCGGGACACGGGCCGATCTCGATGCCAATCTGGCCGAGAATGATGCCGCGATTGGCGAACCGCTGGCGCGTGAGCACATCAGCGACACTCCGCAACGCGTGTGACTCCCGCGATGTCGGCGCGCACTCCAGCAGCCGCTGACAAGCCGCACGTCCCGGCGGTTCATTGGACAAAGCCCGCTCAAGAATCTCTTGAATGAATGGATCAATGTGCATGGATTTACTTTCTTTCTATGAGTGAAGCGCGACCGGTAATGGTTGCACCATGAAACACCCGGCTCAGCGCCCATTTAGTCGGCAGCGCCAACAGCCAGAACAGAACCGACACGGCGACCACCGAAGGCCCTGTCGGCAAATCAAACACGTACGACAACGCAATCCCGATGAAGGTGCTAACAACCGCCGTGATCACGGCCACGACAACAACCATCCGCAACGTCCGCCCCAGCAGCAGTGCGGTCGCCGCCGGCAGGACGAGGAAGTTGAATACCACCAGCGCGCCGGCCGCCCGGATCGCAAACGCGACTGTGAGACCAATGGTCAGAAACAACAGCGCGTTCCACCACCGGGCCCGCAACCCGAGCGCCTGCGCCATGTCGGGGTCAAACGACACGAACAGGAACTCCCTGAAAAATGCAACGTGTGTCCCGCCCACCAACATCGCCAACAGTCCCAGCCCGATGATGCCGGTACCGCCGATGGTGAGCACGTTGCCAAACAAAAGGTTCATCACCTCCGATTCGGCACCGGCGCTGACCGCCACTACCAGAATAGCCAGCGCACCCGCCGCGGCATACGCCACGCCGATCACCGTCTCGCGCGGCAACCGCCGTTCGCGAGTCTGGACCGCAAACAACACCGCCGCACCAACGGTCAGCAGCACTGCCAATGGTTGCGCCAGCCAAGGCAACTGGCCGTGCGTACGCGTGCCCCAGAGGCCGCCGAGAAATAACGCTAGTGCTACCCCAAGTGAACTGACCTGCGCGAGCGCCGCGCCGACAAATACCGCCCGCCGCAGTACGATGAACACGCCGAGATACGCGCACAACGCCGCCACGATTCCCGTGCCGGCAAGGGTGCGCAGCATGAAATCCTGCTGCAACATTTCGAGGAGCTTCGTCACGTCAGCACCACCCGCTTTCCGTCGAATGTTTCCACGCGGACTGACACGCCATACACTTGTTCGAGGACGGCGGGCGTCAGGATTTCCTCGACCGGACCAATGCGCACCGCGCCTTCATGGAGCAGCAACAATCGCTGCGCGGCGTTACCGAGCTCGTTCAGCCGGTGAGTGACATAAACGACGGTTACGCCCATCTCCGCCTGCAACCGGGCGATCAAGTCCATGATGCCGCGTTGGCCTTCGAGGTCCATGCCATCAGTCGGCTCGTCCAACACGAGCACGCGTGCCTCGCTCGCCAGTGCCCGCGCGATAAGTACCCGTTGTTTCTGGCCGCCCGACAAATCACCAAACCGTTGCCCCGCCAGTTCCGATAAACCAACATGCGCCAGCGCCTCGGCGACCAGTTGCCGGTCGCGTTGCCCCGGCCATTCCAGAAGACCAAGCAAACCGTACCGGCCCATTGCCACCACATCGCGTGCGCTGAGCGGGAAGACCTCGTCGAGGAAGCCACGTTGCGGCACATAACCGAACCGCAACGCGCCCGGCGTGGTCGTCAGGTCGCACCACCCGCCTTCCGGCAAGGCATCGTACTGGCCCGACTCGATCTGCACGAGCACACCGCCTCGCAACGGACGCAGGATGCCCAGCAACGCCCGCAGAATCGTGGTTTTACCGGACCCGTTCGCCCCGACGATGCCGAAGAACTCGCCGGTACGGATGCTGAAGTTCAGATCGCGCAGCACCACCCGTTGCCGGTAACCCAGCGTCACATTGTCAAATCGAATCAGGTCGCTCATGTTTAATGAGCGGGGGCAGGTATTTGCCTGCCCCCGCTGCTTTGGTTCTATTTCAATGCCACCGCCACTTTCTCGGCGATGAGCTTGATTGTGGCCGGGTAATCCTTCGTGGCAGGATCGCCGCCCGTTTGAACGGGCACAACCACCACTTGGGCGCCGGTGCGTTTGGCGATCAGGTCCGAGGTGCGGCGTTCGTGCCATTGCTCCTGTAGGATCACTTTCACGCCGGCCTGTTTGATCTGGTCGCTGACTGCCGTTACATGCGCCGGCGACGGCGGGATGCCGGGTTTTGGCTCGATGGTGTTGACCACTTCCAAGCCGTACCGGTCAGCGAAGTAGGGGAAGCTGCGGTGATAGGTCACAATCTTCGCGCCGCGGAACGGCGTGAGTAGCTTCTGCGCGTCGGCTAGTGCGGCATCAATCTGGGTCAGCACCTTCGCCAGCCCCTCGTCAAACGCCGCCGCCTCCGCCGGGGCGGCCCGTTTCAGGCCGGCGGCGATATTGCGGGCGGCAGTTTTACCGCGTTCGGGATCGAGCAGGTAATGCGGGTTGCCGTAAGGATGCACGTCACCCATCATCCGTGTGACCGGCTCGGTGGGTAACTCCAACGGGCTGATTCCCACGCTGGCATCCACGTAGCCGGACGCGCCGAGGCGAATCTTGCTGTTGCGGGTTTGATCCAACAACGCCGGCAGCCAACCGATCTCCAGTTCCAGCCCGACCAGCACCAGCACATCCGCCCGGTTCAGGGCAACAATGTAGCCGGGCTTGGCTTGGATGTAGTGCGGATCTTCGGCTGGTTTACCGATACAGGTGACCGCGATCCGGTCGCCGCCGATGGCTTGTGCCATGGACGCCAAGTCCGGCGTCGTGGCGACGACGTTGAGTTTGGCTTCGCTGATTTGAGCGAATAACAGGCCGCCGAGGACGGCGACCACTACACTGAGAATACGTTTCATAGTTTGTCTCCTTTAGAACTTGTGCGCCGCGTGGGCGCCGAGCATGAATTCCAGTTGCAGCCACACGGAGTGATCGTTGCCGAACACCTCGCGATGGTCATAGTTGTATTGCAGGCGGAGCTTGGAATACTCCGTCGGATACCAGGTCAGGTTGGGCGACACGCGGATGCGGTCGAGTCGCGATTCCGCATCGAAAGCCCCGCTGTTGCCGGACACAAACTCGCCGCGCAATCCGGCCACCCAGCCCAGGCGGAAACCGTACAACACTTGCGAGTAAAAGCCCCAATCGGTCAATGTTTCTCCCGGCAGGGCGATGGCGCTGCCGGGCGGATCATCGGGCGTCGTCCGCGCCGCTGCGCCGTATCGTCGCAACACCGCTTCCGTCTGCCACGAGACAAACGGAAAGCCTTGCTGCGCGTTGACCGGTCGCCATTTCCAATACGTGTCCACGCCGTAAATCTGCGTGCTGGCATGCTGACCGGAATTATTCGGGCCAAATGCTCCCGACGCGCCGAGCACGAGCGTCTGCGTGTCATTTAGTTCAAACGAACAGGCATACCGGGGCACGAACAACAGGTCTTGCGGTCCGCGTAGTCTGCGATCCACTGGTTCGCCGCCGTGGATGTCCCCCGACTCCTCGTTGCGGAAACTCGCGGCGGTCTCGCCAATGCCGTTGAAGATACCCAGCATCACCTCGCTGTAAAAAGGCGTTGGGGTCAACCACGACAATTGCGCGCCGGGATTGCGCAGGCCGTCGCCGCCGAACAGGCGGTTGAGCACCAGCGGCTGATCCACGAACGCCCACTCGTGCGCGTGCTGTGCGTTCTGCCGGCCAAACGCGGCGTAAAACTGGCCGGCTTTTACCTGCAAGTTCCACGGTAGCGACGTTGTTTGGGCGTAAGCCTCCTCCAACTCCAACACCGTCTCGCCGTCCGGCCCCAAGGCCAGCGCGAGCATCGTCGCGCCTTTGAAGTACGGATCCACGGCGCCATCCAGTGCCAGTTCGACACTGCGCAGCGAGAACCCGCGCTCCAACGGGGCGTGATGGCCGGTCCGAATCTCGCCGTTCTCGGCGGTGGACCAACCGAAGTTGCCCATCGCATCGAGGCTAAGGTTCATGTAGGCGTTACCGGAACGCGCAACGGTGATGGGTTGTGACGGTGACCACGCCACAGCCGGCACCAGTGCGGGCGTGGAAGCTGCCGGCAGGGGTGCTGTCTTTTGGGCTTCCAACTGCTGGATTTTGTCCTGCATCTGCTGCATCTGCTGTTGCATTTGCAGCATCTGCTTCTTGAGCGCGTCGAGTTCGGAATCCTCGGCGGCGAAACTAACGCCTGCCGGCAGGGCCAGCAGGATACAAAGTAAAACGATTTTCATTTTCCTCCTGAAAGGGTTTGCGCCGGCGGCGTGTGCGTGCCGGCAGTTCAATTCAAACGACCAAACGACGTCCGAACC
>Ga0136653_10000971_pt1 | contig 15409 bp, 15 predicted proteins | sample LakKivw275mmetaG_FD_94866 | JGI IMG/M metagenome (GOLD analysis project Ga0136653, IMG submission 94866) | Anoxic lake water microbial communities from Lake Kivu, Rwanda to study Microbial Dark Matter (Phase II) - Lake Kivu water 275m metaG... | ecosystem: Environmental > Aquatic > Freshwater >...
AAACACCTCTTTGCTGTCGAGCAGCCCAAGCATCCTTTCTCCCAGGCGCTCTCAGAGGTTATCGAACGGGTAGATCAGCAGCTTAAGACGATCTAGCTTCTGCCTCTTTTCTTCTCAAGCTTCTCCTCATACTCCTGCTTGAGTTTGCTGTATGTCTCTTGATCAATCTTCTCCGCTGCACGTAGCTCCTCAAGCCTTGCAATGGCTCTAGCAATAGACAGATACTCCCTATCCTCACTGGGCTTGAGCATTTCCAGTACTCTCCTTGAGGCTCTGAGGAGCCTGTACCGGCCGAGGATTAGAATTGAAGCAACACCCCCAAAAACAACTATCGCTATTGGCAGTGTAAGCGGGTGAATCTGGTCACCACCTACTACAGGTATCGTGGGAGGGGGCTGGCTTGTCTGCTTGGCCGCTTCAGCGACTTCAAGGACACCCCAGGTTGACTGGGTATAGCCTTTGCTTTCACCTATTATTGTGAAGTTGTAGGTTCCGGCAGGTGTGTCCGGCCTTGTTATGAATGTAAGGGTCAGGATCCTCGGCGTGGTCACGGACTTGTTGAGAAGATTGTAGGTGACTCTTGGCGGTAGCCCCATGATCTTTACCGATACTTGAGGAAGAGTATCTCCTTGGATAGGAACTATCGCTATCTCAAAAGAACCGTTCGAACCCTGCTTCAGTGTTCTTGAGACTGGGGAGATCTTGATGTTGAAGGCTGCCGAAACTAGCAATAGTGGAACCTGGATGGTTGCGTCCTCATAGCCCGCCTTGCTTGCTGACAGAGTCAGCGTGTAGTTCCCTGGAGCTGCCTTGGTAATATTGAACTCGTTCCTGTAGCTACCGTCTGCTTTTGAATACACAAGCGATACGTGCAGACTGCTCTTGTTGGGATCTGTCAGTTGAGAAGAGATGGCGGCACCTTGAACCGTTTGATTATAGGGATCCATCACTCTTCCTGTGACTGTTACAGTAGATTCGCCCTCTTTCGCTCCATATTGAACGTCGAGTGAGACCGTCAGCACGAGTTTCGGAGCAGCGACAGAACTCTGCAAGTAGACGCTGCCCAGTATCAGTGACAATAGAAGCGGAAGCAACATGCTCTTCATTTGACAACTTTCCAGAGTTCTATCTTCTCACTCTTGTTGCGGGATTGGTGGTTAGATCCGCAAGGATAAAACGTCTTCTGTTTCTGGATACATACGCTTCGTTGAGGCGAGAGATTCATGAGCTTGGTGACCAAGGCCCTTCGCTAACTTTTCAGACCCTCCTCAGCCGTCACCCGAGATCGGTTAGTTCGGTGGACACCTTGACAGTGAGGAACTCTAGAGAAAAAGGGCTGATCACTTTCTATCGAACCGAGTTGAGAAGACAGTGTGTCGCGCCTTCCAAGCCAGTTGGGATTCGAGATTCTCTTCGACCGATCGGGATTCTGAGATATCTTTAAATAAGTGTTGCTGTGTAACACGTAGCTACACTCTCTCGATGCTGTGAGAGAGCAGATCCGCAAAGAGGTGGTCGGCATGATAAACTTCGGAGACGCTTTCACAATCGTGCAGAGCCTGATGACTTTCCTCATAGTCACAGATGTGTTCTATGAGCGAATAATACAGAACAAGCTACTGCCGAAAATAAGTACGAACGTGAGCCTCCTAGGCATCGCGCGAAGCCGTGGTGGCAAGACCGCATGTGGCAGTTGTCTACTAGGAGAGCCAAATACTGCAGAATCATCTCCCGCAGATTTTCCAAGATTACTGTCGGTGGCCACCTCAGGAAAAAGAGCAAGGAGGGGGTGAGGAGATGAGTCGAAAAGGAATCGCTGCGGGCATTCTGGTCGGAATCGCTGCCGTCGTAGCTTTTGCTCTCTATAGAAGACATGTCTGGCAGATTTAGCGCAGCCAGCTACGTCACGGCTGCCACACTATTTTCTGTTCTGATGAGGTTCAGTTGTCTTAGAGGCTCTTGGTTTTTTGCAGGTGTTTGACATAGTCAGCGGTTTCCATAGTCCTTTCTTTGAAGCTCCTCTCGCTTACAAGTTTGAGCAGTCGTCTTTCAACATCCTCGAAGTCACGTTCATAGATGTGGAAGCTGTTGGTGAAGTCAACGTAGGTTCCTGGTTCTATGCGCTGACCTGTAATCCTGCTTATTTCATTGGTGATGTGCTTCTGTAGCTCAGTGAAGGCGTACATGTTCCAGAAGGCTGCCTTGTAAGCATCTCTTGAACGCCAGCAGGTTTCCATCACAAGCTTCGAGTCGACTATTCTGCACCAGATTCTTTGCAAACAAGGAGGATGCTCAAGAGCTGGATCAACCCAAGGCTTCCAAGTTATGGCTTGCGCTCTCCTGGTGTAACCATATACTGGGAAGCCCCTTCCATCGAGCTCGACACCTTTGCTTTCGCAAAGTCTATTCACCAAGTGTTCGATCTGATCGATCTTCTCCTCTTGGGGGACGGTGTAGTCGAAGAGACGCTCATGGTACTCGTAGGGGCGTTTTCCTTCGTATACGTAGTGGTCTTCCGAGCCCTCGACTACTTCCTTGACGTATTTTTGAAGGTCGCTCAGACCACCACACAGACCTCCCATATGGATTCTTGGTTCTGAGAAGGGCTCGTCCACAACCATGAGCATCGTACAGTCTCTGCTCCATTGCTCATATTCGGTGTAGACCATCGATCCCTCTTTCCAAGTCTTCAGCACAGCCTCCTCCCACGTCGCAGGGAGGTTTTTTCCTAGAACACTGAGGACCTTCAAACCAGTAACTCACCATTACTCTCTGAATGCAAATGTCCGTTACTCTAGTGAAACTACTATCAGATACTTGTATGAAGATATAGTTTGTCCGTGGGAAGATGCGGTATGCTGCTAGTCCATTCTTATTTCAGTGCCTGCATGGTAGTACTTGCCAGCAGACAGCTTGACCCATTTCTGCTCCTCTTTCCAACGAATCCTAACATCAATGAAGCACCAGAGTTGGAGCAGGGCATCGAGGACAAGGAAAACTGGAATGAAGGGGATGAATCGTGCTTTCTTGATCTTAAGCATTCCAGCCACCAAGGCGATGCTATGCAAGAGAAAGGGTGTCGCGGCGATAGTCAGCTCTGGAATATCCACATCAGGAGAAAGAAGATTCTCGAACAGGATCCCTAGGAAGATGAGGAGTGAGAAGAGGCCTGTCATCTGTATTCCTTGAGGTAGCGACCCTACCAGCCTGTCGAGTCTTCTCTCCTTGCCGATAACCTGCATCGACTTGAAGGAGTACCATCGTCTTCTCTGCCGTATGTACTGGTCAATGTTCTCGACCTCCTCCTGCCAGACGTCAGCGCCGGTTACAGCAACCCGCCATCCTTTCTCGTGCAGTCTGATGCTCAGTTCGAGATCTTCGAGGAGACTTCTGCCGTGACTCTTACCGATATCTTCCCAAGCACTTCTCCTCAGAGCGTAGTTGCAGCCGCACAATGGCTGGAAACTGCTTATCCTTATCTTGCCGTCTCTTCCCGCGAATGATATGTTGTTCCACCATTCGTCTTCTATTCCCCTGAGTCTTGTGAAGAAGTTCTTATGCCAATTCCCGCAGTGTGTTATCCCTGAGGCCGCTCCAACTTTCTGGTCGGAGAAGGGTTGAACTATTTTCTTGATCCATTCCTTCTCGCAGACACCGTCAGGGTCTGTGAGGGCGATTATCTCTCCAGTCGCTTCTTTCTCTATCGCCTCATCAAGCACAGGTGCTTTCCTGTCGTATGGTTTGTCCGGGCGATAGTATTTGATCAAGCCTTTCTTTTCGTAACGCCTGCAAATGTCCTGGGTCTCATCTGTGGAATCATTGTCATAGATTATGATCTCAAGTTTCTCTTTTGGGTAGTCTTGCCCCAAGAAATTCTCGATCTTACGCTCAATTATGTTTCCGGACTGCCAAGCATAAGCCATGGCTGTGACTCGGGGGAAATAGTTGATCGGCCGAGGTGGTATTCGGGAATTCCAAACCAAGAAGAGATAGTAGAATGATATCAAGAGGAACAACGAGATGACTAGATTTCTTGCCGTACTCGTGACCAAGGCGATGTCTGGAGGGGTCAACAGTGACGTCGCCGTAGGCTAGTCTCAGTCATTATTTATGATTATCCAGTGATGCACGCACAACGTTGTTGATTTGGGGAATACTCATAGGTCAGCTCCGAGAACCGTTACGCATAAATAGGTAATTACCCGAAATCTGGTAGAGAGTGGAGCGACTTGCAGCATCGGACTCGACTCAGGTTAGGAATGCGCGATGTTCTAACATCAATGATCTTTGGTGTCACCGCTGGAGTCCTAGCGCATCAATACTTGAGAGAGCAGACGCCTTGATAACTGGCGGAAACGCCACCCCACTAGGTTACTCAAACACCTACGCTTGGGTCCTTCTTTCAGCATATCTTTACGGACCCTTCGGAGCTTTGATCACGACAGAGATCCAAGCCATGATAGGTTTGCTGACAGTTGCTAACCCCTTATCTTGGCTCTGGCCTGCTGTGAACGCCGCCTTCGCATTGCTTGCTGGTTTTGTGGCAATATTAATGCAAAGAGTGCGTTCCAAATCCTCCACCAAGACACGTCTTATCATCATGAGTGCCGCCCTCTCCTTACTCGATATTCCAGCAGTCTACTTTGTGATGGTGATCGTCCTGGGACTCCCCGTCATTGTGTATCAGTTGGCTCTGCCGATGTACATTGGTCTGCAACTTGTTCCCGCGACCCTCGTTGCCTATCTGCTGTTGCGGGTTCTGGAAAAGGCAGGCCTGAAGATCTGAGTCAAAGATCGTGCAGAAGGTCTTATACCTCAGTGCGCGAAGTCTCACCTTAAACGCTCCAACCGAGGTTTTCCAGTCGTGCCTGATCTTGTGACTATCGGCCATATACTGATGGATATCCGTGTCCAGATAGACAAGCAACCGAAACCGGACGAGGAAGCAAGAGTAAGAAGCCTATCCTTTGGGGGCGGCGGCTCAGCAGCTAACGTTGCAGTTGGAGCATCAAGGCTTGGCCTGAAGTCGGGCTTCATAGGATCTCTGGGCTTTGACACCTTCGGAAGGGTCCTACTTGAGGAGCTGGGACGTGACGGAGTCGACATAAGCCATGTAAAGGTTGACGTCACTTCGGGTTCAGGTATGACGTTCATCGCTGTTGATCGTAAGGGTCAGGCCACAATGTATGGGTACATAGGTGCAAGCGACTCACTGGAAAAGTCGGATCTTGACAGAGGCTACATACAGTCCGCTAAACACATCCACATAACTGGGCTTCCCCCTGATACTGCCACCTGGGCGTCTCAAATCGCCAGCAAAGGCTGTGGCGATGTCTCTTTCGATCCTGGACGTCTTATGTCAGCTCTTGGATTGAAGCGACTTCGGCCGATACTTCAAAATGTCAACCAGGTACTCCTAAACAGTGAGGAGGGCCTGAAGATAACAGGCTACGCAGAGCCCAAGAAGATCTTCCAGGCTCTCCATAAGTCGGGCCCGACAACTGTGGTTCTAAAGATGGGGGCTAAAGGAGTGATTGCATTTGACGAGGAGACGAGTTTTCATATTCCAGTCTATCCTGTGAAGGTTGTAGACACTACAGGAGCAGGGGATGCCTTCTCAGCCGGCTTCATAACAGCTCATCTTGAAGGAAAAGACCTCAAGGACTGCGTGAAGTTTGCTAATGCCGTTGCTAACTTGAAGATCACAAAAGCAGGCGCAAGGGCGATGCCCTTCAGAAGTGAGGTTGAGCTTTTCCTAAAGTCCGAGCAGATGAAGTAGGCTTTCACGGATCAAGTCAGCAGTTTCCTAGCCTCTTTCAGAGACCAGTCATCCACGACCACCTTCCGCAAGGCCTCACTTATCTTAAGAGGGTTACGGTTCTGCCACACGTTTCTGCCCACAGCTACGCCAGCCGCTCCGGCGTCCATCACCTCACGCACCTGCCTTAGAAACGAGATCCCAGAATCTGCCTTTGGACCGCCGGACATGAAGACTTTCGTCTTGCCAGCGGACTTGACAGCCCACCTGAAGGACTTGACATCGCCAGTGTACTTGATCTTGACCGCATCAGCACCAATCTCGAGCCCTATTCTTGCAGCATAAGCGACGATCTTAGGGCTGATGTCATTCTTGATGCTCTTTCCGCGTGGGTAGATCCACGTTATCGCAGGCAGCTCTCTTCTTCGAGCCTCCTCTTTGATCTTTCCAAATTCGTGCAGCATCAGACTCTCATGGATGCTGCCAGGGTATATTGTGTAGCCTATTGCCTTTGCACCGAGTGCCAGAGCTTCCTCGACTGAACATATTTGGCTGGAGACGGGATCGCCTTGGACCAAGTTCGTTTTTCCATTCAGCTTAAGGATCAAAGGTACTGTACCGTCATAGTATCTCTCCGCCACACCCTTCTGTAGGATAATTCCGTTGAAACCTGCCTTGGAAGCCAAGTCAACCACGAATCGGGGATCCACGCTGGTTGCGTCGAAGTCAGAGGGGCCGTGCTCCAAGCCATGATCATAAGCCAGCAAGACTCCTTTGTTGTTTGTAAGGAAGCTGCCCAGGGAGGTTACCAATCCATGTCCCTTCGTACGGGGGGCTGTATGGAGCCCAGTATCTCCGTTCAAAGGAGTCAGTTGTCAAGTTTCAGATTAAAGGCTTCCTCGACTGCTCTTTTTGCGTATTGCATAGGTATGCCTCCAGAGTACAGGAGCATATCGTGAAACTTGTTCTCGTCGAAGTTCTTTCCCAGCTTCTGTCTGAGGTCACGTTTCAGTTTAAGTATCATATGCTTTCCCAAGTAGTAGCTGAGAAAGTAGGTCGGCCTTTCAGCATACTCATTGACCTCTACGGTGGCGATCTGGCGTTCCATGCCTGTCTGCTCGATAAGGTACTCCACAGCTTCTTCGTGACCGATCTCTCCTTTGGCTAGCTTGATGTCTAGGATCATTCTTGTTGCCCGCCAGATCATGTCTGTTGTCTGCTCGAATTGAGCCTCTGGAGAGTCGTCATAACCGATCTCTTTCATGTACTCTTCACAATAATGCGCCCACCCTTCAACGAACTCCACTGGGAACGGTGTGAGAAGTCGAATCAAGGATGGATTCGTGTTGGAGCAGCAGCCCTGGAGATGGTGTCCAGGATAGGCTTCGTGGACTGTCGTGTTCGGGATGGAGTAGTAGTTGTGCTCCTCAAGGTACTTGATGTCTTCATGTGGAGTGATCAGGTAGACGCTAACTTGATCCTTGTCGAACTTTGCAGGCTGGAAGATTGCTGCTGTGCTCACCAGACTCCGCATAAATTCTGGTGTCTCTTTCACTATCACGACTTCGTTCGGCGGTATTCTGAAAGTATCCTTCTTCAGAATGAAGCTCTTCGATTGCTCAATGGACTTTCGGTAGACTTCAATTACTTCTTGGAAGTTTCTGGGATGGAAACTCTTGACTATTTGTTTTGCTTCTTCAACCGAGACTCCAGGTTTCACTTTCGAGGCGAGTTCTCTGAGCTTGTCTTTTTCTTTGCTGAGTGCCGAGTAAGCGAATTCAAGTATTTGATCAGAATTCAGTCCCAGTCCTCTAAGTTCTAGGATCTTGTCAAGCTTCTCTTTTCCTATTGCGAAGTTCTTTCTCGCTCGTGGGATTACCTTGTTTGATAGCCAGTCCGCATACTCAGAGACTGCAACAGTGGCCTCGTCAGAATCTCTTGACAGGTCCCCCTTATGTTCGAATTTAGCGTCCTGAGCCACAGTGACTATCTCTCTTAGAAGATGAGGAAGCCCTTGGGCTGCTTGGAGCGCCAACTTGGTCCAGAGCTCAACTGGATCTAGTATTCTTTCCCTGGACCCTTTGAGGAATCTCGGTATAGCCTTGACTCTGCCGTTGAGACTCTTCAGCCGATCCTCAAGAGGCGCAAACTCCCTGGTCAATAGCAGGAAGAGTGATATCCCGATAGTGTGTGGTGCCTCTGGTGAACTGCTCCATAGTCTAAGGTCCTCTTCGAAGAATAATGAGAATCTGAGGGAGTCGATGGCGAGATCTCTGTCGAACCGGTTCCCTTTGGCGAGTTCCTCATCTGGGAATCCTTCGAAATCCTTCAGAAATCGCTTGATGATCTCTATATCCTCAAACTTAGCTTGCAGAGTTCCGTCTGGTAAGAGGTGGTCATATTTATGAATTCCTAGTGACGTGGCCAAGACAGGATCTCGATGGATGAATGTCTGAAACATCTCTTCTGTGGTCTGGTCAAATCTGGAGTTTGCATCTTTCAAGTCGATCACGAGAGAAGCATGGTTGAGTCTTGATTATGCCTTAAACGTTCTCCCTGATCTGATGAGACTGGGTAGATTGCGGAGGTTGAGTTACTCCATAGATATTCTCGGGAAGTTTTATCTTCTGATCTCGCAGTAATCAGTAATTGTGACCCAAAGTGGCTTTCTGCGCACGATGTGGCGCAGCCCTTCCAACTGAATCTATCTACTGCTGGAGTTGTGGCTCAAAGATCTCCAAAGACAGACCTGGGATCAGAGAGGAGGAGTTCGAGATCTCAGGCAGCAAACTGGTTGACAAGGTGAAGGATCTGATAAATGAAGGAAATGTCCGCAGAATAGTCATTAAGCAGAAAGGCAAAACGCTGCTGGAGATCCCTCTCACCGCTGTCGTAGTCGGGGCATTCATCTTCCGATCTTGGCTGCTGTTGGAGCCCTAGCCGCCTTGGCAGCAGACTGCACAATAACTGTTGAGAGGACTGAAACGGCCTAGCATCATCTTTACAAACGAACAATCCTAGCTTGTTCGATAAGGCAGATCAGCATCGCTGCCAATACAGGGCTCCAGTCAGAGTCCAGTTGAGCGGGTCCGTCTGATCATCTCATTGGTAACTGGCGTTATGGAGCGCAACCTCAGCTACCACATCACTCTCATCGATTCCATTATCACCAAAAGTCATTTCTTTGTGAAACTTGACTGGATTAGTCTCTTCAGCCTTGTATTGGAATGTTGCACCAGATGAGGAAGACAGAGAAACTGATCCTGCTACTGTTCCTTTGCGGATATGTACTGTTCGCCATGTTCCGGACGATTAGCGGGGTGGTTCTTCCAAGACTCAGCGGCGAGTTCACTCTAAGCGATGTGGAGGCGGGACTCCTGATCTCCTCCGCTATGCTCAGTACCGCAATCGCCATGGCACTTGTGGGACACATCTCAAACGCCATTGGACGTGAGAAGTCCCTGCTTCTCGGCTATCTTCTTCTTACATCTGGAATCGTACTGACCGGTTTCACTGCTAGCTACATCTCTTGCCTGCTCGCATTCGCTACTGCAAGTTTCGGTGCCGGGATATTGGTCTCAACTCTATACGCGCTCGTTGGAGACGTACTGCCGAGATCGCGAGGTTTCCTGCTGGGTTTCACCAACGGCCTCTTCGCCTTGGGCGGCTTCATCGGGCCTTGGCTTGCAGGGAATATCCTTGAGCTGCATAACTGGAGGGAGGTATTCAAGATCCTAGGATCAGTAGCTGTTCCAGTCCTTGTAATTCTCCTGTTTCTGTTTGTGGGCGGCTACTCGGTCTCAGGCAGCATCTCTGGTGTGAAGGGGTCGTACAGGAAGGCTTTGCGGAACAGGAAGGTCGTATCGCTGTGTCTGATGATGGCTTCAGCCAATCTTGCCTTCATAACATTTCTCTCGTGGACACCCACCTTCCTGCTGAGGGTCCAGAGCCTGGACGTTTCACAAGCAGGGCTCGTGATTGGTATTGTCTCCATCTTCGGTGCAGTCGGCTCGATTACGTTCGGTTTGTTGTCTGACAAGGTAGGAAGGGGTTTGCTGAATGCCGTGACAGGCCTATCCGCAGGAGTAGTAAGCTACATTCTCTACAGTGGGATCTACGAATTCGGGATCTTGATGCTTGTGGCCGCAGGGTTCGGTCTTGCATGTTTTGCCTATTGGAACCTGATCATCGGCCTGGCTCAGGACTATGTGGATCGTGGGGAGATAGTCCTTGTCACAGGTCTGGTCACGAACTCAGGCACTATAGGCGCGGTTTTCGGCCCGCTCATTGCCGGCCTTCTTGCTAATGTCGTTGGTCTTGGGGGCGCGTTGATCGTTTGTGTGACAGCTCCCTTCCTGCTTTACGGCTTCGCTTCCTTAATGAGGACTTCTTTCAAGAGGATATTCTAGATCAGAGATGCAGCTGAGCCCTTCCCTCGGAACCTTAAGGACCGGGAGTTCAAATCGGCTTTCAGGGCCCGCAGTGTCTGCGCTTCGCTCTAGCTGTAGAAGTGATTCTTCTACTGTGAGCGCTAGCTACTGAATTGGAGAGGCAATAGTAGAGACTCTCAGGGGTTTCTATGGATAGTGCGTGGTGTGCAGATGGCCCGAGTGATCTTAAGGGGCTACCTCTCAAGCTTCAATTAGAAAGTTATCTCTAGCATTGAAACATGTTCTAGTCATGAGGTTACGGCAGCATTGAAACTGAGTAGAGCTATTCTTCCAGGCATATTCATGATGTTGATGTTTTCAGGATTGAGTCTTCCTGTCTTGGGTAATGGAGTACCTCCAAGTCTAGGCTTCGAGCACAACGGTGTTGTCACCAGCACTTTGGACGTAACTGTCAGCACCACATTTACACTCGACATTTTGATCAAAGACATAACTGCTGGGTATGGTATGGTTGGATTTCAGCTGATTATCGAGTGGAACCCTGCTCTCATGGAATTGGTGAAATTTGTGGAAGCGGATGAATTCGGGGAATCCCGACCATGGGACACGTACCATAATGAGCTATCTGGTAAGATTGAGTATTTTGGCACAGGTGAAGAGTGGACCACCGATGCTTCGTGGGCAAGGACAACTTTCCACTGCCTGAAAGCTGGCACCTCAGAGATAACGGTTTACGCACCCCCCATTCTCAGTATAGATCTTGTCCCGCTGGAAGGAGGAATTCGAGTTTCATTGGAGGTTGGGCCTGTCGCGCTGACCTGTAATCAACAGGAACCCAGACCTGGAGGCGGGATTGTTGCTCCGGTTAACAAGCTTGAGTTACTTGCCCCTTACTTGGCGCTCGCTGGACTGATGATCGCTCTATCCGCCGTCGTGGTGGTTAAGAAAGCACCCAAGGCCTAAACAGACGGCACTTTTTCTTTCTCGAAGTCTCCAAGCATATTCTGTCTTTTTTGTCATCCTAGCGAGCGCACCTAGCCTATACTAGTCTCTAGACTGGAAGATTCACGTTGGACTGATCGCCTAGACCGTCACCTAGCGTGCGACAATACTAGCTCGTGATCAACTTGTTCGCGATTCTTCTGGCGATGGGAAGCGCTAGCAAGGCCGTTGGAAAACCTACAATCACGCCGATTGTGAATGATTGAACCCAAACCAGAGGAAGATTCGGGTTCAAACCAAAATTGATCAAGGTATTGGCCAGAGATAGCGCGAAGGACATACCGAGGGACATTAGGAAGGTCATCAGTATTGAAGAGGCGAGCGAAAGTCTCGCCGATGATGGAGTCTGAGGTTGATATGGTGATGAGTAACCGTACTGCGGAGGGTACAAGTATGGATGATGGACTTGCTGGTGGTACCGAGGTTGGCGACCGTATGGCCCAACTTGGTGGAATGTTTGACTTGCGAAGCCCCAGCCTAGCGGGTAGCTGCCGTAACCTCCTGGAACATACCTGTATTGCTGATGGATCTTCTGCTCCCCCGTCTGCTTAGATTTCCCTTAGTTAGTCTGCCTTATCTTACCTAGGTAGCTAAATAAGGCGAATTGAGCGTGGCCGTGGAAGAATCTTAAACAGAGAATATTCCGTGTCCTTCTCAGGCCGCAGTTCTATAGTATGGTCGCTTCCGTCTGAGTTGCATTATGCCGAATCTTGTTTTCCAGCTCCCACGTGCGATCACATTTGCGTACGCCTCTGTCAACGATGCGCTTTGCCCACGTGTGCTCTTTGTCCAGTTATCTCATTCTCCTGAGCTTGGTCGAGGATTTGCCATCAACGGTTTGCCGCCGACTTGGAAGTCACAGGAGCTTAAGAAAGTCATCTCTCGATATGCTGCAGTCCTTCAGAATTCTGTTAAGAAGGCCAACCCGTATCTCTTTCGAGGGAACCGTGATAAGCGTGCTGTTGCGTTGAAGAGTCACGTGACTACCTCTCTGCCTGACTTTCCGAAAACCGAAGTTGTTACAAGATCTTGATGAGAAGCCGCCCATCAATTGGTCTTAGACGAGACAAAGAAGAGACCAGCATCAGCGGCAGGCCGTGACAGCCGCTATCTCTTTTCTCGCCTTCTCTCTGAGAACAGACAGGTGTAGATCGAGTGCTTCTTCGAAGTTTCGCTTAGCCTCTCTCAATGTCTTCCCTACTGAATACACACCCAACGCTGAGCATGCGATTGCATAACTTCCATCTTCTTCCCGGAACACTTCAGTCTTGACATCTCTCAGCTTAGAGGCCAAACTACCCATGTCTTGCTTTAGAAAAGGAGTTGGGATTCTTGTAAGTTCTTCAACATGCCTGCAAACCCATTTTCTTGTTTGAACCGGAATCGGCATAGGTCGCGGCAACCTCACAATACCTTCGGATCGACATTATCAAGGTTCTACTGCCCCTCTTCTCCAAGTCGTAGCTAGGGCACCGTCTTACACGATCCAAGGATTTCCCATATTGATTGAAATGAGAAGAAAGACCACGGACAGAAATTCTGGCGGGCCTGACGGATTCCGGAGCGCTATTGGTGCTGAGAAGGGGCTCAGAATTCGCGCGGGTTCAAGCCTAGGAAGTTTTGACCCAGATACGCAGTTAGCGCACCAACACCACGATATTCTAGAGAATTTTTTCTCCAGTCTTTCTCATCATCTTCAACTGCATTCCCTGTAGAAAGATGTAGTCATCTACCGGTCAATGTCATCGATTTACCTAACATAGGTTCATGTTCTAGTGCAGCATCATTACCGCTGGATTCTTGAAATACCTAGTAACGGGGATATTTGGTTTGGAAGAGAAATTGATCTGTTACTTTCGTACAGTGATAGGTTGAGCCTGTTTTTCAGCTTCTTGGAGAGAGAGCTGGGTTGTGTATTCGTTCAGCATTTTCACCATCGGATTCTCCATGTTGATTTTGTATAGTGTGGCGCGTCCGATTTTTCTCGTGGCTCTCACTATTTCCAGCTCTTCCAGGTCTCTGAAGTATTTGTATAGGGTCTGCTTGCTCATTCCGAGCTCTTTTACGAGTTCGTTCTTGCTGAAGTCGAAGAATGGGCTCGTTAGGAAGATGTCGATTATTCTTAGCTTTGGGGAGTCTCCTATGGCCTTGAGTAGCAGTGAGTCTCCTAAGTCCTTGTATCTGATGTCTTTCTTGTACATCGTTGTCATTATGAGACGTGAATGATTAAGTATTCATAAATTTACCTACAAGGTTCTATTAGTGTACCAGCGCGCGCTGATCTTTCATAATTGTCAGCTTCTGCCACGTAAGAGAGACAGACTTAAGGAGAGGGCGGGTGAACTCAGAAAAGACGCTTAGTGTGGTAGGTATGTCAAAAGAGAAAGGTTGGGAGATCGAATTCAGACAGAGCACAGACTGGTTTATCGAGGACAAAACAAACAGAACAGTGGAAGCTCTCAAGAAGAATGGCTTTGACTCTTTCCACGTTCCCACGAGGGCTGCTGCGCTTGATAGACTGCTTCAACTGATACCGGAAGGATCCAGGGTGGGGATCGGCGGTTCCATGACTATACGGCAGATCGGTCTGGACGATGCCTTGAGGAAGCGTGGAGATCAGGTTGATGACATATGGGCCAAGAAGTATGGGATGGAGGAACATCTGGCCATTAGGAAGAGACATTTTGATGCTGACATATTCTTGACGAGCAGCAATGCGATAACAGAGGATGGAAAGCTGGTTAACATCGATGGATTGGGAAATAGAGTAGCCGCCATGGTCTTTGGACCTAAGAAAGTCATCATCGTGGCAGGAATCAACAAAATTGTAAAGACTGTTGATGACGGGATACGACGCATAAGAGAGATCTCAGCCCCCATGAATGTAAAGAGACTCGGTGGAAGAACACCCTGTACGGAGAAAGGATGTTGCGACTTGAATGTGTGTCAGCTGCCAGATCGACATTGCCATATCATCACCATAGTAGAGAAGAAGCCCATGAAGACAGATACTACCGTCGTGCTTGTGGGGGAGAATCTAGGCTACTAGACACGAATCCTGACCGGCCATCTAAGTCCTGAGGTTGTTCTGGCGGTCTCTACAGTTTACCGTAAAGAAGACAACTGGGAAGCCCAGACACAGGAGCAATAGCGCGGCGGTGGGCGATAAGAGAAGACATTGACCTTCAGCGGTTAATTTTCATGGATTAACCTTACTAGGTTAGCCGATAAGCCCGCAACTAATACAGCCAGAGACACAGACACACACCCCCACCCCCCGGATCACTACCCCCCGGTACCGTAGGGGGTGTGCTCGTCATCTATGACGTGTATGCATAACCTTGGTGAGAACGTTGTGGTTTGAACTTGTTCTAATGAGCTAGCGAGCTGTCACACCCACAACTTCAACGTCGAAACTCAAGGTTCGGCCTGCGTAGGGATGATTAAGGTCTACAAGTACAGAGTTCTTCTTAACGCTGCGAATGGTGGCTAAGCTCTTGCTGCCATCCCGGGATCTCAATTCGACCAGCATACCTTTAGAGAGCTTTGCCCCTTGCTTGAATATTGATTTGGGGACTTCTTCAAGGAGGCCCTTTCTTCTCGTTCCAAATCCTTTTTCCGGAGGGACCTTTACCTTCTTCCTATCTCCCTTCTTTAGCCCAATTAGAGCCTCTTCTAAACCTGGCAGCAATCTTCCTGAGCCAATCTCATAACTCTGAGGTTTCTTGCTACGCGTGGTTTCCGCCATTTTACCATTCTCAAGTTTGGCGGTAAAGTGAATCGCCACCTCATCTCCGATCTTGATCGACATCTAAATTCACGCTCATCTTGGTGTTGGGAACTATCACTAATAAGTGTGTGTGCCATAGATGGTGAGAGCATCAAGTTTGAACCAAGGGAAGATTATGTTACTAATTTTTGCACTTTGGAACACCAGAACACCAAAAACGTTACAGAAACCAAAATCCTACTATAATGTTGCAGCACCTAGAAATCATGCAGCCAGCTCAACAGGTATTGACATGCTGTCAGGCTAATAACAGGACGCTTTTAAATGTCTTGTCATTGTCCTGACAAGGACTTCGGTGGTTCCTGGCCACGAGCTGCAACGCCAGGCCGAACAACTTCTAGTTCAAGTTGCAGATACATGCTTTTGAGTTATTTCTAGCCTTCCGAAGATTCGAATTCACTTAATTTATTAGTTGAATACGGGCGGGCACACCAAGAAAACCACACCCATCTAAGCACACACAATAGC
>Ga0136653_10000972_pt1 | contig 15407 bp, 15 predicted proteins | sample LakKivw275mmetaG_FD_94866 | JGI IMG/M metagenome (GOLD analysis project Ga0136653, IMG submission 94866) | Anoxic lake water microbial communities from Lake Kivu, Rwanda to study Microbial Dark Matter (Phase II) - Lake Kivu water 275m metaG... | ecosystem: Environmental > Aquatic > Freshwater >...
AGTTGCGCCCACCATTCTTCCGTGAATCCTGGGGATGCAAGGGGTCTGTTGTTCTCCAAGAACTCTCCATATGAGATGAGCAAATCTCCGAGGAAAAGCACCGATTGAATGGACTTCTGTATCTGTCTTGCTTGTTCAGCAGTCTCAAGCCTGACTACTGAGCCGTCGGTCAGCTTGACTACGGGAGGCTCTATGGTGTCAACCGGCGTGACGATGCCTGCCTTCCCAGGTCTTTCGATTCTCAGCTGCGTCCCAGTCGCGGGGAAATCGTCGAGAACCACCATTGTCGCCGGGTGTATCCCGATTGCGGCCATGCCTGTGATGCGTGTTCGGCCATAACGGAGCCTGAAGCCACCGGCTACGCCTGGGAAGCAGAAGATGGGACGTCCAGCGACGACATCCTCCATGAACCTCAGTTCCTGGACTTCCTCAGCTTCCGGAGATGGCTGGTGAAGGTCACGCAGCCAATCCCATCCAGTGAGGTTGAGTCTCTCGGCGATCTTCAGAATCTTCTGGCTGCGGCCTATGAGGCCGTCGTTGACAACTCTTAGAGCGCCGCCTCTGACGCGGTTCGTCTCGATCCTAGGCACATTTCTGTAGGACACGACCTCAACAGGATCCGTCTCGACCCCCGTAATCTCAACCGGTACTTTCAGTATCGCGTTGTGAAGTTCTTCATCGGCGATGTGATACTGGAATCGTGCGACCTCGCGTTCGTAGAGTCGGAGCTCCTCGACAAATCGTTTGGCGTCGATTTCTGTGCCCTTGTACCTTTCAAGTCCGACGATCTGACGAACATAATCGGCGACAACCACAGTCAGGCCCATCTCGGTTCCGCCTGCGGATCTAATGGGCCCGGCGAAATAGAGCGCTAGATACTTCGTCTTGTCAGGGTTGTTCTTGACCTTCACCGTGTTGATGCCTTGCAGCGGCGCCGCCGTCACACCTTCGTCGAGAATTGCAGCAGCGGTGCGAATAGCTTGTTCCGCCGCGCTTTCTCCCTCTGTAGGGAAATGACTGAGCGCTATCTCCTCCGCAATCTTGATCGCGACTTCCTCGCGTGGGATCATTGAGGAGAGTTCTCGGATCCTTTCCGCTATGCCTGGCGGGCCTACTGATTTCTCGACTCTTTCGGCAACATCCCTCGCGACTCTGCATTCTGGCTCAAGCGCGGGATCCAATCCTTTTGAGCGTGCGAGCCTTGCCAACTCATAGAGCTGATCAAACTGTGTTCGAAGACGGTCACCGTTTTGACTCGTCACTGCAAGGCTTCCGGATGACAACTAAGTATCAAGATGCATCAAGTGATGTGCGCATTTAACCTACTTGGAGGAGACTTGCTCGTCGCGTGGCAGGACACGCGAACGTTTCAGCACTAGCTGGCCTGGCCGCTACTCACTTGGGTTGCGGGTTGAGGCTGTCCGGTTGCGTAGTATTTGTCCGTGAACTTGCAGTAAACGTCAATCATCTGTGTGCCTCGAGGGACATCGAACTCCTCCTTCGCTCCACATGCGGCACATTGAACGATAGCCACGCCTGCACCCTTGGGCAATATGACCTTGATAGCATCCTCGCTGCAGATTGGGCAGGTGAAGACCGTGGGGAGTTTTTTCTTCACGATCCTAATGACACGCCTACGTCGACGACCCATGCTAATCCCGCTGCACGCATGGGTGATCTGCCGGTTATTTCAACGTTCCACGCTTCCTTTGCGAAACGGTCGAGCAAGGGTTATCAAGGCGAGAGGACGAGTGTGCCGGGGATACGAAACTGTATCCCCTGTAAAGGTTCCCAAAATGGCCACCGAACAACCTGAATCGCCCCTCGACTGGTCCCTTGCCAGGCTCAAGGAGGACAGGCTTGCGAAGACGATATTGCAGAACAGTCACCTGTCAGAGGTCCAGTTCTCCTCATTGGTTATCGATGTCCTGTGGCCCACAAGCCAACCATCCTCTGCAGACAAAGGTCAGAGATCCCGTCGAAGGCAGGTAAGCAAAGGCGCATTCAATCGATCTCTCGCTCAGGCCCGTCGGAACGTCATCAAGTCCATCTACACTGTCTTCCTGCTCGCCTACTTTGGGCTGTTTGATAGCCCTAAATTGGAGCCTTTTCTCCGTCTAGGCGATGAAATGAAGACTTTCCTTGATGCAAAACAAGAAACAGGGCATGAAGGGGAGTCTGAAGCCGGTGATGCCATGAAAGCACTTGAGGACGCATTGGAGAACTCCATTGGCGAACTTGCAAGGATGACTTCGTTCAAGCGCCAGCGTGATGTCACATAATGTGTCGATTCTAAGCACATCATGTCCACGCTCCAGGCGAGACGAGTGTGACATCACACACGTCACAGGAACATGACATGTGGCGTCATGCCTCCGCGTACTGCAACCTCTCCTCAAACGGACTGTCTAGAAATTGAGCACAAATCAAAGCGATGATCCGTGCAGGGCACATACAGACTCGCGCTCGCCCAAGATATTCGTCAATGACGGACATCACTGAGCGAATCACGGACGTGACACGTGTGACGCGTCACAGCCAAATCACACCGATGGACCACGATGGAATTGACAAAGATGAAGTATTCAAGACATAAAAGCATACGAGGCGAATAGTCAGGCGGTAAGGATTACCTTGGATTATTTCTGGCTCCTCGCCCCCGTTTCGGCCGGTTTCGGAGCTTTGGTGACCAGTGTTGTGCTCCGGAGATTCGATATCTCTCGCATCAGCTACCGCGAGGCTCGTCAGATGCTCTCTGCAATGGTTGGCTCGCTCTCAAGCCGGATCGAACAGAACGAAGGTCTGACTAGGGAGCTGTCAGAACAGCTTCAGATCCTGTCCGCGAACCACGCACGCCTGAGCGTGGAAGGAGAGAATGCAGACAAGGAACGTTTGCTCGGGTTCATGCAGGACTGGATGGGGAATGTCAAACGAGTGATTGAGAAGGTCGATGGACTCCAGAAGAACCTCAGGAGTGTGGAGCGAGAGGTTCAGGAGATGCGAGGTCGGGTGAATCAACTGGGTGTTCTAGGAAAGCGAACTGCGGGCGCTCCAGAGACGCCTGTTGGCGTTGTCACGGAAGACACACTTGCCAAACTATCATCCACAGAGAGAGGGGTCTTGGAGCTTCTAGCCAGTGGTGCAAGGGCGGCCCCTGAGATAGGACGACTCGTAACGAAGTCGCGAGAACACACAGCTCGGCTGATGAAGTCACTCTTCGAACAAGGTTTCGTTGAGAGAGAAGCCAACCGCCAGCCGTACGAGTATCGTCTCAACGACAAAGTAAGAGAGGTACTAGCGCGGACGATCCAGCAAGAGGCTACTCCACCTGGACATTAGGTAGCCGCTCAGCCAGAGAGTAGCGCCAACGACCGGGAGAACCAGTACGGTGTAATAGACCTCGATCGACGAGCCTAGAGAGGTAGGTTGCAACCGTCGTCAAGGGTATCGGCTCTACGTACAATTGCTGATAGTGTCTCCTGACATCATCAGAAGAGAATGTTCTCTGTCGGAAGGTGTGAACCACAAGATCTCGAACACGATCCAGTTTGGTGCGAGCATATTGGGTTGGATCACGCTCTGTTGACAGAGGGGAGAGACCACCCATCAGTTCGGCATAGTCGAGGATTCTTGCGATCTTCTCTCGCGTGAGAGGACCATCAAGCGAGACTGTGTGTCGACAGCCTGAGTCATCATAGAATTCAATTCTAAGACGCTTGACGGCCAACGAGTCACACCCTCACAAACATCTGTGAAGTGCCTGCACATAAGTCGGACTGTGCGTAGCTTCATTCGTACCATTGGCAGTTTCCATGGGAAAATCGACGTATTCCAGCGGAAACGCAGGGGTCTATGCCAGTTCACTGAATGTGACCCAAATTCACGTCTTAAATACAGCTATGTGCCGAAGCCTTCGCGTATAGAGATGGCTTTCACACGTGATGGCAGACTGGAGTGAAGGGTCCCTAACCCCTCGCTTTCCAGTGGAGTTAGCTTTGATATTTCGCGGCGTGACAGAACGTCGTAGTGTCTCTACTACAATAATCTGCACGACTCTCCTTATCCAAAAAATCGGCTATTAAATCATCAGGAATTTTCTTTCATCCAAGTCATAACACTTCAAGGAACTACTATTTCCACCGGAACCGTAGGGGTGCCGGGGAGACCCCATTTCACTCCAACAAATTCCTATATCCGGAGTTTTCTCGGTTTTTTTGTTGCAACTAGTCTGATTCCTTCGACAGGGATGATTATTACGAGTTCAAGTAGAAACACAGGGGTAACCAGTGGAGAAGTTCTACATGGAATCCGAGGATGTTCTTGAAGGCATCTTCGACAACTTCCTCACTGGACGACAGCTTTTCGTCAACCGAGAAGTGTTAAGGAACGATTACATACCGACCACGTTGCCGCACCGTGCAGAACACATTCAAAGACTCGGCGCCATTCTCGCGCCTGCTCTCAGTGGTTCCAAGATATCCAATCTCTTCGTCTACGGCAAGACAGGAACCGGCAAGACCATAGTTGCAAAGTTCGTGTTGGAGAGGCTGAAGAAGAAAGCCGAGGATGTCGGCGGTCCGGTTCGAATTTCATACGTCAATTGTCGTATGGCCGGGAGTAACTATCGAGTACTCGCTGATCTCTGTCGTTGCGTCGGAGTCGAGATTCCCTTCACAGGTTTGGCATTAGGTGAAGTCCTTGACAGATTCAGAACCGGTCTCAACACCGAGAGAATCGCCCTCATAGTTGTCCTGGATGAGATCGACGCTTTGGTCAAGGGTCGTCAAGACGATTCCCTTCTGTACGAGTTGACCAGAATCAATGAGGAGCTTGGACAAAGTTGGATCGGGATAGTTGGTGTCTCCAACGACCTCCACTTCAAGGAGTTCCTTGACCCACGAGTGCTGAGTTCTCTAAGTGAAGAGGAAGTTGTCTTCAGGCCGTACCTTGCAAATGAGCTCTATGACATACTGCTTGACAGGGCCAAACTCGCATTTGCCGATGGAATCTTGTCGGAACCGCCTCTCCGACTCTGCGCAGGTCTCGCCGCCGGCGAGCATGGCGATGCTAGGAGAGCTCTGGATCTGTTACGTGTGGCAGGAGAGCTTGCCGAACGCGAAGGCGCACGCGTGATCGAGGAGGAACATGTGAGACGTGCGCAACACAAGATTGAGCACGACAGAGTCGCTGAAGTCTTGAAGTCTCTGCCTGTGCATTCGAAAGTCGTGTTGGTCTGCGCGTACTTGGCGACTAATCATGCGCCAGAAGGCGTGATCACCGGTGACATCTACGAGGTCTACCATGAGCTCTGCTCGGTCGCTGGCTTGGATCCGCTTACGCAGCGACGTGTCAGTGGGCTGGTGAATGAGCTTGATGTCATGGGAATCCTCAATGCGAGAGTCGTTAGTTTCGGCCGGTATGGTAGAACCAAGAAGATAAGGCTCGGAGTGTCGCCTAGAGTCATAGTTGAAACCTATTCGGAGGATACCCTCGTCGGACGACTATTTGGTCAGGTGCCAAGGTCTCTTCAGAAACGCACGGCAACCACCTAGAGCTGTTGGCATAGACGACGGCCCATCAACACGCAATGGAATAGTCGAATCACGCAACAATCGCGCTTCCCTGATTGCGGTCTCCTTCGACCGACTTGACTTCGATGAGGCCCGTATGGGGGTCGTTCAGGTCGACGGACTCGACTCAACTGATGTAATCCTCAGGCTACTCAAAGGAACGCGAACTACCGTAATCTTCCTTTCAGGAGCGTCCTTCGCGGGATTCAACATCGTCGACGCACAACGACTTCACAACACGCTTCGCATTCCCATCATCATTATCTCCCGAGAAAAGCCCGACAACGCATCCGTCAAACGTGCACTCAAGAAGCACTTTACGGACTGGAAAACCCGATGGGAGTTGATATGCAAACTCGGGAGAATTCACGCGTTCGCGCCGAACCTTTCGGAGCAGCCGCTCTACTTTGAATCCGTCGGTATCTCTGCGACTCGGGCCAGAAGAATCATCCAGGCCTATTGTGTCACGTCGAGGGTTCCTGAGCCGATTCGGGTTGCCGGTATCATGGCAAAAGGACTAGCGCTCGCCGGACGTGAGCTACCCACCTGTAGACATGAAGTTGGTAACGCTGAGCTTCAGCGTCTGAAGGTTCACTACGGGGAGCAGGCCAGGTGTCGGCACTAGGCCCATTCGCTGTTGATATTCTGTCTGCGCTTGCCATGCACCTGAGTTCACTATGAGTGTTCCTCGGTACTGCTCGTGGCCGAAAATGTGAATGTGCCCGGAATGAAATACGTCGGGCGGCTCGTCGATCACCAGGTGGTCCTCCGGCATCGGGGCAATAGATGTCCGGTTCCCATATTCAGGAACCAAGTGTCTGCACTGCAGCTGAAGTTCCATCGCTCTCTCAGGTTTCTCGAAGCTCATGCCGGGTGCGCTCGTCAACAGGTCAACCAGACTTCGGCCATGATGCACTAAGAAACGTACTCCGTGAATTTCGATTTCACTTGGATTGCCGAGCCAAGTTATCGGCCTTGCCTCGTACAAGGGCTCAGCAAATTCCTTTGGAATCGCTGGTTGGGGAAGGGCCTGCCTTGCCGCGTCATGATCGCCAGGAACGACAATAACCTCGACATAATCCGGGATCTGCTCAAAGAATTTGGCTGCAAATCGGTACTGCTCGTAGATGTCGCCGATGCTCAGCTCGTCTTCTTGGCGTGGGTACACTCCGATTCCGTCTACGAGATCGCCGGCGACTATCACGTACTTAGTTCGCTGGGCCACGTACACCTGTTGAGGGTTTCCCACCTCGCCGTTTAGCCAACGAATGGCGCGCCTGAAAGCATCTTCCAAGAACTTCTTGCTACCAACGTGAACATCTGATAATAGGACTGCATAGACCTCCTCCTTGGCTCCTCGGGGCCTTCGCTCCGGAATGTCTGGGAGTGTGATTCTCTCGGCGACGAGAAGGCTCCGGCTGCTCTTCACGGCTTCAATACAGACAACTTGGTCCAGTGGTGCCCTCAGAGCCATCTCGTAGAGCTGGCGGTCACGGTCGGTTTGGACCAGAACCTGTGCGGTGTCTTCGAGATCATCTACCGTCAGAAAGAGCCTGTTTTCTCGTTCGCGTTTCTCCATTATCATCGCGATGAACTTCACATGCTCATTCTGTTGGGCATTGAGAGCGTTCGATATTGTGCCCGCATCCTTCGCATCGCTCCTCCTACGTAGGATCTCGCGTATCTTCACAAATCGGTCTCGGAAGTGGAGCGTGAAGTCTTGCATCGATCCTCCGAAGATCGACGCATTCGAGGGATCTTTCAACACCTTTAGTTCGCTTTCAATTTGAGCAGCAACGGGAGCCCCGGCTCTGATGGGTTCGGAGATCCGGATCGTCTGAGCCGGAGGAAGCAGGTGATTGAGAGCCTGCTCCACAAGGTTGCGGTCAATCAGGCGCTGTCCAGTAGGCTGCTTCCTTGCGGCGGCAATCAGTTCGTCAGCTAGCTTGTCTTGGTCAAGACGGGTGCCTGAGGCTTGAACGAGTTCGAAGGCGTCTGTGCTGAGTTGCCATCCTGCAGAGACCACGCGCTCAACTACCCGCCTGAATTCTTCGTGGACCTGCATACGGGAGGCCTCTTGGCTCGAAGTGCAGAAGCTCCTGCTATGGCCTCTACATCACGCTGGACGATCTTAAACGGCGTGGTGGGCTGTAATGATCACTTCATTAATCTGAATGGTCGTGGAACGAGTCGTTGGTGTTGTGGCGGCTTGGATCTCCGTCGGCTCCAAAGAACGTCGGATGGAACATTCTTCGTGACTCTTCCCAAAGCCTGGGTTGTTAGGAACAAGCTTGAGAAAGGTGCCATTCTGAGCTTCACGGAGCGGAAAGACGGAAAGATCCTTGCTGAACCCTATGGTGAGCAGGAACGGAAAATCGCTACGGTCACGTTGGCGCCGAGCCCTATGTTGCGACGAGAGATCGAGGAAAAGTACCTCCTCGGATACGACGTGTTTGAGATCGTGTCTCAGCAGGTCATACACTCAGAAACGAGGGAGACCGTGAGAAAGATCGTTCGAAGCCTAGTAGGCCTAGAGATTGTCGAAGAGGACACGAAGAAAGTGGTCATACAATGTCTCATCGAACCTTCCTTGCTCTTTCCTGACAGGATTCTACGGAGGCTTCACTTGATCACACTCTCAATGCACAAGGACGCAGTCTCATCGTTTGTTCATGGTGATTCAAGATTAGCGCATACAGTGGTCGAGCGCGATGAAGATGTTGACAGACTGTACTTCCTTCTTGTGCGTGTTGTCAGAGCTGCTCTGACGGATCCAGCGATCGCTGAGAAGCTTGGCACGAGCGCCATCGATTGCCTCGATCACAGGATCCTCGCCAGCTTTGTAGAGAACTTTGCAGACTACGCTACAGACATCGCAGAGAGTACATGGACTCGGGCGACGGGGAGGGACATGGACAGTACGATCCGAAGCATCGAGAAGGCTGGCGGTATTCTCAATCGTATGCACAAGGACGCAGTTGAGGCAGTCTTCACCCGAAATCTTGCACTTGCCGAGGAAGCGACAAGTCTCTATAAGGACGCGGCTACGAGCATCAGAACGGCCGAGCGGGGCTTGGTCAATGCGAAGCCTGAGACGATCGATCGGCTGGCAACCGTTGTGTCAGCACTCAAGACCATGTCTGAAATAAACGTCGACATTGCCGATTTGGCCGTCACCCGATAGATCGTCGCTGCCGGCCCTTGCACGGGTGTCGTCGTTTGTCTTGATGCATCGCCAGATAGTACAGTGCGGAGATCGTTTTGGCATCTTGGATCTTCCCACGCTCGACCGCTTTCAATGCCTTGTCCAAATACATGGCTTGGACAGTGATGAACTCGTCCTCAGCTGGCTTCGCCTTCGTCGGGACGAGTTGGCTCGCAAGGAAGAAGTGAATCTTCTCCGTGCTGTAGCCGGGCGCTAGATAGCAAGAGAACAGTCTCTTGAAACGCTCTGCCGCATACCCGGTTTCCTCAATCAGTTCCCTCTTTGCGCATGCAACAGGGGTCTCGCCTGCTTCGAGCGTTCCAGCAGGGATCTCCATCATGCGTCTGCGGGCAGCGGTCCTGTACTGCTCGACAACGAGGAGTTTCCCGTTCTCCAAGATAGGGATAATTGCGACGGCCCCAGGATGTTCCACGATCTCCTTAGTGGTTTCTCTGCCATTCGGCAGTCTAACTGTGTCGACGTGCAACATCAGAAGTCTTCCGCTGTAGACGCTCTGAGTCTTGATCGTAACTTCGCTCATGATGCTCTCTCGCGCTTCTCATTGAGAGCCGATATAGCCTCGAGCATATGGAAATGACTGTCGGGTAGGGTGTTACGCCCCGCAAAAAGCACCCAGATAAGGTACATTAGTACTCCCTGTAGCGGGCAGAAAGTCGCCTTCGGCGTCCTATGCGTGTAGCCAGAGTAGGTACGGTGTTCGGCCCTTGCAGTGGGAGCACCTACAGGCGGGGGTAAGTATGAATTCGGCTGGGATCCATGTTTCAAGCAGGTGGGATCGGCTTTCTAGGCCACAGTTTGTGCAGAAGACGCCTTCCAGCGTCCATGCAAGCCTTTCCGACCCGCACTCGCAAGTTCCTTGTTCGAACTCCAGATCGGCACTTGATATTCTAACAGTTCGTTTGATGAATTCGGTTCGATAGTATCGTCGTCGTTTCCACATCAGATAGCATTCGTGAGAACAGACACGTCGTGGTCTGCCGAACGAGTAGGGGATCTCTTTCCCGCAGACGACGCATACGTTCTCTGTCATGGGCGGTCTCTCGTTGTCTTTGTTGACTTAGCAGGCTAGGATGTCAAGTGTGTCTTAAGCCTATTCAAGCGTTCGTGAAGGCTCAGATGGCCGCTTAGTTTCGGAGACTACATGATCCTCTCGCTCGTACTAGGTCATGTGACCTCAACATCTTCATTGATCTCTACTTTAGGGTCAAGAAATCTCACACGAACCAATACATCCGCTCATATCGTTTGACTGGATAGCAAACAGGATCATTGAAACCGTTTCACACGTCTGGACAGGAAGCCTGGCTGAGCTGTTGCAGGGAACGACATTTATGCGTGGCAAGCATCCGGTCGTGGTAGCCCGGGTTGCCGAGCCAGGTACGGCGACAGAGCCTGAGCGCATCGGTGCGCTGGGCGTTGAACCTCGAGATCGCAAAGAATCGGACCAAGCAAGCTGTTGGTCCTCTGGGCCGCGTGGGTTCAAATCCCACCCCGGGCGCCTAACTCAAAACTCAGAGCCCCAACCTTCTAAGAGGAATCGATATCGACACTGAAGAAGCATCAAACGAGAATCTCTCTTGATTCTTGAAGTTGATGCACTACTGGAGAAGGCGATAGGTCGTCCGGACCATCGTCAAGTAACGCGCCTAGATTCCTCTTGCCAACGGCGCCTTCCACAGTCAAGAGTTCAAATTAGAGCGCCCGCACCAGGCTACCCACACACATCCTGACGGTTCAATTTCTGGTGCCCGCACCGACGACGAAAAACCCGTCTCTGTGAAGTCTTGACTGTGAAATCTTGATAATTGAGTATTCAGTTAGTGGTATCGCGTACCGTCCTCTGATGACGTGAGAGAGGTGGGTATATGCTCGGTCCTAGAGACATTGTAGAGAGCAATCTTGTTCGGTTCATAAAAATGGAGCATCTCGTCCCACGACTCGCTTGTTACAAAGAAGATGACTGGAAGATGCTTGACGAAGCTTTCTTCTGGAGCTGGAAAGAGTTGAGAGTTCAGGAGAAGGGCGTGATAAATGACGGGAAGGCCGGCAGAATATCGAAGGATCTTGAGAAGAACTTTCTTCGGTACAATGGCAGAATGCTCGAGTCGTATGAGAAAGAGACCTGGCTTCTCGGGTTGCAGTATCTTGAGACTCTGTTTGCCAAATTCGAAACGCACCCGCGGCAGATTCAATCGTGTCTTGTCTACGATATCCTGAACCAATCGGGCGTCTACGAAAGATCGAATTCAGGATTGGTCAGCGCAATGGAAAGGGCCGTCAGAAGAGCGAAAGCCCTTGTATTCTGATGGGGAACACTGGTTAGAACGTAATGGCAGCAGCCGCAGGCGGATCTTGTGTGTGGGTAGGCTGGTGCGCACACACACCAATTGGCCTAAAGTGCAGCATAGCTGAAGACGCCGGAAGTCCGATGTATAGACTCGAAGATCTCATCTGACGTTCTTTTCTTGTCGAGGTAGTCCATCCAGAGCATGTAGAGATCGTACATTAGGAGGACGCAGACATCATTCTTGGTCAAGCGCTTCACAGCCTCATCAGTTATGTAATCCGTAACCTTTCGAGCAGTAGGATCAGTCTCGACGGAACCATTCACCAGGAATACAAGTCTTCCACTGTCGCCTACTTCTGGAAGGGCGCCCAGAAGTTGAGCTAATTTGCCCGATTTCGAGTCAATGTACCCTGTCGTTCCAGTTAGCGCCACGACTAGAGACTTCAAAGTATCGCCCTTTCGCTTTATGATGTAGTCAATTGGACCACTTTTCTTTGTCAAGTCATCGACGCTCCAGTCGAAGTCGGAGAAGATTCTCGTAGCACCCCGCTCAAGGCCTTTGCCAAGACTGTACAAGCTCGAAGAAGCGACACGGAAGGGTTTCAATTTACTTCGAACAGTTTCAAGTTCGCCTTCAAATCTGCTTGCCGTCTCATCTAATTTCAAATGCTCAGAGCTTCTATAGTTCTTGATCCACACAGGGGGCGCTACATATTGACCGAGATTCTCTATGTTCTCTTTGAACAGCTCGCCGCCCTTATCTTGGAGAAAGACCAAAGCCGAAAACGCGTCCTCTGGAGGCGGTAGTATCCCCACGGTTCCTTGTTTCCAAGAAATAAGACAGCCCACAATCTGATTGGTAACCTTCGTGACCGCTAGTGGTTGGACTTTCTCAATACACTGCTTGCCATGAATTTTGTCCCAATATTCAATGTGGAAGCCTTTCTTGTCGTCGAAATTGCACTCAACTGTCTTGTAGTATTTTGGGGTATTCAGAAAGTAAGATGCCCAATTCTTGTTCCCGTCAAATCGTGAACCTGCTCTTGATTCAGAACGCGAGAGTGCCGTGCACGCTAGGAATGGGTCAGGGAGAAAGTCGTAATTCGTCTCATCCACACGATGCTCTGGTTCTAGAACTCTAACTGGAAACGTTGGCCCCGCCCAGACAAATACCACTCCTCCAGCTTCTAGCAGCACACCGATTTCAGGTCGCATGTCCTGAAAACAGAACTCATAGCTTTGGAGCTCTTCCCTTGTCTCCGGGGCTATGCGCGTGTCTATGATAACAATTTCATAGTCAGATGGCTTGATCTCTTTGGCATCGTTCCAAGTCGCCAAGTCCGCTAGGGCTCTGAGAACCTTCAGCTTGTCCTTCTCTATTCCGAGTTCGACAAGATCGGATACAACCAGAATGTTTGAAGTCACAGTCCTCGACCGGCAGGAACTAGTAACTTCATCCTCACTTTTCTATAAATAGCAAACGGTCTTTGTTGGACAACATTTCGTCGCAGGTAATGAAGAATGCTCTTTCCGATGCCAAGCTTCTTGGCCTTCAACTGAGAAAGGTCGAGGATTCGGCTCCTCAACTCCAGACTATCCAGCCTGCCTAGAGTCGGAGAGGGCTCAGAGAAGCTGAGTTTTCCAGTCCGACCAGCTAGATGGTGACCTAGTTCCGCTGTCTTCTGTTCGATAACCGTATCCCACTTCAATGCTCGTCCATTGCACCTGATTCCGGTATTGAATCGTTCACGAAGCAAGTCGAGGAAACGTTGTTTCGCTTCAGGCTCCAAGCGATATCTGTAGTCGTCGCCTGTAAAGTAGAAATCCGGCAAATCCAACACTCCAGATTCGAAAGCCTCCATCACTGCGACATCGGCTATCCAGCGGAATGGCTCCTGCAAATCATACACAAACGACTGCCTCGTCTGGTAGCTGCTGAACTCGTGAAGCATACCAATCATGGCCTACCCTAGACATGGTGACCCCATCTGCCAGCTAGGAAGAGTACTCGTAGGCCTAGTGGTCCTGTCATGATTTAGTTTCCGCTTCTGTCTTTCCTGTCTCTCTTGTATTGGCGGGTTCGATTGGTATTGAGCGGATTGTCTCGAGCAGAATGTTCTCTGCTTTCAGGTAGATAATTAGGCCGCGTTCCAGAAACATCGCCAGCACCTCGTTTCTCGAGCTACCCCTTCTTCTGGCATATGTCGTGACTATTCTTGACAAGCCCTGTGGTAGGCGTAGGGCGACGAGCTCTGATCCGCCCGCGCTAGGCCGGGCGTGAAGACGATGGCTCGGCGTACCTAACGTGGCGTCTAATGCATTGAGCCCTGAGCGTACATTGGCCAGTGTCTTGAATCTGTCTGAAACCTCAGGATCCCCGAGTCTCAGGAACGAGCCAGACGCGCCCAGACAGATCAACACCCTCGCCAGATCTGACACCTCCCAGTGTTCTCTGACAGCGATCCGCTCAATGTATGCGACAATCAGAAGTCGGACGCGGATCGAGCATCGCCAGTAGGGGTCTTTCCGGCTCTGATGTGTACCCTGGAGCACACAACCACCTTATGAAACACGTGAGGACTCCTCCAGCGGCGCTACATCTCTATCTCGCGGAGGCTTCAACCGATCGAATTCGTCGCGAGATGAAGAGTCGTCGCCTAAAGGAACCGATGCCACGTCTCTTGCCCAGAGAACAGCGACATCCCTGCGCTATGATGATGACAGGTCAGTGAAATTGAAGCACGACTAGCCTACGACTTGCCCGGCGCCAATATGCGACGTTAAGTCCCAAGGAATTGAAGATGGTTGTAGCTTCGTACGGCGCGACCGTTACTATCTAGAATTCTCCGGTCATTCAGGATCGGTTTCGTAAACCCATAATGCTTTAGAGAGACGGGAAGCTCTGGCTAAGACAGGGAAAAATCATGTCGCTCATGGGAACTATACTGCAATAATCGTGAGCGTGATTATCATATCACCGATTCTCTGGCTTGTAGGTCGATCGATGGTTGGCGGCGCGAAAGCAAAATTCACCGACGCTATCTGGATCGTAGTCTTGGGGATTATCATCAACGCGATTCTTGGCACATTCGTTCATGGCGTATTAGGGTTCATAGTGACTCTGATAGTGTGGATAGCACTGATCAAGCACTTCTTCGACGCCGGCTGGGGCAAAGCAATACTCATCGGCATAATCGCAATAATCGTTCTGATAATCATAGCATTAGTGCTCGCATTCCTAGGCATCGCCGCGATAGCCGGACTTGCCGGCCTAGGCGGCCTACCCAGTCTATAGCGATTACTGAGCTCAGTCACGTATCCCAACCCCTTCCTTTCTTTCTTCTACATCATGCTAGACTATTCTTCACGGTGAAGCGACAGGAGAGAACCTCAACCGTAGGTTCGCTCATGTGGCATCATCAAGAAGCCGGCGGGATGCGCAAGGCTAGTGGCTGCTGACGAACTTCGTTGCGCTAATGTCGCATTGATCGAGGGGAGGCTACAGGTGCTAGAGGATGAGCTTCCCGAACGAAATTAGGTCTTTCATTGTTACAATGCCGACAAGTGCGCCGCCTTCGCCGACGATCGGCAGGTGGCGTATGTTATTCTTCCGCATGTGTGCGTAGGCTTCTTCCACCGGTGCCTCTGGAGTGCATGTCACTGGAGGACTGTTCATGACTTCTCTCACAAGCTTGCGATTCGGGTCGAACCCGGATGCGGCGCACTTTATCAGGTCGCTCTCAGTCACTATGCCGACGACCTTCTCTCCCTCAACCACGACAACGCATCCTATCTTCCTCTCAAGCATGGTTTTTGCTGCGTCGACTAGATGATCGTCAGGTTTGGCGGTGGCAACTTCCTTGTTCATGATCTCCTCGATCTGGTCAAGAATCCTAGGGAACATGTTCTAACCGTCTGAGGAGAGTTGAACCTCAGACGATAAATGTGTTACCAATGCGGCCGTACGATCCATTCGCCTAGGAAGGTAATGGGCTCCACGCTAGTGTGCGCGTAGACCTTTCTCTTCGATGTGGTCCTCCGCGTCCATTGCTGCACGACATCCGTCTCCGGCCGCCGTGATTGCTTGTCTGTAATGGAAGTCGTGTACGTCGCCGCACGCAAAGACACCTTCCACACTGGTGGCTGTCCCTTGGCGGGTAACAACGTAGCCTTTCTGGTCCAGCTCGATTTGACTTTGGAATACGGCTGTGTTAGGTTCGTGGCCTATAGCGACGAATACGCCGTCACACTTCAACACATCCTGCTTGCCCGTCTTGACGTTTCTGACCCGAACGCCTTCGACTTTCTGTTGTCCGAGAACTTC
>Ga0136653_10000973_pt1 | contig 15403 bp, 15 predicted proteins | sample LakKivw275mmetaG_FD_94866 | JGI IMG/M metagenome (GOLD analysis project Ga0136653, IMG submission 94866) | Anoxic lake water microbial communities from Lake Kivu, Rwanda to study Microbial Dark Matter (Phase II) - Lake Kivu water 275m metaG... | ecosystem: Environmental > Aquatic > Freshwater >...
GCTACTATTTAGTCTATGTGGAGGTCTTGCCTCCTTTTCGTGGTCGAGGACTGGGCAATAAGATCCTGAAGTCCTTCAAAGAATTTGTCGAAGAGGCAGGGGCATTGGGACTCCTCGACAACATCATCCTCCCTGAGGAGCCCACCTTTCATCTCTATACTAAACTTGGTTGGAAAAGGATTGAAGAGCTGATTAGTGATGGCTTGGCCAATGGAGAAGGCCACTACATGGTCTTCGTCCCAGAATCTATTAAAATCCAGAACCTAAGAGAAAAACTGATCAAGCTTCTATTTAAAGTCACCAAGAAGAGACCCATCATCGATATGCATGATAATGAGTCCATGGTTAAACGGACAATCGCGGAATTTCGATCTGTGAACGAGGTTCTGATGCACCTTTTTGAGATGGAACTTTTGGACGGAACTTCAACCCCCTTTATGCGCTTCCTGTTTACCAAATTCGTGACGCAATTGCTCGGATTCAGAAGACGGATTACGGGTCTGCTCGGATATACGGGTGGAGAGTCTCTTGAACAGCTTTCCATCTCAAAGCCTATTAAAGCCCTGCCTATTCTATCCTATTCTCTTTGGAGTTCGAAGGAGGGTGATGTTGAGATAGAGGAGGAAGAAACCATTCAGGATCTTCCGCAGGAGCTTAAAAAGGAGCCTACCCTTTATATTGAAAACCTTCCTCTTTATAGACGGCCTTACCTATCCTCCTGGTTGGATAAAAAAGGGGAATGCAGATCACTCGATCTGAAAATCTCGGACCTCCTCGAAATAGGGTTTGACCCGACGAAGTTGAGGGAATTTCAACACAAAGGATTAGAATATATTTTTGAAAGAACATCTCCTCACTTTCTTCGCTCCATTGAAAAAAAGAGAAGACTCTTATCGAAAATTTCCGAATCCTTTTCTGGGCTGCGACTCTGCAATGCAAGAATTCAAATAAACCCTGTCCTTGCAATCCTGCGAGATAAAGGAAATATTTACCTTTTGCGAAGGAAAGTGGAAGGGATACACTTCGAGGAGGCATTGGATCAACTCAGGGGTTCTTCACATCTTAAAGAGATGAATCGTTCGGTAAGAGTCGACCACGCTATTGTCATCACCATCAATGGGATAAGAGAGTGGCTGTTAAAAGTTCTTCATTCTAACCTCAGGGATGAGATCGAAGATCTAACCTTTTTTGTCCCATGGGATATCGAAAGGAACCTCCCCAGGGTCACTGTGGATGTGAAAGGTGTTGCTCTGGATATCGTGTGGATTGCCTGAAAAGAACAAAGCCAATGGAACCAAGGGTCCTTATTCTAAAAGGGGAAAATCCATATCAGATCACCAGGACAGCTCTCGAAAACTTCCCCCTGTTAAGTTTGAAAGGCCGGAGGGTCCTGATAAAACCTAACGGAGCCCGATTGGCATCGCCTGGAGAAGGGGTTACGACCCATCCCTCAGTGGTTGCCGCTACCATTGACCATCTGAGAGAAAAGGGTGCAGAGGAGATCGTGATCGGGGAGAGTTGCATCTTCGGAGTTGATGCCCGGGAGGCTTTTCGGGTGACTGGCTTGAAAGAAATTTCTGAAGAGAGAGGCGTTAAACTCATCGATCTGGATCAATCGGATCCAATGGAAATCGTCATCCCGGAAGGAAGGCTTCTCAAAAAAATTAAGGTCTCCGCTCTATTAAAAAATTTCAACTTTATCATATCCATCCCTGTGATGAAGACCCACATGCACACCCGGGTGACATTAAGCATCAAGAATATGAAAGGCCTATTATGGCGCCGGGAGAAAGTGAGGCTTCACCAGCTTCGGAATGATAAAAAAGTCTCCGGGGATCCTTATGAACTGGATATCGCCATTTCAGAAATGGCTACGGTCCTCTCTCCCCATTTATCCATTATTGATGGTACGGTGGGCATGGAGGGAATGGGCCCGGCTTATGGAAAAATGAAAGAGATGGGATTGATATTGGTAGGAAATAATCCCCTTTCAACAGATGCCGTGGCCAGCCGCCTGATGGGTTTTAGCCCGGAGAAAATCGCCCATCTCAAATTATCAGCGGAAAAAGGGCTGGGGGAAATCCGACCTGAAAAAATTTCGGTTGATCCGAAGGATTATCTGAAATGGGAGAGCCGTTTCGATCCTCCCCCTGAAAAACTCTCCATTCATTTTCCTGGAGTCATCGTTCATGATGAAGGTTCGTGCAGTGCCTGCCTTTCGACCCTCCTGGTCTTTCTCCAAAATGATTATCCGAAATTTCAAAAGGACTCCTGCCGTAGTAAAAGTTTCCATATCGGACTTGGAAAATATCTGAGCACCTGTCCGAAAGGAACCCTGCTGATCGGAAACTGCACCTCCAAGTTGAAAAAAAGAGGAACCTTCATCAGTGGGTGCCCTCCCGTTTCTTCGCAAATATGGAACGCCTTATTAAAAGTGAAAGATGAAAAGAGGTAAAAATTTTTCAAAAATTTCTCTTGACATGAAATTTGGATTATGTTAAACAAAAACACACTTTAAAGAGTTAAAAATGGATCAGCTTCATATCTCCAAATTTAGCAGTGGGTATAACTTTTATTGGTTTTTTTACGTCGGAGTCTACCCACTGCCCCTGGCTGATCTCTAAAAAATAAATATAGCCAGTTAAAGCCGCGGGTGGATTGAAATTCTGCCCACGGCTTTTCTATTTTAAGCCGTGGAGAAATTTCTCTCACGGCTTTTTTATTTTCAACCAAGGAGGATAGATCATGATAGCGAAAATGATTCGGATGGAACGTATTATGGAACGTGATGATGGCAGGACGGTGATCATACCCATGGATCACGGGATAACCCTGGGACCGTTATCAGGGTTAATCGAGATGGAAAAAACGATTAATGCCGTGGCGACGGGTGGAGCGAACGCCATCGTTATTCATAAAGGATTGATAGGAGCGAATTATAAGAGAAACGGGAAGAAGGTAGGCCTGATCATTCACCTCTCAGCCAGTACCCGGATGTCCCCTGAACCAAACTCAAAGGTGATGGTATGCACGGTAGAGGAGGCAATTAAGTTAGGGGCAGATGCGATCTCCGTTCACGTAAACCTTGGTGCTGAGGATGAGAAATCCATGCTGAACGATCTGGGGGCCGTAGCGAAAGAAGCGTTGGAATGGGGGATGCCTCTTTTAGCCATGATGTATACGAGGGGGCAAAAAGTTGAGAATGAATATGACGTAAAATGGGTTAAGCATGCAGCCCGGGTGGGAGCGGAATTAGGAGCAGACCTCGTCAAAGTCCCATATACCGGTTCACCGGAAAGCTTCAGAGAGGTGGTGGAGGGGTGTTTCGTGCCAGTCGTCATTGCTGGCGGAGAGAAGATGAACACAGATAAGGATGTTCTCGAAATGGTCAAAGGGGCTATGTCAGCAGGAGGGGCCGGGGTTTCCATCGGCAGGAATGTCTTCCAGCACAAGGATCCATCGAAGATCGTCCGGGCCATCCGTAAGATTGTCCATGAGGATTTCGGAGTTGAAGAAGCCCTTGAAGAATTGAAGGAGGGAAAGCCATGAAAACGATTTGGGTCAAAGCCATCCCGTGGAAGAAAGAAATTGCTCTGGCGGCTGTGGAAAGCGGAGCAGATGCCCTCTGGGTCCCGTCTGGAAAGGGACAAGAGGTAAGAAAGATGGGTATCATTCCGATCGTGGCTGAAGATGGAGATTTAAGATTGGGTCTCGATGTCGTCGAGAAGGAGATAAGGGAAAAGAAGGATGAGGATGAGATCATCACATTGAGCCTTTCGAAGAAAGTGGTGGTAAGAAACGGGAACGGGAAGATCATCCCTCTCGAAAACTTGATCAGTAAGACTGATAATCTTTTCGTTGAGATCAAAGAACTCCAAGAGGGTCGGACAGCCTTTGGGATTCTCGAAAGAGGGGTCAACGGGGTGGTCATCAACCATCCTGATCCCAATGTCATCAGGCACATGGTCCATTCCCTGAAAAGAGAGAGCAAAAAAATCGAACTTCTTCCCGCAAAGGTGAAAAGGGTAGATCCACTGGGTCTTGGAGATCGGGTCTGTGTGGATACCTGTTCCTCGATGGTTCAGGGGGAAGGGATGCTGGTGGGCAATAGCAGTCAGGCCCTTTTTCTCATTCATTCCGAATGCATAGAGAATCCCTTTGTGAACACCAGGCCATTTCGGGTCAATGCCGGGCCAGTGCATGCCTATATCCGAATGGCAAACGGACAAACGAAATATCTTTCTGAGCTTAGGGCCAGTGATTGCGCATTAGTCGTTAATTTTGAAGGAAAGAGTTATCCCGCTGTAGTGGGAAGGACCAAGATCGAAAGACGCCCTTTAGCCTTGGTGGAGGCTGATGAAAAAGGGGAGGCCATATCCGTGATCCTTCAGAATGCCGAGACCATTCGACTGACACAGCCCGACGGAAAACCAATTTCATTGGTCGATCTTAAACCGGGAAGTGAGGTCTTGGTCTATCGGGAAGGATCCGGAAGGCACTTCGGAGTCCAAATCGATGAGACGATTATCGAACGATAAGACTTGGCCAAAGGTCTGCATCCCCATTGTTGAGACAGAGATGTCGGAAGGTATGAAGGCGATCGAAGAAGCCAACCCTCTTGCCGACCTCATCGAACTTCGGATGGACTATTTAAAGAAAATAGATTTGATCTCTCTGACCCGCTGCGCCCGCAAACCCCTTATTGTGACCAATCGTCGAAAGGAAGAGGGAGGAAAGTACCTTGGAGGAGAAAAAAAGAGAATAGAAATCCTGGAGCAGGCCATCGACCTTGGCGTCGCTTATATTGACATAGAAGTCAGGACAGAAAGACCTTTGTTAAAGAAGCTTCTGAAAAACAGAAACAGGACACAGGTTATTCTCTCCTTTCACGATCACCAAAGAACACCCTCAGCAAAAGAACTTCAGAGGCTTTATGATCAAATGTATGGACTGGGAGCTGATATTCTGAAGGTGGTAACCTTTGCAAAATCATGGGAGGACAACCTCATCCCCCTTTCCCTCATCCCATTTGCAAAAAGAGAAGGATATGAGATTGTGACTTTCTGTATGGGAGAAAAAGGCAGAATGAGCCGGATCTTTGCTCCAATGCTGGGGGGAGCCTGGACCTATGCCTCTTTAAGAAATCATCGGACCTCTGCCCCTGGGCAGTTAAACGTTTTGGAGATACGAAGAATTTGGGAGAATCTTGGATGATTAATGGACAGACCGTGCTTTATGCAATCATTGGAAATCCGGTGGAACACAGCCTCAGCCCGATCCTCCACAACGGAGCCTTCAGGAGGATGGGACTCAATGCGGCCTATCTGGCTTTCAAGGTCAGAGATCTGGAGGATGCCTTAAGGGGGATCAGGGGCCTGGGGATTCAAGGGGTCAGTGTGACTCTCCCGTTTAAGACCAAGGTCATTCCCTTTCTTGACGATGTTGAAGAAGTGGCCAGAGAGATCAGGGCAGTCAATACGATCGTGAATCAAAGGGGAAGGATGATCGGTTATAACACGGATTGGCATGGGGCCTTAGAAGCACTGGAAGAAAAGATTGATTTAAGAGGAAAGAGGGTCCTCCTCCTTGGAGCAGGAGGAGCGGCCCGGGCCATTGCCTTTGGTTTGAAAAGAAGAGACTGCCAGGTAACCCTATCTAACCGTACAGTGGAGAGAGGCAAGGCCTTGGCCAATGAACTGGGATTCCTTTACAGGCCATGGTTATCCATTGAAGAAATGGAGGAGGATGTTTTAATTAACACGACCTCCGTAGGCATGTCTCCCCATGATGAGGAAAGTCCTGTTCCGAAGAAGGTTTTGAAAGAGGGGATGACAGTGATGGACATTGTCTATCGTCCTTTGCGGACAAAGCTTCTTCGAGAGGCTGAGGAGAGGGGCTCCCTGACCATCAATGGTTTGGAGATGCTCGCCCGCCAGGGAGCGGCGCAACTTGAAATCTGGACAGGAAGGAGACCCGATATCGGTGAGATCAAAGAGGACCTTTACCGAGCATTGGCGATCGGGATCAATAGAGAAGAGAATGATTGAGATCAAACCGCTACCTCGTTGTGACGCCACAGTGAAGCTTCCAGGTTCGAAGAGCTATACCCATAGGGCTCTTATTCTCTCTGCATTGGCTGATGGGGAGTCTCTTTTAATCAATGCCCTGCAAAGTAAAGATACCGAATATACCCTTCAGGCCCTTGAAAAATTTGGGGTACGATCTTTTTGGGAAAAAGATTTGCTCCATGTGATAGGTAATGGGGGAAGATTGGGGTCAACTGAGGAAAAAATCTTCGTGGGCAATTCCGGAACCTCCATGAGATTTCTTACAGCGCTGGCTGCCCTAAAAGAAGGCCGAACCCTTGTAGATGGTGATAAGCGAATGAGGAGACGTCCAATCGCAGATCTATTGGAGGGTCTGGAAAAATTGGGGGTAAAAACCCATTCCCGAAATGGCTTTCCTCCGGTGGTCATCGAGTCACAGGGTCTCAGTGGAGGCAGAGTGAAGATCCGAGGCGAAGAGAGCAGTCAATTTCTTTCTGCCCTTCTCATGGTAGCCCCCTATGCTCATCGAGATATACATATCGAGGTGACCGGCCATCTGGTTTCTAAACCCTATATAGAAATCACTCGAGAGGTGATGTCTGCCTTTGGTGTAGAGGTACAGAACCAAGACAATTGTTATTTTTTTGTGCGAGCAGGACTGCGTTATTCTCCTCAGAAGTACATGATTGAAGGAGATGCCTCCAACGCCTCTTACTTCTTTTCAGCCGCAGCACTCAATCAGGGAAGGATAAGGGTTGAGAACTTCCCATCCACCTCGGTCCAGGGTGATGTGCGCTTCTTAGACATCCTTGAAAAGATGGGATGCGAAGTCATCCGGGGAAACGGCTGGGTAGAGGTCTATGGAAGGGAACTCAAGGGGATAGAGATCGATATGAACGAAATGCCTGACTTGGTTCCCACCCTTGCAGTCACCTCTGCCTTTGCCTGGGGAAAAACTGTGATGAAGAATATCGGACACCTCCGCCTCAAAGAATCCGACCGCATTCGAGCCTTGGCCGAAGAGTTGACCAAGATGGGCATACGGGTGAAGGAAGGAGAGACCTATCTGAAAGTCGAGGGCGGAAGAGCTCACGGAGCAGAAATCGAGACCTACAATGACCACCGGATCGCCATGAGCTTTGCTATCGCTGGGTTGGTTGTCCCTGGAATAAAGATCAAAGGAGAGAAATGCGTGGATAAATCCTTTCCTGATTTTTGGAAATCCTTTGGAAGGCTCTACACATGAACCTTGTCCTGATCGGATATAGAGGCTCAGGTAAAACCACAGTGGGCAAACGATTGGCCGCCCGGATGGGAAAAGAATTCGTAGATACGGATGATCTTTTGGAAAAACAGCACGGTGCGCTCATTAGTGACATTGTGAAATTCCATGGATGGGATTATTTTCGGGCCATGGAGAGGGAAATCATCGAAGGAATTTCAAATCAGGACCATCTGGTCATCGCCCCAGGAGGGGGGGCTTTGCTTGATCCCGAAAACATACTGGCGTTAAAAAGGAATGGATTCATCATTTGGCTTAAAGCGGATGGTCATACCATTCGCAAGAGAATGGAAAAGGACTGCCGGACCGGTGATCGGAGACCCTCTCTCACGGGAAAGGGAATATTCGATGAGTTAGAGGAAGTGATGGCCTTCCGATATCCCATCTATGAGAAGGTTTCGGAAGCCCAGATCGATACGTCAGCCCTGAGCCCGGAAGAAGTGGTCGAAACGATATTCTCAATCTTTCATGAACGGATGGGGAGAATTTAGGATGGGAGGAAATTCCTTCGGGACACTCTTCAGAATCACCACCTGGGGAGAATCCCATGGTGAAGCACTTGGAGTGGTGATCGATGGATGTCCCCCTCACCTAAGACTTGCCGAAGAGGATATCCAGAAAGAATTGAACAGAAGGCGACCCGGAAGGGGTATCGGGACAAGCAGCAGAGAAGAGAGAGACCGGGTGAAGATCCTTTCAGGAATATTTGAAGGAAAGACCACAGCAACGCCCATCTCCCTTATAGTCTGGAATGAGGATGTGGATTCAAATCCTTACGAAGATTTAAAAGACGTCTTTCGGCCAGGTCATGCTGATTTCACCTATCAGGCCAAGTATGGGATCAGGGATTATAAGGGTGGAGGGAGAGCTTCAGCCAGGGAGACCGTGGGGAGGGTTGCTGCGGGCGCAGTAGCTAAAAAAATCTTAGCCCAGGAGAAGATAAAAGTCCTTGCCTACACCGTTGAGCTCGGAGGGATTCAGGCTGAAAAGATGAATGATGAAGAAATTGAAAGAAATTCTCTACGATGCCCGGATAGAGACGCTGCCATCAAAATGGGGAAGAGGATTGAGGAAGTAAAAATTCGAGGGGATACACTGGGAGGCATCGTGGAGATCCTCGTCCGAGGGTGTCCTCCAGGACTGGGAGAACCGGTTTTTGATAAGTTGGAGGCCGATTTAGCTAAAGCCTTAATGAGCATAGGAGCGATTCGTGGTGTGGAAATAGGAGGAGGGTTCAGGTCAGCGCGAATGCTGGGCTCCGAGTGCAATGACCCTATAGGGCCAGAGGGGTTCGAGAAAAACGATGCTGGAGGAATCTTAGGAGGGATATCCAATGGGGCGAATATCCTGTTAAGAGTCGCTGTAAAGCCGATCCCATCGATTCACATAGAACAAAGGACAGTGAATCACTCCATGCATCCTGCTTCAATCACATTAAAAGGCAGGCATGATGTTTCAGCTATTCCGAGAATAAACCCGGTTTGTGAAGCCATGGTGGCCATTGTTCTAACAGATCATTTGCTCCGGCAGAGGGCGATAGGGGAATAAAGATGAAAAAGGGGATTTCTGACCATAGAGTAGCCTATCTTGGTCCACCTGCTACCCACACCCATCTTGCATGTCTTAAATACTTCGGACATTCCGCTCATATGATCCCAAAAGATGGACTTCAGGAAGTTTTTGAAACCGTAGAGAAGGGTGAAGTAAACGATGGGGTGATCCCTGTGGAAAATTCCATTGAAGGGTCGGTCAACCGAACCTTGGATCTCTTCATCGAATCAGAAGTAAAGATCTGTGGCGAGATCATGATTCAGGTCTCTCATGACCTTCTCTCGCAAAACGGGAGGCGTGAAACCATCCATAAAGTCTTTTCTCATCCTCAAGCCCTGGAGCAATGCAGAAATTGGTTGAGGAAGAACCTTCCTCACATCGATATGATCGAAACCTCAAGTACGGCCAAGGCCGCTCAGATGGCCACAGAAGATTATGAGTCAGCAGCCATTGCAAGCTCCCTGGCTGCCCATTTCTATCGATTGAAGATCATCGAATCGCAGATTGAGGATTATTCCTTTAATTACACCCGTTTCGGGGTAATCGGCCAGCAGATTGCCGGGAGAACAGGCAACGACAAGACCTCTATCCTCTTTTCCATTCCTCATGTCCCCGGCTCTCTCCACGGGGTGCTTAAACTTTTTTCCGATCAGTCGATCAACCTGACGAAGATCGAATCCCGACCCATTAAACAAAAGCCCTGGGAATATATTTTCTTCCTCGATTTTGAAGGCCATATTACAGACACCCCTATCCACGAGACTTTGACCAGATTGAAAGAGGAGGTTCCCTTTTTTAAGCTTCTCGGCTCATATGGTCGGAGCACATCTCCCTCCAATCAATGGTGGCGGTCTGTTCATATAGGTGAGGAGTACCCATCGCCGGGCTAACCTCTGGATGGAGGTATGGAACTGATATGAAGGCCGTGGGTAGTCTTCACAACCCACGGCCTTTCTGTTTTTAAGCCATTAAAAAATCAGGAGGTTAAAAGATGATCGTTCCTTCTTTTTCCGATTTTAAAAATTTCGCAGATCGGGGCAATCTCATTCCCATTGTTGAAGAAATTCATTTCGACTGGGAAACACCCATCTCCGCTTTCCGGAAGATTGATGACGGAAAGTTCTCTTTTCTCCTTGAAAGCGCAGAGGGAGGGGAGAAATGGGGCCGTTACAGCTTCCTCGGTTCAAGCCCCTCACACCTTTTCCGAAGCAAAGGAGATCAGTTCGAAATTCTTCAGAAGGGAGAGGTTCTTTTCAGTGGAAGGGAAAAAGACCCTCTCAGAGCCCTCGAGGACTTCCTCAAAAACTACAGGCCTGTCAGGTACGATTCTCTCCCTCGATTTTCCGGAGGAGCGGTGGGTTATCTCAATTACGACCTGGTTAGGTCTTTCGAAAAGATCCAAAACCTTCTTCCGCAGGATCTCAACCTTTATGACTCTTATTTCATGATCACCGATACCCTGCTGGTCTTCGACAATTTAACCCATAAGATCAAAGTGATCTCTCATGCCTTCTTGAAAGAGGGCGAATCCCTGGAAGAGGCCTACGAAGAGGCAGAGGATAAAATCCGTGAGATCGTGGCCAAACTCCGAAGCACAGCTTCTCCTTCTCCCAACCAGAGACCTTCTCCTCCCTCCCATCTCCATTCAAATCTCAGCAAGGAAGAATTTATGAAGGGGGTGGAAAGGGCAAAGGAGTATATCAAGGCCGGCGATGCCATTCAGGTTGTCCTCTCACAACGATTTTCAACTGATCTTCATTGCGAGCCTTTCGATATCTATCGTGCCTTGCGAAGTATCAATCCATCACCCTACCTCTTCTATTTAAAGATGGATGACATGGTGCTTCTGGGCGCTTCGCCCGAAGTGATGGTCCGCCTGGAGGATGGAAAGATTGAGCTCCGGCCACTCGCTGGCACTCGCAAGCGGGGAAGGACTCGAGAGGAAGATTTGGCGATGGAAAGAGACCTATTGGCAGATGAGAAGGAGAAGGCCGAGCATATCATGCTGGTTGATCTTGGTAGAAATGATGTGGGCCGGGTGGCGGAGATTGGATCAGTGGAAGTGACGGAACTGATGGGAGTGGAACAATATTCCCATGTGATGCACATTGTCTCTAATATCCAGGGAAATCTGGCACTGGGAAAGAACGCCTTTGATGTTTTCCGGGCAGCTTTTCCTGCTGGGACCGTCTCTGGTGCCCCTAAAATCCGGGCTATGGAGATTATTGAGGAGTTGGAACTTGTCCGCCGGGGACATTATGCCGGAGCCGTAGGATACTTTAGCTTCTCCGGAAATATGGATACTTGTATCACGATACGCTCCATTCTCATCAAGGATGGTAGGGCCTTTGTCCAGGCAGGTGCAGGAATTGTGGCTGATTCCGAACCCGAGAAAGAATATGAGGAGACCTTGAATAAAGCACAAGCCATTTTCAGGGCCATCCAAATTGCCGAGGAGGGACTACCATGATCCTTTTAATCGATAATTATGACTCCTTTACATACAACCTTGTCCAGTATTTAGGTGAGCTTGGAGGAGCCTGCCAGGTCTATCGAAATGACCAGATTGATCTTCGGGCCATTGAAGAGAAAGAGCCGGAACGTCTTGTCATCTCTCCGGGCCCCTGTACTCCAAAACAGGCCGGGATTTCCGTAAAAGGGATTCTCCGGATGGCTGGAAGGATTCCGATCCTTGGCGTCTGTCTGGGCCATCAATGCATCGGTTCTGCCTTTGGTGGAAGGATCGTTCAGGCCAGACATCTGATGCATGGGAAAAGCTCTCTCATCTATCATGACGGAAAGACTATTTACAAAGGCCTTTCCAATCCTTTTAGGGCCATTCGTTACCACTCCCTCCTCATCGAGAGGGAAAGCTTACCTAAGTGTTTGGAGATCACTGCGTGGACGGAAGAAAAGGAGATTATGGGTATAAGACACAAGAGATTTGCCATCGAAGGGGTCCAGTTTCACCCCGAATCGATCATCACGCAGGAGGGAAAGACCCTGCTCAGAAATTTCTTAGAAATGGAGGAGAACGGTCATGCTTAAAAGATTTATTAACAAAGTCGTAGATGGAACAGACCTGAGTGAAGGAGAATCTGGGGAAGCGATGGACATCATCATGGAAGGCAATGTGCCTCCTCCTCAGATCGCCTCATTTCTTACTGCCTTACGGATGAAGGGCGAAACCATTCAGGAGATCACTGGATTCGCCCGGACCATGCGGGAAAGGGCTGTGCGGATACGGGCAAGAGATGGAGAATCTATTGTGGACACCTGTGGGACCGGTGGAGATGGTAAGGGGACGTTCAATATTTCCACTGCTGTGGCTTTTGTGGCGGCTGGCGGTGGGTGTATTGTCGCCAAGCACCACAACCGTTCCGTGTCCAGCCAATGCGGAAGTGCCGATGTCCTGGAAGCCTTAGGCGTGAATTATGCACTCCCTCCGGAAAAAGCAGAGTCATGTCTCCAAGATTTCGGAATAGCCTTCCTTTTTGCCCCGACCTTTCATCCGGCGGCAAGACATGCTATGGTTCCCCGTAGAGAGATCGGAATTCGTACGGTCTTCAATCTTCTCGGCCCTTTGACCAATCCTGCTGGGGCCACCATCCATCTTGTGGGTCTTTACCGGGAAGACCTGTTGCAACCCGTGGCCGAAGTGCTGAGAAATCTCGGAAGCAAGGCCGCCTTCGTTGTGCACAGTGAAGACCACTGTGATGAGATCAGCATCACTGGGAAAACGACACTCTGCCAGCTCCAGGACGGAGATATCAAAACCTTCCAGATTGAACCGGAAATGGTGGGTTTAAAGAGGGCTAATCTGAAAGAGATTCAAGGGGGGGCACCCGAGAAAAATGCCAGTATCTTGCTTCGGGTCTTACGAGGGGAGCCAGGTCCAACAAGAGATATCGTCCTCTTAAATACAGGGGCAGTCTTTGTAGCTTCGGAAAAGGTTTCAAATCTCAGGGATGGAATTGAAATGGCCAGGGAATCGATTGACTCTAAAAGGGCATTGAAAAAACTCGAAAAACTGATTCGTTTCTCAAAGGATTCAAAGCAGGGAGGGTGAATCATGTTTTTGGAAAAGATTATTAAGATGAAAAAGGAAGAAGTTCAAAGTAGAAAAACTCGGACCCGTCAGAAAGAGATGGAGGAGACCATTTCACATCTTCTTCCCCCTCGGAATTTTGCAGAGGCGATCTCCCAACATACTCCCATGGCACTCATCGCTGAGATCAAAGGAGCTTCACCTTCAATCGGACTGATCAAAGAGGAGGTTGACATTCGCCGCATAGCCTCTGCCTATGAAGAGGGAGGGGCCTGTGCCATTTCGGTCCTTACAGAATCCAATTTTTTTAAAGGAGGAATATCCCGTCTTCATCAGGTAAAGGGGGAGACATCCCTGCCTATCCTTCAAAAAGACTTTATTATTGACCCTTTTCAAATTTATGAAGGCCGGATTTCAGGGGCTGATGCCATTCTCCTCATTGCCCCTATTCTCGATCAAGAACAGCTAAAAGATTTTGTCCTTTTGATTCAAAACCTCCGGATGGTCCCTCTGGTAGAAATACACGATGAGAAGGATCTCCGAAAAATCTCCTCTCTTCATCTTCCTATGATCGGAATTAATAACCGGGATTTGCGAACGTTTCAGGTTGATCTCAGAGCGACCCTTCGCCTGAAAAAAGAGATTCCTCCGAAGACAAAAGTGATCAGCGAAAGTGGAATAAAAAGTGCAGAAGAGGTAAGGGTTCTCAGGGAAGCAGGGGTGGATGGTATTCTGGTAGGGGAAACCCTGATGCGTGCCACAGACCCTGCCTCAAAGATAAAGGAGCTCCTCACGATATGAGCTGGATCAAGATCTGCGGAATCACCAATCTCGAAGATGGGCTGAAGGCTGCCTCTTTGGGTGTAGATGCACTGGGTTTCATCTTTGCCCCCAGCTTGAGAAGGGTCGAGCCTGATTTAGCAAAAAAAATCATACAGGTCCTTCCCACCCTTCCTTTAAAAGTGGGGGTCTTTGTGGATGAAGACACAGAGGAGGTTCAAAGGGTGGCTGAATATTGCGGCCTCGATGTTCTCCAGTTACATGGAAAGGAATCTCAGAAGTACTGTTCGAAATTCAGCTGTCCTATCATTAAGGCTATCCGAATCCATCATGTTGAAAGCCTAAAAGAGATGGAGGCCTATCCTAATGCCACGATCTTACTTGACAGCTACAGCCCTCATCAAGCAGGTGGTACGGGAAACCCTTTCTCATGGGATATCGCTTTTAAGGCAAAAGAGAAGAGAGATTTTATCCTCTCCGGAGGATTGACCCCTCTTAATGTAGGAGAGGCCATCAAGAAAGTGAGGCCTTGGGGAGTGGATGTCTGTTCTGGAGTGGAGGCGTTTCCAGGGAAAAAGGACCTTTTAAAAATGGAGAGTTTTTTAAAGGAGGTCAGAAAAGCGGATGACCAGAATCGGCCAGACATTTAGGAGATTAAAAAAGAAGGGGCGAGTTGCCCTGATTCCTTTCGTCGTTATCGGGGATCCCGATCTCAAAACAACAGAGGCTCTGATTTCTAATATGGTTGAAAGTGGAGCGGATCTCATCGAGCTGGGAGTCCCTTTTTCAGATCCCTTTTTGGATGGTCTCATCATTCAGGCGGCTCACCGGAGAGGTTTAAAGAATGGAATCTCTCTCGAGGAGACCTTACGCTGGGTAGAAAGATGGAAAGGGAGCCCTTTCCCTCTAATTCTTACCACTTATTCCAATCCTGTATTCCAATATGGGATCAAGGAATTCGCAAGGGATTGTAAAAAAGGTGGAGTCGATGGCATCATTATCCCAGATCTCCCCTTAAAAAAAGCAGGGCGGTGGATTGATGAAGCCCGAAGAATGGATTTAGATACTATTCTTCTCTTGGCCCCAAAAAGGTCACAGGATCAGATAAGAGAGGTGAGTCGACTGAGTCGTGGGTTCATCTATTATGTATCCGTTGAAGGTGTAACCGGAATAAGGGAGGAACTCCCTTTTGATCTGGAGCCTGAAGTCAGAAGAATTAAGGGGCTTACCAAGAAGCCGGTGGCCGTGGGCTTTGGTATTTCAACTCCACAGCAGGTTAAGGAAATCAGCCGTTTTGCCGATGGGGTTATTATTGGAAGTGCCATTGTGAAAATCATTGAGGAAAACTTAAAAAGTGATAAGTTAACTCAAAGAGTAGGAGATTTTATCTCCTCTATAACAGAGGGCTTAGAATGGAAAGAGAGACCCATCCTATGAAAAAGTTCGTATCATGAACGCATTAAATATTTTGTAGGGTAACCCTTCAGGGTTGCATTAAGCAAGGCTAAAGCCTTACGCTACGTATTAAAAAATATTCTGTTTGTATCAGTATCTTGCGTCTTATCCCAAGGGGTCAGGATATCCCGGTTGATGAAAAATCGAGGCTCCTTAAAAATCTCTGTTCCGTATGGGTAAATTCGGCAAGCCTTTTCAATGTATCAAGGGCTTTCCCTGAATCAATGGAGTGGCTGGCCA
>Ga0136653_10000978_pt1 | contig 15363 bp, 18 predicted proteins | sample LakKivw275mmetaG_FD_94866 | JGI IMG/M metagenome (GOLD analysis project Ga0136653, IMG submission 94866) | Anoxic lake water microbial communities from Lake Kivu, Rwanda to study Microbial Dark Matter (Phase II) - Lake Kivu water 275m metaG... | ecosystem: Environmental > Aquatic > Freshwater >...
ATTGACTGTAAGGACCACCGATTTGCTTACCGTGCCTGCGGGGCCGCTAGCCGTCAGAGTATATGTACTAGTAGTCGTAGGCGATATCAGTTGATTACCTGTCAGCGGCACGGCGCCTATGCCTTGGTCAATGGAAGCAGAGGTGGCACCTGACACATTCCATATTAAAGCTGCCGAGCTGCCGGATATGATAACGGCTGGATTCACATCGATATTTATTATGATGGGCGCGGGATTTACGCTTACCACAATTGATCTAGTTGCGGTGCCGGCAAAGTTACTTGCACTCAATGTATAGACCGTGGTGGACGTAGGAAAAACAATCTGATTTCCAGCTGCAGGTACTGCACCAAGACCCTGATCGATGGAGACGGATGTGGTACCTGATACATTCCACACGAGAGTTGTTGATTGCCCTGCGGTAATGACAGTCGGACTGGCCTCGAAGGTGTTAATACTGGGCAGCAGTGAGACGCAGCTTGGACTTACTACAAGAAGTAAGGATAGGAGTAATAACGGAATAAATTTCTTCATAGCATCATCTCCTGACGTTCATTCGTTTATATTCTATGAGCCAGAACGTTAAGAAGTCATAAAATCGTCGGAGTATTAAATAAAATAAATATAAAATTGGTGATTCGGGATTTCGCTCACGATTGTCAGACTCTTGACAAGCACACCAGCAGTTCATAAAGTGATAATAAGAGTAATTCGGATATTCTTAGGAAAGATGCTGCAGGAGGCTGAAATGGATAAAGAAGTATCTATCTTCGGATTTGCTGGCAGTCTGCGAAAGGGTTCATACAACCGGGCTATGCTGAGAGCTGCTGCGGAACTGCTACCGGAGGGAGCGCGATTGGAAGTATTCGAACTTGACGAAATACCGCCGTTCAATCAAGACCTGGAAAAGAAAATGCCGGAAATAGTCAAAGAATTCAAGGCCAAAATAAGGGCTGCCGATGCCATATTAATAGCTACTCCAGAACACAACTATTCGGTGCCGGGAGTTCTTAAGAATGCCATCGACTGGGCTTCGAGGCCATACGGGGATAATTCTTTTGAGGGGAAACCAGTTGCCATTATGAGCGCGTCGACGGGGATGCTGGGAGGCGTCAGGGCTCAATATCACCTGAGGCAGACGTTTGTTTTCCTGGATATGCAGCCTGTAAATAGGCCGGAGGTAATTGTGACCTTTGCCGGTCAAAAAATTGACGAGCAGGGCAGGTTGACCGACGAAACTACCAGAAAAATAGTAAAGCAGTTGCTCGAGGCTCTAGTTGTCTGGACCAAAAGACTGAAGTAGTGGAACCTCAATCAAACAAGTCTTTTTCCCTGCGCTCGCTCCGTGGTATGGCCAGATTCAGATACTCTTTTTGCCTGAAACCCGAGGCTTTGCCTTCACGGAACATCTCGATTAAGTCACGGGCATCCTGCTGGGACCTGTGAGCCGAGAGTGCCTTGATCTTTGAATCAAAGTATTTGGAAATATCTATAGCAATAGTAACCTCGTCATCTGGTCGGGTGGCTACGCCGTACTCATTGGCGTCAGGCAGAGCGCTGGCAGCAATTGTTACGTAGTACAGCTTCCGCGGCCCTTTGCCTTCTGCGGAAAGGTTCTTGAAGGCTTTGGTGGCAGCCTTACCCACTGTGATATGGTCCATATGACCGCTTATGCCGTCCGGCCCGAAGGTGATAACGATTTCCGATTCGACGCGCCTCATTATATCGGCAATTTTGCCAGCGACTTCGTCAATGTCAGCTTTATATAGTTCTCCATCCATATAGCCGAGCAAGTAGACATTTCTTATACCCATGATACTGGCTGCGGCGCGCAGTTCGGCCTCGCGTGCGGTACCGGTGTCTATCCCCTCGGGAACCTCGAGTCGCGAGCCTTTCTCACCGCGGGTGGCGGTTATCAGGTCTACGGGGACGCGCTGCTCGGTATACTTTTTAACGGTACCTGAGACTCCAGAGCTTTCATCGTCCGGATGGGCGAAAACGAGAAATATTGAACGGTTCATCGGTATCGTATAGTTCGAAAATTATTAGAGCTAAGCACTTTCTACGATGGCTGAGGGGTGCTCCTGAAACGGATGCGTTCGCGCTACAAGTGAAAAGAGATAAGGATACTTAGATTTAAGGTGCGACACGTAGAACAGCCATTCAACCATCAGCAGACTATAAACACGCTTTGTGTCTCCAGCGAGATGCTTGAAATCAGCTTTTGGCAGGTCGGTCAAGGATTCGCGAGCTTCGAGTTCCTCGGTCAGATGGAAGGTCGCCCACAATAAATCGGTAAAGCGTTCATGCTCCAGCAGGTTGGGATTTTCCAGAAGCGCCAGTAGAAATTGCCGTTTCTGGACTAAAAACTTCTTGAGATCGTGAAGGTCAACGCGGTTTAAATCGGCTTCACCCTTTATGGTTTTGGCGAACGCTATCGCTTCCTTAAAATCGTCGCTTTTCCAGCTCTGCTTTACATTGAGGTGCCGGCGAATTTCGTCATTTTTTTCAAAGCAAACGAGTAGCTTTTGAAGTAAATCATTTCCCACTTCGCTGAAAAAAGAACCTACGACCATATTTAGTTTTTGCATGATAGCTTGCTTCTCTCTGGCGGCGAGCACGCGTTCAATTACAATAACCACCAGGAATACCTCAAGCGGTAGAAATGCCAGGTCGCCCACCATATATATGAATATGTGATGCACGTCGTGGAAAATTAGATAGTGAACGAAATAAAGCAGGGCTGACAGTGCAATAAAACTGAAAGCAAGAATAATAAAGGTTTGATAACGTTTCATTGTATTATCGTGGCAGCAATGCCCATTGCTTATTTTTCCTTACCTGATGATAACATAATTTCAATCAAAAGCGGAAAAGCACCAGGATTTGGATGAATAGGGTGCAATGTTTCATTGCTTGACATCGAATATTTAATATTGTAAAATTAGTTGCTAATGAGAATGATTAGCAAATATGTATTTTTACAAGTAGACATTAAGGCTGGACTCGAATATGGCAACAAGAACAAAGCAGGAGACGGGAGTCAGGAAAATACTGAACGATTCCAGACAGCGGGTAACAACCCAGCGAGCTCTTCTGCTGGACCTGCTACACCGCAGTCACGGGCATGTTGACGCCGACGGGCTTTATCGTAGCGCCAAGAAGAAGAACCCGCGGATTAGCCTGTCGACAGTCTATCGGAACTTGCAGCTTTTTAAGAAAATGGGGCTGGTTGATGAGCGCCACTTCGATGAGGAGCACCATCACTATGAGGTGAAGTCGGGTGAGGAACACCAGCATCTGCTGTGTGTCAATTGCGGCAAAGTGGTTGAGTTCGATTATCCTGCCGGGCGAAAGTTTAGACAGGATATTGCCCGTAAGTACGACTTCGATATTACGGGTGTTGAAGTCCACGTAACGGGTCTGTGCTCCAGCTGCCGTCAGAGTCAAAGAAATAAGTAGTGAACAGGAGATAGGGGGACATTTATGTTGGCGGATAGACAATTGACCTTGGGTCAAATGGGTGCCGGGCAGACGGGCACAATTATTCAAATTCTAGGCGGTCGTGGATTGAACCGGCGACTTGACGCCATGGGTATAAGACCGGGAAAGAAAGTGACCAAAATAAGTAGTATGCTTTTTAATGGTCCGGTTACTCTCAGGACGGACCATACACAGATAGCAGTTGGCTTTGGCATGGCCCAGAAAATCCTGGTTGAGATCGAAAAGCCCACTTAAGCCCACACAGGCAACCGATGAAAATACTACTAATGGGCAATCCCAATGTGGGTAAGAGCGTCATCTTTTCCCGACTTACCGGCACTCGTACTATTGCCTCGAACTATCCCGGTACCACGGTCGGATTCACCAAAGGATCGCTGAGGTTAGGGCAGGAACAAGCTGAGATAATCGACGTCCCGGGCACTTATACGCTCGAACCTACCAGTAAAGCTGAAGAAGTAGCTGCTGAGATGCTGAAAGAGGGGGACCTCATAATTAATGTGGTTGATGCCACCAATTTGGAGAGAAATCTCAACCTCACCCTGCAGCTATTGGAAAGACCAGTGCCTGTGATAGTTGCCCTCAATATGTGGGACGATACACGCCATAAGGGGATAAAAATCGATGTAGACCATCTTCAGGAGCTTCTGGGGGCACCCGTAGTACCGACCGTGGGTGTGACCGGGCAGGGAATCAGGGAACTGATCGGCCGTCTTCATGAAGCGACTGTGCCCCAGGTAGCCCACCTAACCAATGACGAAAGATGGGCGAAAATCGGCGACATCGTCAGTCAGGTTCAGGCGTTGAGCCACCGCCATCACACCTGGCGCGAGGTTCTGGAAGATGCCAGCAGCCATCCGGTAGCTGGCGCCGCCATTGCTGTGGTAGTTCTTATTGTCGCTTTCTTCGTCATCCGTTTTATCGGTGAAGGAACCATCAACTATATTACCGACCCATTGTTTAATCGCCTGTGGACGCCGGTGCTTATGAAGCTGAGCGTGGTTTTGGGGTCCGGAGGTTTCTGGCACGATATTTTAGTAGGTAAGCTGATTGATGGACAAATCGACTATTATCAATCGCTCGGATTGCTCAGTACCGCGCTTTATATAGAGTTCGGTGTGGTCATACCGTACATCGTTGCCTTTTATTTCATACTGGGCATACTCGAGGATATAGGCTATCTGCCCCGGTTGGCTGTTTTAATGGACACCTTGCTGCACCGTTTGGGCTTGCATGGATATGCCATAATACCGACTATTCTTGGTTTCGGCTGCAACGTGCCGGCAATAATGGCTACCAGAATCCTGGAAAGCCGCAGGGAACGCTTTATAGCGGCTACCCTTGTCTCAGTAGCTGTTCCCTGCGCTGCCTTACAGGCTATGATTGTCGGCCTGGTCGGTAAATACGGCATGCAGTATGTGGCCATCGTTTACGGCAGCCTGTTTATCTCGTGGATTGTTATCGGGCTTCTACTCAACCGAATAATGAAAGGGTTCAGCCCGGAAATGATAATGGAGATACCGCCTTATCGCTGGCCACCGTGGCGTGTTATCGGTGAGAAGTTGTGGTTAAGAATGTTCAGTTTTATAAAGGAAGCTTTACCGATAGTGACGGGAGCGGTGCTGGTGGTTAATATTCTTTATATGTTGAATATCTTCAACTATATAGCTAATGTAACAGCGCCAATTATTACCGGACTTCTGGGGCTGCCAAAAGATACGGTAGTGGCACTGGCGGTCGGTTTTTTGCGCAAGGACGTAGCCATGGGTTTGCTGGCTCCGCTGGGCTTAACCGCCAAACAGCTGGTGATAAGCGCCACCCTTCTGGCAATGTCTTTCCCCTGTGTGGCAACCTTTGCCGTACTGGCCCGGGAGCTCGGCATTATAGACATGCTAAAAGCTACAGGAATCATGATAGTCACAGCGATGGTTTTCGGTATATTACTCAATCTGATTCTCTGATAGCTTGACAGCGGGCTTATAATCTATAATATTAGCCACAAAGGTCCAAGAAAGGAGTCGGCATGCTCGCGGAACGCACCAAATCTCGTGGATATGCAGGAGCTGCTAAACAAAAGAAAACCCAACCTCGAGTATATGAATTTCCCATTAAAGGTGGCGTAATCAGGCGTAGGCTAATACGCCCGACGACTAAGATATCCTTTAAAATCGTCCGTCCCATTGTCGAAGGCGCGCTGAGAGCGGTAATAAATTTTCAGATAAAGGATAAGGAAAATCTACCGAAAGAAGGGGCCATCATCGCGGTCTTCAATCACCTTAACTTGATCGACCCGCCTCTGCATATAATCGGCATCTTACCTCGTGATAGCATAATTATGGCCAAGGAAGAGTTGTTCTTTTACTGGCCAATGCCCGTGTTCCGCTTCTTAATGGATGTTGCTGAGGCATATCCGGTGCGCCGGCGCGGAACGGCTGAGGAAAGGCGCAAGGCAGTTAAATACGCAGAAAATGTTCTGGCTAAAGGGCTTTTGTTCGGCATCTATCCTGAGGGAACACGGAGTAAAATGGGATGTCTTAAGGAAGCATACACGGGATGCGCGCTGATTGCCGTGGAGACGGGTGCCCCACTTATACCCGTGTCCATCACAGGAACGGAGAAATTGAAGGGGATCGGCTGGCTCAGCCGTCCCAAAGTTACTATCAGCTTCGGTAAACCATTTACTCTGCCGCCCATACAGGGCAGGCCGACCGAACAGAAGCTTAAAGAGCTCACCGAATTTATCATGAGTAAACTGGCCGGCGCTTTGCCTCCGGAATACCGCGGTAGATACCCGCCCTGCTGAACTATCCCTCCAGAACTGATACATGGCTAAAGTAAAGGTTAAAAAAGCGCGTGAGCTCGGTTCTTGCTTTGGTGTGCGCCGGGCTATCCGGATAATCGATAAGGCGGTTAAAGAATACCCCGAAATATCCACCTTGGGGCCCATAGTACACAATCGGCTGGTGGTAACCAAACTTGGTGCGTCGGGTGTAAAGGTTGTAAATGATCTTACCGGGATTAAGGGCGGCGTCCTCGCTATCGCCTCGCACGGAGCCCCGCCGCAACTACTAACACAGATTGAGGCGCGGAAGCTTCAGGTAATAGACACAACCTGTCCCATCGTCCGCAGCGCTCAAAAAGCAGCCAAGAAACTGGCTGATGCCGGATTTCGGGTCATCATATTCGGAGAAGCTACTCACCCGGAAGTAAAAGGCTTGCTGGGCTGGGCAGGAGACAATGCAGTGGCCACCATGAAAGGTTCGGAGGTTGCTAATTTGGAGTTGACACCGCGGCTGGGAATCATCGTCCAGACTACCCAGAGCCAATCCGGTTTTGCCCGGTTTTGCCAGGACGTTGTAAATACCGTTTTACCAGCAGTCCAGGAAATTCGAATAATCAACACGCTGTGTCAGGAAACGCAGAAGCGGCAGCAGGCTGCTGTGGAACTGGCCGGAGAAAGCGACCTGATGATAGTGGTTGGCGGCCATAACAGCGCCAATACCAAGCATCTGGCCGAGGTATGTATGCCATTGGTGGAGACTCATCTAATCGAAACTGCTGCCGAGATAAACAAAGGCTGGCTGAGAGGAAAACGAAATATCGGCGTCACGGCCGGCGCTTCCACACCAGATGAAGCTATTGATGCAGTGGTTACGAAACTGGAGTCACTTAGCGACAAAGATAAGCCACTATCCAAGTTGGTCGCTTAGCTTTCTTCCGCCAATGAGGTGAAAGTGGATGTGGGGCACCAGCTGGCCACCCTCGGGACCGGTGCTTATCGATAACCGGTAACCCCTTTCTGAGATACCTTCTTTTTTGGCCAGGTTTCTGGCCAGCAGTACGATGCTTCCCATCAGCGCTCGGTGGCTACCGGTTGTGTCGTTGAGCGAAGGAATGTGTTTCCTGGGGATGATCAGAATGTGCGTCGGCGCCTGCGGATTTATGTCGCGGAAAGCTAGAAGCTCCTTATCCTGATAAACAATGTCGGCCGGTATCTCTCCGGCTACAATACGGCAAAAGATACAGTCCATCGCTACGACACGCGAATTGAGAGGCAGGTAACTGTTCTTTTAATGCCCGGTATGGGGTGTATCTTTTCTGTGACCAGACTGCCGATAGCATTAAAGTCGTCATGTTCCACGACAGCGATGACATCGTAGGGTCCCGTTACCAGGTCAACCGATTTAATTTCCTTAACTTTTTGAGTCTGGAGCGTGGCTACGACGTCCTTGGTCCGGCCTACCTCCGTCTCAATCAATACAAAGGCCTTTGCTGGCATAATATCACCCCCTCGAATGAGATTCTAACCTATTGCTTTGGACTGGCGCAACTTAGTGATTTGCGACTTATTATAGCCTAACTCACGGAGTATTTCTTCTGTATGCTCCCCGGCTATCGGTGCCAGGGTTCTTACCTTGCCGGGTGTATTTGAAAGTTTGATGGCTATGCCCGGTTGTTTCACTTTTCCCAGGGTGGGGTGTTCGATCTCCAGGACCATTTTGCGGTGCAGCACCTGTGGGTCGTTGAATACTTCATCTAAGGAATAAACCTTGCCTACCGGCACATCCTTGCTCGTCAGGAATTCGAACCACTCATCACGAGTTCTGGTCCGAAATACCTGCTTAAGATAAGATGAGATTTCCTGCCATTTTTTACCTTCGGGTTTGTGCAGAAAATGTTCGGGTGAAATGCAGTAAGGTATGTATTCCTCTTTGCCCAGTGCCCGGCACAGGTTTTCCCAAAACCAGGGTTCAACGCAGCCTATGCTGATATAGCCGTCTCTGGTTCGATAGACGCCGTAGTAAGGGTAAGCGCCGTGGAGCCAGGTTTCGCCTCTATTGAACATGCAACCTCCGGCGAAATAGCTGCTGATAAGCCAGGTCATTATGCTCATGGCTCCATCCATGTAGGATATATCGACATACTGCCCCTTGCCCGTCTTGTCTCTGGCCAGGAGCGCTGCCAGTATACCGATAACACCATGAAGCGAGGCGCCGGCGAAATCAGCCAGCAGGTTGAGCGGAACGGAAGGCTGACGATGTGATTCGCCGATGATATTTAGCGCGCCGGCTATTGAAATATAGTTGATATCGTGGCCTGAAAAATCCCTGTAAGGGCCGTCCTGACCGTAACCGCTGAGTGAGCAATAGATGATTCTGGGATTAACATCTTTTATCTTGTCGTAGTCGATTCCTAACCGCTTCATCACACCGGGTCTAAAGCCTTCAACGACAACATCAGCCGTTTTCGCCAGCTTAATAAATACCTCCCGGCCCTTGTCAGACTTTAGATTCAGCCCGATGCTCCTTTTGTTCCGGTTCAGAGCGTCGAAAGCGGCTACTCTTTTCTCTTCGTCCGCTGTAAGTTTGCCCATCACACCGGCGCCCCGCGAGCTTTCACTAGACGCAGGACCAACCTTGACCACATCGGCCCCGAAATCAGCCAGTATCATTGTACAAAGTGCACCGGGTGGCAGATGGGCGAGGTCGAGAATCCTTATTCCTTTCAGAGCTAACATTTTTCTACCGGATGAATGACCTGACGAATTTAACCTATATTACTTTTTGATGTATCGTCAGTCAAGGACACATGTTGACAGGAATGTTGAACCGCTATATAATACCCAACTGTTCTAACGGAAAACGGTTTCCTACCACCTTAATTGAATTTTAGAAATTGGTTCGATGATTGGCATCGAGACTGAAGAAGTTAAACGGAAAGAGCACCTTATCCTCAAGATAATTAATGATTCGCGGCAACCGTTAGGTGCCAGGGTCATATCACGCCATTTAAAAGACCATGGCATTAACCTGGGTGAGCGAGCCGTCAGATATCATTTGAAGCTGATGGACGAGCGCGGTTTGACCAGACTCGTTAGCCGTGACGGCCGGCTGATTACCGAACTTGGCATAGAGGAACTGGGCAATGCTCTGGTTAGAGACAAGGTGGGCTTTGCTATTGCCAGAATAGAACTTCTGGCCTTCCGCACCCAATTCGACTGGGAGCAGAACAACGGGCCGGTGCCGGTTAATGTATCGTTATTTTCTAAGAATAAATTTGAGAAAGCGCTGTTGGCGATGAAGCCGGTTTTCGCTGCCGGGATTTGCGTCAGCGACCTGGTGGTGGTGGCTCGTGAAGGGGAATCTCTTGGCGAGCTGACCGTGCCTCGCGGGAAAATAGGCCTGGCCACAGTTTGCAGCATCGTTATTAACGGAACATTGCTCAAGGCCGGCGTTCCCATGGACTCTCGGTTCGGCGGCATACTGCAGATTAGAAACGGACAGCCCCTTCGGTTCGTAGAGCTGATTCATTACGCCGGCTCTTCACTCGATCCCTCAGAGGTCTTCATCAGAGCCGGTATGACCGCAGTGAGTGACGCGGCCAAGACGGGCAACGGCAAGATACTGGCGAACTTCCGCGAAATACCCGCTTTGTGCTATCCCATTGCTGAAGAAGTTGTCTCAAAATTAAAAGGAGCCGGGCTGGGTGGGCTGATGATAATGGGCAAGACGAGCGAGCCGGTTTGCGAAATACCTGTTGAAATAAACAGGATTGGTATGATTTTCATCGGCGGCCTCAATCCCGTGGTCGCGGCTGAAGAAGCCGGCATACAGGCTGAGAACTATGCCATGAGCACTGTTATGGAGTATAAAAAACTGAAGAAATTTGAGGAGGTCATGCGTTGAATGAGGTAAAAGTCATACCCTGTCTCGATGTCAGGGAAGGCCGCGTAGTCAAGGGGGTGAAGTTCGTTAACCTCAGGGATGCCCGTGACCCCGTGGAGGCGGCTGAAGCTTACTGCCGGCAGGGCGCCGACGAGCTGGTCTTCCTCGACATAATGGCCAGCGCCGAAGATAGGGGAACCAGAATGGAATGGGTCAAAAGAGTGGCTGATAAGGTTACCATACCGTTTGCTGTGGGTGGGGGCATCAGGAACACCGGTGATATGAAAGAGTTATTCGACATCGGCGTTGATAAGGTTTCCATTAACACCGCCGCTGTCAGAAATCCTGACCTGATAAAGGAAACCTCCAAAAGGTTTGGCAGGAAGAGACTTGTCGTTGCCATCGATGGCATTAAAAATCCGCCCAATAGCGGGCGGCCGCGACTCGAGGTGGTGGTCAAAAGCGGCATGGAAACGACGGGACTGGAAATAGTCGACTGGGCAAGAAGGGTGGAAAAACTGGGCGCCGGCGAGATTTTGCTTACCAGCAAGGACGCTGATGGCACGAAGGAAGGATACGATTTGGAGATGACGAAGGCCGTGGCCGAAGCCGTTGGAATACCGGTTACGGCATCAGGCGGTGCCGGCACATTGGAGCACCTGTACCAGGCCGTAGCCATAGCTAAGGCCTCGGCGGTCTTAGCCGCTTCTATATTTCACTTCGGCGAAATATCCATACCGGAAGCTAAAAAATATCTTAAGGAAAGAGGAATACCAGTCAGAGGTTAAACCTTAAAAGTTAAAAATCAAACGTTATAATCAAACAGTAAAGGAGAAATTAATGAACCTGCAGAGACCAAATGCCAATGAAGCCACCAGAACGGCCAACCGTTCCAGAAGCGTGGTGCCCGGAAGCGGCTTGTGTTCCCGCTGCCTGGACGGCTGCACCGGGAACTGTGAAGTTTTCAAGGCTACTTTCCGCGGACGCGAACTAATCTATCCGGGACCGTTCGGTGAAATAACCGCCGGCGGCGATAAGGAGTACCCCGTTGATTACTCGCATCTGAACATCCAGGGCTATGCACTGGGTGCCAGAGGCCTACCCAAGGGAGTGGTCGGCGACCCTGATACGGCGCTGTTCCCGCTGGTAAACACCGAGACGGAGTATGGTTGGGATATAAAAGTAAAGATGAAGGTGCCCATTTTCACCGGTGCCCTTGGCTCAACCGAAATCGCGCGGAAGAACTGGGAGCACTTTGCAGTCGGCGCGGCCATCAGCGGCGTGACGCTGGTTTGCGGTGAAAATGTCTGCGGCATCGACCCCAGGCTGGAACGCGATGCCAAGGGCAAAGTCACTTTTGCCCCGGACATGGACCGTCGAATCGAGGTCTACCGGCGTTATCATCAGGGCTTCGGCGAAATGCTGGTGCAGATGAATGTTGAAGACACTAGGCTGGGTGTTGCCGAGTATATTCATAAAAAGCACGGTATTGAGACCATCGAACTTAAGTGGGGACAGGGCGCCAAGTGTATCGGCGGTGAAATAAAAGTTGGTTCTCTGGAGCGGGCTCTGGAGCTGCAGAAGCGGGGCTATATTATTACACCGGACCCGTCTGACCCAATAAACCAGGCTGCCTTTAAAGAAGGCGCACTTAAAGAGTTTGAGAGGCACAGCCGGATGGGCTTCATAGATGAGGAAGGCTTTTATAACGAAGTCAAACGCCTCAGGAACATCGGATTTAAACGCGTCACCCTGAAGACCGGCGCTTACAGTTTGCGCGAGCTGGCCATGGCCATAAAATGGGGTTCGAAGGCAAAAATAGACCTCCTGACCGTGGACGGTTCTTCCGGTGGCACCGGCATGAGCCCGTGGCGAATGATGGAGGAATGGGGCATACCCAGCCTCTATCTGCATTCGGCCGCGCATGAGTTCGCCAAAACGCTGGCCGATAAAGGCCAGAGGCCGCCTGATTTGGCATTTGCCGGTGGTTTCAGCAGTGAGGACGGCGTATTCAAGGCACTGGCTCTGGGTTCGCCTTTTACCAGGGCGGTGTGCATGGGTCGGGCATTGATGATTCCGGGCATGGTTGGGAAGAACATCGCCGAATGGATGAAGGATGGCAAGCTGCCGAACACGGTCAGCCAGTTCGGCTCCACACCCGAAGAAATCTTCGTCTGCTACGAACAGGTGAAGAATATCGTAGGCGCTAACGAAATGAAGAACATACCGCTGGGCGCCATCGGCATCTTCAGCTACTCCGACAAAATCAAGGTCGGCCTGCAGCAGTTGATGGCCGGAGCCAGGTGCTTCAGCGTGCCGGCAATCAGCCGCAACGAGCTCATGTCGCTAACCGACGAATGCGTCAAAGTCACCGGCATACCTTACCTCATGGATGCCTACAAGAAAGAGGCAGTAAAGATACTCAACAGCTGAATATAGCTTATTTCAAATACAGCGGGCTCCGAGGACATCGGAGCCCGTTTCTTTATTTCCAAGAATTACACTGACGAACCTCTTCGTACTTCTTGATGATAAGAAAGTGACATCGTAAAATGGAGCTAGTTTACGCTAAGGAAGGTTATCATGAAAGTGGTTGGCATATGCGGGTCTCCCAGGCGTGGTAATACTGAATGGATACTCAGAAGATTGCTGGAAGTAGCTGCTAATAATGGAGCAGAACATGAGCTTATCCTGCTGAGGAAGAAGGATATCAGAGGTTGTAATGGCTGTTTGGCTTGTGAGGTGGGAGGAAAAGAACGAAGAGGCGTTTGTACGATTCGGGACGATATGCAAAGCATTTACCCTACGTTGATAGACGCCGATTGCCTTGTTTTTGGGACGCCTGTTTACTTTGAGATGCTGTCGGGATTGCTTAAAAACTTCATAGACAGAACCTGCCCAGTCTGGCCTCGACTTGAACGAAAGCTGTTTGCGGGCATTGCTGTGGCAGAAGAAGGATGGGGTAAAGCGGTCGATAATCTAAGGACGTATTGCACTGTCTGCGGTATGCGTTGGGGTGGTTATATCACGGCTTTGGCAAAAGCGCCTGGTCAGGTTTCTGAAGATGTAATTGTTGAGAAAAAGATTCAGCAATTGGCGAGCAAGCTTATTAGGATGCTTAATATCTGAGGTTGCACTTTTGGGCGAATTTCCCTGCCTTGACTAAAACTGCCGTCTATAATAAATTGAAATTACTATGACAACACCACCATCACCGAAACCGCCATATATTAAGAAGGTCGACCAGATAGGTGATATAGCCGTCTGGATTGTCGATGGCCCTTACATCCGCGGCCATGTTGACGAGGAGTTCACCAACTTTGGTCAGCACTACGCCTTTGAGTATATTCCTGTGAACGAGTTCTGGATCGACCGCGAGGCAGCCCACGATGAGACCCGGTTTTTTATCGATCACCTGCTAGTTGAACACAGACTGATGGCAAAGGGTATCCCTTACGATAAGGCGCTGGTGCTGGCGGATAAAGAAGAACGGAAGGAGCGGCGGCGCGCCGGCGATATCGCCAAGTTAACCCATCACGGCAAAGAATTACCCGATGCCAGTGAAGTTCACGAACGGCTGTGGAAAAAGCTGGAGAACGGCGTCACCGTATGGGTGGTCAACGGCCGATTGGTCCGCAGCGCCTTCGATATCGATTTCACAGAAGGCGGACATGACCACGTTTATGAGTTCGTGCCGGAGAACGAGGTGTGGATTGACGATGCCATTGAAGAAGAAGAACGCGGCTTCGTCCTGCTGCACGAGCTTCACGAACGGAACCAGATGGCAAACGGCATGCCTTACAGCCGGGCGCATGAAGAGTCCAGCAGGATAGAGTACCGGTGCCGCCATCATCCCGATGAGCTGCACGATGCTCTGGCAGCAGATGGCTGGGAATAGGCCCTGATTAGATTATCTCGTTGTAGATCCCGATCTCGGCGCGACCGTCCAGCATCGAGGCGATGGACTTAGAAAAATCCTTGAAGTATTCCGTCGACATATGAGATTTGAAGGCGTCGCCGCTTTCGTATTTTTCATATACCAGGAATTCGTTTGGAGAATCGGTTTTACGGTGGACGGTATAGACTGCTGTGCCCGGCTCCTTAACTACCTTGTCCATTAGTTTCCGAAATTCCTTTTCCAGTTCATCTCCTTTGCCTTCGACTGCTTTAAGTTTCGCAGCCACGCATAGCATGATAGTTTACCTCCCTGAACGATTTAACGAAGATATTGTACTTTAGCCGCCCGCGATAAGAGGCAAAAACGATATGGTATCTCCGTCCTTTAATACCCTGTCCTTTGTAGCCACCTCATGGTTGACTGTTATCAACGCCATGCCCTCCTCCAGAGGAAGGTCGGGATAACGTTGCCTTACATAGTCCAGGGCGTCCTGAACCTTCGTATTTCCATTTATGGGCATTTCCAGGCTGTCGGTATCGGTGATAAGACGCTGCATGCCCAGAAATTTAACTGAAACTACCATTTGCTTACTCATTTATATAACTGGCCGAGCAGTTGCCTGGCCTGCCTGTCCATGAGGCCGAATTTTTCCACCGTCTCCGGCTTTGGTATACCGTCCGAGGTGAAGCCCTTCTTCTCATAAACTATATCGCATAGATGCTGGTAGGTCTTAATCCTTTTCTCCATTAACAGCTTATGTCGTTCCTGTGCGGTTTCCGGCATTTTGGAACCACCTAGCTGCTGCTGCAGCCATTCGTCATAATATTCGGCACGGGCTTCGTACTCGTTGAAATAAACCGGACCTATCGCCCTCCAGGGTATCTGGTCGCTGGCGCGTGTCCCTTTACCGTGACGCAGGTTGATTAGCTTTTGAAGTATGTACAGCCTTTCCGAATCATCAAGTACGTCCTGAAGCCTTTTGCGGCTACCCGTGGTGGCGTTGAGATAAGCGACGTAATATTCCAGCGTGGGAACGTTTTTAGACGGCTCCGGTGTGCGGGCCGCCTCCGGATTTCGCACATCTATCCACGGCAGCTTGCACAGTCCGGTGGCATTAAACCAGGTGCGAATTAAAGGAAACCACTTAAGCGCGTTGGCCTTGTCCTCCAACGACGGTATTTCCTTATGGACCTGGTCGATGAAAATGAGCCAGGCTTCATCATGCTGCGGACCTTTAAGTGCAAAGCCGTAGCCGCCCTGCTGGGCCAGCGACTCTTTGGTGATGTACATGGAGAACTC
>Ga0136653_10000980_pt1 | contig 15354 bp, 4 predicted proteins | sample LakKivw275mmetaG_FD_94866 | JGI IMG/M metagenome (GOLD analysis project Ga0136653, IMG submission 94866) | Anoxic lake water microbial communities from Lake Kivu, Rwanda to study Microbial Dark Matter (Phase II) - Lake Kivu water 275m metaG... | ecosystem: Environmental > Aquatic > Freshwater >...
GGAATATGCTTCACGCTTCCCGGAACCCCCGGCGCGGGCGCGCTGCTTCCGGCCTGTTCCTGCGCGGGCGCGGTCCGGCTGCCCAGCAGAGCGACCCCGAGAAAGGCGGCGAGCGCTGCGCGGTGCAGCGCTTTCAGTTGCGTCTTCGTGGTCATGGCAGTTGTCTCCTTTTCCTGTTGCGTGGCCCTTCCGCGGGTTAAATTCATTCTTTTCAACCTTGATAGAATTTATCACTCGCCTCTGCGAATTGTCAAACAGGCGTGGTTCACCGGGCTTTCACCAATTACCAGGGACGCGGTTCAGCGGGAATCTGCGTTCAGTCTTTCGGCTCAAGGATAAGCGCGCGGAAGTTCCGCCTGCCCACCGATACCTGTGCCGCTCCGTTTTCCATCGGGAAAACAACCTTTTCACCCTTGATTTCCATGTAGGGCGCTTCGGGGTCGCCGGCATTGGCCCGCCAGCCGGTCTGCATCTTTTCGCCGTCAAAAGTGTAATCCATGCCCCGGTAGGCATCCCGGAGCTGTCCGTCTGCCAGTTCATCCAGGCCGAATTTCTCCAGGTTCGGCTTGAGGGTGAGAGTGATGTCCTCGTCGGTATTGTTCATCGGCGCCAGCATCAGCCAGGGTTTTGACCGCGTTCCCGCGGCCTCTTCCACCGCCGGCCGGTAATACAGGGAGCAGACGATTTTTTCCTTCACGCCGCCTTCAACCTGAAGCAGGTCGCCCAGTTCCCAATAACCGACGAACCTGACGTTGTCGTCCCATCCCATCCGGCGCTCCATCTCCAGGAGCTTCATCCACGGCAACTGCAAATCGTTTCCGCCGACCGCCCACATGTCGTGGATAATACCGAGCCCGGCGACGTGTTCGTAGTCAGTCCACCGGGGCAATGTCCATTTGCCGCGCTTGCCGTCCTTGGGCGGTTCAACCATCTTGCCGTACCACTCCGCGCGCTTCTCGGGATCATTTCCGGCGACGCAGGCCATCTCCGTCAGCCAACTGGTGTAATGGCCCCACTTTTCGTTGCCGAAAACGACGCGCGCATAAGGCAGATCCACCACCCGGCAGTAGTTCTTCTCCGGGCTGGCTATGAGCGGGCTGATGAGACCCTCCCCAAACCAGTTGTCGTCAAAGAAACTCGCCAGCGCCACGTTCGGGCACCAGTCGTGCATCCGCACCCACCCGTAAACGGGGTCATGGCTCTTGATCACGTTGTAGATGCGTTCAAAGTGGCGCCGGATGTTGATGATCTGAGAAACCGGCCTGCGAATTCCGTTTTCGTCAACATAGCCGCAGCCGTGTGCTTCATTGCTGCATGGGAACGCCGGCGGGACGCAGTCAAAATAAATGCCCCGTTGGGGATAGTTCTTCATGTAGTTGTTCAGCAGCCAGACCTGCAGGTCGCTCGAGGAGCTGTTGTAGCAGGCCGGCGCCCACCCGATGCTGTTGGGGTCCGGTTTGACCACCTCGGAGGGAATAAACCGCCATTCCCGCCACCATTCGGCGTATTCCGGCGACCCCGGCCAGGCGTAATTGCCGAAGGCATAGAAGCAGGTTATCGGCGCGTCTTTCTTTTTCAGTTGTTCCCGCATGGGCGCGTAGTCTTCCTCCTTCATCAGAGGCCTGGGATAATTGGGCGTGACATTGGCGTAGTCCGCGGTGGTATAGGTAACGCCCTTGTGGAGCATGATGTATCGTTGATCTTTGCGGAGAGGCTTGACCGGCGTGGTCTGCCAGCCGAAAGTGATGGTCCTGGCATTGGTCAAATCCGCGGTTTTCTGGATGAACGGAATGGCAATCACCGTTTCCGTCGTCCCGGGGGTGATGAGCACGGGTTCATTGTTGGACACCCAGCCGCGGTTTGTTTCCCAGTAGTAAACAAACCCGGCTTTCTCGTTGCCGAACCAGTAGCCGCCGTATTCCCACGGCGCCTTCATCGGTTCCGACGGCATCAGTCCAGGCCCGTTCAGGTTCTTTAGAGTGATCATTTCCGCCCGAAGCGGGATTTCCAGCGTCAGCCGGTCCACGCTTCCGCCGGCCAGCGTCATGTCCAGCCAGGTGAAACCGTCAAATTCTATCCACCCGGAGATTGTTGCGGTCAAATCGCCGTCAGCGGCGACGGACGTCCATACCGCGCGGCGGGCGGACTGCTTCCGGAGCGTGACGTTACCGGCAGTCAGTACTGTCTCTGTCTCGCCGCGCTTCACCTTCAGCCGCATCGGTCCGGCGAGAAGACTCTGCCCGTTGGCGACAAGTTCCGCGGGGAACAGCGAGCCGGAAAAGCTGATTTTCTTCATCAGCAGGTTTACCGTGCCGCCTTCCACCTGAACGTCGGTCCACGGCACCGGCGGCTTTTCAATGACCCCGGTCGTGCACTTGTACCATTCCGGCAGGGGATGCTTATCAAAAAACTGCCGGTCCTCTCCGAGGAGTTCGGAATCGCGCTGGACCTTTGTGGTAACTTCGTATCTGCCCGGGGACAGGGGAGCGGTGTCGAAGCGGACGGTTTTCTCCGGGTTGTCAAACTCCGCTATGGATTGACCGGCGAGTTCCTTGCCGTCCCTGGCCAGCGTCACGGTTGCGGTGACTCCCTTGAGATCGGTGGAGGCAGGAACCACCGCCACATCCAGCTTTCCCCATCCGGGGTATTTCTGCAGTTCAACGGTCGAGGCCGCGGTAAATACCAGCGGAACCGTTCGCGACAGAATCTCGCTTCCGGTCGGGTCGTTGACACTGACCAGCACCGCGAGGTCGCCGGGCTTCTCCATCTGCCGCTCAACCAGGAATGCCGCCGCGCCTCCCGTGACGGCAATCCTCTTCTCTTCCGTGAATTCCTGTCCGAAACCTTTGCCGTGAACCCTGACGGTGTAGTCTCCGTCCGGTCCGGAGATGATTCCGGAAGCGGCCAGTTTTCCCTTGCCAGGTTCGCCCAGGCTTTCCAGCGCCGCACCGGCCTTTTGGCCCAGAAGCAGTTTTGCCCAGCCGGGCGTCCACTGTTCGCTCACCGCAAGCGTGTTCTCCGCGGACTTGAACAGCTTCCACGAACGAAGAACGTTGAACTCCACGGTATCTCCGGGAGCCGCTCCAAGATCCGACAGCGGGATGGCGGCTTCAACCGTCCAGTCCTTGAAATCCGAGCGGCCGGCCCACTGCACTCCGCCGTTCCATGCGGCGTCGCCGTTCTTCGTGTCGATGAGGGAGCCCATGGCATTCACCGAGAACCTGTAATCACTGCCGTCTTTGCCTTTCACCGCGAACTGAACAAAGTCGTCATCGAGCACGGCTCCGTCGCGGTCATGGGAAGCGGCTTTGAACTGCCCGGTGGGATACCATACATGCATGGGATCTTCCTGGATTGAATCGTCCACGGGTACGCGGAAAGCGACGTATAAAAACCCGGCGTCGGATGCAAGCCGGATTTTCCCCGGATCGCTGTCCAGCACGCCCAGCCGGATTTCCGTAAAGCATCCGTGGTCCGGGATATTTTTCCATTCGGTCAAATCCGCATCCGCCTTCACCGGCTGTGAGACGGCCGGAACCGAAATCACCTGCGGCGCATGGATCCGCTCGGGATTGGCGTTCAGAACCTGCCGGTTGCCTTCATACTGGGTGGTTTTGACCCGGCCGCGCTCGAACAGGCTGCGGACCTCTTCATCGCTCAGCGGACGGCGGAAGAGCTGGAACTCGTCCATCACGGTTTCATCCTCGAAGGTTTTCGTCTGAAAGTCCAGCCATGTCATGCCTTCGCTGGCGATCGTGAAGGTCTTGTTCAGACCGGTCAGCACCCCGACATCGTTGACCGTGCTCATCAGCTTGCCGTTGAAGTAGCCCCGGGACTGGTCCTTGCGCCATGTCACGGCGACATGCATCCACTGGTCCCGGGTCAGTATGTCATAGTAATAGATGCCTCTTCCCGCATTCGTATAGCGAAAGTAGTGACAGCCGTATTCATCCCGCATGACGTCCAGCGGCCAGCAGCGGAAAAACACATGGGCCATGTTGTTCGTGCCCTTGAGCGCCTTGATCCAGAAGGAAACGGTGCCCGCGTCCGGAAACATGTTGACCCGGGGACCGTACATCTCGCTGGAGGCCCGGTCGGTTCCCGCGGTCTCAAACTCAAGAGTGCTGCCTTTGCCGTTGAACAGATATGCTTTGCCGAACAGTCCATCGACCAGGCGCCGATTCAGTTCGGGAGGGACTGCGGCCGGCTTGCTGCCGCCGCGCGAGAAATCCGCGGATACGCCCTGGTCAAAGGACACGCGGAAGAGCAGGTCGGACGAATCCAGCGCCATGCCCGGCAGGGCAAACCATGCAGAGGCTGCCAGCAAAAAGGGAATACAATATCGCCGCAGAAAGCTTGTGCCGGCTGAATCAATCATGACGGTCCTCCTGTACTTTAGACGCAAGTATTCGGCAAGCCGCGTCACGAGCACCCCTCTCCCCTTCGGGACAAGCCCCTCAAAGGAGAGGGTCATATGGAGCAGACGTGGTTCGCCGGGCATTTGCGGCCAGGGTTTACCGGGACAGGTTCTTCATCGTTTATCGTAAACGCTCCTATTTCGTCGGCTTGATTTCCTTCAGCCCGACCCAGGGCCTGGGCGCCTGGAATACGATCATCCGGTAATTGTACGGCGTGATCGGGAACACGATCCGGCCGTCCTCTATCCGGGCGTACTCCCTGGCGCTGTTGTCATACAGCTCGCCGGCCAGTTCCGGGATGGGCTTGTTCCAGTCGGGCACGCGGAAGCCGGTGGAATGCACGGCGTTGATCGCCTTGACATTGGAAAGGTCGTCAAAGCCGAGCTGCTTCCAGTCCAGCGCCAGGCGCACCTCGCCCTCGTACGTCCCGTGATTGTAGAAGATCATAACCGCCTGGTGGATGCCGTCCAGGCCGGTGTCGTAGTTGCTGTAATTTGGCCAGGCGCCCAAACCGAAGTGCGGCACCGGTTTCAGTGGGTCCTTGATGTAGAACGAAGCGTAAAATTCAGGCCGTTCGAGTTTTGTGATGGACTGTTCCCAGTAGCCGACGAACCGGTTGAAGGGACTGAACATGTTGTACCGGTTGAACGGCACGGCATCTCTCTGGCTCAACAGTCCTTCGAGGTGCCCGACGTTGCTGAACCAGCCGGTGTAGATGTAGCAGTCGTGCAGCCATTGCAGGCCGCTCCACTGGTCCCACATCTCTGAAAAACCGTATTTCTCCAGGGTCTCCTTCTTGATACGGCCCTGGCTGAGGAACGCGTTCCAGTGCCCCCAGTTGTGGCCCATGTACTGGGCTCGGTAGTTGTCCGGCGTGAGCAGGGTGTGGTAGGTCGGATTGTCGCCGTTGATGATGGAGTTGCCGTTCTCTCCGTCGTAGTCGCCGATGCAGTAGGACATGTATATCAGCCGCGGCCCTTCGCTGGCGTGCCACCACAGCCCGCCGCCCGGGAAGACCGAATTCTGGATGTTGAAGATGCGCTTGGCGACCATGCGGTGTCCCATCAGGTTCATCTGCGGCTCGCGCACGCCGTCCTCGCGGACATAGCCCGCGCCGGCATACGGGTTTGCCGAGTACTCCGGCATGCTGACGTCAAAGTAGCCGCCGGCCATGGGTTCGCGCTTGAAGTATTCGTTGAAGCGCCAGACGATGTAGTCCACCAGCGTCTTGGAATTGGTGGTGACCCGCGCGGCGCGCATCGCCTCGGGGCTGTTGCGCCAGCGGATCGACGGATCGAGCAGCCATTCGTCGCCGAACTCCTGCATCGCCTCGTCGGCGCCCGCCATCACGCAGAGCGTGGTGTGATGGACAGGGCGTTGTTCCACCCCGGGCATGGCCCAGTGGGCGCGGCCGCGCTGGACGGCGGAGGGATTGACCCAGTGCTGGTGGAAGGGCTGCCAGACCGGCTCGGGATCCTGCCAGCAGCCGACTTCGTTTGAATAGCGGCGGAACCGGCCGCCGTCGGTGGTCCGCAGCGTCCGCGGCCGTGCCGGCGTGGCGATGAAGCCGAAGGAGATCTCGCGCGGCTTCGTAAGCGTCGTCTCCCTGTTGATTATCTCGATCCGCATGGTGCCGCCCTCCGGCGTGCTGATGACTCGCACGCAGGCGTTTGGATCAATAACCTCGAACGGCCCCGTCGTTTCAATGTCCCACTGGATGCCGCCATACGCATTCCCGAGCCAGGTGGCGTGCGCGCTGCCGACGTAGCCCTCGGGCTTGAGCTTGCCGGTATGCCGCATGGAATAATCAAGGGCGTTGATGACGTCGCTGAACTCGCGCGTGAAAGGGATTTCAAAGGCGAGACTTTTCACCTGGACGCTTCCGGACGGGATCAGCTTCAGCGTGGTCCACACAAGCCCGTCGTATTCTATCCAGAAATTGTTCTCCACCGAGAGTTTCCCGAGGGCGGCCTTGCGGACACCCTCCACCCGGCACGGCGTCTTTTTCGTCCATTCGGCGGCGGTCAATCTGGCGTCGGGGGCCAATTTGCCCTCGTTCGTTTCCAGGGCAATGCCCATGGGCGCGCGGAGCACGGTTTTCCCCTGCGTGGTGACGGCCCGGGGATAGAGCGTGTCGCCGAAATCGTAGGTGCGGCCCCAGACGCTGACCGCCCTGTCGTCCTTCACTTCTGCGTTTGTCCACGGGTAGGGCGCCCATCCTTTTTCGTCATCGTACCCGAGCCTGTTGCCGTACCACTCGGGAAACGGCTTCTTCGAGAAGGACTGAACCGCCTCCTCCAGCGCCTTGCCGTCAGGGCCCCTGAATACAAAATGCACGGTGTAGTCGCCAGGAGCCCAATCCTTCGTGCCGATTTCGGCTGCCAGGTTGTAGTCCGTGAAACCGCGGTATTTCTTCCGCCAGACCTCCCTGCCTTTTCCACTGCGGACGGAAATATCGAGCGAGAGCGTCTTCGCCTCATTCCTGGCCAGGTCGGTGAAGTTGATTTCGTATTTAACCAGATTGTAACTTGGGTATTTACGGACGTAGATTTCCGCTTCGGTCGGCCGCTGCACCGGGTAGCCGGCCAGGGCGATCGGCTTTTGATTCTCGTCCAGGACCTTGAAAACGACCGCACCGGTCAGTTCCTGGATCGTCCGGCCCTTGAATTCATAGGTTGCCCTGCCGCCGGCTGGAACGGTGAGGGTTCTTTTGTCTTCGAGCTCGCCGCTGTTGGTTTCCAGGACGCAGGTGACGGAGCGCTCCCTCGCGTCCGTGTTGACGAGGTCGGCCGATATCTCGACGCGTCCCTGGTCGATTTCGCCGATGCCGTTCTGGCGGACGATGACGCCGGGGGCGCCGAACACTATCCTGCCCGCCGGCGCGCTGGTGCGTTCATTGCCTTCTTCGTCCATGGTGCGGTTGCCCCATGCCCAGCTCTGCTGGCCGGAGCGGATTGTCTGCCACCAGCGCATGAAGTTGACGTACCATGCCTCGCCCGGCTTGGGCGCGGGGATGTCGAAGGACTCCAGCGGGATGGCGATCTCCAGATGCCAGCCGTCGGTGTCAAGGGTCGAGGCAGTTTGCCACCTGGGATCCCAGGCCAGCTTGCAGCCGGGCGGCAGCCGGCTGCCTTCCATGGAGCCGCCGTAATTGAAATCGTAATGCGTATTGATGCCGTTGACGACCAGGTTGTAGAGGTCTCCGCCCGGCTTCGGGTACTGGACGTAGACATGGAACGAGTCATCGGAATCCACGTTGGCGTCAAAAACGGAGATGCCGCGCTTGAGCATGGCCGCGGTCATGGCGGCGTCGCCCTTGATCTCCCGCGGCGGCGGGCAGTGATACCCGACGTAGAGATTCCGGTCGTCGTAACTCATGAAGATGCGGTCCTTCAGGTCGCTCAGCTCGCCGCCGGTGTGATAAACTTCATAGCCGCCGCCGATGCTGATGGCATGCATGCCGGTTACGGCCGCCGCCCGGTCCCATTCCCCTTCCTTCATCAGCCCGTCTATGACGGGCGCGTTCTGCACTCTGGGGATCGTGGCCTGCAGGGGGAGCTGTATCATGCCTTCCTTTCGCCAAAGAATCATCATCTCCGCCACCTTCAGCGGACGCTTCCAGACGGCAAAATCGTCAATCCATCGGTTCCATGTCCCGGCGCCCGGCCCGACATGTCCGATGACGATTTCCTGAACGTTCGCCGGCATGGCGAAGGCGCCTTCGCCCTTGAGCACGCCGTCCACGTAAATCTGCGCCCTGCCGCCGCTGTAATTTACAGCCAGCAGATGGACGAGCGACACGTCGAAATCAATGGCGGCCGAAACCTTGGCCCCGCCGGCTTCCAGCGCGAGCCTGCCCGGTTCCATCCTGCCGAACGCCGCCCTGCCGCCCGGCGCGCGGAATTCGCAGAATGTCTCCCGCAGAGGGCTGTTGACATCCCATTTGCGGAAATTGACGCGCTTCGGGTTGTCCTTGTTTTTGTCCGCGGTGGGGGTGTAGTCCCATGCCTGGCCGCGGAACCAGAATGTGACCGCGCCCGCCGCGGCCGGGATGCGGTTCCTGGCCTCAAAACTGACCGCCTGATCGGTCTTGCCGAGAGGCATCACGGAATACGCGCCGCTCAAGCCGCCGCAGCGAGTGTTCTCCAGCAGCCGTACCGCGGCCGGGTTGAGCGGTTTGCCCGGCTCGGCGGCGAGGTCGGAGCGGGCGATGTCCGTCCGGGGATTGAGCGCGGCGATGCCGGGAATCTCCACGCCGGTGGATTTGCCGAATTCCCACGGGGCGTTTTCCCCGAAATTCACGTAGAACAGCCGCTCATCCTTGAGTTCTCCGGCCCGTGCCGCCTGCACCGTCAGAAGCGCCGCCAGGGCGCTCACGTAAACAAGTCCTCGTTTCATGTTCGTGCCTCCTCCTGCAATCCGTCAGAATTTGCCGCGCACAATATATGCGGATATTCAGCAAATCACCTCACAAATTCTTCTCTCCCATCGGGGGAGAGGGACATACGGGGTAGGCGTGGTTCACCGGGCATTTACGCTTTCCCGCTTCAACGTCACTCGGCTTCGAACCGGATGAAGTCAAGCACCATGTACTCGCCCGGTTTCGCGGACTGGCTGTGACCGAACGGATGGGCCGCGGTGGCCGGGATCCATTTATGGCCGAGAAAGTAGAAGCGGATGTCGAACGTGCGCACGCCGGACAGTCCCATCCGCTCCTTGACATTGTACGCCTGGTACTCCAGCCCGTGGCCGTTCTCCCGTATGAGCGCCATCCGTTCGGTTTCCGTGTCTATGATCCTGACTGCATGGGCGTTGGGAGTGCCGTCAACGGCATCCTTGATGCGCCAGGAAAGGTAGGGATACCTGTCGAGGTCCACCTTGACGTTCCGGATGAGCACGTGCGGCCAGCTCGGTTTCTGCCGCGCCATGATGACGATGTCGTCGCCTGCCTGGCCGACGGCAAGCCACTCGCCGTTCTTTTCGCCCGTGGCGTCCCGGTAGTCGTCAAGGTCGAACCTGTGGCTTTTGGGGTTAATGTCCACGAAGCTCCCGGATTCGGTCCTGGCGCGGCGGCCGTCCCATTCCATGGCCGCGGGCGGATCCCACGTCCGGGCAAGCGTGGCCACAATGGCCCGCTCCATGGCCTTTTTCGTGTCTTTCGCCGAAAGCTGGACCCTGCCCCGTTCGGGGAGCAGGACGGGCTTGGCCAGCAGCTCCGGGATCTCGCCCGCCCGCTCGCCGACGCATTTCGCGGTCGTAAAGGACAGCATCCCGGGCCGCACGCCGGCGAAGTAGTTCTTCAGGTCAAGTTTCCTGTCCACCTTGATGGGCGGCACGCCCACGATGACGCTCGATCGGATTTCGATCTTGTTCGGCACCTCCTCGCAGTAGACGGCGCACTTGCGCTTGAAGTTGGACTCGGCGCTGATCCAGCTGTTGTCGATCGTTACGGTGCTTCCGCCGGCCTGCGGTTCAAATTTCGCGAAATTGACCACGGGGGTGAACCCGCCGCCTTCGCCGCCGAAACGGCAGTTGTAGACATACAGATGCCAGTAATTGTCTATCCATCGCTGGTCCACGCCGGTGGGGCGGGGCACCCCGCACAGGTTGTCTATTGTCATCATCGCACCGCGGTTCTCTATGACCGCCTTGTTGTCCATCTTCGCCGACGACGAAATCCAGATGTCCCGGATCACCGTCTGGTCGGCATGCGAGATGACGGCCTGCTCGCAGTCCCAGAACACGCAGTTCTCGATCTTCACGAACGTGGAGCAGACTTTCGTGCGCACCGCCGCGTCGCCGCTGTTCTTGAAGTGGCAGTCGCGCACCGTCACGTGCCCGGTGTCTATGTTCGGGTTGTTCAGGTTGAGCTGCACCCTGCCGCCGAGGAAAGTCAGTCCCTCGATGATCTGCCGCCATACCTGTTGGTCGGAGAAGATGTCCTTGTCCGGGTTCGTCTGCTCGATGGCGGCGTAGTTCTCCCCGCGCAGCCTGACGCTGTTGATGTCTATCGTGTCGCTTATGATGTAGTGGCCGTTCGGGAAGTATACCTCGGAAAAGCTTACAAAGTAGCCGAACTGCGGGTGCTGCGGAATCCGCCGCCGCTCATGCGCCGCCCTGACCGCGGCTCGTATGGCCCCGGTGTCGTCGGTCCTGCCGTCGCCCCTGGCCCCGAAATCGAGCACATTGATCGAGAGCCCGGTATAGGTGTCCTCCGCCCGGACGGGGATATGCTTTGCCTCTGCGCCTGCATTTACTGTCAGTCCCAGCAGGAAAACAATGAAACCCAGATATTTCTGCATCTTTGTCATTTTACCTCCCGTCAGGGTTATTCGCGGAACAGGAAAAGACTGTAGGAGTGTTTTCCTATTTCAATCGCAATGGGTTTTGATTTGTCAACGGTTTTTTCTTCGGGTTCCGGGTCTTTGAAACTCTCCGGGTACGCGATGCCTCCGAAACCGTAATCGCGGCACTTTACCGGCATTCCCCTGAAACCGAACCTGTCAAAATCAACGTTCAATTCGCAGGATGCCGTTTCCCCGCTGTCGTTGAGGACCATCACAAGCAGGTTCTTTTCTCCCCTTGCCCATCCGGAAGCCGCCACGGGTTGGGATGAAGATGAAACGGTGATGCCCGTATCTTTCCGCCAGTACGGTATGAACTCAACTTTTTCATCCCATCCGAGGTCTGTCAGCGCCCGCTTGTTCGCGGGGCCGCCGGCCGCCCACGTGGTGCCGTCATGGATGAAAAGCAGTGCCCAGAGATGTGCGCGGGCAGGCTCCGAATTTTTCCAGCCCCAGAACTGGTACAGGAAGAACTTGTCGCCGAAGGCGAAAGGGGAATAGCGGCTGGCGACCTTCGGCACGTCAATGATGCGAGTGTAGTTCTCAGGCAGGGTCGGGTCGCCTGCCATGCGGGCGAAGTAATTTGACGTATTCTCTTCGCCCTCAATCAGCCAGTCGCAGAAAGCCCATGCATACATGTTGTTGTCGCCCGACATGTGCACGAAAATCTGGTTGAGAGGGTTTACCGATTTCATCACTCCGTAAACGCGCTTCATGAAATTGCGGTGCGAAGCAGTGTTGTCGAAATAGCAGTGTATGGGAAACCGCCCGTTGTCCGTGAGGTACCGCACCGTTTTATCAAGGTGCCAGATGAAAAAATCCTCGTAGGATTTCACTTCGGGGTTGATGCCCACGTATTGCGCCTTCATCTTTGTCGCGGGGTCGTAGGGGATAGGTTCAACCGCGTCTTTGCCGGCCCATTCATACCTGTATGCCCTGTATTCGGGGGTGTTTGCATCGCTTGTCACAACGTTAACGTACATGGAATGCGCCTGTTTCCGCTCTTCCCACATCTTCGTATATCCTTCTTTGAGTTTCTTTACGTATTCCGGGTCGAACGCCTCCTCGCTCCAGAAGTTATGGTAGTTCCAGTGCACGCTCCACCCCTCGGTGTAGAGCGGCGATATATTGAAGAGCTCCTTCTCCGGAAAGCTCGTGAAGGTGCAGTCGTCAACCCTGAAACTGCGGTATATGGGCGAACGCGGGCGGACCGGGAGCGCCTGCAACCCGAAAGTTATCGTGATGGGCCCTTCTTTTGCGTCCCCGGGAGTCATGAATTCGTAGCGCACGACGTATTCTCCCTCCCCGGGAATCAGAACCTGTTTTTGCGCATTGACGTACGTGAACTGCAGTCCCCTTTCTTCGTCTCCTATGCGCATGCCGTTGCGGACTTCCGAGGCGCAAGGTTCATCCGGGCTTTTGCCGAGCCTGTCAGGGTAATATTCGGACGGGGACCAGTATTTTGCAAATTCAGGCTTTATCGGTATTTCTATGGCAACCGATTCTATCCTCTCCGGCCCGGACCGGGAAATCTTGATCTCGTTGCGGCAGAAACCGTCGAATTCAATCCATGCATCGGCGGATACCCGCAGGTTTTCGCCGGCAAACTGCCCGGTGAAGGCTGCCTTCATGGACGTTCTTTCCGTCACCCTGAAACTGCCGGCAGAAACCATCTGCGTTTTTCCGCCGCATGAGATGCTGAGGCGCGCCGGTCCAGCAAGAACGTCCTTGCCGAGAATCCGGACCTGCTCGGGCAGGAGCCCCGCCGCGCCGAACGAATATTCGCGTCCCCAGCAGGAGACCGAGCGCCCTTTGATCACGAGTGGCGTCCACGGTTCCGGGACGGTTTCAAAACAGCCGAGTTTATTTCCGAGCCATTCCGGCGGCGGCTCCTTGACGAGGCGTTCTTTCATCAAGACCTTTTGTCCGGCAATGCTTATTTCTGCGGCGACATCATAGGCGCCGGAGGGAAGTTTGCCGCAATCCATTTCAATCTCTTCCTGCATTTTCCCGAATTTTCCGGCGGTTGCGGTAAGGACGGGTTCGTTGCTTCCCCCCGGGCATACGGAGATCACCGCCCCGTCAATCTTTTCCAGCGTGTTCCCTGAGCCCGCGTCAATAACCGCCTCGAGCCTTGCCGTCGTGGGGTAATACCTGACCTTGAAAGAGAGTTCTCTTGAAAACACGAACGGGATGGAATGGGAAAGGAAAACATCCCCGTTCTCGCCGGCCATGGAGAATTCCGCCTCCCCGCATAAGGGCCCAGCGAGGGAGAATCCGGCAGCAACGTCTTCTTCAGAACCGGGTTTTACCGTGAACGGCATGCCGGGAGATTCAAACATGACCCTGTCTTCGGATTTTAGGGCGGCCTTTGCCGTTCCGGTGAAAAGCGCTTCTTCACGGCCGGAGACGGCTGATCTGAAAGAAAAAACTCCTTCCGAAAGCGCCCCCGGCCACGTTACATGCGCTTTGACCGCTTTTTCATCTAATCTCATGACGGCAAGCGGCCATTGCTTCCGGGATGTGTAATACCAGATGCTTTCGTAATTGTCCATCTGCCTGCAGCCGTGCGCGAAATTTATCCCCCATGCGTCATCCGCAGAGGCGTTCTTTCCAGCTGAAGAAAAGGGGATGGAGAACTCAACTGTCCAGGCATGGTCGTCGCGCGCCTGGTTTGCCTGCCACGCCCCGTTCCATGACGGGTCGCCGTTTTTTGTGTCAAGCTTCGCCCCGGCGCCGTTGATTCCGAAAAAATACACGTCTTCGCTTCCGGGGGGCGACAGGTATACCCCCGCATAATCGTCTTCGAATATGTCGCCGTCTGCTTCTTTTACCGTAATTTTCAGCGGAGACCCCACGTATATGTCCCTCTGCTTCCTGAATTTTTCGGGTATTTCGTACCGAAAGAGGATATTGAGATTGTCCTTTTCGCGGGAGATGCTTACCTTCGTTTCGTCTTTGTTTGCCGTCCCGAGAACGGGGTCCGCCCATCCCGTAAGGGTGAGCGGGTTTTTCCATTCTCTTTCATCGGTAATCTTTCCGTCTGTCAAAAAGGGGCCGTCGGCTCCTGGAACCGTGAGAAATGCGGGATTCCTGCGGGGTTCGCGGGCGAGCGACTGCACCTCCTGTTCCGTGAGCGCCCTCCTGAAAATGATTATTTCGTCAAATGACTGGGCAGTTCCCTCGTTTGCGGGCTGAAGCGTAATTCCGCTGTTTTTCCCGAATTCCGGCTCGAACAGGTCCGTCACCTTCCTCTCGTGCAATTTTCCGCCGAAATAAATGGCCTGCTCGCCCGGCTTGAAGGTGAAGGCGACGTGCTGCCATTTCCCGTCTTCCCATCCGTCCCACCACTTGCTACCCCCTATAAACCTCCATGTCTTCGGATCGTTGGACGGGACTATGTACGCCCAGTTGTTGCCCGGATAGAAGCGGTAGATCTGCAGGCCGCAGTTGTCGGGGTGCGCGTGAAAGAACTGGTGGTTCTTGCCGGAGCCCGCCTTCCAGCCGACGGGCTTGAGCCAGAAACTGATGGTTCCCTCGTTTTTTGAAAACATTGAGGGATTGCTGAAGGTTATGCTGAGGGCATCGTTCAGCCTGACCGCGCGCCCCCTGAGTCCTTCCGGGTCAAAGGGGACATCCCCGGGCGTTCCCGCCGTGCAGGTAATTCCCGTATCTCCCTGCGCGATCTCCGGCCGGAGGCCTTTTTCAAATGAAAGATAGAAGCTGATATCTCCGCGTTCAAGCGAATATGCATTAAAAATGGCCGCCGCAAACAAAAAAAATACAGCCTGTGCTGTTATTTTCATGCAGATAACCGGGTAAATACTCAATCAACCACGTCATTGCAAGAAGTGAAACCCCTCTTTTGTCATTGCGAGGGAGCGTCCCTTGCGACCGCGGCAATCCCAACCATACAAAACATGCTTCGCAATGACAAACCACAGACGGAAAACGTCAATTGCACCGCCACAAACCGTTTTCTGTAGCGGTCGGATTTATCCGACTGTTTTTGCAGCGGCGGCATTCATGCCACGAAAAACTCGCAGGCTAAAGACCTGCGGCTACCATCCGGAATTAACAACCGGTAGCCGCAACTCTTCAGGTTGCGCATGTGTAAAAACAATTTGATTGGATCGCAGGCTGAAGACCTGCGGCTACCATCTACGGGCTGAATTGCACCGCTACATTAATAAACCTTTATGAGAGCGGTATACCAGCAGCCGCCCTGCGTGCCGTCGGGTCCGAGATACGTGAACCAGGGTTCGAAGTTCGATATATTCGCGGGGCTCGGTACCGTCCTTGCGAGCCATTCATTTTTTTCATTTGCCACGTGCCCGTCGCAGTAGAGAACGTTTGTCGTGGACCTGGCATAATCCCGAAGGCCGTGGAAGTTCGCCAGCGACCACCAGCTGCCGGTTGTATACGGACCTACTGCCTTATAGATTTGGCCGTTATCTACACCGGGAGTATTTACGGCACCATGTTCGGCTATGTAGAGGGTTTTTGAAGGGGACGCTAACCTGTCAAGTTTTGCGAATACAGCCCGGCACCCGTAGTTAGCGGGGTCCGCCATGTAGCCTGAAGCGGAATAC
>Ga0136653_10000981_pt1 | contig 15353 bp, 14 predicted proteins | sample LakKivw275mmetaG_FD_94866 | JGI IMG/M metagenome (GOLD analysis project Ga0136653, IMG submission 94866) | Anoxic lake water microbial communities from Lake Kivu, Rwanda to study Microbial Dark Matter (Phase II) - Lake Kivu water 275m metaG... | ecosystem: Environmental > Aquatic > Freshwater >...
ATTATAGTATGGGGACTATACAACGGGTGATTGCAATGGACGAGACGACGTTCAGGATACTCGACACGTTGTCAAGGGAGCTAGGCAGGTCGCTCTCCATACTGGAGCTCACCAGAAGGATAGAGCACTTCCACGGAACCGCATACTACGCCAACATATACGAGAAGCTCCGAAACCTCGCCGCCCACGGGACCATCACGCTTGAAAAATCCGGCAAGTCCTCCATTGCGAGCCTGAACTTTGGCGATTATTTCCTGCTAGACCTGCTCACTGAGATGGAGCTCACGAGGAAGCGAAGGCTCTTGGAAAAGCGGCCAGAACTCCAAATGCTCTGCGCGGACATCGACAGCCGCTGCAATGGACTGCCCTTCATACAGTCAATCTCTCTTATTCACCCCGAGAGAAACATCAAGCTCAACAAAGCAGAGCTGCTCATACTCCTTCAGAAGCGAAGCTCCGACGAGAGGCGCAGGCTGCGCGAAGTCATCAGCACGCTTGAGCGCGCGCACAGCATAAGAATCGACTACCTGCCTCTGGACAGTGGAGAGCTTCTTGGACTGCTCAGCTCGGACGAAGCAAATCCGCTGAAGGAGATGCTGCCCGAGTCGGTTTGCATTTTGTCGCCTCAGGCGTTCTGGTCCGAGATGCTGGCAGGCGAGCGCAGAGGCTTGCGGATAAGGCTGGAGGAGGGCGAGACGGACCCGAGGAAGCTATCCGAGGGCGAGCTGGTGTACAATCTCGCAAGGCTCGGCTACAAGGAGTTCGGCACAGAGGCGAGGCAGTCGCGGGAGATAGCCAAGGAATTGCTTGCGCCTTCACTGCTGTTGAAAGGCGATGCTCGGCGGACAGATGCAGTTGCAGTTATTCTAGCAAAGGGTGGCACGCGGTGGGACCTGCTCGTGTTCTTAGCGCAGAAGTATGGCACGGGAGGGAAGCTCTTGGGCCTGCTTAAGGCGCTGAACGGCATAAAGCCGGAAAGGGAAATCAGCGAAGCAATCGCAGCGCTGGAGTCTGCCAATGTGAAGGAAGAGAAGGCAAACGGGAAGAGCATCGAGGACAGGTTGAGGCTTTACAATGTCATTGGATAAGCGCAGGCTAACGGACTTCCTTGAAGAGATAGACAGGGCGCTGAGCAAAAACATCACTCTCGTAGCGGCAGGCGGCACGGCAATGACATTACTCGATGTGAAGCCGTCGACTATCGATGTGGACTTTACAGGTCCCGCAGAGAGCATAAGCGAACTCAATGTTGCAGTCGATAGGCTACAGCCCGGCTTCAGGGTCGATAGCTGGTCCGATGGCATGGTGATCAGCCAGACGCTGCCCGACGACTATTTGCGAAAGAGTATCCCAATCATAACAAAGTACAGGCACATCGAACTGAGAGCTATGAATCCGCTAGACATCGTGGTCACGAAGATAGGCAGGCTCGACAAGAGAGACTGGGAGGACATCGAGCACTGCATAGGAAGATTCAAGCTCACGCGAAGCCAGATCAAAAACAGGGCGGCGCAGGTCGAGTACGTGGGCAACGAAGAGGTCTACAGGAGCAACGTGGAGAGCGTGCTCGCTAGATTCTTCGGAGACAAACCTAATTGATTCATTGTCGTCAGGATTGACGTTAGAAGTCTACGGGAACGCTTAGGGATTTCATAAGTAGTTCGGTTCGGCTTTTTTCGATCTGTATAGTTTGACCTTGATGGGGCCTAGCTTTTCCAGTTGCTGCTGGGTGAGGATAGGTTCGCCGCTATCCGTCGCCATGCGAACTTGTTGAAGATTTCGAAGTCGGCTCCACCCATTCATGCTGCTTCCTGATCGCTTTGCGAGCTGAAGACTTGGAAGTCCGGGGCCCGCTAGTCTCGCTGACCCATCTGCACGATAGCCCAATCACGTACCACACATGGATAGTGTCCGGTCTCGGAGTCGTAGATCCTCAATTCAACGTGAAAGTCACGCCATGCGCGCCCACGCCTAGCTCTGTTCTTGTGAGTATCCTGCTTTTGTTCACACCCTGTGTCCTGTTACGTCCTGTTGGGTTTTCTCCTGCTTTTCCCTGTTCCCCTTTTTCCCCTCTTCCTCTTCGGCTCTTTCGGCAGTTCCTGGCGCTTTCCCAGCTGAGCCATGACAAGATTCCAGAGCACTGACCCGCTCAACACTCTCAAACAACCCGCGCTCACTTCCAGAAATCCTCAGACCCGCACCCCGTGGGCAAACGGCAACACGGCGACAGAGACCTGACACATTACGATGGATAGAGCGCCTCCCTCATTCGTCCTCGTCCTGAGCTCGAACTAGGCGAGCTACCAGCAGCTGGTTAAGACATTTCATGAAGCCCGCTTCACCTGCACATTTCAGGCGAGGTTTCTAGAGGATCAAGTCAGTGACTCCGACGCTGTGGAAGGGGTAGGATGCTCTTGCTCGCTGACAACGGCTCTCCAGACAAGGCCGCGGAAATGGGCAATTTGTCCTTCTAGTGCGGCATCTTCCGTGTGGCAAGCATCGTGATCGAGAATGTGGCAAGTATGACAAACACGTTGATAATCTGAAGGGCAAACTCCGGGACCGGAACGCACCCACTGCTAGGGCACGGCATCAAGGAACCCGAGAAATAGATGGTCCCCGTGAAGACTTTGACGGTGCCAAGGAAAGCTGTCTGGTAGCCAACTGCTGCCCCATACAGATCGTATGTTCCTGGCGGGACCTCCAATTGGAATGCGCCATGATCCGCAGCCGTGAACGAAGCGTTCACGTCCACGGCTGAGGCGTCTGTTCTATGTGCCCTAACACTACCCGGCACGTCAATTGGATCCTGATAGCCAACTGAACCACAGCCACTCTTCGATCCACAATTGAGGGTACCCTGAATCTTGGCGGTGGTTTGACCATAGGTAGGTTCCACACTCCAACAGACGACACATAAGCCAAGAGAAAGCATCACGATTGCCAAGGCTGCACTTGCGCGTTCTCTCAAGGTCTACAACTCCACCACTGGCTCCAGTGCCCTGTACGTGGAGATGGCGAAGAGAGACTGTGAAATCAGCCATTAGTGTCTTCTACGTCTAGTCAACGTCAGCGCCAGCAGGCCGGCTACGAGTCCGATGAGGATGGCTTCGACTGGGAAGCCGGGGATGCTTGAGATTGAGAATCCTTGTCCTTGAGTCGTTGCCGCCGTCTGGATGATGCTGGTTTCTGGCGTGGTCGAACTGGCGATGCTTATAGTCGAAGTGGCGATGCTTGCTGAAGTCGAGGCGGTCGTGGAGGTCAGTTCGGCCAGTGTATTGTCAGAAAACACGAGCTCAGCCCAGTTGTCTGGAGATAAGACATCTACCATAGGATACAACGCGAAGTAGCCAGTTTCGCCACCGCCGATACCGACCCAGAAACCACTTGCTGACGCTTTGAACGTGGACCTCGGTATCTTGAACTCATATATCTGATGAGAAGCTGTCGAGTGAGGATCGTTCTGCGCATCCGTCGAAGACTTGGCTTCGAAACCTGAAGGTAAAACTTGCCAATTCTGTCCTGTCCAACCGTGCCACTGCATTGCTCCCATGCTCACTGTCGGAGTGTTCCAGCGTATTAGGACGGCGAGATCATCATCCTTGACTTGGCTTCCTCCATCATTCTGCGTATCTAGGCCGATAAGCGCACCGTCTCCCACCACCGTCGTGATTCTGCTTACGAAGTCGACGAGAACGTAGAAGTTGTTGTCATCATGTTTCATGCTGAAGTACGCTTCACCAGAGCCCTGCGCGAAAGTGAGTGGGAACTCTGAGGCATCGGTCCACTCGTGCGCAGAAGTCCACTTCCCGTCGATCGTAACAGGCTGTTCCAGCTTTGGGCAAGCAACGGTAACACGCGCAGTAGATTGCGGAAGAAGCATCGAAGAAGCAAGGACGAACAGGAGAGCCAACGAAATGATTACGAATGGGGTCTTTCTCAATTCTACCACGTTATGGCCTGTACATCTGGATGCATTTGACACTTTCGACATATTCGTTCTCCCGGCCTAGGAGGGAACCGGAAAAAACAGCTGAGCGGTCCTGGTGACTACATTGCATGTCGCCAAGAAACTGAGAAAACGGGGCCTTCAATGGAGAAGCATGAAACTCGTCGGGACCCACGTGAACGCCCGCATGCGCAGATGTGACCAAGGCTGGCGACTACTCAACTAACTTCGCTCGTGCCGTACTGTATCCGTTGCATCTGTCGGTAGGTCACAGTAGCGCAAGGGTTGCGTCAATTGCTAAAGGATCTTGTTGCGGCGTGGATGCCCGTTGTGACGGAGTCTCCTTGTTTGGACAAGGAATTGCAGCCTAATGGGGAAATGAGAAGCGGGAAGATGCTGATATCCAAACCAAAGTCTTAAGCCAACATGTCAGTGACTTGCTTCCGGGGCGCACCTGGCGGTCGTTACGTTGCAAATCATCAGATTTCAAGCTGTATCGCTTGCCTTGATCATCATTGTCTGTGGTGCCGTTCCAGCAGTTGTCGCGCAGTCCCAGCCAAACAAGTCTTCCGATTATCAGCTCTTCAGCGGTTGGGCGATATTCGATGTGAATTTCGACGGGAAGGTAACCGACACTACCGAGTGGTCGGATGCTTACGCGCAGACCGTTGTCCTATATCACGAGGATAGTAGTCTCACGGCGAACTATCGGATAAAGAACAATGACATCTGGGTCTATTTTCTAGTAACCGTGGAATTCAGTAGCAAACGCCCCGATGAAACAGGCATCTCGTACTACTGGCCATTCTTTCGACTTGGGAAATGGGAGAAGAGCGTCTACGGTGGAGTGTATCGCTGGAATCAAACGATTGACATGTACGGGTGGAATGAGACTAGTTGGCAGAACGCTTCCCCAGGACAGGAGAACGTGAAGGGAGCGGTCACATGCTCTGCCAATACGTGTTCGTTTGAATATGCCAAGAAGTTGGCATCGGGCAACGCATACGATTGGAGCCTGATCCCTGGTGATACTGTTGGTGACAAAGATCTTGTGATAGGCGTCGGCTTTGACACGGGCCGGTATGAGCGGTACGCTGTTCTCCACTTATCTGAGAGGACTGACGAGTCGCCTTCCAGAGTTGAGTCGCGATTCACTTGGCAGCCCGAGGGGAAACTTGGTTTCGGAAGATACCTGGTTTCTCCGGATTTTCTTCTCGATGTCGGACCTGGAACGTACGGGTTGGAGAAGGTCAGGATTGAATCCATCATTAAGAACCCCTCTAGTGGCCTTCAGATTTTCGAGATTGGAGTAACCGTTGGCAGTGCCCCCGGATCATTCGCATTAGAATGCAGCGAAAGCGACTGTAGACGCCTTTCAAGCAACAAGTACTACGGGGTGGCTCTGATGCTTGAACCGGCAGCTTCTGGAGGCCAGATGGTCGAAACCGAAATAGACTTTCGGCATGCACAGTTTTCTGTGAGCACATCAAACAGTTCACATCTGCCGACGTTGTTTTATTTTGTGCCAACTTTGGGCTCCTTTAGCTACGATTCGACTTTTGCCACGTCCCGCGGGATCTACCTCAATCTAGTATTCTGGTCGGCATACACCGGCATGAAATTGGGGGATTTGGCCGTGCAGAATGCAATGGTGGACATCACTCTGATCAAGGAACAGAGGCTGAAGGCCATGATGCCTAAACCGCGTCTAGAGAGCACCTGGACTTGGGCTGCCCCAAGACATTCTGAATCAACCGTAGCAGCTGGAACCGCCGTCTCTGATGACGGCAAAGTACTTGCAGCAATAAACAGTGGGGATTCGGCCGAAGTATACTTACTAGATGCAGCAGGACGAACGGTATGGTCAAAAACCTACGCCAGTAGCCAGTTCTATTGGAACCTTTTGAACGTTGGGTTGACTCCAGACAGCAAGTTTGCCACCTATGCAATATTCTCATCGGCGAACTCTAGCAACGCGGGCATCTGGTACGTTGACGGAAAGGGTAATCCAATATGGGTTCACAATGAGCCTTGGTACCATTCGGTGGCAACGTCTTCAGATGGCAAGGTCGTTGCTGCAGTCAAGGCAGTCAAGCTCGTGAGTGGCAAACCGCAACCTGACGGGAATCTCCTAGTGCTCGATGAACTTGGTCAAGTTCGTTGGCAACAGAAGTTCACAGATGAAGTCCCGATGAGAGTCGCTGTGTCGCCGGAGGGAGAATTTGTGGCAATTACGACCGGGGTTGCTCCTCACGTTCTGCCACAAGCTTCGAGATCAAGCGTAGACTTGTACGACAAGGCTGGAAAACTTCTTTGGAGTCATGCTGGATCTTCCATAGCAAGGTGCATAGATGTCTCGACGCAAGCGCAAAGAATTGTCGTAGGCTACAGTGACGGGACAATAGAGATACTCGATCACTCCGGGCTGGTCGTTAGTAGGTACCTTCACAGGTACCAAGTGGCCAACCAATACGAAGGAAGCGACACTTGGGGAGTTGCAATAACAGACAACGGCGTCGAGTCTGTCTCAACAAGCGAATACAGTCTTTTCGTTTTCGGAGCCAATCTTACATCGTTTATTGCCATGCGACCTTTGTGGACTGGTGAGGGATCGGATTACAGACGACTTAGTGCAACAACCGTAGCCGTCTCTTCAGGGGGCAAGTTCGTCGTCGCCGGAACCTCGGATGGGCACCTACTCTCTTTTGAAATGAATACAGACCCACTGTTGGAGTACTGTCGCATCCTTGATCAAGAAGTCCATGATTCAGGCGTGACGCTTGGGGGCCCAGGACTCGATGAGATCACGAGTCTGGACTCTCAGGGGAAATGGCTCGAAGCGAATGTAGCGGCCGAAGAGTTCGTTAATGCGACTGCTACAGCATTTGTCGATGAGTACTCTGACTCGCAAGGTCGGGCAACAGTTGCCTTATCAAGAACCTTGGAATCACTCAACGCTACAACCGCTCGCCTAGAAGTGTCAAGACTCGATTCTGTGCAGCTCAGGAACGCGACTGATCTGCTCTCTCAAGCTGAAGAATTAGCCAACCTAGCACGACTGAACTTGAACAAGGCTCCTGATGAATTCCAGTCAGGTAACTATCCACTCGCTGTGAGAATCCTTCACAACGCTATTGAAGACGCGCAACAAGCACAGACGAAAATCGACGATGCCAATGCAACGATCTCAGAATCAGTCCCAACTTCAAGCATGAGTATTGCAGGTATCCAGCCGGTTGGAGGACTGCTCATGATACTCGTCGCCGTCGTTGTTGTCTCAATAACGGCAGCTGCCCTCATCAGACGAAAGAAGCGAACATCTCGGGAGAAATCCACTTAGGTTGTGCGAATGGGTTCAAGAAGGGAAAGCCACGCGCAGCGAGCGGGTGTCTGGTGAAAGAGATCAGCCTCTTCCTGATATCTTGCTCCAGGGGAGCATAACAAGCCTACAATTCTGGTCTTGTCGGAGGATCAGTCCAATTGCCGGGTTATCCGGACTCTGCGAAACGCTGCTTCTCCCATATCCGCGATCACTGCCATACCGCTGCTGTTCCACTCGTTCAGGCTGACCTTGGTCTGTTCAAGTCTCGATCTTTATGGGCGCTGTCGGCGGAAGGTACTAACGACACTCTTCACTTGTCAGAGCAAATGGTGCTGGCAACCACAGTTCTCTTGGCTCATTCTGACTGGGACCTGCATCCGATGACTACAATTGGCCGGCGCCGACTGGTCAGTAGCACGTTGACGACGCTCTCTATCTCTTTCAGTACGTTCTCGAAGGAACAGTTGACCTCATCCAGGCTTAGGACAAGGTACAGTGCCTTCATCGTAGCATTTATGTTGGCGAGCCTGGCGAGCGTTGACGCAATCCATACGGTTGTTGAGGCTATCACTTCGACGACCTGTTTGGCGCGTAGCTTGTAGAAGTCTACTCGTCTTCCAACCGTTGTGCCAAGTCGGATTTGTGGTTTCCAGCCCGCGTGCTCCATCAGGTCTGTCAGGATTTCGTATGATTCTGATTTCTCCTTCAGACTCCTGACTCTGTGGTCGGATAGTGAGCGGAGGACTTGGCGGAACTCGTCTGAGGTGAGGAGGTCGTGTCCGCCGGAGATGGTCGCTATTTGCTCGACTCTCATTGCCGTCATGCCGTCAAGCCATATGGATGGCTGACCCTAGAATATAAGCCTGCCGTCAAGCCATCAAAACGGCAACCTTAAGAAATCAGACAGCTGACTACCAACCAGACGACACTTGAGCGAAACAACAAAGACCACACTGAGGCTGCCACGTCAACTCGTCAAGCAGCTGAAGCGTTTGGCCCTCGAAGCCGATCGTTCCTTGCAGGACTTGGCTACAGAGGCCTTGCAGGAATATCTTGACAGACATGAGAAGTGAGCGAGTGGTTTCACTCGTTCTCGTTTGGCCGACGCTGATCTTTCAGCGTCATCGCTTGAGCTGCTTTGATGTCCGTCTCAACAGTCTTTTCATGTAGCGCCTCAAGGGCAACTATGAGGAGAGCCTTGTAGCTCACGCCCAAACGCTCTTTGAGCTGACGAGCTATTGATGCGGAGCGGCCTGTCAGCTTCGTATTAACGCGTACCGGGTCGGTGATCGACTCACTCGCGGGCATGCCCCTCACCTGGACTAGATACGACGGGAGGGGCTAAATAGGTTTAGATGACTAAACCTAGTTTAGGCCCCTGATATGACCCGCTGGAGAGGACGCTACCCTAGTGAGATAAGCAGAATCGCCATGGAAGATGTGCTGAAGCTTCTGCCGGCAGACGGGAAGCCGGTGCGCTGGCAGGAATTGCTGACAAAGGCCAAGAGCATCGGAATGAGTTCGGCCACACTCAGCAAACACCTGAAACAACTAGTCCATGCGGGCATGATCGCTAGAGGAGTTGACTCGCGATCGTATCCACCCCGAGTCCTGTATCACCGAATTCCTCACCCCATCCCCGCGATGGACTCGAGCTTTCCAACCGACAGGATGGACAGCGTATGGCTGACACTAGAGACGATGCCGGCAATTTCACGCGTGCTGAGCACGCTTTCGAACAGGATCCAAGCCGAGACGTACCTTGATAGGATTCTGAAGTACGACCTTAGCAGACTGGCAGCATACTTAGCTTGGGCCATTCGAGAAGTCCTATCAGAGAAAGACATCAAAGACGCAGACCAACGCATGACAATCATCATCGGCACATACATCGCATCATGGATACGCGGCTTAACAGAAGTCTGCTACAACAACAAAGATATCTCAACCCGAGTATTGTCGAGAAGTGCAGCAGCAATCCTTGACACCACCAACGACAAGCTCGATGATCTCATAACTACCGACGTCATTAGGGTCATGCAAGAGCGCACCTTCGGAATCGATGCGCGAGCTGGAAGCGGACGCAAACGGTTCGCTTAACACACATCCTACGCGGAGAATCCGGACCCTGCTACTACATGACATGCTGCACACTCTATAGGGTGAGACGATGGTGGACCGGGCGGGGTCTGAACCCGCAATCCGCATTGTAGGCTGTTTTCCTACGGCTCGGGAGGGACAGTTGACAAGGAGGGCTTCTTAGGTTCTTGCTCCAGTATTCTCTCGAAGTGGTATAGCTCTTCGTTTCTTTCGTGAACATCACTCAGGATCTTCTCCGCCTCGTCCGGTCTGTTCCATGTTGCATCAAGGATTTCTCGGACTTCTCCCTCAGCCTTCGCGCTTTGGCAGACCTTCTGAATGCTCACGCCTCCTTTGCATCCGCGTTCACGTAGTTTCTCGTTGAAATCCGTCGCCTTCAGGAGGCTTGTGTTTAGGCGGCTGGCGTACGAGGCGAGGCTTATGGTTTGGTCTCCGAGGCGAACGTTCTCTTTGGGGTTGAAGGCGGAAGCGGCGAAGACGCCTGTAACTCCCTGCCTCACTTGTCGGCCTTCAGGCGTGTCGACGCCGAAGTCGGTGCTCCACCGGAGGACATTGAGGAAGTCATCCACATCCGACTTTCTGACGATGCCCCACTTGCATTCTAAGACGTAGGTGGTTGGCGGCGAGAATATTCCTGGAGTTACCGTCCAGACGCGGTCAACTTCGGCATTCATCCTTCTGCCACCAACGTTCTTGATCAGATGGAGAGTTATGCGTCTGGAGTCCATGCCGGCGGTTCTGTGTGGTTGTTCTCGGAAGGCGGCGCCGACGGTGAACTTGTCAACGAACCATTCCACGGCGGCTTCCCAGTTGTGGCCGACACGGTTGGCTCGGCCTTTCGTGACGCGGATGTAGTTCTCCTTGAATCCTATTGCGGCCTTCAAGTCCTCTTCCGTCAATGAAGGGGCGTGATAGAAGTAGCGGTAGGCGTCGAAGATCTTCACTTCCCTCAGGTCCGTGTACAACTGAAGCGCCCGCCTAACCGCCTCCTCCGCCTTCGCGTCCGAGCATTCGAGCTTGTTCTGGACGAAGTCGAAGGCAACGAGGTCCCGGAGCTTCGAGGACTCGATGATGATGTCGCGGATTCGCTGTACTCGTTCAATGATCGGGCTGGTACTGCTCTGCTTCGCAAGCGTCACGGTTGTCCTCTCAATGGCGTCCTGAAGCGCCTCATCCCGCTGCTTGCCCCGATCGATCCAAGTTAGCAGGTAGCCTTCCTTGAAGGGCGTCTCTCGATCATTCGAACGGTAGCCGCGAACATAGACAAGACCCCGCTTCTCCCACCGCCGGACATTGGACATTACATCTGCAATTCGCACGCTCTTCTCCTTTAGTGCCTCTGCGACCTGCGTTGAATAGAACGCCCTCCCAGGGTTCTCTCCTAGATACTCCTGGATGATTGCAGCCTTGCTCTTTGTGCCTCCGCCACGAGCATCCAGATAGCGTTTGGAGAATGACACGTACTCATTTCCGCCAACCTCAAGACGATTCATATTCTTCGGCTTGAGGACGTAGAGATGGTAGGAGCGGAGGTTGCGTCTGACGCCTGCTCGGCCTTTGAATAGTTTCTCCGGCTCATAGAGTGGCTTCTTGGTTCTCAGCAGCAGGCCTCTCTCCCACGCGCGTCTGAGCGACTGCCAAACCGCAGGTTCCGATGACCCAGATGCTCTCACAATCTCACGATGACTCTTCGGCTTCCCATCTGCGAGTAGGCCTAGAATCACATTCTGAGATGAAGCTGGTCGAACCAAGAAGATACGCTTCGACACTTGGAACATGGTTACGGTAGTTTTAAACCTTCACTCGAAATGCAACTCGCACGCAAAAGCCGGCAGCAAAAATTGACGCCGAAAAGCCCGAGAAGAGCAAGAAACATGCTCTAAAGGGCGTTTGGAGATGGTGGGGCCGGTGGGATTTGAACCCACGACTTCTGGCCTCGCGGCTTTCGCGCACGGGGACGCCAGCGCCCCAGGTTCACCGCCGTGTGCGGCTCTGGTATCCATTTGGCGACAATCGTTGTCTAGACCAAGCTAGACGACGGCCCCCACGTTCGGCCACAGTCGTCTCGTGCTAATAATAGCCTTTTGCTCGGAGGTATTCACAGTCCCGTAATGAGTTTGATTCTTTGGAATACTTGGTGATCGGGATGGTGCTTGTATTCTCGTAATGCGCGGATGAGCGAGACTTTCTTTCGCCACTCTAGAATGGCGCGTACTCGCTTTGCGGGACCGCCCCCGATCAGCAGATACTGGGCAATTGATGTTACATTCGAGGGTCTCCGCTTATCGCTTGCACTCTCGAAATCAACGATTCGTGGGACTCCGTCCTCGTCGACGAGGACGTTCTTTGGAGCCTCGCTGAGTTCGCCGTGGTCCAAGGATATCGTGTCTAGGCGGTAACAGTCGTCGAGGAGCCCTCCTACTACTCTGCGAACACGTCTCTTGCATCCAGTCCTCGGTAGCATAGTAACCCAGCGATTCAACGGGAGCCCATTGATGAGTTCCATCACTAGGAAGTTGTTGCTTTGCGCAAGAAGTCTGGGGCCTACATTCACGGAGTTTGCGAGTCGGAGCATGTCTGCCTCATGTTTCATGTCTCGCCTGTCCGCGTCTACCCGTCTGATCTTGAGCGCGACTGATTTACCATGCATTAGGGCTTTCGCGACAATGCCCACACATCCCTTTCCCAGAACTCTCGCATGCCCAATCTGATGGGTTCCTGAGAGTTCGATTGCGTCAACTCCGATGGAGGTCAACTCATTCATTCTCGCTTCCACTTCTCGTGCTTCTGGTCGCGGATAGCAGAGTATGGCCGCTAAGTCAGGTAGCTCAACGAATTTCTTAGAGAGAGGTGCATGTTCATCCAAGCCACGTAGGCCTTCCCTTGAGAAAACGTGTGATAAACTCGGCAGCATCTTGATTCCGACGGTAGAAGTCGATCAGTGCTGATCCCGCGAGAATCCGACTTTTTCGCTTCAGGACGGGAGCGATCTTGCTTGCCACGCCCACGTGTCTTCCGCCGTCGTGGACTCTCGATCGGAGGAGTTCGATGGCATCGGTGTCCTCGCGTAGTTGACCCACAGCCCATCTGTCATCGTCAACCCATGGGCCAGAGATACGTCGACCTTCGCTGAGGTGCTTGCGAAGGAACAGTTGTGACGCCTGTGATCTGACAACCTGTGGGCCGAGATGCTTCCGCATTGGAGGCAATATCAGGCTTTCAAGTTCAAACAGGATGACGTTGAGGTCTCTCTCGTTACTCCACGACGCTGAACGAGTGACATTGAAGCCTTCCTGTCTGAGCAGGTTCCGCAGGGCCCTCTCGGTCTTGTACAGTTGACTCCAGAGGACGTCAACAACCGCGTCGACAGGACCCAACTCTATTGCCAGCAGGTTCCAACCTCTTCGCTGCATCTCTTGGCGGAAGCTCGCTATGGTGAGAGGTGCAACCTTTCGAGCGGTGAAGAAGTTCCTACTGGGCTTGATGAGAAAGGCTCGAGCGGCTGCAACGAATTCCCACAGTCGCCTGGTGGATATCGAGGCTGCTAGGTTTCTGCCCCGATCGACCGGGTCGATCACTACGAGAGGCTCTTCGAAGAGGTCGAGCATCTCTCCCTCCCTTCCCGCGTAGTGACGTTCTAGGTCGATCGTGATCGGAGTCTTCCATGACTGTGCCTGCGCCAGTGTTTCCGTGAATGAGCCGTAGTGCATGATCAGGGTCTCACAGAGCATGCCACTGAATCCTGACACCTTCACGTCAGCGCCATAGACTCCGACTCCTTTCAGGAAAGCCTTGAGGAGCCTAACCTCTTTCCTCTGGCTCGGGTCCAAATGAGAGATGACGTATTCCGTATGGAAAGGAGTGCGATCCGTTGCGCTTCGCCACTGGCCTTTTGGTACGTCGTAGCAGGGCACAACGTTGACGCGGACTTTCTCAACATGCGTCTCAACGTAGGGATGCTCAGCGAACCTCTCGATGATTGGACATCCTTTCAGCGCTCGCCTCGCAACGCCTAAACAACGCGTTTCAAGGTCGGCCCGGCTCAGCGAGACGGGAACCCGTAGGAAGATGTCGATGTCCGCGTCTCCCTTGAGCCAAGTGTCTTTCGCGACCGATCCGTCAAGTCTCACCTCGACCCGCAGTCCGCTTCTCTCAGCCTCGCGCACGAGCTTGGCGTTCAGTTCCTCCGCTAGACGATTCACCCGCTCCCTTTCCGAGTCTGACGGTGCTATTCTGCGTGCGACGGAATCGCAGACGCCAAGGGCTGTATTCAATCTCTCACGACTCGGTATGTCCCACTATCCGCTTGCTCGTACCGCGTGAATTGTAGAGTACACGGGTCCTTTAGGTGTGAGCACGCTTCGCTTCAGACGTACCTCTTCGACGTGTATCGCGCCGAACGGCGTGTCACGCATCTCGTCAACGAACTTCGCCAGTTCTTCCCTCATTCGGCCCGTCTTGACTCGAGCGATCGTAACATGCGGACTGAATCCTTTCCTATCCGGGTCGAAGCCGATCGTTCGGAATCGAGGTTCAAGCTGCTCGAAGACTTGCGAGATCTCCTCGCCCCCTTTTCGCATGCCTACCCAGACGACGTTGATTCTCCTCAGGTTCGGGAACGCTCCCAAGCCGACGAATTCCATATCAAACGGGCTGAACTTCAACTCGTTCATCTGCTCCTTCACAAGCTCAATCGTCGGGGCGGGAACTTCTCCCAAGAACCTGACCGTGGCATGGATATTCTCAGGCTCCACAAGCTTCAGGTCCGCACCTAGGTTCCGCAGTGCTCGCTGTGCTTCCACGAGCTTCGAAATGACGCTCGTCTCGTCCATGTCAACGGCAACGAAGGCCCGAATTCGCTCGTCAGCCAAGCTCTCTTACCAAATCCACATATCGACGCCGCTAATTTAACAATTCAAGTCAGGTAGGGGCTGGAGAGGAAGGTTCGGTTATCACCAATGACGGGGCAGAAGATCATTGCGGTCGTAGGGATGCCAGGGTCGGGAAAAGCCATCGTCTCAAGGGTCGCATCTTCACGCGGCATACCAGTGCTGGTCTGCGGAGACGTTGTTCGCGACGAGACGAAGAAGAGAGGTCTCGCGCCGACCCCTGAAAACACTGGAAAGGTCATGCTCGCGATACGCCAAGAGGAGGGCCCGGCCGTTGTTGCCAAGAAATTGATCCCGAAGATTGCGTCGACGCACGCACCATTGGTTGTTGTGGAAGGAGTTCGAAGCATGGCTGAAGTGGAAGCACTGAGAAGAAACCACATGGTCGTAGTTGTAGCTGTTCATGCGTCTCCGAAAACAAGGTACGATCGCTTGACGGCGAGAGGAAGAAGCGATGATCCAAAGAGCTGGGAAGAATTCTCCGACAGAGACGCCAGAGAACTTGGCGTTGGCATCGGAGACGTCATCGCGCTAGCTCAGGAGATGCTCATCAACGAGACATCCTTCGAAGACATTAACGCTACATCGGAAGCTGTTCTCTCAAGGGTGGCGCAGGAATGAGCGAATTTCTGGCACGTATCGAGGCTCCACTCAACCCTACAGAGGATCCTGAGAAGGTTTTGCATGCGATACGCAACCTGTTTCCCAAATGCGCTCCAACGATTGCTAGAACCGACGAGCGTCACGCGAAGTTCGAGGGGTCAGTCGCCCGCTTGGAGGATCTGGACAATCTCAAGTCGCTTCTTCGTCAAGAGGCTATTCGAGATGCTGCTCGTAAACTACTATTCAAGGGCGTCTCAGGCTCTTCCATCGTCGTGCACTTGAACAAGCAGGTCGCTTTCGCAGGGAAAGCGTCTTTCTGTGAACGCTACGACGAATCGCCGCTCGGTCCCATCACATTGACTATTACGACTGAGAACCCTGAGCAACTGATTGATTGGCTTGCTCCGAGTTCAAGGAGTTGGCGACAAATCGAAGACCAAGCGGCCCGCGCTTCTCCTACGTCAGAGCGATCAAGGCAATTCGAGTGATC
>Ga0136653_10000986_pt1 | contig 15333 bp, 9 predicted proteins | sample LakKivw275mmetaG_FD_94866 | JGI IMG/M metagenome (GOLD analysis project Ga0136653, IMG submission 94866) | Anoxic lake water microbial communities from Lake Kivu, Rwanda to study Microbial Dark Matter (Phase II) - Lake Kivu water 275m metaG... | ecosystem: Environmental > Aquatic > Freshwater >...
CCCGGGAAATTCTATGAAATCACATTCAACCTTCAGCCCGATGACCAGATCATCCCGGCCGGTAAGCAGATTGCCCTGATGATCTTTTCCAGCGACAGGGATTTCACTCTGTGGCCGGACCCCGGCACCGAACTGACTGTGGATCTCGACGGAACCTCACTGGAATTACCGGTGGTGGGAGGAACGGTAAACTGGGCAAAGGCTACCAAGAGTGGTAATTGAAAATGAGGGAGGGGAAAAGGAGATGGGGAGATGTGATATAGAGATAGATAAACCTGATACGCGATACCCATGAGTTATCCTAAAAAGTACCTGTTTGTTTTTGGTGTGCTGAGTTTTTGCTTCACGACGATGTTCGGTCAGCAAGTAGACCCCAAGCCTCTGAACTGGGGCTATTTCGCTGGCGGAACCATCCATGTGATCGCATCGAGCCATAACGATATCGCCTGGTTCGATACGCCTGCCGAAACCATTGCCCGCCGGGACCATGCCTCTATCACGCCTGCTTTGCAGAAAATGGCCACCCGGCCCGACGTGACTTTCTGCATGGAGGATGTCCTCTACCTCCTGGAGTACCTCGACCGGCATCCGGAAAAGCAGGAGCTGATCAGCAAGCTGACCACCAATGGACAGTTCGACTGGGGTGCCACCTATAATCAGCCGTATGAGGGCTTGTTATCGGGAGAGCAGTTGATCCGGGAACTTTATTTCGGCAAGAAGTTGATATCCAAAATGATGCCAGGCGCACCGGTTAAAGTGGCGTACAACCCGGATGTACCGGGCCGTACCCTGCAGATGCCCCAGATCCTTGCCAAGGCTGGTGTGCCCTATCTCCTGATCAGCCGCCACCGGGAAGGACTGTTCAACTGGGCGAGTCCGGATGGCAGCAGTGTTCTGACCTGGTCGATGGGCCATTATTACAATATGATCTGGGAAGGGGTGCTGGACAGCTCTTATCAGGAGAATAGCCTGAAAATCAAAAGACATACCGATCAATGGTCGGGCGACTATGTCCAAAGGAATATTCCTCCCCAAATGGCATTTCTTTACTCTGCCGATTATATTCCCCCCGCTGATTTCGATAAACAAATCAACGAGTGGAAAAGCAATGCCCAGGTCTTACAGCAAAAAGGTCTGTCGAAGGAATTCACTCCTCCCACCCTCAAGTACTCTTCTCCTGCGGCATTCTTTGATGCCGTCTCTGCCGGTTCGCCATCGTTTAAAACCATCACCGGAGAAAGGCCCAACATGTGGCTCTATATCCATGGACCGACGCACCATTGGGCCATTTCAGCCAAACGGGAAGCCGGCGTTCTGCTCCCGGCCGCTGAAACCTTTTCTGCCGTCAGTGCCCTGCTGGCCGGATCCCTGAATTACTATCCCGGATACGAATTAAACGAGGCCTGGAAAGCCTCCATCTATGACGACCATGGATGGGGAGGCAAGAATGGCGAGGTAACGGATGAGGTATTTAAACAAAAGCTTGAGTTTGCACGTGACCAGGGAAAGGAAATTCTCGGCCGGTCATTGGAAAATATTGCCGCACGGATTACACCCGGTCAAAATGGCAGGATCCCGATTGTCGTTTTCAACGCTCTTTCCTGGATCCGCACCGATGAAATGTGTGTTGAAACGGATGTGCCTTTTAGCGAATTCTGTATCGAAGATGACAAAGGTGGCAGGATGATCGCCCAGGTTGAAAAGCAATCGGGTGCTGATCACTATCGGATCCGGTTTATTGCGGCCGATGTCCCTTCCCTCGGATACAAGACTTACTATATCAGGCAAGGTAAACCATCGGAACAGAAATCCGATGTCCTGGCATCCGACACCCGGTTTGAGAACCGGTTTTACAGGATCGAACTCGCCGGGGGCGGTATCCGGAGCCTGTACGACAAACAGCTGAAACGGGAGGTCATGCAAACCGGGAAGTTCCTCGGAGGTGAGATCTTCACCATGCAATCGGTCGGAAACGGGGCGGGTGAATTCAACCGCGTTCAGAAACCAACCATGGAAGATTTTGACCAGGTGAGCCGTCATGCCCCATCGTGGAAACTCAATCAGGAACTCTCGGGTTCGGTCTGTACGGTTTATTCCCTGGAACAGCCTTTAACGAACTGTAAAGTAAAACAGCTGATCAGGATTTATAACGATTTAAAACGGATTGATTGCGAAGTGTCACTGTTAAACTGGGACGGGACTAAATCCAGGGAATTCAGGATGGCCTTGCCTTTGTCCATGGATCAGGCCTCCATTGCCTATGAAGTGCCGATGGGGATTGTGGAAGTAGGAAAAAGCGAGATCGAGGGTGCCGCGGGCGATTGCTATGGGGGGTTGAATTATGACGAGATCTGCGCCGAAACCAGGCCCCGGGAGGTACAAAACTTCATCACGGCAAGCAATGGACAATGGGGAGTGACCATGAGCTCCAGCGTCTCCGTTTGCGACTGGATCGATCCCACCACCAATCCGGTGGAGTATGCCATCCTTCAGCCAATCCTCCTGGCCTCCAGGAAAAGCTGCCATGGCGAGGGGAACTGGTACCTGCAGGCGGGGGATCATTCCTATGCCTTTTCCATCCTTTCCCACGAGGGCGGCTGGAAAAACGGTTACCGGTTCGGCATTCAGGCCAATAATCCATTGATCGCCGTAACGGGTGTGAAACCGCTCGAAGGAGCGACGCTTCCCAGCAAGCTGAGCTTCTTTTCCCTGTCTGAAGGCACTCCCCTGATCAGCACGGTGAAGAAATGTGAGGATGATAACAGTTTGATTGTCAGACTGTACGATATCGAAGGAAAAAACAGCGAGGTAAAACTCAAAACCTTTTTCCCACTCATCGGTGGCGAACACACCAATATCATCGAAGAAGAAGGAAAACCCATCCCGGTATCCGGACAATCATTCCAGACCAAAATGGGGCACCATGCCATCGAAACCTTCAAACTGCTCCTCAAAGAGTGACGAGTGAAAATTGGATTTGGGATCTTGGATTTGGGATTCGGGATAACCAATATCCAACATCCAATGTCCAACATCTAACATCCAACATCTGAAATCCATATCCTATGAAAAACCCGTTTCCCATTTTGTTGTCATCAGCTTTATTGCTGACACTTTTTTCCTGCGCCACCAGTACTAATCCTGATATTGGTCTTGCTGCCGTCAGGGATGGCCGGTCGCGGGCGGTTTCCTCGCATGCGCCCGGGTTCAGTAATGCCGACAGGCTGGGATCAATCAAGCCCGGAGAAACGGCCGTTTTGTTTGATGTTCAGGGCGCCGGTATCATCAATCATATCTGGCTGACTTTCAACGAGGCCATTCCCAACTGGATTGAGAAAGCCGGTTCAGCCACCCCGGCCGAACTGGTCATCAGGATGTACTGGGACAATGCCACCGAACCCGCGGTGGAAGCCCCGATAGGTGATTTCTTTGCATCCGGATTCGGTCTTCGAAAAGAAGTGAAATCAGCAATGGTGCTGGTTGAAGGGGGCGACGGGTACAACTGTTACTGGCCCATGCCTTTCAGGAAGGCAGCCAAAATAACCGTCACCAATGATGGAAAGAAAGCATCCAGAAGTTTCTACTATCAGACTGATTATACCGAACTGAAAAGGCTTCCAAGGAATACAGCTTACTTCTGCGCCCAGTACAGGCAAGAATTTCCCGAAGAGACCGGTCATGATTACCTAGTTGCCGATATTGAGGGTAAAGGACATTATGTCGGGACCGTCATGTCGGTACGCTCCCGGAGCCCGTATTGGTTCGGTGAAGGCGATGTGAAATATTATGTCGACGGGGAAACCGAACCTTCAACCTGGGGAACCGGTACCGAAGACTACTACCTCAGTGCCTGGGGGTTTTTGGAGAATCTCAACCTCTATTCCGGTTGTTCATACATGAGTAAGGGTGAGGAGGATTTGGGAGCAAAATATACCCTTTACCGCTGGCATGTTCTGGATCCGCTGAGATTTACCAAATCGTTCAGGTTTGAAATCGAGCACACGGGCTGGATGGCTGCCGATGAAACCACCACCGGCGAAGTAGTTGGTCATGTAGAGAGGGAGGACGATATGGCTTCGGTGGCGTTCTGGTATCAAAAGGGGCAACCCAAACGGTTTGCAACCCTTCCGTCGTTTGAAGAGCGTGTCCTGCCCAACCTGGAGCACGTGATCGGAGCGAAGGATATGATCGCTTCTGTTCGTCACTCGCCAGGAGAAGTCAGGCTGGAAGACGGTTTTTATTTTACAGACTATGTCCAGATCCTTTTTACTCCTTCAACGAGCCATGCCTGGCTGGAGGCTGATTTCACCATCGAAAAGGAGGAGTACCAGGGTTTGATCCTGAAAATGAGTCATGCACCTGCTTACGGTAGATATAAATTATTCATCGACGGTAAACTTATTACCAGAGTGCCCATGACCATTGATTTTGACTTTAATGATCCCAAGGCAGAGCCAAGAATTTTTAATTTCTATTCCGAAAAGCTGGATGTGTACGACTATTATCTGGGCAGTTCAGCGCTGAAACCGGGCAAGCACACGATCCGGTTCGAGCAGGTGGGATCTGATTCCCGTTCAACCGGCAACTCTTTGGGCTTCGACTCATTCAGGCTGATGGAGAGATGGGATAAAAAACGAGCGCCGCTTGAGTGACGACATAAGATGTTGGATTCGGGATTAGGGAATTGGGACTTTGGATTTTAGATTCCGGATTTTGGACAATCTTTAATCTGATCTCCAACATCCGATATCCAACATCCAATATCCGACATCCAATATCCAACATCCAATATCCGACATCCGATATCCAACATCCAATATCCACCCTTATCCCCCATTCATCGCCGGCTGGCCGGTAGCTTCGAGCACATTCCACCACAACTCGCCGTTGATATCGATTCTCTTGCGTTTTGAAACGGCAATGGGGATAGGAATGAGGGTAAACTCATTATTCCAGTGGCCGACCACAAAATCGTTCTTGCCCGCCATTACCGCATGTACGGCATTTAGGGCCAGCAGGCTGCAGAACTTGCTGTCATTGGCGTTAGCCGGCGCACTCCGGATATAGTAGCTCGGGTCGATATAGCGGAGGGAAAACGGAAAACCGGTGGATTTATAGGCTTCCGTGATCCGGTTTTTGAGGTACAGGCCGATATCTTTCATCTTGATATTTCCCGAGGCGTCCCTTTCCTCTGTTTCACCGGCAAAGAACTCTTGCCCGGCGCCCTCGGCAACCACGATCAGTGCATGATGCCTCAGTTCCAGGCGTTGCCTGAGAACTTCAATAAAACCGGCAGGTCCCTCCAGGTGAAATTGCATTTCGGGAATCAGCACAAAGTTTACTTCCTGGATAGACAGGGCGGCGTGAGCCGCGATAAAACCGGAGTCCCGTCCCATCAGCTTGACCATCGCTATCCCGTTATAAGCCCCGTAGGCTTCGTTGTGGGCATTGCTGATCACCTCATTGGCAATGGTAAATGCTGTTTCAAACCCAAAGGATTTGTCGATCAGGTTAATGTCATTGTCGATGGTTTTCGGGATCCCGGCAACGGCAATCTTCAGACCCCTGTTTACTATTTCCTCATGGATCGCATGGGCTCCGCGAAGAGTGCCGTCGCCCCCGATGCAGAAGAGGATGTTAATGTTCATCATCTCCAGCGTATCCACCATCTTGGGCACGCTTTGGTAACCCCGGGAGGATCCAAGTATGGTCCCGCCGATGTGGTTGATCTGGCTGACCACCTGGGGAGTCAGGTCGATGACGGGATGGTCGTGGTCGGGATTGAGCCCTTCATAACCATACTGGAACCCGACGATGTTTCTCACGCCGTAGCGGTAGTGGAGCCCCATCACGATGCTCCGTATCACGTTATTCAATCCCGGGCAGAGCCCCCCGCAGGTGACGATCCCTGCTTTTGTCTTGGCCGGCGGGAAATAAAGCGATTCACGCGGACCTGCTTTTTCAAACGACAGGGGAACTTCACCCGTCAGACGGGCTTTTTCGAATCCGGCCAGCGAAGTGTCATAGAGGACGCGGTCCTGGTCGGTGACAAACCCGAACGAGGGCTTGCATCTTGCCGAATCACTCAAAGGCGACCGGATCCCTGCCCGGCCGAGTTCCCTGACATCAAAATCTTCGGGTACCATTATTTTGGATCTTTTTTTCTATTCAACAATCACTTCGTCAGTGAAAAGCCATGCCCTGCTCCCTGCACCGTGGTGCCAGATGGGGCAAAGGCCAATGCTCTGGGCTTTCACCTTTACATACCTTGCCTGGTTGCCGTAGATCAGCGAAGAAAAATACCGGACTCCATCGGTCATGGTACTGCGATCGGGATAATTGTCGATGACCTCCATCATCCGGAAATCTTTCCTGTCATTTGAGATGTAAAAGCTCACCTGGACAGGATGGAAGATCCAGACGGCCAGGCTTTGCAGGAATCCGGCGGTGATCCTCCAGACCAGCATGTTACGGCCCAGGTCGATTATCACCTCCATATCCTTTCCTTCAAAACCCTGCCACCTTCCGTCGGTATAATCCGATGAGCCGGTCTTTCCGTCGACCAGCGCCCGGTTCCCTCCGGCGGAATAACGCGGGGTATAGGATCCGTCGGTGGGCTCACCCATATAATCCCTGCCGAATGGAGGGGCCAGGTACGTGACGAAGGTTACCGGCGATTGTGGGTTAATGGAGCTGTCGTACAGGTCCACTGCGGCTGTCTCGCTCGCGGCGTATCCATCCTTGAATGCCTTGGCCCTGATCCTTGAGGTGCGTTCAATCTTAAAGGGCTTGTCATAGCGGGGTGAAGTGATCCGGGGCTCAGTGCCGTTTAAAGTATAGTGTATATCAGCCCCATCCGACAGGCAGCTCATCTCGATGATCGTCGACAAACGGAATGAGACGTTGTCATAATGGATATAAGGCATGAACAGGCGGTCGGTTCCGAGCGGAGCAAGCTGGTTTTCAGGTTCAACTGCAATTGCCTGAGGCCGGTGTTCGGGTGCAGTGCCCCAGTCCCGCTGTTTCGCTGTTCCATATGTCAACGTGAATTCTCCGCCTTTGATGATCTGGGAATAATTAATAAAGGAATAGGGATGATCTTCTCCGTTCAGGGTCGCCGAAACGATTTCTTTTTCCTTTGTCCTTTCTCCTTTTGCCTTGATAATGAACTCCTTCCCGCCGGCCAGGTAAAGAGTCACCTTGTCGAATGCCGGGCTTCCTATAACATACTCGTCAGATCCGGGACAAACGGGATAAAAACCGATGGCGCTGAACACGTACCAGGCCGATAACTGCCCGCAATCGTCGTTACCGCACAACCCGTCGGGCCTTACCGTATAGAATTCCCCGAGCGCACGGCGGACCACTTCGCGGGTTTTCCAGGGAGCTCCGGCATAGCTGTAGAGATAGGGAATGGCATGACTCGGTTCGTTACCGTGGGCATACTGCCCGAAAATCCCTTCGAAATCCGAAATGGCATGCCTTTCCGGCGATTGTACCGTGAAGAATGAATCCAGTTTCGCGATGAAAGCTTTGTCACCTCCGTACAGTCCGATCAGACCCGGAATATCGTGCGGAACATAAAAAGTATAATGCCAGGCGTTTGCTTCGGTATAATCACCTTGATCCAGCAGGGAGACCTTGAACGGATCGAATGGCGAAAACCACCGGCCATCGGCATAGCGGGGCCTCATAAATCCGGTTTCCGCATCAAACTGGTTGCGATACGATTGCGAACGCAGGATATACTCGCGATAGAGGGAATCCTTTCCGGCCGATCTGGCTACCTGTGCTATACACCAGTCGTCATAGGCATATTCAAGGACTTTGGATACCGAATTGGTGGAATGGTCCTTGGGAATGAACCGGTATTTACCGTAGGAAGCAATCCCTTCGGTGCTCTGGGTGCCGCTGGCCACCATGGCTTCCAACGCCACGTTGATGTCGAAATTCCGGTTGCCCTTGAGCCAGGCATCAGTCAGGACCGAAACGGCATGGTAACCGATCATGCAGTTGTTTTCGCACCCGGCCAGCTCCCACACAGGAAGCAATCCCGACTGGCTGTACTGCTGCAGCATTGTCCTGATGAAATCCGTGTTTTTGTCGGGACAGATCAGGTTAAACAAGGGATGAACAGCCCGGTAGGTGTCCCAGAGGGAAAAAACATGGTAATAATCGAATCCCTGTCCGCTGTGAACCTGGTGATCCATGCCCCGGTACTGCCCGTCAACATCGGAAAATAGATTGGGGGTCAGAAGTGCATGATACAGGGATGTGTAAAATATCTTTTGCTGATCGGCTGATCCGCCTTCCACTCGTATTTTCCCGAGTACCCGGTTCCAGGCCTCTCCGGCATCCTTAACCGTGCCATCAAAATCCCAGCCCGGCAGTTCTTCCAGCATATTTTTCCTGGCACCTTCCGCACTCACAGCCGAAATGGCCACTTTAACCAGAACCGGCCTGTTGTTTTTGGGATTGAAACTAAAAACCTTTTTTACGGATTTCCCACTGATCTCTTCCGGTCTTTGATCAAAGGGTTCTGAAAACCTTGCGGCAAAATAAACATATTGGTCCGGGGCCCATCCGCGGGAATGGCGAAGGCCTTCAATCTCGGTGTTGCTGATCACCTTCAGATAACAGTCTTCCCTGGGCTGATCGCCCTCACCGGCAATGTCATGCTCCAGGTCCACCAGGATCCTTGCCTGTTGGTCATCCGGGAAGGTATACCGGTGGAACCCAACACGATTGGTAACGGTCAGTTCGGCTTTAACCTGGTAATCATCCAGGACTACACGGTAGTATCCGGGTGTTGCCTTCTCATTTTCATGCTTAAAACCTGAAGACATTGCTTCCTGCCCTCCTGCCTTACTTCCCTCCTGCCCTTGCACTTCTGTAAATGGGAGTAACAGGATGTCTCCAAAGTCCGCGCAACCCGTCCCGCTCAGGTGAGTGTGGGAGAATCCGATGATCCGGTCATGAGAATAGTGGTATCCCGAACAGCATCCTTCACTGTACGTATCCGGGCTTAGCTGCACCATACCGAACGGCATGGAGGGGCCTGGGTATGTGTTCCCGGTGCCGGCAGTACCGATCATGGGATCCACGAAGGAAAGAATGTCACTTTTGTTCTGATGTTTGCAGGCTGAAACCAGCAGCATCATCAGACCTAATATCAAGCATGATTTCTTCATGGAACCGGGTTGGGATCTTCCTGCAAAGTAACCGTTTTTTCCCCGAACCGTCAACCGTGAACCATCAATCGTAAATTGTCAGCCGGAAATCGCCAGTTGCCTCCGTCGGTTTCAGTTCATCCGCTCCGGCATCCGGATTCTCCACCCATTCCCGCACACGGGTGGTGCCGTTGATCCAGTCGAAGGCCAGCCCTCTGAATTGGTACTCATAAGGGGCCGTGCTCCAGAATGGGCGGATGTCGGTGTTATGGTACAGGTATTTAAGGATCAGGAGCATCAGTTTCCAGGGAGTGAAAACGGCAGGATCAGTGACATGTACCTGGAATCCACCGCAGACCTGGCCGGTAAATTTCTGGTACACCGGCTGAAACCAGACCGGCCGGAGCACAAATCCCGATTGCTTTTGTTTATCCAGGTATTCCAGCAGGCCCGGTCGGATTGCGTAGGGATCGATGACCGGATGTCCGAATTGCTCAAGGCTCCGCGTGGTGCCGCGTCCTTCGGACAACACGGTTCCTTCCAGGAGTACGGTGCCCGGATACACCAGCGCTCCTTCATGGGTAGGCAGGTTGGGGGAGGGATTGATCCAGGGACGGCCGGTATCTTTCCAGAGCATCTCGCGCCTCCATCCGTCCATCTGAATAATATGCAGATCGTTGTTCCAGTCGTTCAGGCGCTGAAACCAGAGTGCCATCTCTCCGATGGTCATTCCGTGGCGCATGGGTAAAGGAGCCATGCAAACAAACGAGAACCAATCCGGATCGGGAAGGCTGCCTTCCACAAGAATGCCGCCGATGGGATTGGGACGGTCAAGGACCAGGATCCGGATATTTTTACCCAGGCAGGCTTCCAGGGCCAGGTATAGGGTCCAGATATAGGTATAGACCCTTGTGCCAACATCCTGGAGGTCAATGATCAATGTATCAATCCCTTCCAGCATCTCCCCGGTTGGTTTCCGGGTTTCTCCGTATAGACTGTACACCGGGATCTGATAAGCCGGATGGATAAAGTGGTCTGTTTCGACCATGTTATCCTGGACTGCGCTTCCGAATCCGTGCTGCGGCCCAAACGCCCTGATCAACCGCTTCCCGAACAGTTTCACCAGCTCATCGAGGCCGTTTTCCAAATCGAATGAAACGGATGCGGCATGACCGAGGTAGGCGATACTGCCTTTTACTTTCCGCTGCGTTTCAACGGAGCGAAGTAGGATGTCGAGGCCGGATAAAATCATGATACTGGATGTTGGATGTTGGATATTGGATGTTGGATTTTAGATATAAGATTTTGGATGTTAGATTTCGGGGTAATCAGGTAAAGGTTCTTCTAGAGAATTGGATTTAGATTGAATAAGCCGGTTAAGCATTTTCGATATGCTATTGCATTCCTGTTTGATCTTTTCAAATTCTTCCTTTTCAAGGTAGCCGATTTCCAATGCTATGATTGATTGAGAAAGGGTTTCGGCAACAGATCCTTTTGAGATATAAAGAAATCGTATACTTTGCTTGTTTGTACAAGATTCTTCCCCTTCAGCTATGTTGCTGGGGATGCTTACAGCTGCTCTTCTGATCTGATCCCGTAATCCGTAATCCTTAACAAATCCTCCCTTGTCAGTTATCTGATAAACATAGACTGCTAAATCCTTTGCTTTTTGCCAAACCCTCAATTCCGTAAAATCTCCCATATAAACAAAATCATTGAAACCGAAATTATCCCGATATCCCATATCCAGAATCCCATATCCAGAATCCCATATCCAGAATCCCATATCCAGAATCCCATATCTAACTTTCTTTAAATATCGTATTTTTGCCCCAAATTCACTACTATGGTCACTCTCGAGCAAGTCAAGGAGATGGCGGAGCGCGGATCGGCGCTCAGGAGGTACCTTTGACATCGATGCCAAGCGTATCGGGTTAAAGGAAGAAGAAGAGAAAACGCATTCGGCGGATTTCTGGAACAATCCCAAAGAAGCTGAACAACACATGAAGATGATCCGGAACCTGAAAAGCTGGATCACGGCGTATGATCATGTTGACAGCGGCATCGGGGACCTTCAGGTGATGTATGATTTCTACAGGGAAGGTGAAGCATCTGAAGAAGATATTGACAGGCAATACGCTGAGACTTTGCGTTTAGTTGAAGAACTGGAAACCCGCAACATGCTCCGGAAAGAGGAGGACAGCATGGGTGCCATCATGCGTATCAACTCGGGTGCCGGGGGCACCGAGAGCCTCGACTGGACCGGTATGCTCATGCGTATGTACATCCGGTGGGGGGAGTTAAATGGTTATAAAGTCAGGGAAGTTGATTATCAGGCAGGTGATGAGGCCGGAGTAAAATCCGTCATGCTCGAATTTGAAGGTGAGTATGCCTACGGCTACCTGAAAGCAGAAAACGGCGTTCACCGGCTTGTCAGGCTGTCGCCCTTCGATGCCAACAATAAACGCCACACCACCTTTGCCTCTGTATTTGTCTCCCCGGCAGTCGATGACTCGATCGAGATCGAAATCAATCCGGCTGATATTGAGTGGGATACATTCCGTTCGGGTGGTCACGGTGGACAAAATGTCAACAAGGTGGAAACAGCCGTCCGGCTGAAGCACCTGCCTACCGGGATAAACATTGAGAACAGTGAGACCCGAAGCCAGCTCAAGAACAAGGAAAACGCCATGCGATTGTTACGGTCGCAGTTATATGAGCTGGAACTCCGCAAGCGTATGGAGGAACGGCAAAAGATCGAAGCCACCAAGAAAAAGATCGAGTGGGGCTCCCAGATACGCTCCTACGTGCTGCATCCCTATAAAATGGTCAAGGACCTCCGAACCGGTTATGAAACAGGCAACACCCAGGCTGTCCTTGACGGCGAGATCAACGGATTCATCAAGGCCTACCTGATGGAGTTCGGGAAAGAGCTATAACCAAGGAAAAAGGAAAAAGGAAATGACTAACCCCAGACTTCAGTCTGGGGACTTACCACCACCCTCTTTGACTAACCCCAGACTTCAGTCTGGGGACTTACCACCACCCTCTTTGACTAACCCCAGACTTCAGTCTGGGGAGAAATAAGGTGTGAGTGTGGATGTTGGATGTTGGATGTTGGATGTTGGATATTGGATGTTAGATGTTGGATGTTGGATGTTGGATGTTGGATGTTGGATATTGGATGTTGGATATCCAGAATCCAAAATCCCAAATCCAACATCACTCGTCACTCGTCACTCGTCACTCGTCACTTTTTATTTGTACATTTAAGGATCAAATCAACCTATCATTCTCATGAAAAACCGTATTGAAAAAGACACGATGGGACTCGTGGAGGTCCCTGCTGACAAGTACTGGGGTGCGCAAACCCAGCGGTCGATCAATAATTTTAAAATCGGGCCTTCCGGATCCATGCCCCGCGAGATCATCATGGCCTTCGCCTATCTGAAAAAGGCAGCCGCCCTGACTAACCAGGACTTGGGAGTACTGACTCCGGAGAAAGCCAAATTGATTGCCCAGGTGTGCGATGAGATCCTTGCTGGCAAACTGGATGACCAGTTCCCGCTGGTGATCTGGCAGACCGGTTCAGGCACCCAGTCCAACATGAACCTGAATGAAGTGATCGCCAACCGGGCTCATGTGATACTGGGAAACAAACTGGGCGAGGGAGCGAAAATGATCCATCCCAATGATGACGTGAATAAATCGCAGTCATCCAACGATACCTTCCCTACAGCCATGCATATCGCTGCATATAAAGTATTGATAGAAAACACTATACCGGGCATCGAGCTGCTCAGGAAAACACTCGCTGCCAAATCGGCTGAGTTCATGGAGATTGTCAAGATCGGACGGACGCATTTCATGGACGCCACTCCGCTGACGCTGGGGCAGGAATTCTCCGGATATGTTTCGCAGATCGATCATGGTCTCCGGGCGCTGAAGAACACCCTGGCCCACCTTAGTGAACTGGCGTTGGGTGGAACGGCTGTCGGGACAGGGATCAATGCCCCAAAGGGCTATTCCGAGAAGGTAGCTGCCAAAATCGCCGGACTGACTGGTTACCCGTTTGTGTCAGCGGAGAACAAATATGAATCACTAGCTTCACATGACGCTATAGTTGAGTCCCATGGCGCATTGAAGATGCTGGCTGTCAGCTTCATGAAGATGGCCAACGATATGAGGGTGCTCTCTTCCGGACCGAGAAGCGGGATTGGGGAGATCCACATTCCTGAAAATGAGCCCGGCTCCTCCATCATGCCCGGAAAGGTCAATCCCACCCAGATCGAAGCCTTGACCCAGGTTTGCGCCCAGATTATCGGGAACGATACGGCTATCTCGGTTGGCGGCATGCTTGGCCACTTTGAGCTGAATGTGTTCAAGCCGGTCATGATCGCCAACTTCCTGCAATCTGCCCAATTACTGGGTGATGTATGCGTATCGTTCAACAATAACTGTGCAGCCGGGATCGAAGCCAACCTGGGAGTCATCAAGCGCCATGTCGAAAATTCATTGATGCTGGTGACGGCTCTCAATCCGCATATCGGCTATGAGAAATCTGCCGAAATCGCCAAAAAGGCCCACAAGGAGGGAACTTCTCTCAGGCAGGCAGCGCTGGCACTCGGATATGTCACGGATGAGGAGTTTACCGCGTGGGTGGATCCGAAGAAGATGGTATAGCTCGCTATCGCTCGCGAATAACTCGCTTCGCTCGTGAAGAATATGCTTCGCATATGAATAGTTCGGCTTCGCCTCACGAATAATCCTCGCGATGCTCGGATGAATTAATTCAGGCCGAAGGCCTTTTACGCGACCGAAGGGAGCTATTCACGAGCGAAGCGAGTTATTCGCGAGCGATAGCGAGCTATTCACGAGGCGAAGCCGAGTCATTCATGACCAACGGGAATTATTTTGCCCATTCTACCTTCGGCGATCGGTAAAAGTTGATCCCCATCGCCTCAAAGCGGGCTCCGTGTTTAGCCAGCCCAGTGTAGTCCCAGCGTAGTGGTTGAATCGTATTTCATGTCCAGATAGGCCAGGCGGGCCAGTGAAACTACCAGCTTCGAACCCTGACCCACCGCTGCCAGGGCGTTTTGCTTGCTGGCCCAATACTGGGTAACGGTTCCCGGGCGAAGAGTGGCAGCGGCGATATCATCCCAGCCCATGACCTTCTTTCCATAGGATGTGACGATCTCCTGCACCCGGTTGACAAAGGGTATGTAATCCTCCAGCCTGGTGGAATGGGATTCATCCCCGCCGATATGGATCAAGGGTCCTGGCGTCAGCGCGGCCAGCTCTCGGAATACATCAGAAATAAAATGATAGGTGATCTCTTTGGAAGTACATAGTGAGCTGAAACCCACATTGGTTCCGGTATAGAGCTTGGTTGCCCGGCCGTCGCAGTTAAGTTCCGGATACGAGGCGAGTGCCGCATTGGTGTGGCCCGGCATGTCGATCTCGGGAATGATCGTGATATATCGGGATGCTGCATAGCGGACAATATCAGAATATTGCTCCTGCGTGTAAAAACCGCCCTCACCACCGCCAACCTGCGTACTTCCCCCATGGACAGCCAGGTTGGGCCAGGATTTGATCTCGATGCGCCAGCCCTGGTCGTCGGCCAGATGCAGGTGTAACTTGTTCATCTTGTAACGGGCCATCTGGTCGATCAGCGTTTTTACATCATCGGGCTTAAAAAAGTGGCGGGAGACATCCAGCATGATCCCACGATAACTGTATTCAGGTACATCACGGATCACTCCGGTCGGTATTATCCAGGGACCGGCCTGAACGGTTGACTTTTCAACTCCGGATGGCAGGAGCTGAAGCAACGTCTGAACTCCATAAAAAATTCCGGCCGGCTGGCCGGCGGATATCTTAACCATCTTTTCCGAAATGTTCATCTCATACCCTTCCTCCTTCAGATCGGTCAGTGTCGAATCTAGAATCAGGTAGATATTTCCCTTGCGCAAGGTTTTTGAAACCTGCTTGACCTCCGGGAAACCCAGACCGGTTGATTTACTCAGACGGTCGGCCAGATAAGCACCGATATACAATACATCATAAGAATCACTTTGATGACAGATTACTGACTGATCGGTCAGTACAAAAGATCTGCCTGTTGCAGTAACCGACACCGGCCTCGGGATAATACTTGTTC
>Ga0136653_10000991_pt1 | contig 15306 bp, 10 predicted proteins | sample LakKivw275mmetaG_FD_94866 | JGI IMG/M metagenome (GOLD analysis project Ga0136653, IMG submission 94866) | Anoxic lake water microbial communities from Lake Kivu, Rwanda to study Microbial Dark Matter (Phase II) - Lake Kivu water 275m metaG... | ecosystem: Environmental > Aquatic > Freshwater >...
ATCCTGTTCCATCGTTTTCTACAGGGCAATGGCTCAAGTGAAGTCACCCAGGTGGTGGACCTCACCGCGCTGAACCCCCGCGGAAGTGAGATCAGGAGCATCCGGGGGGCGGAGATCGCGATGGTGTTCCAGGAGCCCATGACCTCCCTCTCCCCCGTCCACACCATCGGCAACCAGATCATGGAGGCCATCACCCTGCACCAGGAGGTGTCCAAGGCGGAAGCCAGGGAGAAGGCCCTCGAGATGCTGGAGCGGGTGGGGATGCCCAAGCCCAGCCAGACCATAGACAGCTACCCCCATCAGCTCAGTGGGGGGATGCGCCAGCGGGGGATGATCGCCATGGCTCTGTCCTGTCACCCCAGCCTGCTCATCGCCGATGAGCCCACCACCGCGCTGGATGTGACCACTGAGGCCCAGATTCTGGAACTGATGGGAGATCTGCAGCGGGAGCTGGGCATGGCTATCATGTACATCACCCATGACCTGGGGGTGATCGCTGAGATGGCAGAAGAGGTGGTGGTGATGTACCTGGGCAAGGTGGTGGAGAGGGCGGATGTGGATTCGTTGTTCTACCATCCCCAGCATCCCTATATGCGGGCCCTGCTGAAATCCATCCCCCGAATTGGCAAGAAATCCAGGCAGAGATTGGAGTCCATTAAAGGGGTCGTCCCCGACCCCTATGCCATCCCCAGAGGGTGTCCCTTCCATCCCCGCTGCCCCGATTTCATTCCTGGTCTGTGCAACCGGGAGGAAGGGCCATGGGTCCAGGTGGGGCCAGGGCATTGGGCCCGATGCCATCTGTACGCCTGAACTGCTTACGGCTTATCGCATATCCAGATGTTAGCTGCAATGCTCGAAAGAATTGACCAGCGAGGAAGCTGAACACAATATGCACGAGGCCATCGAAATGCACATCCGAGGACTCTTGGAGGACAACTTGGCGGTGCCAGTATCGTATGCCTTGTCTGAATATATGGCTGTAGCCGTGCCATGAGCCGATTCGAGCACTGCGCTAACACGCCATGGCCGGTTCCGCTGCGCTTTACCCAAATCGCCGCTTTGTTTGTCCACCAGGGTGCAGTGGGCGGGAAAGTGGCTTGCCAGCGCGGAGCACCCGGAGGGCGAAGAACGGCGGCAACTTCGGCCACGGCGGGAACGTTAGGTGGGGAATCGCTCGCTCTTCAATCAGCGTATGAGGATACTATCGAGGGCACTTCGTCTTTGATCTCACTTGTGATTACAGCGCTGGCAAAGTGCAGTTGGAGCGTCATGACATAGGAGGGAGTAATGGCTGACAAACCAAGACGGGATGAGGTACTGCTAAAGGTCAACGACCTGAAGAAGCACTTCCCCATCCAACGGGGCTTTCTCCAGAGAACAACGGGCTATGTGAAGGCCGTGGATGGGATCAGCTTTTACATCAAAGAGGGGGAAACTCTTGGTCTGGTAGGGGAGAGTGGCTGTGGCAAGACCACCACCGGCCGATGCCTCCTGCGGGCCATTGAGCCCACGGTAGGGGATATCCTGTTCAAGGCCAGAGACGCGGGGTGGGTGAATGTCCGGGAGCTGGATAGAAACGAGCTCAAGAGGCTCAGACAGAACATGCAGATGATATTCCAGGATCCCTACTCCTCTTTGAACCCCCGAATGACCCTGCTGCAGATAGTGGGTGAGCCGCTGGCAGTCAACAAGGTAGCCAGGGGCAAGGAGCTGGAGGATCGGGTGGCGGATCTGCTGCGGGTGGTGGGCCTGCGTCCGGAGTACATGAGCCGCTATCCCCACGCTTTCAGTGGGGGACAAAGGCAGCGCATCGGTGTGGCCCGCGCCCTGGCGCTGAACCCCCAGTTCATCGTGGCCGACGAGCCGGTCTCGGCCCTGGACGTCTCCATCCAGGCCCAGATCCTGAACCTGTTGCAAGACTTGCAAGCGGAGTTCAACCTGACTTATCTGTTCATCGCCCATGACCTGAGCGTGATCGAGCACATCTCCGACCGGGTGGCGGTGATGTACGTGGGCAAGCTGGTGGAAAGCGCCGGGACGGAAGAACTTTTCATGAACCCCCAGCATCCATACACTGAAGCCTTAATGTCCGCTGTGCCCAAGCCGGATCCGAGGGCCAAGAAAGAGCGGATAGTGCTGCCGGGGGAGGTGGCGGACCCCGCCAATCCGCCCAGCGGCTGCTATTTCCATCCCAGGTGCCAGTACGCCAAGGAGGTCTGTCAGGTTGAGGAGCCCAGCCTCAGGGAGATCAGCAGCGAACATTTCGTGAGCTGCCATCGGGCCGAGGAACTTTCCCTGGCCGGAGTGGTGTAGAATAGATCACCATTGGATATTCTGTTATCAAATGGGCAGAGGGCTTCTCTGCCCTGTTCTTTTGGGTCTGACTGGAGAGGCAATAAGTAACGAGTGGATGAGGCAATGAGAAGCTGAACTCCTGTTGACTTGGTGCCCCGTCAACTCGTTACTCCCCTCATCACCTATGGGCAGAACCGAAATGAGCGAGATTAACTTGAAGCCGATGAAGCGCTCTCCCCCCGCATGCTCAAGCTCCTCTCAGCGCAGCTCATCGAGGCCGGCACAGATTTCCACTGGACATGCTGTGCCCGCTTCGAGCCGGGGATCAGCGCGGAGCTGCTGAGACAGATGCGCCGGGCGGGTTGCCGCATGGTGCTCTACGGGCTTGAATCCGGCTCCCAACGGGTGCTGGATCGGATGGACAAGGGCACGCGGCTGGAGACAGCACAACGGATCCTGAGAGAGGGTGCGGAAGCAGGGATCTGGAACCATGTCTTCATCTTCTTCGGCTTCCCGGGGGAGACCGAGGAGGAGGCTTGGGAGACAGCGCAGTTCTTCAACGCCCACCGAGGACTGATCCATTCCGGCTGTACGGGCACCTTTCTACTGGAACGATACGCGCGCGTGGCCGATGAGCCGGCAGCGTATGGGGTCTCGCGCCTCATCGCCCGCCCGGAGCGGGACCTGGCATACTACTACGATTACGAGGTCTCCTCGGGGATCAGCTCTGCCCAGACTGAGGAGATCGAAGATCAATTCCTGGAGAGCCTGCCGCGCAAGCCATTCCCCCAATTCTATTTCCACGATATCTACCGCTTTCTCTATGCCAGCCGCTTTCGGGATTCGGAACCCTTTCCGACCATGCTGGGGGAGGACAACGGACTTGAGAATTAAACGGACTCAGCAGATCACGAAACAAGGAGGCTGGATATGGCTACTGCTGTGAAAATCAGCGTCATCGGAGCTGGGAGCGCGCAGTTCTCGCTGGGCCTGGTCAAAGACCTCTGTCTGACCGAGAGCCTGGCCGGCAGCCAGGTGTGCTTCATGGATATCAACCCGGAACGGCTGGAGATGATCCACCAGCTTGCTGCACGCTACGCGGGCGAACTGGGAGCAGGTCTGCACTTCGAGAGCACGGCAGATCGCCGGGCATCCCTACAGGATGCCGATTTCGTCATCAACACCGCCTACGTTAAGGGCCACCATCACGAGCGGGCCATGCGTGAGGTGACCGCTGGGCACGGCTACTACTATGGCGGCGTGCACCTGGGAAGTTTCTACCAGTTGCAACTGATGTTGGATGTGGCGCGGGACATGGAGGAAATCTGTCCCCATGCCTGGCTCATCCAGTCGGGCAACCCGGTCTTCGCTGGCTGCACCTTGATGACTCGGGCGACAGGCATCAAGGTCTGTGGCCTGTGCCACGGCCACTATGGCGTCTACGGGATCGCCGGGACTATTGGGCTCGAGTATCCAGAGCAAATCACCTGGCAAGCACCGGGCCTCAACCACAATATCTGGCTCACCCACTTCCTCTACGAGGGGAAGGATGCCTACCCCCTGATTGACGAGTGGATTGCGACGAAGGCCGAGGAATACTGGCGGACGCACGTGGCGACTCACACCCACGACACACAGATGTCACGAGGGGCGGTGCATCAATACCGCATGTACGGGCTGTTCCCCGTAGGCGACACCGTCCGCAGAGGTGGATGGTGGTATCATACGGACATCAAGACCAAGAAGCACTGGTTCGGCGAGCCGTGGGGCGGGCCGGACACCGAGCTGGCACGTCCCCTCTTTGTGGCGAATCTGGAAGGACGCATCGCCGAGATGACGAGACTGGCCCATAACCCCAAGGCGAGCTTGGTTGAGGTCTTTGGCTGCTCTAAGACCCGGGAGCAGCAGGTGCCCATCATGGATGGATTGGTCAACAACCGCGAAGCCCAGTTTCAGGTGAATGTCCCCAACCGGGGCGCGCTGGAAGGGCTGCCCGATAACGTGGTGGTGGAGGTGCCGGCCATCGTCAATCAGAAAGGTATCCAGCCCCTACATGTCGGATCCCTCCCGCCCAAGATCATGCTGGAGCAGATCCTGCCCAACTGGCTGGAGATGGAGCGTGCCCTCCTGTCCTTTCAGACAGGCGACCGCTCCATGCTGCTGTGGAACGCGCTGGAAAGACATCAGACCCATTCCTACGACCAGGCTGTGGCTGTTCTGGAAGATCTGCTGGCCATGGAGGGGAACAGAGAGCTGGCTGAATACTACAGCTGAGGAGTTAATGCATGTCCGTCTATTATCTGACCTACGAGCTGCACCCAGAGGGCTACATCCAACACTGGCTTCTGGCGGGGCCTCAGGCCATCCCCGTCCCCGAGCTAGACCGCTTCGCCGGAGAGGAGTTCCAGCTCCAGATTGCCCGCCACTACTATGAGGAAGGCTCAGGAGTCACTCAACCCCCCCAGGAGTGGGAGCCGCCCCTATCCATCGGTGATGAGACCTTCCGCTGGCGCTACACCCGCTGCCTGGAGGATCACTTCATTGACCTGTCGGCTTTCTACCCCACCTGCCACTACCTGCGCGCCTGGGCCTATGCCGAGGTGAAGTGTCCCCAGGAGCAAGAGGTGACCTTTGTCCTCACCACCCATGGCCCGGCGGACCTGTGGCTCAATGGCCAGCACCTCCATCGCCAGGAGCATTTCTACCACCAGGATCCCCACAGCGTCTCCTGTGCGGCAACTCTCCAGAAGGGCCAGAATCAGATCCTGATCCGCTTCGAGGAGGTGGCAGTACGGGAGTGCCCTTACACCATGGCTTTACAGATCATCGGCCTGCTCTCCGAGGGGGTGCTGGTGATGCTCCCCACACCCATCGAGGCCATCGCCCGCCGCCAGACTCTGGAGCGGGTGATCGAAGCGGCCTACCTGGATCGGTATCTCTACACCAGGAACGATGAGGTCATCGTGCGCTGGCCTGAGGACCTGGGGATCACAGCCAGTGTGGGCGTCCGCTTTCAAGACCCCAGGGGCCGGATCTCGCGGGAGGCCTGGATCACGGGCAAGGCCTCCGAATCCCACCGTCTGCTACAGGGTTTTGAAACCCCAGATGGATCGTACCAGGTGGTCGTGATGCCCCAGCCCAGGGAGTACTACGAGGGCAACCAGCGAGTGACAAAGACCATCAACCTCCAGGTACTCAACAATCTCTACTCACAGACGCCCTATGGCGCTTACGAGCAGCGCTGTCAGGAGGCTCTGGAGCACGCAGCTCAGAGGTGGAGACACGACCTCTATTCCGAGATGGCCAAGATGGAGTTGGGACGCTGGCGATATGTGGAGGCTGAGGTGATCATGGAGGCCATCGAGTCCATCAACCAGTGCCAGGCTGGCAGCGATGGGCACATGGTTGGCCTGCTGGGGATGATGTATCGCTACCTGCCGGATCCAGCCTTCCCTGAAAAGCTCAAAGAGCGGCTGGAGGAGTGCGTCCTCCACTTCAAGTACTGGCCTGTCCTGTCAGGCACGGGGATGGATGAGCCGGGCGAGGACGCCATGGACTATTGCTCAGAGAGCCACCAGATCTTATTCCCCACTTGCGAGATTCTGGCCGGGCAGCTCTACCCTGATCGGATCTTCACCAACATCGGGCAGAAAGGGCAGTGGCATCGGGAGAAGGGGGAGCGGAAAGCGCTCTCCTGGCTGCGCAAGCGAGGTCAAGGCGGCTTCCAGGAATGGGACTCCAACTGCTCCTTCGAGGGAGACCTCCTAGCCCTGGCCCACTTAGTAGACCTGGCCGAGAGTTCTGAGGTGCGGCAGTTGGCGGCGATGGTCATGGACAAAATGCTCTTCACCCTGGCCCTCAACTCCCACCGGGGGGCCTTTGGCTCCACCCATGGGCGCACCGATGCTCCATCCATCCTGAGTGCTCACCTGGAGGCCACGGCGGGCATCAGCCGTCTGATGTGGGGCCTGGGTGTCTTCAACACCCACCTCATGGGCGCGGTCAGCCTGGCCTGTGCCAAAGGCTACGGGCTGCCAGCGGTCATCGAGCGCATCGCCTGTGATCTGCCCAAGGAGATGTGGAATCGGGAGCATCACGGAGGCGAGTTGGAGGAGGGGTGCGATCGAGCCACCAGTTCCTGGGAGGTGAACAAGGTCACGTACAGGACGCCGGACTACATGCTCTGCTCGGCACAGGACCACCATCCAGGCGAGAAGGGGGATCAGCAGCACATCTGGCAGGCCACATTGGGGCCTGACGCGGTGGTCTTTGTCACTCACCCCCCCTGCCTAAGCGAAGAGAGCTCACGGCGGCCCAACTTCTGGTGTGGGAACCGCATCCTGCCTCGGGTCGCTCAGTGGCGGGATGTGCTCATCGCTATCCACAACCTGCCCCCGGACGACTGGCTGGGCTTCACCCATGCCTACTTCCCCCTCCACGCCTTTGACGAGCACCTCCTGCGGGATGGCTGGGCCTTCGCCCGCCAGGGGGATGGCTATCTGGCCCTCACCGCTGCCCAAGGGATGACGCTCATCAAGCGGGGGCAGAGCGCCCACCGCGAGCTGCGCTCCTACGGGCTGCAGAATGTGTGGCTCTGCCACATGGGCCATGCCGCGCGGGATGGCAGCTTTGGCCAGTTTCAGGAGAAGGTGCTGGGGCTGGATGTGGCCTTCGAGGGGTTGGCAGTGCGCTGTGCCGCCCTGCGCGGTGAGACACTGGCCTTCGGCTGGGAGGGGCCGCTGACGGTGAATGGGAAAGAACAGCCCCTCACCGGCTTCCAGCACTACGAGAACCCCTACTGCGCTGTTGACTGGCCTGCCTCTGATATGGAGATCCATTGGGGCGACCAGTCACTGACGTTAGACTTCAGCAGGCCGCAATAAACTCCTTGAGCTCCTGCCTGTCCCGGTCAGGGGTAGCCCGCAGCGTAGTGATGGCTTGTGATGGGCCAATAGCTCGTTGTCTTACTGATCCCAACAGCAAGCACTATCTGGCGTGCCGAGCTACCTGGATCATAGGGAGATGCTCGCCCAGGAGGATCTCGATGCGGTCTATGTGCTCTTGCCGCCTTATGCGCATGAGCCGGAGTGGGATGTGATCGAGGCAGGCTGTGCTCTCTTTGGGGAGAAGCTGGTTCACCTGAATCTGGCGGAGGCGATACGCGACGAGATCGCCCGCCGGGGCCTGATCAGCGGTGTGGGCTATATGACCCGCTATCGTAAAGACGACGCTGGCCGCGTCCACTTCCACTACGTGGTGAACTACGTGCGGAGCCGCTACCTTTCAGGCGAGCACCATGCCCGCTCCGACGCCCGCCAGGGCCGCTGGGTCACCGAAGCCGACCCCCAGCCCTTCCCATGCACCCCTTCGCCCGCCAGACTGCTCTTCGGCTTTTTCGGGAAGCCGCGCTGTGAGGAGATGCCATTGAGCTGCCTTCGCCGACTTTGGCCAGTTCTTGTCGCACTTGTAATCGCTGCTCTTCTGCTATCAGTAGGTCTGTGGATCACCCGTCCCTACGGGCACAATCTGCTCCTGCACTGGACGGGTGAGGAGGAGCTGCTGCCCCAGGTACGAGGGATGCTCCAGTTGGGCACTGATCTCATCCGCCCTCGGCTCAAACTTGAGCCTCTGGTGCCCATCGCTCATGCCGGCGTCAACCCCTTCGGCTGCAACACCTTCCTCCAGCAGGAGGTGGAGCTCTGGAAGCGGGAGGAGTCGCTGCGTCTTCTCCACGAGGCCGGCTTCCAGTGGATCCGTCAGGAGTTCCCCTGGGAGGATATTGAAGTCCATGCCAAAGGCGACTTCACCGATTGCCGACATGAGCAGTGCATCTCCGCCTGGGAGAAATACGATTACATCGTAGAGCTGGCCTATAAGTATGGTATAGAAATCATTGCCCGGTTGAGTAACCCGCCAGCCTGGTCACGTCACGACGGCGACGCACGAGGCACCTTCGCCCCACCGGATAACTTGACCGACTTCGGCGACTTCGTGGAGGCGGTCGTGCGCCGTTACCAGGGACGAGTCCGCTACTACCAGATATGGAATGAGCCCAACATCTACCCCGAGTGGGGGGAGCAGCCGGTGGACCCGGTGGGCTACACTGCGCTGCTGAGAGAAGCTTACATCCGGGCTAAAGCGGTGGACCCGGAGGTGGTCATCATCTGCGGTGCGCTGGCCCCGACCATTGAGCTTGGCCCACGGGACATGAATGATCTCCTCTTTCTGCAGCGCATGTACGATGCTGGAGCAGGAGAGTATTTCGACGTCATGAGCGTGCAGGGGTATGGGCTGTGGTCCGGCCCCTACGACCGGCGAATGCGGCCCATCACCATCAATTTCTCCCGCAACCTCTTCATCCGCGACATCATGGTTAAAAATGGCGATGCCCACAAGCCCATCTGGATCTCGGAGATGAACTGGAATGCGCTCCCGTCCGATCACCCCTCACCACCCTACTACGGTCGGGTCACCCTGGAGCAGCAGGCCCGTTACGCGGTGGAGGCCTACCAGCGGGCGCAGGCGGAGTGGCCCTGGGTGGGGGTGGTCAACTTCTGGTTCTTCAAGCGCGCCTCCGACGCCGAGCAGGACCAGGCCTGGTACTACTTCCGCATGATGGAACCCGATTTCACCCCCCTGCCGGTGTATGAGGCGCTTAAGGCCTACGCCAACCAAAGGCCGGTGATGTACCAGGGCTTCTATCAGGAGGATCACTGGGCAGTGCGCTGGGCGGGGAACTGGAAAAGGGTCAACGACGGGCAGGCTGTGCTGGGGACCTGCCGCAGGACAGATGAGACAGGAGCGCAAGCCGATTTCACCTTCCATGGCCACAGCGTGGCCCTGGTAGTTACCAAGGGAGCTGACGGTGGCCAACTCCGGGCGACCGTGGATGGCGGCCGGCCCAGGGTTTTCAATCTGAGGGCTGAGAGACCGCAGTACGGTGTCGAGTTGGCGATTACCAGCGGACTGCGCCCCGGCAGTCATCACGTCACACTGGAAGTGGTAGAGGGACCTGTGGTCATTGATGGCTTCATTGTGCGCTCCCGATCCTTCCCGCTCAATTGGATCCTGGCTGGGTCGGGTGTGGCCCTGGTTCTCGGGGCCGTAGTTTATGGCTGGCAAAGAGGGATGCGGTGGAGAAGACAACATTGAGGAAAGCACTCCCGCTGCTGATTATCCTTCTCCTAGCCGCCGCCCCGCGCTTCTACCGGCTGGATGGGCAGAGTCTGTGGGCCGATGAGGGCAACAGCGCTGCCCTGGCCCTCCGCTCGCTGGGCCGCATCGCCCGCGACGCTGGACACGACATCCATCCCCCACTGTATTACTGGCTGCTGCACTTCTGGGTGCGCGCCTTCGGCAGCAGCGAGGTGGGCCTTCGTTCCCTGTCCGCCCTGTTGGGGGTGCTGCTGGTGGCTCTCACCTACTTGTTGGGGAGACGCCTCTTCGGGCGGTCGGTGGGGCTGGCTGCGGCCTTCACTGCTGTGCTCTCCCCCTTCCAGGTGTACTACAGCCAGGAAGCGCGGATGTACATCCTGCTGGCGCTGTTGGGCGCAGCATCGATGTACGCTCTGCTGCGCTATCTGGAATCGGAGAAGCTGCTGGGGTTGATCGGCTTCATCCTCAGTGCGGCAGCTGGCCTCTACACCCACTACTCCTTCCCCATCCTCTGGGGGATGGCGAACGCAGTATGGGTGGCCTGGATCATTTCCACCCGCGCCAGTGGGGGTGAGGCATTTGGCACGAATGCCTCACCCTTACCCCAGAGGATCGGGATATGGCTTATTGGGCAATGGGTCATTGTGGGATGCTATGCTCCCTGGCTGCCCATCGCCTATCGGCAGCTTAGCGCCTGGCCGGCCATCAGCCAGGTGCACGGGCTCCGCTTCTACCTGCACCAGGCCTTTCGACTGTGGAGCCTGGGCGAGACGGCTCCGGGCGGCACAGGCAGCTTCTGCCTGCTGTGGGGGGTGATCGTGCTATGGCTGCTAGGAGCTTGGCCAGCACATCAGGAGAAGGACCGGTTTGCTCTGCCCCTCTGGCTGCGCCAGGGCCTGGCCCTGGGATACTGCCTGCTTCCAGTGCTCTTTCAGTGGGGGATGTCCCTTTTCCAGCCCGCCTATCGGCCCAAGTTCTTCCTCGTGGCCGCACCCGCCTTCGCCGTGCTCCTCGGTCAAGGCATCGTCAGTGGCCTGCACACCCGGTGGTGGGCCCTGCGCAACGCCTGGGCGGTGGTCAGCCTCTCCCTGATCCTCGTCGCCTCCTCTAACTCTTTGGCCCATTACTACTTCGACCCCGCCTTCGCCCGCGACGACTACCGGGGCACGGCAGCCTACATCACCGCAGTAGAGCGTCAGGGGGACGCCATCCTGTTGAATGCGCCAGGACAGTGGGATGCCTTCACCTACTATTACCCAGGTGAACTGCCGATCTACCCCTTGCCCCGAAAGCGCCCCCTCGATGAGGAAAGCACGCTCGCCGAGTTGGAGAGGATCGGTGCGGAGCACCGCCGCCTCTTTTGCCTCTTCTGGGCCACGGAGGAGAGCGATCCGAAGCGCATCGTCGAGGGGTGGCTGGACCAGAACGCCTACAAAGCCCTGGACCTCTGGCGGGGGAATGTGCGCTTCGTGACCTATGCCCTGCCGAAGGCCATCTCTCCCGGCGAGATGGAGCAGCAGCTCAACATCCGGCTGGGGGATCGGATCACCCTCCAGGGCTACACCCTGCAGGAGGAGTCCATCGTCGCAGGGGAGATCCTGCAACTCACTCTCTTCTGGCGCGCAGAGGCGCCTATCGCAGAGCGGTACAAAGTCTTCGTCCAGGTGCTCGATGCGGCCAATCACATCGTTGGCCAGCGGGACGCGGAGCCGGGGGGAGGGGCATGGCTGACGACGCTCTGGCCAGTGGGCAAGACCATCGCTGACAACTACGGGGTGCTCGTTCGTCCCGGAACGCCGCCGGGCCGCTATCGGCTCATCGCCGGCCTCTACAGCCTGACCACCGGGAAGCGACTGCCAGCCAATGGTGACGACAAGGTCCTGCTCGGCCAGGTCAGCGTGGCCCGTCCTGCTGCCCTGCTGCCGCTGGAGGCCTACGGGATCCAGTATCCCATTCAGCTCCCGTATGATCCCCTCACCCTTCTGGGTTACGACGTTTACAAGTTGGGCTTCGATTGGCGTCCGGAGGAACCGCTGCACCCCGGTGACATCCTGCACCTCAATCTCTACTGGCAGGCTCACCAGGCTCTCCACACCCACTGGCGGCTGAACCTGCGTCTGGTGGATGAGGGGGACCAGACCTGGTGGAGTGGGCAGCAGATCCCGCTGGCTGGGCAACCCTATCCCACCACCGATTGGCAGCCCGGGGAGCTTGTGCGGGGACAGTACGACCTGCTCATCCCGTCCCACGCTCCTTCAGGGCGCTACCGGTTGGAGGGGGAGGTGCAGCCGCTGGGCGGTGGGCCGGGCCTGCAGCCCCTGTGGCAGTCCAATTGGCTGACGGTGAGGCATTGAGGAAGAGAGTGCATGGGGGAGAGGGTTTCAGTCATCGTTACAGTCTGCAATGAGGGGAAGAACATCCGCCGTCTGTTGGATTCACTGGCTACTCAGAGCCGCCCGCCGGATGAGGTGGTGATCTGCGACGGGGGATCCACGGATGATACCCTGGACATCCTGCGAAGTTATGCCCGAGAGGGGAAACTGCCCCTGCGGGTGATCATGCGGCCCGGGGCCAACATCTCCCAGGGGCGCAACGCCGCCATCGCCGAGGCCAAGGGGCTCATCATCGCCGTCGCCGATGCCGGGGTGCGACTGGAGACCAATTGGCTGGCCTTTCTGATCGCCCCCTTTGAGGAGGAGCCCCGGACTCAGGTCGTGAGCGGTTTCTTCGCCCCTGATCCTCAGTCCATCTTCGAGACCGCTTTAGGCGCTACGATTCTGCCCGCGTTGGCCGGTGTGGATCCTTCCAGGTTTATGCCTTCCAGTCGCTCGGTGGCCTTTCGCAAGGAGGCCTGGAAAGCGGTGGGGGGCTATCCGGAGTGGATTGATTATTGCGAGGATCTGCTCTTTGACTTCGCCCTGCGGGAACGACACGGCCCCTTCGCCTTCGCGCCCCAGGCCTTGGCCCACTTTCGCCCTCGGCCCAACTTGGCTGCCTTTTTCCGCCAATACTACCACTATGGCCGGGGGGATGGTAAGGCGGACCTGTGGCGCAAACGCCATGCGGCCCGTTATCTGACCTATCTGGTCGCCGCTCCCCTGCTCCTTCTGCTGAGCCTGCTTCACAGCCCCCTGTGGCTAGCGGCCTTTCTTGCAGGGGGCGGGATGATGTTCTACACCCCCTACAAGCGGCTGCTTCCCATGATACGCTCGCTTTCCCTCTGGGGGAGGTGCCAGGCCATCGTCTGGGTGCCGGTGATCCGGGTAACGGGCGATGTGGCCAAGATGATCGGTTATCCGGTGGGATGGTGGTGGCGTTGGCGGCATCTCCAGCAGATCCCCGACCACTATCCCCATGGATAGCCTTTCGACCACGCAGAGTAAGTGAAGAGACTTTTGCGCTTACAGTGCATGGGATAGAAAGACCAAAGGGGATATCTGCATATCGCGATATCCCTCTTCTACATACGCGGAGCAACTAGAGGTCACACTGACGAATCCCTGCCCAGCAGAAAGGACTAAGATCAGGCCAAGGTGACTTATAGCCATAGCGATTTTTCAGCTCCTGGCAAGACCCAGAGCCGCTGCTATCAGGCTGTTTAACCCTAAAGCGATTACGCTTCTTCCTCTCCTTTAGGTTCAGATGGGGAGACCTCTTCTTCTTCCTCCCCCTGGCGTGTGGCCTCTCGGAACTCGTGGATCCCCCGACCCAAAGCCCCACCGATCTGCGGCAGCTTCCCCACGCCGAAGATGATGATGATAATCACCAGGATAATCATCAGTTCCGGAAGTCCCAAATGCGGCATTTTCTCCTCCTAACTAATCTCCTACCTGTTCCACTAGGATACTTCAGCCTTTATTATAGCATAGATTCACACCAAAGGCAAAAGCCTTTCCTCAGGTGTCTTACCAAGTCCAGGCAACCTTGGGGAGGGTAATGCGGCCGGGACTCGTCGGAGGTTCATTCCGAACCTCCTCGGGTTTCACCTAACGGGGCCCGGTTGGCGGACTCTGGGTCAAGTCTGGAGCCCAACAGAAGGATCTGCCTAGCTTGGGTTCCGCTGCAAACCCGCGAGATAGGCAGAGTCGCTCGCACCGCTCGCGACCGAGCACATCTGCCCGTACCCCAACGACCCTGTTTTCCTTTCCCCACGTACTTGACAAAGCTTCCATTCAGGCTATAACTATCATCACTTGATGCGCTACCAACGGGCGAACTCCTGTGGCCTGCGGAGGCAAGACACGCTCTGGCGGATCAAAGTTCTCGCCTTGGTTGTACCCATTGGAAGGTAGGAAATGGACTGGAATGTTCTCCTCAGCACCTTCGTGCTGCTGTTTGTGGCTGAACTGGGGGATAAGACACAACTGGCCGTTATTAGCATGGTCAGCAAGTATGGCCATCCGGGGGCGGTCTTTATGGGAGCGGTTGGGGCTCTGGCAGTAGTGACACTTCTGGGCGTACTAGGAGGTCAGGTCCTGTGTCGGCTGGTACCTGCTATCTTCCTACGCAAAGCTTCGGCGGTAGCTTTTGTAGTACTGGGCATCCTGATATGGTTCGAGGTACTCTAGCCACCCTTTTGGAATCCGCCACCCATTCCATCTACCGGCGGAATAGCACCGTGAACAGGGCCAGATACCAGGTTACCTGAGCGCTGATAGCGTACAGGCCGCCCAGCATGTCAGCGATGAGTCCCAGGAAGGCGCAGGCCATGACAATGTACAATGATCTCTTGGCCAGGCGCTTTCGGATACCCAAAGCTCCTAAGGCAATGACCACTGTCCCGGCCAACAGATCGCCGATCGCGCCGATACGGAGAGCAGTGGATGCCGGCTCCCAAAAACGCTGGACGCGGGGAAAGAGTTGCGGAGGGAGGATACCGATCAGGTACAGCCCGCTGGCAAACATCCCCACCCCGCACAATGCCAGCAGGATGCCTAGCCACTGAATGCCTGCTTCCGACTTGCGGCCCACCTCCTGCCGCGCCCGCTTCCGTCGCTCTCGCTTGGGACTCATGTACTCCTCCTGATCCTACTTCCCCCCGCCGTTTCCTGCAAATGCCTCTTGAGTATAGCAATGTTAGGTCCAGTCCGCAACCTGGCCTGTGCAGTCACGCCGGGCGAGGAGTAGGCCTGGTTACTCAGCTCACTCCTATGTTCGTCCTACAGCTACGTGCACTGCTACGCGATCTCGAGTGATAAATGATCAGGGCGGTTCGCGACTTGCGCGAAACCGCCCGGTGGGAAACTTGTGGGGTGTGAAAACTAGTTGATGGCCAAATCGCTTTACGGCAGCGGTTCTCTTCTACATCATACGCGAAACTTGCTTCTCCTCCCCCAGGATGCCCTGCGGCTGGGTCAGCAGGATACCCACCAGCAGCAGTCCGATCACCAGCAGGCGGATAAAGGGCGCCCGGGCGGCCCAGGCGACCGGTATCACCCGATCAATGACGTAGCCCGTCCCCGACCAGATCCCCCAAACAATGAAGGCTCCCAGCACCACTCCCTTGTTGTTGCCGCTGCCCCCCAGGATGAGCATGACCCAGATGATGAAGGTGCCGAACAGAGGGGTGAAGACGCTGGGCTGAATGGCGCGCACCGAGTGGGCGTACAGCGCCCCGCCGAGGCCCATGATCGCTGCTCCCAGGACCAGAGACTGCATCTTAAACCGGAACACATCTTTGCCGGCGGCCTCAGTGACGATCTCATCCTCACGGATGGCCCGCAAGACACGGCCCCAGGGGGAGCGAATGCCCCGTTCCAGGGCTATGTAGACCACCACCAGAACCGCTAAAACGATGGCCAGGTAGACGAAGTTGTAGTAGTTGGGCGGAACCAGTTCTCCCAATGGCTGCGCTAG
>Ga0136653_10000992_pt1 | contig 15282 bp, 15 predicted proteins | sample LakKivw275mmetaG_FD_94866 | JGI IMG/M metagenome (GOLD analysis project Ga0136653, IMG submission 94866) | Anoxic lake water microbial communities from Lake Kivu, Rwanda to study Microbial Dark Matter (Phase II) - Lake Kivu water 275m metaG... | ecosystem: Environmental > Aquatic > Freshwater >...
GTTGCTTGAACAAAACCCTGATAAATACTATATGCCGAATCAGTACGAGAATCCCGACAATGTCCTTGCCCATTTTGAAACAACAGGCCCGGAAATCTACCGGCAGACAAATGGTGAAGTGGACTATTTCGTTGCAGGCATGGGGACCACAGGAACGCTCATGGGCACAGGACAGTATCTCAAATTGAAAAAGCCAGGGGTCAAGATTATTGGTGTGGAGCCTGTTGCAGGTCACACAATACAGGGATTGAAAAACATGACGGAATCAATGGTTCCCGGTATCTACAGCGAGAATTTTCTTGATGAAAAGCACATGGTGTCGGACGGAGAGGCATTTGAAATAACAAGACTCCTTGCACAGAAAGAGGGGATATTCGTGGGGACATCGAGCGGAGCTGCAGTGGCAATCGCTCTAAAACTTGCTTCCCGTATTGACCACGGCAATATTGTCGTACTTTTGCCAGACCGCGGTGACCGCTACCTGAGCACCATGCAGTTCAGGTCCATCTGCGCCAAGTGCCCGCCATAAGAAAAAACTTTTTCTGCGGCTTGGCCTTAAATGTTCATGCAATGATTTCATTGAGCCCTTCAATCACCTGGGATAGCTCTTCATGAGAAATTTTCCCCATGACTTTTCCAATCCTTTCTAAGGAAAGAGTACGGATTTGGCTTATCTTAACCCACGATTGTTTCGGCAAATTCCCGGTCTTCAGTTCAAGGGTCAACGGAAATCCAGCCCTTTGTGACTGACTCGTAATGGCCATAGCTATGACAGTTCCTGAACGCTCATTAAAGATATCGTGACTCACGATCAAGGCTGGGCGCAAACCCGCCTGCTCATGCCCTCGTGCAGGATTCAAATCAGCCCAGCGAATCTCGCCTCTCAATATTCTGGCCATTGGTTCACATCCTCAATCATTCCTTCCTCGGCCATCGCCTTCTCAAATGCCGGTTCGAGTTTGGCACACTCTATCGCCAGTCGGCTACGTTTCATCCTCATGAGTTTTTCACCAACTGCTTCCTGAATTACCTGGCTGCGGCTCTGGAAGATATGTTCGCTTACTAATCTATCTAATTCACCAATAAATGTTTCATCCAATGTAATGGCTATCTTTTCTTTACCCATCTTTCCCTCCTAAGTATTACATTATATCATACCAATAGTATGGAAAACAATTATTATTCTTTTCTGCCTGATGGACGGAGAGGCGTTTGAAATAACAAGACTCCTTGCACAGAAAGAGGGGATATTCGTAGGGACATCAAGCGGAGCTGCAGTGGCAATCGCTCTGAAACTTGCCTCCTGCATTGACCACGGCAATATTGTCGTGCTTTTGCCAGACCGCGGTGACCGCTACCTGAGCACCATGCAGTTCAGGTCCATCTGCGCCAAGTGCCCGCCATAACAAAAAACTTATATTTCTGGAGTTGAACCCCAAAGCCAAGAGCCATTTCCTACCGTCACCGCCCGGCGTTCGGCCTTGAACTCTTTCTGTACTCCACTGATAAAGATTTTGTATTCTTTCATGACTCAACTCTTTTCACAATCAAATATCTACATCATTATTCCTAAAACTATAATAATCGTTACTCCCGATGATGATATGATCCAGCAAAGTAATATCAACCGTCTTAAGTGCTTCCTTTATGGCCTTTGTCACCCCTCTATCATCTTGGGAAGGCTGTAACGTGCCAGCGGGATGATTATGAGCTATAATAACACCTACCGCATGATTGTAGAGCGCCCTTTCCACAACCTTCCTTGGATAAACCACAGATCGATTAACCGTGCCAGTCTTGAATGTCTCGACAGCAATTAACTGATTCCTGTTGTCTAAAAAGAGCATTTTAAACTCTTCGTCAACCGCGCCTTTCAAAGACGCTTTCAAATAATCATAGACAACCTGTGGAGATGAAAGTAAATCCCGATTGTGTATTCCCTTCTCCAAGTAAAGAATTGCCACATCCTTCAATAATTTCAAAAAAAGCGCCGTATGGTCTGAAATCCCTGTTACAGTCCGCAACTCTTTTCTGTCCGAATCCAACACACCATTGATAGTCTTAAATCGAGATATCAATTCTTTAGCAATTGGTTTTGTATCCTTGCGGGGAATTGTGTAAGACAACGCTAACTCCAGCACTTCATAATCCAGCCAGCCATCTATCCCGGATTTTTCGTATTTTTCCTTTATCCTTTTGCGATGCCCGACATAGCTTGGTTTTTTCGTTCCAATCATACTGCCTCTTTTAACTGATTACTGCACTTCTCCCAATCAGGCAAAAACGCGAACAAAAGACTCTTGAACAACTTGCCATGATTCGGCACTTTCATATGAAGAAGTTCATGCAACACAACGTAATCTATCAAATTCCTGCGCTTCTCAAGGAGCTCAGAATTAAATGTAAGACGGCCGCTTCCCGAAAGGGATGCCCATTTTGTCTTCATCGACCTTAAATGTATTTCTTTGGGTTTAACCTTAAGCTTAATAGCCCAATCCCACACAATGGATTTAAAGTCCTTTGCCTCAATCTTACTGTCATCCATCAAAACACCGGACATCGGCTATCCCCCGATTTTCAATATCTTATCCACAAGCCCGACTGCCTTGTCTTTATCCATCGTCTTAAGAAGAATCTTATACAAACTCGCGGTCAACTCCCGCGCCTCTTTAGCATTCTCCCGCCAGTGAGGGTTTTGGCTAAACGCGCCGTCAATCTGCACCGCTAACTCATCAGCATTTTCTATCTCTTCTTTTTTAAGAATCCAATACACGGTGAATTTCTGCGCGTCAAAATTTTTCTCCGCCTGCTCCTTTTTAGCTTGATTAATTTCTTCAATAACCTTCTCAAGCCGGGTTAAAGCTTCCTGCGTCGAGATTTGACGGTCGTCATACAACTCGACAACCACCTCAGCCCGCTCACCGATGGAAATCAGATAAGGAAGCGAATCCTCATTATCCAACACAAACTTCTCAATACTTTTGCGCAAATTAATCACTTTTGTATTGTCTGAGTCATCGTCCTTTTTTAATGCCTGCAACGTATCTTCTTTAATCTCATAAATCTTATACGGCTTAGGTATGTCATAATTCTCAACCGCCTTACGGACAAGCATCTGGGTTTTTCGCATGAGATCCTTATCCACCACAACCCTCCTGGAAAAAGCATTACGGATAATCGTATATAAGGACGCCAGCTTCAGATACTTATCCATATAATCCCTGAGGTCTTTGTCAGGCGAAATGATCTCATACAGCATCTCAAGCCGCTTATAGAAGTTATAAAAGGCCTCACGTCTATCTTTATCCGTAAAATACTCAACCGCTTGCTCAATCACTTTGTCATCCATACTGCCTTGAATAAAACGCTCGTATTCTTTGGCGTCATTAGTAATAATCGAAATAAAAGCTTCTTTTAACACTCTGATATTCTGAATAACGCTTCCGACCACATCCGAATCAAACGCCAGTGCCTTCTCAAGCTTTTCAAATATCCCCACAAAGTCAAGGACAAACCCAGACGGTTTTTTCAACCCTTCATCATCTTCATAAGGCCTGTTAACCCGGGCGATTGCCTGCAATAGTGTATGATCCTTCATCGGCTTATCCAGATACATACAATAAAGAATGGGCGCGTCGTAACCGGTCAAAAGCTTATCCGTCACAATAAGAATCTTCGGGAGTGTGTCTTTCTTCGGGAAGATCTTACCTTTGAGCCGTTTTTCTTCATCTTCGGTTAAATAATGTTGCGTAAGCATGTCTGTATCGTTATGACCTTTTGAATAAACAACGGTGGAATATTCCGGAAGCAAATGCTTATCAAGTTCTTTCTTGTATAGCGCGCATGCTTCGCGATCCACACCCACAAGAAAAGCCTTATAACCCATAGGCTCGACATTTTCACGATAATGCCTGGCAACAAATTCAGCTACTTTTTGCACTCGCTCATCAGACTTGAGAAAATTTCGTAAATTTACCGATCGCTCAAGCAGTTTATTAAGCTCATCAATGTCAGTCACGCCTTCCTGTTCCATAAGCGCGTAAAATTCTTTCTCCAGCATATCCTGAGGCACGCGAATCTCGCTTGGGGCAAGCGCATAATGCAAAGGCACTGTCGTTCCGTCTTCTATGGATTCGGCAATCGTATATTTATCAAGATAGCCCTTCTCATCGTCTTTGCCAAATACTTTGAACGTTCCCCGGCCGTAAAGAATTTTGTCAATGGGCGTGCCGGTAAATCCGAAATAGGTAGCGTTAGGAAGCGCGGCCACTAAGTAATTTCCTAAATCGCTGCTGGTTGTTCTGTGGGCTTCATCAACCAGAACAAAAATATTGTCCTGCGTATTAATATCTTTCTTCATATGCTCAAACTTATGAATCATGGAAACAATAAGCCCGCGGTAATTTGAGGCAAGAAGTTTTTCCAAATCCTTCTTGGAGTCGGTAATCTCCATACCTTCGCCGTCTTTAAATCCGTAGGCATCAAGGTTGCGGAAAAGCTGGCTCTCAAGCTCGTTGCGGTCAACCAGCATAATAACGGTTGGCTTTTCAAAAAGCGGCTCTTTCAAAATCTTCTCAGCCGCCACAATCATGGTAAAGGTTTTGCCTGAACCTTGGGTGTGCCAGATAAGGCCGGTGCGTTTCACCTTATCCTTTGCCCGTTCAATAACCTTCTCTACCGCCCGGGTCTGGTGCTGGCGCAAGATAATCTTAAAAAGGACGTCATCCTTGCGAAAGAAAACAATATAGTCCTTGATAAACTTAAGTATTCGCTCTCGGTCAAAAAACGTTTTAACCTTCTTCTCAAAATCGCCCTTTTCAAAATCTTTCCAGTTAAAAAGCCCTTTTCTGTCTAAATTCCACGTCACCCCATAGTAAAAATCAAGCATATGCGTAACGTCAAAAATCTGATTGTGCGTCATAAACTCAGGCGTTTCGCGGTGATACCGACGAATCTGGTCAACCCCTTCGGCAATGCCTTCTTTTTTATGCGCGCCTTTTGTCTCTACGATAATCACCGGAATCCCGTTAATAAGCAGGATTACATCGCCCCGGTTTGTGTAAGTGCCATTGGTATACTGCCACTCGTCCGTAACGTGGAATATGTTATTGGCGATATTCTCAAAATCAATCAGCTTGATATTTGCCTCGCGCCGCTCGCGTTCATGGTAAATGCTTTTCTCGCCTTTCAGATAACGCAAAACGTCGCTATTGCCCTCAATGCTTGAACGGACATTCTCCAAATCCTTGATAATACTATCCGCTTTGGTTTCATCTACAATGCCGGAATTAAGTTTCACAAGCTGCTCTTTAAGCAAATCGTAGAAGAAAAGACCGGTTTCGCCGCGTCGAAGTTCTACAGCTTTATCGCGGTTCACATACTCCCAACTAATCTCTTTTTCAGAGACGTATTTTATTAACGGATTTTGTACGGCTGATTTTTCGCTCATAATCTATTCTCAATCTTAAACGCAGTGCCATCAATTTTCAATTCTCTACGCAGTGCGTCGAGAATATTATTCATAGTCTTCTCCGAAATCAATATCCTTAACCCGAACTTGACCGGTCATGAGAAGCTGAAGCATGGATTTGAAAAGGGCTTGAAGGGTTTGCTTCCTTGCCTCAGCTTGCTGGATTTTCTTATCAATATTTGAGAGGATATTTGTAATTTCTTTTTGTTCTTTTAAATCGGGCATAGCTAATTTAATCTTTTTTAGATCATCACGGGTGATACCTTTTATTGTTGCCCCTCTTTTCTGTTCATTAAAAATCTTTTGGATACGAGATATTTTAAATTGATAAGCAATAAATTCAGGACTAAATCGATCCTTATTGATAACCATGCCTGTTAAATCTTGACTTATTGCGATGTCTACTTTATTTACCACTGCTTTTCCAACGGTAACTCTGGTGGAAATTAATAAATTATCCTTAGGAATAAGGTTTGTAGAACTATTATTCATACCATTTTCAGAAATTTTCTTTTCGCCATCATATAGATATATGTTTTCTCCTAATCTTTTGCTGGTTGTCCATTCAATATTTCCCTTCCAGTATTGCGGCGTTCTTGTTGAAGGGGTACCCCCTCCAATTAATTTATCGCTAATATCACTTATACTTTTGGATTCCCAGCTCTCCGGCATCAAGCCGATTTCCGTCTCCTTCAACCCCTCGCCTCGCAAACCATAGGTAAAAAGCCGGTACATCAACGACCGCTTAAGCTCTTTGGTTTTGGCGATGATTTTCTCCTGCTGGGCGATAGCCTGTTGAATCTTATTCATTACAAGAACAATAAACAGCTGTTCTTTTTTCTCCGGCACCGGCACCACAAACGAACTCAGTCGGGACATTGAGAGATTGGGAATAGTCGTCTTATTGCCAGTTCCTTCATAAAGGCCGAACAAAGTCAAAGATGCCTGCATCCAATACATATAAAATCTGGGGATTACATTTTCCCGACTCGTCCTTAGTCGGTGTAAATGATTCTGATACATGCAAAGGGGTATTTGATTTTCCCAGATGGCAGTTCTACCAATATCGCCGCCTTCACAAATAAGCAAATCATTAGCCTTCAATGACAGTTTATTGATCTCAGTATCATCAAAATCCATTTGATCCAATTTAGTAAGATCAATCTGTCCCCAGAAAACATTGGCTGTCCGTAAAAAAGGCTGGGGCGAGATACCCTTCCGCGATTTAGGTGAAACTGACTTGCCCTGTTGAATATCAAAAAGGCTTCCAAGCGTACCTAACCCCCAGTCCTCTGGGATAACACCTATATCTGTCTCTTTGAATCCGTTTTCTTGCGTCATTGCTTCAAAAATCCTTTATATCCGATTTTTTTCATAACTGCATTCAGCTCTTTGTCTATCTTGACTCGTTCCTGTTCCAACTCGGTAAACTCAACAAGAATCTCCTCCACATCCCGATACTCTTCATCCCGTCCATTGCCCACATAGCGCGAAGGGCTTAAATTGTAATCATTCTTAACTGCTTCGTCTTTTACAATAACCTTGATTAACTTATCGATGTCTTTAAAATCATGAAACACCTTGGCGATTTTCTTAATCTTGTCATCAGGAATAAAATTCTTTGGCCTGCCTTTTTCAAATTCAAGCGAGGCGTTGATAAGCATAATCTTGTTCTTTTTATCCTTCGGTTTATTCTTATTCAGGAATAAAACTATGCCGGGAGCGGTGGTGTTATAAAAAAGATTTTCCGGAAGCAAAAGCACTGCTTCAATCCAGTCATTGTCCACGAATTTCTTACGGATGTCATTTTCCTTGTTTGACCCCTGATTGCCTGAGCCGCGGGAAACCGCGCCTGTATCAAGGACCACAGCCGCGCGGCCATTATTGCCGAGTGATGTAAACATATGCTGAACCCAGCCCCAGTCTGCGGAACTTGCGGGAGGATACCCGCAATCAAAACGGTTAAACGTATCCCCTTCATAAAACTGCGTGTCGTAACCATCTTGATTCCACATGGGATTGGCAACAACAAGGTCAAATTTCTTAAGCGCACTTCCATCAAGGAACTTTGGGCTTATCAGTGTATCGCCGATGGCAATATCACCTTCCATATCATGGATAAACATATTCATCTTAGCCATGGCGTAGGTAACATAATTCTGTTCCTGCCCATATAGATGAAGCGGCTTTGAAATTTTCTTTTCTTTTTCTTTTAAGGCAAGCTGACATTTAACAAGAAGCCCGCCAGAACCGCATGCCGGATCATACACTTCCTGTCCTTGCTTTGGATCAAGACAATATGCCATAACCCAGCCTACTTCTTTTGGCGTGTAAAACTCACCTGCGCTCTGACCTTGGCCTTCAGCGAATTTCCGCAAAAGATATTCATACGCCCTGCCGAGTATATCCGGCTCAGCATCCTTTAATCCGACTCTGTGACGGCTGATAACCTCAATAAGCTGGCTTAACTTGCCATCATCAACAATCCTCTGCCCGCTAACCTTGGCGTTAAAATCAACGATGTCTATTACGCCCTGCAATTTTGAGTTTTCCTTGGCAATAGCGCGGATGGCGTTGGTTAATTCCTCGCCGATATTCTTTGTTTTCTTGCGAATCTCAGGCCATGTTGAAGACCGGGGAATAAAAAAACGGACAAGCTTATGATCCTTTTGTGCTAAATCATGAGCGATCTTTTCATCTCCGAACTCATCGCTTAAACGTGTAAGCTCATCCTCAAAGACGTCCGAGATACGCTTGATAAAGATAAGCGGCAAAATGTAGTCCTTAAACTTCGGCGCATCCACCGCCCCGCGAATACTGCACGCCGCATCCCATAACCATGACTCTAACGTTTTTATATCGAGCATAAATTACCTCAATTTTTATATCCACTTACAGCGATAGCTGCGTGATTATTAACTTCTTTAGATAGAAGCTTCTCTTTCCTTCTGTGGGATCCCCATTTCTCCAAATCCCTGCTATAAAAATCGAATCCGTGCCTTATCATGATATTCTGTTGCCTAACTTTTCTTCTAAAAAGCTTTATTTGCCTATCTGTCCATTTGGAGTGAATAAAATAGTCATCCCTTGTTTGCTCTTTGCGGGGATTGTAATTGTCGTATGTTTGATTTAAAGGCCTATATCTGCAATCAGCAATCTGCACTCCCCATCTTTTGCATTGTTTCAACTTCTTTAGCATTTCATAGTAATCCTGCTCGAAATTGTAGATCATAAAGACATAGATTTCTTTTGCTGGATAGCCAGCTTCAACAAGCATATCAATCTGCTTTTTGATCATTTTCTTTTGGTTATAACCATGGTCCCAAGCGATTCTTGGATTAAGGAATCTCGCTTGCTTCAGCAGCTTAGCCACTTCCGGCGTGAGCAATCTTCCATCTATTCCGCATTGGCTTTCAGAATAAATAACCCTGCCATTATGCTTTGAATTTTTTAACTCCTCCAGAATATCTTTTATGTAGGGATTAGCCAAAAGGTTATTATCATAAAAAATAACCCTGTTGCTGCAAATTTCATCCTTAATGCTTTCCTTCGATGTAAATTTTGGCTCTATTTTCCAAGTTCCGCAAAATTTGCACTTCCTCAAACATCCCCTGCTAGTGTGCACAATCTGATAATCAACATCAACCAAGTCATAAGCTGGTTTAAACTTTTCAACTCTTTCATCAACGCCTGCAAAAACTTCATCACATCCTGACTGCTTGCAATGGTCTGGCATTAATGAAGCATATATCCCACCCACAATCACCTTTGCTTTAGGGTATGTTTCTTTGTAAAATTTCACGCTTTCCCAAACATAATTAGACCAGTATGTAAAAAGTGATGTTATCTTGACTTGATTAGGATAGAAATCTGTGAAGTGCTGATTGCCCCTTACTAATTTAATCTCGTCCCCCCTTTCCCTATGGAAGCTTGCAAGCTTCAAAAGCCCCACAGGCAAGAAATCCCGATGATTCTTGCTTTTAGGTGGTATTGGAAAATTGGGTTCAACTAAAAGAACTTTCATGATAATTTTGAATTAGTAAAGAGCAGCCTAAAAATATTATCATAGATTGTTATTACCTCATTAGGGCTCAATTTTACATCAGTTGGGTGCGCGCAATCACATCTTGTATTATAGGCAGTTTTTAATTTATTGAGTTCAGTCTTTGATATTATTTTCTTATACAGCATGTAATAAAGCAACTGCCAGTCCTTACCGTCACGCAAATCATCCGCAGAGCTAATATTTAATTTATAATTCCCTCCAAGATGCTTATATGGGTCCTTTTTCGATTGTGACATAGCACTCGAAGCAGTATTAAAATCTGCAATATTCTTTGCGATATGATTAATTACCTTGCTTATGCCCGCAGCCCAAATCATCACCGAAGCAGCTTTGAGACAATTATTCTCTAAGCAATATATCCCTTCAGCAATATATTCGTTTTCCTCTTGGGCTAATTTTTTTCCTATGCTCTCATAATTCTTTCTTACCTTTTTCAAGGTATTTTCTTCTTTAGTCGTCAGATTTATCTTTTTGAAAGTGCTTACATTGCTTTTATTATCTTTTTGTGATTTTCGTTTTTTGCCTTTTTGGGCTTTAGCTGCATCAGATTCTTTTTTCTTTGCCCCGGGATTCAGCTTCTCCCAGTCAGAATAAGTGTCTTTGATGTTCTTTGCCTTATTTGCCAGAAAGGTATCCAGCAAAGGTTCTATCTGCTTTTTATTTTTGCTATCAGCAAATACATTCTTAAATTCATCCATTAAATAACGCGTGCCAACAAGAAAGCCACTCTCAACTTTTTCAATAAGTATTTTTCTTAAATTATCCTCTCCATATTTGGAAAACAAGGAAGGATATTCTCTCTTTAACGGATTGATAAAACTTGCCTCATTTTGAATTAAATGGCTCATATCAATCTGGCCAGAAATTACTTTTTCAATCACTTTATCATCATATTTTATGAGTTTTAAAAGATCTGATATTTGGGGGTCAGTGTGTGCGGTTATCTCTTTTAATTGTTTGATAATTTCTTTTTCGGTTAAGGTAGGATTTTTCTGTTTTAAATCCACAATTATTGCCTTAATAGATTTTGTTTCAGCAGCTTTATCCCAGTTTTTTCTCAACATGTGTACCTGATAAGCTAGAATTCTTCCATCAGCATCATCTTTTGCAATTAACACAGGCACGGTACTATCCCCATTTTTATCGGCTTCGGAAACTTTTGTGGCAGCCCTTAATCTTCTTTCTCCATCAATAAGAATAAAATGTTCTTTTTTAGCAGGGTCTTTTTTAACTATCAAGGGCTCTAAAATGCCGTGGGTTTTAATCGAAGATATTAGCTTTTGGAACTCGGGATCGCTTATGATTTGGTGTTCTTTCTCCCCCCGAGGATTATTAACATCAAATGAAATCTTGCTTAATTGGACATATTTTGTGTCTTTTTCTAACGATTTCATAAGCCCTCCATACTAATTAAACTACTGTACTGTAGGACGGTGGGGATGTTGTTGCAAGCATTGCGTTATTCCCTGCCTCCTCCGCTTAAAAAGCCCATTTTTCTGGTTGATAACAGTCATTACCACCCCTTTTTCTTCCCATTTCCCTACAATAAGATTCTATCCCCTCAAAACAAAAAATACAATAATTAAACATGATTACAGCGGTTAAATTCTCAATTCAAAATTCACAATCCGCATTCAGCATTCCGAATTTCGCAATTGGGGTCAGGTCTTGAAATATAAGGTTTATGGTTTTTGATCTTTGATCTCATTTCTTCATTTTCCAGCAATTTCATTTTATTCGCAAGTGAATTTTCAGCGGTCAGCCGGTGATGCAAGGCTGAGAGCTGAGAGCCAATAGCGGAGAGTTAAGATTTTGATTCATAATCTAAGCTATGAATTTGTTTAATCCCAACAAAGACCTATATTGCTTTTGGAATCTTATAGCTTACAGGAAAAAGTTTTTCTAACGATACATATTTTGAGGCATCAATAATTTCTATTCCAATAATCTTTTCCCTTTTACCAATATCTAAAACAATATTCTCTGAAACACGTCTGTTTACCACTTTCTGTTTTTTATCATCTAATCTGATATAGAGAAGATCTGCTTTGTCGTTATATACAATATTCATCCTAAACCTCCCATTTCCCGTAAAAAACATAAACGGTTACGGTTATAATCATATTACCTTCTACAGTATAGAATATTTCAATCCTTTTTTGTTGATAATATTTGCCAAGGCGTTTTTTATTAAATGGATAAACCTTAGCTTTTCTTGCTCGTTCATGTTTTGCAGGGATAGAGAATCCTGTTTTAATAACATCCTCAATCTCTTTTAATGTTGCGCCTCGCTCTCTTGCTCTTTCTAAGGTATGAGGATCAATTTGAATTTTCATTTCTCAGAATGCCTCTTACTTACAACATTTTCCAGCAATCTCAATTTATTTTCAAGTAGATTTTTAGCAGATTCTACGTTCTATGCACGGTTTATTTTCTGCTACCTATCCCTTTTTAATCTTTCCCATGACATATTGAGAAAGATTTAAGAAGTCTTTTTTTAGTTCTTCTGCATCTACTTCAATGAGCATATCGACAGGCCATTTTTCTATGTCATCAGGAAAATCTTCGACCTGATTAAGAGCAACAGCAAACCAATACAGGTCAAACCCGGGGTCTTTTTGTTTTGCTATTCCAAGGAGATTATCAATAGACTCCTTCTTCAAAATAAAGAAAAGGTCAATAGCATCCCTGTGTGTCCACCGTCCAAAAAAGGTTAATAGCTTATCAACTGTAATGTCTTTATAATCATTAATATTTACACCAAACTCAGAAGGCTGGGGAGCTTCAAACCGGAAAGGAGAATCATAGGCAAGATGAATCTGCACATTTTCTCCTCCTTGTTCTACCTGTAGTTCAACAAAGGACTCAAACCTGCGGATAACCTTTGTTAAATATGATGCTTCATTTAATCCCCTCTCCAGAACTGTTAAAAAAGGAATGAGAAGGCCTCTTTCATGAGTGAACAGGCCCAGGTCATAAGAATGTCTATGCCCGAGAAAAAATTCTGCAAGGGCAGTGCCTCCAGTCAGATAAAAGTTATTAATGTCGGGAATATTCCCTAAGTCAGAGAAGAGTTGTCTTTGAAGAGGGGTAAAAGTTCCCTTTCCTTTAAGCATGACGAAAATAGGCCTCCCATAGCTTATAGACCCTTCGTGGCAAGTTAAGGTGTGGAAGAAGCCTCTTTATTTCATCCCAGTCAAGTTGAGCTACATCTTCTGTCAACCCATGTGTTAAAACCTGCTCGACATACCACTTCCTCTGTTGAGGGTCATTCAAATCAACCTCTTTTTCTGTAGACCAGGCAATATATCTTTTTGGTTTCATATATTACTGCCTTCTGAATAATGTACCATCACCTGCTATATTTTTCCAGTCTGACAATAATTTGGTAGTGTACAGATTTTAAATATTTGTCCTTTAACGTTTCTGTTTCCGTGTAAATTCAGGGTCTTGAAACATAAGGTGTTTGATTGTGATCCTTAATTCCTTTTTTTTCGTTCTCCAGCAATTTCATTTTATTCGCAATTAAAAATAATCTATTAAATATTTATATTGCACTTCACTACTAATGAGTAGTATAATGCAATCTATGAAAATTTATGACCAGACCAGAACAAGACAGGCAGAGGCTGCACAGATGATTATCCTTCATTCCCTTTTCTCTGCGAAAGAGAGCAAAGAAATCATCTTCCAGGGCGGTACAGCCATCAAATGGTTTTACGGAGGATTAAAATTTTCTGAGGACCTCGATTTTGTTACATCGCTTCCTCACGAAAAGGTAACAGCCCTTGTTAATTCCGTGGCAGAACATATCAGGAGACAACTGGTGGGTAATTTTGGAGCAGGTACATTTTCTGTTAAAGAGAAAAAATTTCACCCCTCCTCTTACAGGGCATTTGTTGATTTTCTTCCCTCTGGAATGAGGAGCAAAATTTCCGTCAAAATTGAGTTTGAAAAGTTAATGTCCGAAATAAAACCGGAAAGTGACCGTAAGATTATGCAGACCTCTCCTGCAGTGTCCTATTTTCTTCAGCAAGCTGGTTTGAAAATGCCTGGAACCCCTGTGTTAGTCAACATCGAGACTTCTGAAGAGATTCTTTCGGATAAACTAAGGGCGCTCATGGAACGTGTATATACCAGAGGCAGAGACTTTTTCGATTTGTGGTTTCTCACCAATACCCTTCAGATTCCGCCTGGCCCTGAAATCCTGAAGAAAAAGCTTGATATGTACGAAGTGCCTTTCACTATCACAACCCCTATTTCTTTCTACACCAATATGGATACCCTTGATGGTAAGGTAAAAGTGCATCTCGTAGATGAAATCTATCACGATCTGGCAAGGTTTGTAAGTAATGATGTCCTTAAGACATTAAAGCAGGACAATTTTCGAGAACTTATTACGTCTGTTCAAAATGCCTTTAAACAAATCCAGATGGCAGGTACAATCGATTTCAGTAAATACCCAACAAGGCATAAAGGTACAAAACAATGAAACGACAACAATCATCAAAAACAATTGACGTGTTGAGAGAATTACCCTCTCCATTATTCAGTTCTATAGATGCAGCAAAGCTCGTACCCGATGACAATATGTTTCTCTTCAGGGCATCAAAGAGAGGATACATTAAGAAGATTACAAACAAGGTTTACTGGAATATCCTTTTCAGCAAGGAACCGCCAAAAGTTGAACATGTTGCATGTTTTGCGAGACAGCCTTCTTATATCTCCTGCGAGTGGGCTTTAAATTATCATGGAGCACTACTCCAGGTGCCATATGTGTGTACTGCTATTACGTTACATCCAGGTTTCGGACAGAGGAACAGAATTAAATACGGTGACTACGTTATTGAATATTCGAGAATTGCAGAGAAACTGTACTTACCTGCAGAAATCCTGAACCAGAACAATGTGCTCATGGCAACACCCGAAAAAGCTCTCCTTGATACAGCTCATCTCCGTCACAGGATTCCCTTTACAGATGAACTTGAGACAGACAATCTCAACAAAAAGAAGTTAAAAACACTCGCATTGTTTTTCCCGAAAAGAGTGCAAAAGTTGGTTAATGAATTTATTACTGAGTTTATCGATAGATAAGCATTTTGAAAAGTCAGTTGTATTATTAGAAGGCCTTGCATTGCTAATAGCTGATAGCTGAGGGCTAATCGCTGCCTTTCACAGCTCCAGCCACGAATCAGAATACAGTGTCTTTCCGAGGAGAACCCTGGTGGTCTTTACATACTCTATTTCTTCCTTTGAAAGCTTCGACAAATCTACTTCCTCTCCATCCATAACCTTATAGACAAGGAATTCGAGTTCCGGCATCTTCCCTTTTGCAATTGCTTTCAATTCTTCATCAAAGGCATCTACGATGGCTGAATACATGCCGTAACGTTTTAGCATGATGAGATATGTCCTGTTTAAAATCCCTCTCAGATGTGTTGGAGCTCCGTTTGAGACATTTGAAAGCCCGCAGGTCGATTTGGAATTGGGAGTGAGCTCGGAGAGCATCATGACAAATTCTGTGCATCCCTGAACCTGCATCTGCTGACTATTTATGGGAAGAACTATGGGGTCAAGCCATATATCCTCTTCGGGAATTCCGTAATTCGCTGCCTCTGCAATGATTTGAGCAGCAAGGAGTCCCCTCTCATTTGCATCCCTCGGTATGCCTTCTACACCAAGGGTAAGCCCGATAAACCCTGCATTATACGTTTTCGCAAGTGGCATCAACGCACCCATCCGCTCA
>Ga0136653_10000993_pt1 | contig 15278 bp, 7 predicted proteins | sample LakKivw275mmetaG_FD_94866 | JGI IMG/M metagenome (GOLD analysis project Ga0136653, IMG submission 94866) | Anoxic lake water microbial communities from Lake Kivu, Rwanda to study Microbial Dark Matter (Phase II) - Lake Kivu water 275m metaG... | ecosystem: Environmental > Aquatic > Freshwater >...
AAACCGTTTATGAGAAAGAACTAAAAAACCAGCGTCGCTTCGCTCCGACAGGGCGGCCGATTTAAACCGGAACAGCCGGCCGCTTTGCTCCGGAACAGGTGGCCGATTTTAGCGGAATACACACTCATCGATGGAATGAAGGTAGATTTCGGTTGTCCGCAAGTTTTTATGCCTCAATAATCCCGATACGGCCTTGACCCCTACCTTCTCCTGATCGGCAAGATACGAAGCCATAAAATGTCGCAGGGCATGAAATCCGATGTAAAGATCAACCTCGACCATCTTTCCTTTGTTTTTTCCTCTGGATAACTTCCGAACACCTTTCCCTATGGGAGGAATCCCCGCCCTTTTGCATAACGATGCCATCATCTTCGGGCGGTGATGGAACCGATCTCCAACTCCCTTTTTTGCTGCGGGGTTGAAAAATACCCATGTTTCTTGGGTACGTGACTTCCAGCGGCTCATGAGGATTTGATACAGGTCATTCCCCATCGGTAGGGCATCAGATTCATAGGCGCCATCTTTCCGCTTCCTAGTCCAAAGGGTGATAAGCCGCTTCTCGAAGTTGACATCCTCCCATCGTAACCGCAATATCTCATCGATGCGCCCCAGGGTGTGAATGATAACCAATAAAAGATCCTGCTCATCGGTTTCAGGGTCTGCGGCCAAGATCAGCTTCAGGATAACGTCCTCCGGGGGGATGGTTTTATTCTTTGGAGTATGGGGCATCTTCTCAAGCAACTGACAGGGATTCGGGACATCAAGGCTGAGCTGTCGCTTTGCGAACGTCCAAACGGCAGACAGGTCTTTCCGATGAGCGTTGTAATTGTGATTTGACGGTCGAGTGTTCAGGTATTGATGAATTTGTTGGGGAGTTATCTTATCAAAAGGGAGGTCGCCATGGTGATTGATTGTGAAGGATGCGTAAACGTAAGCCTTGTATTTATATGTGCCTGTTGCGTGTTTTCGTTCGGAGTAATCAAGGTAGAGTTTGGCAATATCTGAAAAGGCCGTGATGGTCGGCGCTGAGGTCAGCGCCCGGCTTATCTCCTCCTTGCGCTTTTCCCGGGCCGCCATTGCCTCCCTTCTGCTTGCGAGGCCTCCCCCGGCGTACCGTTTCCCCCTGTGCTGGAATTCGTATCGCCAATCCTTGCGGACTTTGTCCTTCCATAACCCCATAGATAACCTCTGGTCTGAAACGAAGAACCCGGATATTGGCCGGGTAGAACCCTCCGAGGGAATCTTTGTGCTCGTAAACCGCACATTCGGAGATATTAAGGAGTGCTGCGACATCTTCAACCGTCATCAGTACGCCTTTGTTATTTATGTTGTATTTAGAGACCGCTATCAACATGTTTCGTTATTTTACCTCCACGGTGATGCAAAATGAAGGTTGAAATGGTTTTTCAACCTTAGCGCCTTTGCTCATATTCTGAACTTTGAGCACTTTTTCTCATCATTCATCAGCGCACCTTTTTTCTTCAAAGCAACGCACAATCATGCGGACAGCATCTCCCTTTTTTACTTGATCGGGGGTAAATCTAAGCAGCCTGTAACCCATAAAGACGAGTTCGTTATATTTTTCCATATCCTTTATCGCGCCCACTCCCCGAAAGTGTCTTCCCTGGACGAACGCTCCCCCCTCTATCTCGACGGCCAGCTTCAGGTCAGGCCAAGCATAGTCGACCCTCCATCGCCGCTTCGGATGAAACTTGAACTCCCTTGTGGGAACTGGAATTCCAAATGCCACACAATCCAGGTAAAGCGTATCCTCAGACGGCTTCGCCCGGAACTTGTGCCTCGGTGAGCGGTAAAGCGAGGGCGTCAGGTCCCGCTTCTTGAGCGACAGAAGCTTCACTTCGGATACTTTCATTGTCCTTCTCTCGTTTCCTCGGTTTGTGGCGTAAGTGGTGATTCGGGTAATACGTTTTCAGCATCCGGTCGGTAATTTCTTTCTGCTCTTCGCTGGACAGACGATTATAAAGCCACACAATAAATGCCTTTTTCACTTCTTGTCCCTCTTTATAAGTGCCGGGAGTTATCCGTTAACCGCGCCTTTCTCTCCGAATTCATTGCTCTGTCAAGATCGGTCTCTGTGCAGATAAGTATTTGCTATACGTACTCTGCAATGACGGAATATCAATCATCTCGGTTTAGCCAAAATTAGCTATAGGGGTTTTTAGAGAGTCGAGGTCGAGATAGAAATAAGGTGCGCGCAGTTTTAAGTGGATAGCCCCTTTGCATCAACCCTTTACGTTAGGTGGATGGTTTGTCCTGAGCCTCTTGCTTTTTACTTACCTTCTGTTTCCGCCCTTTTCCCTTCTTCGACATTCCCTGATCCTGAGCCATAGCGGGTATTTCTTCGAAAGATAGGTTGTCACTTAAAATTGGCGCTTTACCATCTAATGGCCATTTTTTGTCAGTGTTTTCGATTTTAGGCTGCAATGGTTGTACTGATTCTGTGTCATCACCGGTAGGTTCACCTTCATTTTCTATAAATAATCCAATTTTAACTCGCGAGTGTTCAGGAAGTTCCTCAATTTTCAGATGCCACTCATAGTCCCTGATGGACCGCTTGAGTGGGTTACGCTTATTGTTATAATCTTTAAGATACTGAAATGTATTGGTTATTTATGAATGCGTCATTTCGATAATACCAGAGTAGTTATATGTAAATATATGCGCAAAAATCCATTGCTAAATCCATTACAATTCAGCAATAGCTGATTCACCAAGGTACCTGGCAACTGGCCCCCTCCTCAGTAAATGGTGACAGAATTGGTTGTCGTAAGTCTTCAGGCATGCGTAACAGGCAGTTTCTTCGTCGCACGCCTGGCAATGGGCCATCAGGCTGTGAGTTTCCTTAAGAACAGCGGCAAGGTTATCGCCAATACGCCGCACATGCCCCGCTCCTCCAGGAATATTGTCATAGAGCACAATTGCGGGGGGGAGAGATCGCTTGCCATAAGGATATAGGCATCCGTTAACGTCGTCCCGCTCAATACCGAGGACTTCGCATGCCCCCTGCAAAAGAGCATAAAGAAGAGACCACCAAAGCGACTTTTCTGGATCGTGATGACGTTCAGCGATGAAGCGCAGCTCCAGGACATCAGATAAGAATTCGTGCCCTAGATGCCGCGACACAAGGCTACCACTGCACGACTTGTCGAAGGCGTTTTGATGGTTTCGCTTGCTGCGTTGTGGTTTAAGAGGTGCCGGCTCGGCGTATCCGCATGACTGGCAAATGAGAAAACCTCTGTTGGCTATACCGCTGTTCACCACCGCGAGTTTCCCTTGCCGGGAAAAACGGTACAACAAGACAGTTTGCTTGTAAATAGGGCTACTCTCCGGAAAGGATCGAAAATTGCCGTCATTAACGGCTGTCGCGTGTTCTGAGAAAAAGACACGGGAGGAGTATAGGCGTTGAGGGCGACTGCGACCGACCATCTCCGGGTCTTTGTTGCTGAAGAAACCGAACTCAGGCACCAATAAAAGTCCCGAACGTAATCCGCGGCCGCGCATGGTCTCAGCACAGGCCTGACATTTCGACGGCAGGTCTTCGTATTGAATGCTTTTATGGAATCGCCCGCATTGACGGCAGACGGCGTAAGAAAACTCCAAAGGATCACGGCCTGGGAGACGGCGGATGCCGGTGCTTGTCCAGACCCGATGTCCCGCCACGACCTCTCCGCCAGGTGCATACTCGGAAATGGCGATCCTCAGATCCCGTGTGAGTTCCAACTCCTGTGCCACGTCGCTGGCAGGCTTCAGTCGTAGCTCAACTACATCGACGGGAAATCCATATTTCGGCAGCACGTTCCGCGAGGCAAAAAACCCCAGAATCTCCCGGCGGCGAATGTTGTTTGCCTGGCGCTTAAGGGCAGATGCCCGTTGATAATTCCGCGCGGAGCCTGCTTCCTCCTCGAGTCGTTTGTACGCAGCGAGATCGGTCAAGACTTCCAAAGTCGCTTCCCCTAAAACACCGCCGTAACGTCCATCGTTGTCCACTTGGATCAGGTTGGGCACCCAACCCCACTCTTCGAGACGAAGCTCGTTCCGAATGTCTATATCTGGAGGGACAATAGATATAAGCGATTTGAGCAGATGACTGGGTTTTGCCGCTAGCATGCGCTGCAGCGCAACTGGTGCGATAGCGCCCTTTGTTTGCTGACAGAAAAACGTTTCCACACTTTCAAACGTTGATGGGTGTTGGCGGAAAAACTCGGCAAGCGCAACACTGTGCAAGTGCCGTCGCACGATCTTGGGATTGTGAATCTCTACAACAGGGGGTTTGATTTTTCCGCTGATGAACTCTGCCGGTTTTCCGAAGTGTGTCAGGTCATGCGGCCGCCGCTGGGCATAGGTAAGCGCAAAAGCCGCGGCACCCATTCTCCGGCCTGCCCGTCCTGCGCGTTGCACGTAATTGGCTGTCGTAGGGGGAACGTTGCGCATGAGGACGGCCTGCAATTCTCCCACGTCGACACCAAGCTCAAACGTAGTGGAGCAACTCAGTACATTGATATCGCCGTCCATGAATTTCTGCTGAATATCGGCTGCCTTTTTTGCACCCCACTGGGCCGTGTGCTCAGAAACCGCCATGGGTACGGGATTCATATTGAGGTACAAGCGGCGGTAGTGGTGGTTGGCAAGCTCTGCCTCCGGGTCGAATGGAAGCATTGCACCCGGACAGCACATTGTCGGACAAATGCCGTTGACTGTGATGGAGCTGACCGTATTACAGGAAGAACAACGCCGCCATGTTACTCCCCCGGACATCCCTGTACGCATCTCGACGTATTCGGGATTGAGGTGATACACCACGCCGAGCCGCTGCTCAGCGGGCTGCGCGTCTTTAAGAATGGGCGTATCCGTTAATGCCCGCCAAATTTCACGAAGCACTTTCATTACCTCAGTATCGTCAGACCCTGCTGGGTTGCCGGTTCGTTTCGCCAGAAGGCGACATAAATAATCGAAACGCCGATTGGTGACGTGCGCCCGTAGGTCTCTGCGAGGCAGCCATCCTAAAAGCGTCAGACCCCGCGCCTGGTCCCCTCCTATCTCGCGGCAGTACACTAGTCTGTTTCTTGGTTCGAACTCAACGGCTTTGATACCAGCCGGCTCAACAGAAAGACAACCCGATAAACGCAGGGTATCCAGTAGAATTTCAACGAGATGCCAAGTTTCATCCTCTGTGAGATTCCATGGACTTTGCAGAAGGCTACCTAGTGCCCTCCAACTTGTCGGCTTGGTAAAACTGACAGCAAGCAGTCCTGTCCCTTCGAGACCCAATCGTCTGTCGAGAGCGAGCAACTCCTGGAAGATCCAACTGCACCTCTCCTTGTGTTCGCGTGCTGCGTCGCCGGGAGGGGGAAAGATATTAAGATTACGAGACAATTCATGCAAAAATGTGTCGGCAAGACCGAGGGGACGAGCCGGGTCACTTCCAAACTTCTTCTGATGTAAAATGAGCGCCCTATTGATCAAGGTGCGTTGCAGAAGACTTCGGTGCGTATTTTCCAGGTAGGGTGCAAAGTACGCAGCGTCCTGACGACTATCAGAAAACGTCAGCAGCTTCCGACTGCTGCCCGGTCGGCTCGATTTTGATACCGGCGAAAGGTGCTGATAAAGCGATGATGCGAGCACAGCCACCGGTGCATCCTGGCCCGTATAGAAGCGATGAACGATATCCTCATAAGGAGTCTGGGCGCCACATGCCGGACATCTCACCAAACGGCCCTCTCGCAGCGTGGCTTCGTAAACGTCAAGGCGCCTTTCGGGAGCGCAATTGCAGGCCGATTCATCAATGCACCGCGTGAAAGCGCCGCAGGCAGCGCAGAGCGTCCCTGGATTCGCAACTAAAGCGATAGGTTCTGCATCTGCAAGAGCCGCTTCATCTTCGTCGACGTTCGTTTCCGGAAGGATGTCCCAGGAGAAAAAAACCTTCCGCACAGCTCTCTCATTTTCGGAAGGGTGCCGTGGCCGAAGATAGGGTCCGGAATCAATCGTTCCATCCTCACGCAAGAGATCAGATTCGAGAGCACCTGCCAGCACAGTATGTCCGCAGCGAGTGCAAGTGGCGATCTCGAAAGCTTGGCAAGGTACGCCTTCTTCCTCAATACGATCCACAGGCTTCAGGTGTAGTTGCGGTGCATCGCAACGTGTCGTGAAAGTCACGAAAGCGCCCTCTAAGGCGCGACAGAAAAGGTGGTAGCGCGCAGAAATCAAAGGAGCCGAATCACCATCGGGTTTCGCTTGCGCGCAAATGTTGACGAGACTGACTAGAGCGTGAATGAACTCTGCACCCTCTGTCCCGAAGACTCCTTCCGCAGTCGCAGCAGACTCAAGGGATGTGGGTCTATCTCTGAGGAATGTCTTCAGCGATTGCACACGCAAGTCACCACGAAGCACCCGGTAAAGAAAGGCATCGAAGGAATCAGGGGATTCTATGACAGCTTGGTCAACAACGTCATTGGGCACACCATGCTTGCGTGAGATCTCTGCCATCGTTTGAATGTCTCCCAAGTGTGCTTGCAAGGCATTATAGAGCGCTGGGCTGGGTATCCCCCACGGTTTGCGGAAGTACGACTCGTCTTGGATGCTTGGCCCTATGATATCCTGTCGCACCTCATCCTGATCTTCCCACTGGAACACCTCACCGAACAAAGCTTTGGCGAACTCGGCAACTAGGGGAAAATCCGCCCTTCCTCCGCCGAGCGTAGCGCTCGTAGCAATGCACCGCAAGGAGCCTGGCCCGCTCTTTACGACGCGGTCTTTTAGACGCCGCAGTAGCATGCCGACTTCCATTCCGGCCGCTCCGCTGTAGCCGTGAGCCTCGTCCACTACAACAAGCGTCCAAGAGCTGCTGAATTCCCCATCGAAAAGAGGCGTGTCCTTTGGACGTAGAAGGAGGTATTCCAGCATAGCGTAGTTGGTAAGCAGGATGTGAGGAGGGTGCTTTCGGATATCGTCTCGACTGATGAGCTCATTTTCGATACGCGGTTCGTTGGGAAACACGTGCCGGAAATCCTGTTCCGCCGTGTCCTGGTGCTCCTGTGTCTGGCCAGTGTAGCGCCCGAAGGTGACGTCTGGTAAGTTTTGTAGTAGCCTGCGCAGCCGCTTGAGCTGGTCGTTTGCCAGAGCGTTCATGGGATACAGAAGAAGAGCACGTACCCCCGGGTCTGCGCAATGTGCCGGCCTCGTGCTCGCACAGCAGATGGTCAATGATGGGGAGGAGGAACGCCTCTGTCTTGCCGCTCCCCGTTCCCGTAGCCACTACCACGTTGCGGCCGATCCGAATTTTCGTGATGGCCTGCTCTTGGTGCCGGTATAGACTACGGTCAATGGGGTAACCATGCCCTGGAAAACCTGGTCCGTCCAAGTCTGCCATGCTCCGGCAAAACACGCCGGCTTCCGCCAGTTCCCGTATACTCCTTCCGTTTTCGAAAGGCGGTGTCGCTTCGAGGTAAGGTCCGCGAACGAGAAAATCACGCCGCCTGAGCATTTCTCTGAACTGGTGGCGTAACGACTCGTTTTTCATCGGAAACGCGGTTTCTACGTACCGCTCATAATCTTCACGGATGCGTTGAGATACGAGAAGGGGATCAATCTGTTGCTCGTTCAAGGTCTCACCCATTCCACATGCGTTGTTGGTTCCACTCCGTCAGTACCGGTTTCGTGCGCCGATATGTCTCTCTACTCATAGCAAACATATTATTACGTTCAGTCACAGTGATATCTGGGCATTCGCTTTTCACAACACGAAGTGCGCGTTGTACCAATTCTGATGGTATATTCCAGTCTATAGCGAGGAGGTCAACCGGTGCCCAGCGGCAGCTCAAGTCGCATAAGAGGTCCAAGGCGAGAAGACGTAGCCTGTTCCCCTCCGCCCACCGTAGGCACTCTTCATAGGTTTGCAGCGGTTCGGGCTGAAAGTGAATGCGAATTAAAACTATTTTAACTTCCTCGTCCTCTTGAGTGCCGGTGGCATTTAATTCTATTACAACCTCCGATTCTTTTTCAGGTGACGCCTCTATGTATTCCAAGACGGGAACAAGATCTATGCGCCATCTACCTATCTCTGTGCATGCTTCAGGAGACAACATGCGAAATGGTTTATCCTGGTTGAGCGACTGCCAGAAAGCGCTGGCCGCTACTTCTTCCCAGCGTCCTCCCTTAGTTTCAAAGAGCAGCTGCGGCGAATCCCCCTCAATTAGGTTGCTCAGGTCCACATCTACGCATACTTCGTTCCATTCGAGAGGAGAAACCTCATTCAATTGGACTGCCCACTGAAACATCTGAGGTGAAAGAAGCCTCATGACGCATATCTGAACATCAACTACACAATGAAAACCAGAGATGGTACCTTCGACTATGGTATGTGAATCGGTATCCCGAAACTTTCGCAGAGTGTCTGCAATTTCTGCGAGGCGAATCAACCACCTGTCATTGCGAACAAGCCTTTCAGCTTTCAAATCAACGGTTGGTTCCTCTTTGGCACATCCTATCCACTTCGCATGTAAATCAACATCTTGCCATGCGCAGTCTCTCGCTTCTAGTAGTATGCAGGGGCTATCTTCCTTGAGTAGGTCGTCGGGCATCATTTCAACAGGCTCGACCTTCCAAACTGGTGTATCAGAGGGCTGCCGGAGGAAGGCCCATCGGGGGCCGTGGAGCCTTAATGGAATTGAGAATGGTAGCAGATCGGACCTCTGCCATGAGAGCACCAAGTCAATATCATGATGTCCTGCAGGAAGAGCAGCTATATGGCAGCTATTCGCTGGCGTGAATGGCTGCGACTGTTTGCCTTCCCGTTTTTCTGATATTGTAACACCTTCTGGCAAATACACCCTCACGGTTCTTACATCCTGACTCCACTCCCACCGCAAGTCTGGTACCCACCTGAACCGAATATCAGCGGCTCGCCTGCCACGGTACCACAAAATAATCGTCAGCTCTCCGGGGCATAACATAAAAGGGATTATCTGTCGGAGATCGATAATGATGTGTCCTGCACCCACCTGGGAGGCTGATGAGATATCGGCTGAGGACAGCTCACGAGTGTGGCTGCCCTTGATTCCGTGACCAGCAATGCGCATCCTAACGTTATCAATGGAATCTGATTCTTCACCAAGCTTCGTTCGTAAAAAGACTTTGGGCGGCGCATCACCAAAGAGAACTATATTGTCGGGACTGTTGTCGGCGCTCTGCCGCAGATCACCGCCGGTGAAAACAACTTCACCCTCGGGGTGTTCGACATTTACTAACTCTGTGTAATTTCCGCAAAGCACTTCAAGGGTAGCTGCGGCGGACAAGTTAACTTCTATTGCCTTGTAATCTATCCAATCCTCTGACAGATGGCAGCGTTGCGTTTCCACATCGGGCAACGCAATACTACAGAAATCCCGAACGATAATTGTGCCGCTTCTTGTAATCACAATCCAAGTCGGTTCTGCGCGAAGTGAACGTGAGACGTCTAATTCTTTATAGTTCCTTCCTGAAAAAGCCTTCCAAGATCGACCAACGGTCATTCCTTCCAGATACCAGGTACCGACAGTTTCCTCACCGACAACCAGTTTAATCTCGTAAGGTCCATCAGGAGATACAGAGATCTCAGATGCACTGAAAACAGCTTCCTCGCCTCGCCTTTGTGCATAATCAATTGTTCCTCTGAGCTTTCGACCTGCGACGGAAACTTCCCATGAGCAAATCTCTTCCGCACGGTGGGCTGGCAATCTCTGTTCGGGAAACGCAAGCAGTATTCCAGAATAGGGGTCTAATCTGAGAAAAGGGCTTCGGGGTGATGGCGGCTCGCGTTGTTGTTCCAGCCAAATTTTATAGTGCTGAACAATGCGCTGTGGAAGCATGAACTCGCAAGCTTGCGGTATTAGACCGGTTTCATAGCGTTTTTGCGCCAGCCTTACTGCCTCGGAGACAAATTCCTCAGCTACCCGCCCACCGTACCGCAGGAACTGCCACACGGGTTTATCCACACCCACAAATATTGCGGGGTAGCTAAGCCATGCAGCAATGAGCTCCTGCACGGAAAGACCTATCCACGCAGGTGAACGTACTGCCGGCTCCAGTAACTGCCCAAAGAATTCCGGCAAACAGTCGTTGGGGACCATCGCATGTCCCAATATGGGTCCTACATAACGTAGCCCACTCTCATTGAAAGGATTTAGGCCGATAGCAAGAAGAAACCAGAGGAAGGGCTGTCCCCAATATCGTTGGTATGGTGGAGTACATGGGATACTGATAGCACTTAGCGCAAAATCCCAATACTCGCCGTGGGTATACTCATACACCCCAGACAAGACGAGAAAGCATGCTGCCGCACCGGGGTATTCAGCCCATATCTTACGAGTTGCCGCCTTCGGTCCGTACAGATCCACCCATGAACGTATCTCTTCTCTAAGTTCTTCGAACTTTTCAACACCCTCATCAACTTCGCCAATGAAACGCAATCCCTTGCTGATGCGATATAAGAAATCATTGTGCCTCAATGCGAGCAAGTCAGTTTTCTCGCACGGAGAAAGACATAGTGGAAATGGTGACGTGGATGCTGGTCCGAAATCGATCATAGCCCTTTCGCACTTGCGCATGCTTGGTTTGATCATAAGCGAATCTAAGCAGGTTATTGGAACCGATAATTTCTCTATAGATGACCGAACGGTGCGAGTGAACACAACCCCTTGCTTTTGCTGTTCAACGATAACACACGGGAAGTTGCCTTTTACGTCTGAAGCATGGGACGTGGGAAGAACGGCTGCCCTGGTGATTGTTTGAGGCCACGGAAGCAGCGAAATGTCAACTTTGCTGCCTTGATTGAGTTTAGTATTGGTAGTGTATGGTATTTGCGGACTGATGTGCACTGCCTTGGTTTCAAACTTCAGTCCGCAGTTCACGATAGTGGACACTGCCTTCGAGAAGTTAACCAGCATGATATTGGCATCAATAGATGAAAACTCATGAAATCCAACAGCCACCGTATTGGGATAACTAAGACGGAAGAACATTCTCGCAATGCGAACGCGAAGCGTCATCTTCCTGCGTGCGCCACACATGCTTACCCCTTGCCCTTCTCAAGTCCCCTACCGCCAAGTTCGTCCAGAAGAACGCGAATGCGTTCGAATGGCTCCAGAACATCTATGGATCTTAGTTTCGGAATCATCTGCTCGACCTCTGCCGTGTTTTCCTGCCTCCACCGTATGACCACATCGCCCGTGCCCGTAACGATGCGGCGACATGTGGACTCGTCGTTTACAGTGGGCTGAGGGCCGACAGACTCGATCAACATCACAGCGATACCAGGAATATCTAAACCACACAAGATAGCTTCTTCCTTGGTGAGGAGCACAGGAGGTTTTGGCTTGGATTTTCCCTGATCGTCACCCAGTAATGACCCTGCGATGTGTCTTCCGAAAAGCTCGGGTTTGAGGGTTTTTCCATACAGCAGTTCCTGAAGGTGATCTGCCTTGACAGGCGAGAAGGCTGTGTGCCAGAACTCAATCGGAACACCACACTCATCGGCATACATATAGCCCCCGACATAGCCTTCTTCTCCTCGGTCTACAATAACAACATAGCCGATTTTTTGGCTGCTTGCAGTTTCTCTTGATGGTTCCATTGGCTACCCCTTTCCTTTATAGCCCGTTAAAACACAAAACCCCGCACTCTTCTGAGAAACGGGGCTACGCGAAATCAGTCCATGGTTCCCTCTCTCATGGTTATAGACTCACAACTTTTAATCATCGGCTGTATATACGGAGTGCTAATTATCACAATTTACAGAAGAATGCTACTATGAAACGAGAAATCACACGGGCATGACTTTCAGGAAGGAGGGTATCTCAACTGATTACCAGAAAAATTACCCTCCCAAAATTACACATTTCGATTAAAAATACTCAAAACACTCAGAAAAGTCTAACGAATGTTTTTTATAAACGATTTGAAAATCGGACAGGGCAAAGCTATCGATGGCATAGTTTTAAAATCAGTTTGATACTTGGTTGCACGAATGTTAGGGTTGCCCCATAATGTGAGTGATTACCGAGAGAGGTGTTCCATGCAAAAAGTTATATTTCTTGTTGATATGAATGCCTTTTTTATAAGTTGTGAAATGACAAGGAATGATTCTCTTGTCGGAATGCCAGCCGCTGTTGCCGGTGATCCGAAGAAGCGTACAGGAATCATCCTTGCGGCGAACTATGAGGCAAGGTCATGTGGGGTCAAGACTGCCATGGTTCTTCATGAAGCCTTGAAACTTTGCCCTAAAATAATCCTGGTACCGCCAGATCATCATTTCTATGAGCAGAAATCAAAAGAGGTCATGGACTTACTATCGAAATATACGCCGATTCTGGAACAGAACAGCATTGATGAGGCGTGGCTTGATATGACAGGGTGTGAAGGACTTTTTGGCAAACCTGTGGAGGCTGCAAAACGTATAATGGATGAAATCAAAGACAGCCTCGGGCTCTGGTGCTCAATCGGAATCGCTGAAAACAAGTTCCTTGCGAAAATGGCGGCTGAAATGAAGAAACCCCTCGGCATCACCGAACTGTGGGAACATGATATTCCAATAAAACTCTGGCCACTTCCCGTGAAAGAAATGTATGGCATTGGCGGTAAAACCGCTGCAAAGCTGAACCGCATGGGAATACGAACGATAAGTGAGCTTGCGAGGCTTGATGTAAACCTCCTTGTCAAAACTTTCGGGAAAGGTGGGAATGAAATTTATCTGCATGCAAATGGGATTGACAATGTCCCCGTTCTCGCTCGCATGGCTGGTGATATGAAGTCAATCGGACGATCAAAAACACTGCCGGAAGATATATCCGACATTGAGAAAGCAAAGCTGGTTCTAATGGAGCTTGCTGATGATATTGGCATGACTGCAAGAAAAAATAGCAAAAAAGGTGGCACGGTACATATCACCCTGAAATATTCTGATTTTCAGGTAGTCACAAGGCAGGCAACCATTCCTGCAACCTGTATCACCAAGGAAATATACCAGGCTGGTTGCAGTCTGCTTGAGCAAAATTGGAAAAGTTCCCATTCAATAAGATTGATCGGAATAAGCCTATCGGGATTCCATGAAGACGGCTCTTCGGATCAGTTGTCACTTTTTGATCAAATGGAAGACAATGTGAAGAACGAGAAAAACGAGCGAATTGACCAGGCAATGGACAAAATAAGAAACAAGCATGGCTCTGAAATAATAACCTTTGCCGCCTTGGTTAAGAAATAGCCGGTTGCGGGGTGCGCTGCAGTGCGTATAGCTGAACTAAACAATCAGGCAACGTCTATGAAGAGGCATGACTTCAAGTTGTTATCAATGATTTTGTTTCCTCAATAATTGTGATATGAATAACAAATTTCTTTGACATTCAATTTTGTTTGGGGCTGGCGAAGGGTCCATTTTCTATCTCATGTTCATCTTTCGATGTTAGGACATCCGGATATGGCATATACTTTTTTCGATCGACTACGTTCCTATTACCTTAGGGTAGCAGAAGTTCTTCGCGGCGAGGCCGATGCGGCATCGGTTTTCGCAAATACTACCGACATTGGTATCTCCCGTGAGCTGGCCTACGCAGAATTTCTAAAACAACATGCGCCCTCGAAATGTAACGTCTTCTTGGGCGGTTTTCTCTTCGATGAGGATGGCGCCGAGTCTAAGCAGCTCGACATCATCATTACAACAGACACCGCACCCCGATTCAATTTTCATAACAAGGATGGCTCTGGTAAATCGTTTTCGCCCGTTGAAGGTACGCTGGGCGTCGTTTCTGTTAAATCAACAATGAATAGAAACGAACTTATTGATGCACTCGAAGGAATCGCTTCAATCCCCCCAACAAGAACACTGGACGGTCGAGTAAACATCCTCTTGAAGATCAAGAATTACGATGACTGGCCAGTCAAAATTGTTTATGCCTCTAAGGGCATAGCACCGGAAACTTTGTTGGCTCATCTCAATGACTACTACGCCGCTAACCCGGCGATACCACTGAACAGGCGCCCAAACTTCATTCACATCGCAGGCAACTGCCTAATAGTCCGTGCGAAAGAAGGCATGACCCTGCATGATCGGGGTTCTGGCGCCGCTGAATCACTCGCAGTCGGAACCTACCACCTTGTAACGACTGATTCCGATCTACAAGCAATAGTCTGGACACTCAATGAACTCCAACAGAATGCGACGGCTTCTACCCACATACTCTTTTCATATGGCTCTCTCATTAATAAAATCAGTGGTTTGTCCTAACAATTCCGTTAGATAAATCATTTCAATTGTAAATCTTCATTATATTTTACACACCAGCGTTATTGCTTTGTATTTGGAAACAACGATTCAGCCGGTTGGGCGCACTTGAAAAATCTGTGAACGCATTTTCTGTCGATGCTTCCTTGAAAGCGTTAGGCCGATGTTGTTCGATTCTATAGTAGATTTCAAACGTAACTCGTGATAGTAAAAAAGCAAATATGAAAGGCACAGTTAAATAGTTCCATCTCGTCCAATGCTGGAGGGCGAAATGGAATGGCTGATAGCTGATAAATGTCGTAATGGAGAATGCACATGCGAACGATAGCTCCCTCCAATCCACGTGACCGTTTTGAAGTCTATCGGTTTTTCAATGGACTTTCTTCTGAAGCAAAAGAAGGGCTTGACCAACGTCGTCTTCGTGTACCTTTAGTGAAGACATTTCTCCTGGAGCATGTTGCTTGCCGTGGCAATGGGCGACCAAAGCCGCCATCACGTATTTTCGAGAATCTTGGTGCGGTAGTTAGGCCGATAGATGATCGGTTTATGGGCTTGGACTTTAAGGTACTTGATCCAGATACTAAGTCAGCCCTCAGTGTAACAACTGGCTTCCTGGAACAGTACGATGAAAGGTTTTTTGCATATTACACCTGCGAGGACTCTGCCGAGGCCAGGAAGCGTGTGGCAAAATGGGTTCAGGCACCTGATCTGGATTATACGTGGTTCAGCAGTCCTCTTCTTCAAGTCCTATGGGACAAGGATGTTTCTAAAAGGGGCGATGAACGGTTTGGAAAGCTCGTGTTCCGGCATGAGAGTATTTTTGATATGCCTGAAGACTTCTCTTCGTCCGAAGAGATTCCCGATGAAACTACATCTGAAGATATAATAGAAGAAGGATCGTATGAAGAGGAAAGTATCATTGAAGAGCACATAGAAGTCGAAAGGCGCAAGGCTCGCTTTGAAATGGGTGACCGAATTGGCAAAATAAAGCGTGCACTTACTAACCTTC
>Ga0136653_10000999_pt1 | contig 15246 bp, 12 predicted proteins | sample LakKivw275mmetaG_FD_94866 | JGI IMG/M metagenome (GOLD analysis project Ga0136653, IMG submission 94866) | Anoxic lake water microbial communities from Lake Kivu, Rwanda to study Microbial Dark Matter (Phase II) - Lake Kivu water 275m metaG... | ecosystem: Environmental > Aquatic > Freshwater >...
CTTCCTCTCCTGGTACCGCCCGGATTGGACGATTCCAAGGATCTGTCGTTCCATCTCCGCGAAAACCTCATCCAGCCCCTGGTCTTGAATCGCCGAGGCTGTAAGAATGGGGGGAGCGGATTGAACTTTTTCGCGTGCGCTGATCTCGAATAAGAATCTTAAAGAGTCCAAAAGGGATTCCGTGCCCGGCAGGTCGGCTTTGTTAACCAGGAAAATATCTCCAACCTCGAAGATCCCGGCCTTGAGGGCTTGGATGATATCTCCGGTGCCCGGCTGGAGCACGAGAATGATCAAGTCAGCGCAGGTCAGCACGTCCAGCTCGGCTTGACCGACTCCCACCGTTTCGATGAATATCCGGTCCATTCCAAAAGCGTCAAAAATATCCGCCGCGTGGGGGGTTGAAGGGGAAAGTCCCCCTTGGCCATCCCGGGAGGCCAGAGAGCGGATGAATATATGCTCGTCGCCGCTCAAACTCTGCATGCGGACCCGGTCTCCCAAGAACGCGCCGCCCGTGAAGGGACTCGTCGGATCCACGGCAATGACGCCGACGGAATGGCCGGCCTTGAGGGCGCGGCGGGCGAGAGCCGCAGTGATCGTGCTTTTTCCCACCCCCGGAGGGCCGGTGATCCCGATCCGGATCGCTCCTTTCTGATGAGGAATAAGCTTATGCCGTATTTCGGGTATCGACTCGGGGCAATTCTCGACTCTGGTGATCAAGCGGGCGCAAGCCAATCGGTTGCCCTTAAAAAATTCATTCCACAATTTCGGCTTGACGGAGCGTCCAGCGGGCATTTCTGACTTCAGGAAGATTCCTTCTTCTCGAATTCTGAGAGCGTCTGATAAAACGCACAAAGACTATATAGCCAAAAAAGGATCAAAGTCAACTTGGAGGGGGAACCCGTGCCCTGCGACCAAGGGAGCATACTCCCTTGGATCCCCCGACGAGCGGCTCCTTGGGTCAAGACCCGGCGCATATCGCCGCTCGTTAAAAAAGAGGAATAGGCTACCTCCCGAGATGCTTGTGAAACTCCTGGGAGAGCTTGGGGACAGCCGCAAAAAGATCGGCTACGATGCCGTAGGCGGCAATCTTAAAAATGGGAGCGTCGGGGTCCTTGTTGATGGCCACGATGACATCCGATGTCTTCATCCCGGCCTGATGCTGAACGGCGCCCGAGATGCCGCAAGCTATATAGATTTTTGGCCGGACGGTTCGACCGGTTTGCCCGACCTGGTGCTCGTAAGGAATCCAACCTGAATCGACAGCCGCCCGCGAAGCGCCCACGGCCGCACCCAAGACTCCTGCGAGCTCTCGGATGACTTTAAAATTCTCGGCGTTTCCAACTCCTCTTCCTCCCGAGACGATGATTTCCGCATCGGCCAAATTGACGGTCTCGGTCCCTTTTATAAAATCCAGGATCTTTGTCCTGACCTCCTCTGCGGTCATCTGGAGGGTCTCCCGGACGATCTCCCCCTTTCTTGAATCATCCCTCGGAGGCATGGCGAAAACCTTGGACCGGACGGTCGACATTTGGGGACGGTAATGGGGATAATCGAGGATGGTCGCCATGATGTTTCCACCGAAAGCAGGCCGCGTCTGTTTAAGATATTTCGTTTCCGGATCGATCTCCAAACCGGTGCAGTCGGCGGTCAATCCCACCTCCAGAGTCGTGGCCACGGTTCCCGCGAAATCCCGGCCCTGGGTCGTCGCCCCGAAGAGAACGATCTCGGGCTTGTATTTCCGGATAAGATCGACGGCGGCCCGGGCATAGGGATCGGTGCGGTATTGTTTCAGCAGGGGGCTTTCCAGGACATAAACTCTATCCGCGCCATGGGCAATGGCCTCTTGAGCAAAATGATCGACATCCTTCCGATCCCCGAAAAGCATCCCGCAAACTTGAGATCCCAGGGCATTGGCCAGCTTCCTGGCCTCCCCCAGGAGTTCAAAGGAAACGTTGGAAACCTTTTCCCGTTCGTGCTCGATAAAGGCCCAGACGTTTTTATAAGCGGCTGTGTCAACGGGAGCCGCTTTCCCCTCCTTTTCTACCGTGATGGCGCCGACGGGGCAGACCTCGACACAGGCGCTGCAGAAATTGCATCTCTCATCAGCCACGGCAATCCCGTCCTTCATGCTCAGGGAGCCGAAGGGACAGGAAGGGATACAGGCCTCGCATCCCGTACAGGTGTCGGGGTCAACAATCAACCTGGCCATTCCCCTATCCTCCTTTTCATCAAAGATACTTTGTCCTCAGGTATCGATCCCGCTTCGCATGCCATCATGTTCGTGGTGATATCATTTGATGAATTTCGTATCCATGAGTTTCTGGGCAAGAAGGGGAACGACCTCCGTCAAATCCCCTTTCAGAATCTCGCCGCCGGCTCCTCTGGCCTCCGGGGAAAAGACCCGAACGACCCAGGTCGGCGATCCTTTCAGCCCGATACGATTCTCATCCGCACCGATATCTTTGGCGGTCAAAGTGGGGATTTGAGCCTTGGCGACCCTTTTGATTCCCAGAAGAGAGGGGTGCCTGGGCTCGTTGATGTCTTTAACGACGGTCATCAAGGCGGGTAATGAGGACTCAACGACCTCTCTCCCGTTCTCCAGCAGCCGTTCTACGACGATTCTCCTCTTCTCCCAATCGATTTCTCTAACCTTCGAAACGTAGGTCAACTGTGGAATTCCCAGGCGCGTCGCCACCCCGGGGCCGACTTGAGCTGTATCCCCGTCGATAGCCTGCTTTCCGCAAATGACCAGGTCCGCGCCGCCGATCGTCTGGATCGTCTTGGCCAAGGCGTAAGCCGTAGCAAGCGTATCCGCCCCCGCGAACGCTCTATCAGAGATCAAATAGACTTTATCCGCGCCCACCGCCAGGGCATTTTTCAAGACCTCCACGGCCTGAGGAGGCCCCATGCTGATGACATGGACTTCTCCGCCATGTTTTTCCTTAATTCGGAGAGCTTCCTCCACGGCGTACTCATCGAAGGGATTCGTGATGCTGGCAACCCCCTCTCGAATCAAGGTGTTCGTCTCAGGATTGATCTTAACATCCGTCGTGTCCGGAACCTGTTTGATACATACCGCGATCTTCATGTTCTCGTCTTCCTCTATTGAAATTGAGTTTTCACGCTTTCCCGAAAGCCCGAGGGAAGCCATAGGGAAGCGCGATTCGGATACAAAAGCCTATTTTCAGAGTCCATATTGCCAAAAGATATATCATCGGACAACGCCGCTCGTCAACTTGGAGACGGACAACAAGCAGATCGACGTTGTTGGCGCCGGTATTCATAAGAATCAACAAAGGCCGTCCTGGCGGACGATTGATGGGAACGGCTCCAGGTATTACGTTTCATCTCTATGCACGAGGTCAGGCGAAAAAGCAGGGTGGCATATGGAGATGTAATCCGTTTCTTCAGGCGTGCTGTACTGGACCCATTCCCCCTTATTTACGATCACGGCTTGGCCCTCTCTAACTTCAAGAGTGCGTCTCTTAGAACGCACGATCAAACGGCCCCTGAGAACTAGGGTCACTTCATCGAATTCCGGTCGCTGACCCGGCTCGAGCCATCCTTCAGGACTCCTCATCCGGGCGACGCTTAGCTCGGATGTTTGAGAGATCACTCGTCCCACGAACTCCTCTATGATTTTGGCCTTATTCCCGGCTGCCTGAATGCAGGTTGGTCGCGAGATCAGTCTCATGGGTGTCGTTCCTTTCATCCGTGCTTCCGTTGCCCAGATATAAGTTTATCCATGGAGCCGCCCCCGGGTTCGATTAAAACACCAACTCGACGCGGACGCCCCGGGCCCCGAGGGCGCGGACGAGGCGGTTCGACTGGGCCCTGAAGAAAAAATCGGAGAGGGCGGCTAGAAGGCCGTGACGGGCGTAGAATTTCCTTACCGAAGAAACATAGTTCATCCTGTCGACGAGGACACGGTCGGCGGCGCCGGCCAGGAGGACGGCCAACCGCTCTGGATTCCCGGGCAGCAGCGGCCCGGCGAAGGCAAATGTTCGCACTCCGGCGGCCTTGAATTCCCTCAGGATCTCGATCCGCTCCCCGACCGGCGAGGCCCGCGGTTCGAACAGCCCAGCCACGGTCTCATCCTCGGTGGCGACGGTAAATCCGACTTCGACATCAGCGATCCGCCGGATGACATCGAGATCCCGGAGGACAAGGGCCGATTTCGTCTGGATCTGAACCGGGAAATCGCGGCCGGCCAGGACTTCCAACGAATGCCGGGTCAACGCGTAGCGTTTTTCGAGAGGCTGGTATGGATCGCAAACCGAGGCGATCCAGATCGTCCCCCGTTTGGCCTTGAGGATCTGCTTGGCCAGCAGGGCTGAAGCGTTGACTTTGACATCGACGAACGTTCCCCACGGCTCGCTGTGGCCGCTATACCGCGGTATAAAGAGGCCGGCATAGCAATAAACGCAGCCGACCTCACATCCGGTATAGGGATTGACGCAGTAATCGTGGATCTTCGAGGCATTCAGGATGGACTTGGCTTCGATCTCGCGGACGATGGGACCGGGCATGGTCGTATGATGCGTTACCTGCCAGGCGGGGCATTTCGCCGGGCGGACCTCATTGCGCCAGAATCGCCCGGAAGGCGGCGATAGCTCGGTCAATATCTTCGTCGTTGACGTCTTTGTGGGTAACCATGCGGATTCCGCCGGTCAAGGACAAGGCCAGGATCCCTTTATCCTTCATTCTCTGAAGGAATTCAGGAACGGTCAATCTCGGATGCTTGAAGTCGAAGATGATGATGTTTGTCTGGACGCTTGTCGGGTCGAGCTTGATCCCCGGGAGTTCGTGGATGGCCGCGGCCAGTCGCTTGGCCCGCTTGTGGTCCTCCTCAAGCCTTCCGGGCATCTCGGTCAGGGCGATAATCCCCGGCGCGGCCAGGACGCCGACCTGGCGCATGCCGCCGCCTAAAACCTTCCTCAGCCGGCGTCCATAATCTATGGAGGCTTTGTCGGCCACCAGCATGGACCCCACCGGCGCGGAGAGCCCCTTGGACAGGCAGAACATCACAGAATCCGCCGAGCGGGCGTATTCCCTGACGGGGACTCCGGAGGCTAAGCTAGCGTTGAAGATCCGGGCCCCATCGAGGTGGACCTTGAGGCCGTTTTCGTCGGCCACTCGCCTTAGGGCCTTGAAGGTCTCGAGGGGAACTACGGCACCGCCCCAGTTGTTGTGAGTGTTCTCCAAGCAGATCAGGGAGGTCCGGGGCGTGTGAACATTGGGCTTACGGACGTTCTTCCTTACCTCATCCGGGTCCATGGCTCCTCTCTCGGAACGGATCGGCCGGGGCGTTACGCGAGAGATGAAGGTCATATGGGTCGATTCCATGTTATAGATGTGGGAACGCTCCTCAACGATAACCTCTTCCAGGGCGTTCGTCCAGATCTTGACCGCGATGGAGTTCCCCATCGTCCCCGACGGGCAGAAGAGTCCGGCCTCCTTGCCCATGACCTCGGCGGCCAGGGCCTCGAGCTTCTGGACGGTCGGATCGTCCCCGAGGACGTCGTCCCCGACCACGGCCTCGGCCATGGCTCTGCGCATCTTGTCAGTCGGTTTCGTTACCGTGTCGCTTCGGAAATCGGAATACGTCATCATCTTTTGTCTCCTTCGAATGAAGGACATTATAAACAAAATCCAGGGCTAAGGCGAATTCCTCCCGCCTTGCCGACAGGATTCTTGTTTCGAATCTATCCGCATCCCTGAATTCTGATCCGCCGTTTCTTTCCGCAATCCTGGCAACGTTTCCCGGGTTTACTTGGTTAATTATCTATGGTATAGATAATCGTGAGCTTCAAACATTGAAATTGACGCATGTCCAAGAAGAAAATTGCTGAAATCCCTTTTTATATCCTGGCCTTCGGCATTCTCTTCTTTTTAAGCGCCGTTATTTTTTCCCAGATCATCCTGAAGGGCGAGACCGTCTCGGTTCCGGACCTTGTGGGGAAGGGCCTCGCCGAGGCCCAAGGCCTCCTGGAAAAAAAGGACCTCTCTTTATCCCAAAGAGGAAGCGAGTTTAACGACCAGTGGTCGGTGGGCCGGATCGTCCGGCAGGTCCCCCCGGCGGGCTCCAAGATCCGGGTCACCAAAGTTATCCAGGTCTTCGTCAGCTCGGGGAGCCATAAGGTCGCCGTTCCCGCCCTCGAAGGACGCAGCCTTGAAGCCGCCCTTCCTCTTCTCAAAGAATTCGGGCTCTTCAAGGGCAGACTCACCCAGATCCACACGCCGCGGTTTGCGGCCGGCAAGATCCTAGCCCAGAGGCCTCAAGCCGGGGAAGCTGCCGAACGGAATTCGGCCGTCGGCCTCCTGGTCAGTCAGGGGGATTGGGAGGAGCGCTTCATCATGCCCGACTTGATCGGGAAGAACGCCGCGAAGGTTATGGACCAGCTTAAGGCCTTGGATTTTAAAATCGGCGATTTCCACTACACCTATTACCCCGGGCTGAGCAAAGGGATCATCATCAAGCAATCCCCCCCCTACGGATATAGGATCCAGAAGAGAAACTTGATCACCTTTGAGGTCAGCCGCTGATGGTCCGTATCGCACCCTCCATCCTTTCCGCCGACTTCACCCGTATTGCAGAGGCCGTCCAAATAGCCGAGAAGGCCGGGGCCGATCTCATCCATATCGACATCATGGACGGGCACTTCGTTCCCAACCTCACTCTGGGCCCCCAGCTCGTGGCCTCCTTGAGGGATAAAACCTCGCTCCCTCTGGATGTCCATCTCATGGTCGAAAAGCCGCGCTCCTTCATCCCCCTGTTTCATGATGCCGGGGCCGATTGGATTTCGTTCCACCTTGAAGCTTCGGTCCATATCCATAAGGACGTCACGCTCATCAAGGAGCTGGGCCGCAAAGCGGGCTTGGTCTTGAATCCCGCAACCCCTATCCACCTCCTAAAGGAAATCCTCAACGAACTCGATTTCGTCCTCCTCATGTCCGTCAATCCCGGCTGGGGAGGGCAGAAATTCATCCCCGCCTGCCTCGCGAAGATCCGGGCGCTCAAGGACTGGATCCGGGAGGAGAAACTCGACATCCCGATCGAGGTCGACGGAGGAATCAAGCCGGACAACATGGAAGACCTGATCCGCCATGGAGCGGACATTATCGTGGCCGGATCCGCAATATTCGCCGCCCCGGACCCCGCCGCCGTGATCGACAAGATGAGGAGAATCGCCCAGCTTTATAATGGGTCGCACGACCGATGAAGGCCATCGTGACGGGTGCAGCCGGCTTTATCGGCTCCAACCTCTGTCAAAAGCTCCTCGCCGACGGGGTTTCCGTGACCGGAATCGATTCGTTCACCGATTACTACCCAAGGTGGATCAAGGAACGGAACATCTTGCCTCTTCATGCCTATGACGAATTCGATTTCTTGGACAAGGACCTGGACGATCTTGATCCGGCCAGCGTCCTCGAAGGCGCGGATTGCGTCTTCCACTTCGCCGCCCAGGCCGGCGTTCGGGCGAGCTGGGGCCGGAACTTTGATGCCTACCTTAAGAACAACATCAAGGTAACCCAAAAGCTCCTCGAGGCGTCGAAGGGACTTCCCCTGAAGAAATTCGTTTTTGCCTCGTCATCATCGGTTTATGGCCTGACCCCCACCCTCCCGATGTCAGAGACAAGCCCCGTCCATCCCCTTTCTCCTTATGGAGTCAGCAAGCTCGCGGCTGAACAGCTCTGTTTTCTCTATTATAAGAACTTCGGAGTCCCGGCCGTATCCCTTCGCCTCTTCACGGTTTACGGACCTTCCCAACGGCCCGACATGGCTTTCCACAAGTTCTTCAAAGCCTTGACCGAGGATCGGGAGATCGTCGTCTTCGGGGACGGTCAACAGACCAGGGATTTTACGTTCGTGGCCGATATCGTCCAGGCCAGCCTGGCCGCCCTCGCCTCTGGGAAGCCCGGCGAAACCTACAACATCGGAGGCGGCCATCGCAAGAAACTCGAGGACGTGATCCGGCTCATGGAGAGAATCTGCCATATGAAGGTCCGTATCCGCCGGGCTGAAAAAGAAAAGGGAGATGTCCCCGACACCTGGGCCGACATCCAGAAGGCGCGGAGGGACATGGGCTATTCCCCCAACACCCGTCTCGATGACGGGCTCGAACAGGAATGGCGCTGGATCCAGCAGCTCTATTCTTCCTGAAATGTGAGGATGCAAGAGATGAAACCGAACGTGTGGAGAACGGGCGCCGCAATTATTCTCTGCCTTTTTGTCGCCCTGGTCTTTCCCGCCTGCAAAAAAAAGAATGTCGAGGTCGCTCCTGAGATCGCCTCGTCCGACGAAGCCCTTTTCAAGCTCGGAGAAGCGGAGATCAAAAAGGATATGGAGAAGGCCCTCCTCTACCTGCGCCAGGTCATCGATTCCTTCCCGAAGAGCTTCTACGCCCAGAGGGCCAAACTCCTCATCGCCGACGCCTATTTTAAAAAAGGCGACGAAGGCAACATGATCCTGGCGGCAGCCGAATACCGCGAATTCATTAACCTTTACCCCTACAGCCCTTCGGCGGCCTATTGCCAATACCAAATCGGGATGACCTCCTTCACCAAGACGCTCAAAGCCGGGCGGGACCAGTCCAAGACGACCCAGGCCCTCGCTGAGTTCAAAAAGGTCGTCACGGCCTATCCGCTGAGCGAACAGGCCAAGTCCGCCCAGGATAAGATCAAGATATGCGAAGAGAGGCTGGCTGATCACGCCTTGGCCATCGCCACTCATTATTATCGGGCCGAGGCCTACAAGGCATCAACGAGCCGACTGACCGAGCTGGTCACCAACTACCCAGGCTTCTCGAAGATGGACGCCGTCTTCTTCTACCTCGGGGACTCTTATTACAAATGGAACAAGGTTGACGAGGGCGTCCCTTATTTCACAAAACTCGTCACGGATTATCCGAAAAGCGGCTTCGTCAAGCAGGCTCAGAAACGGCTCCAGGAAATCGAAGCCGCTGATAAAGCAAAGAAGCAAAAATAGCCTTTCCCCGAAATCGAGGATGCGAATTCCAGATAGAATATTGATATGAAAGGAAGGACGGCCTTGCATGGATTCCCGGCCGCTGAGACGGCAGCGGCCGCCCGCTTCGTCTCTCCTTTAGGATCCGCCGCGAACTGGGAAGCGGAGGGATATCCGAGTCGGGCCCTCGTTCCCTGTGAGCGAGAGTCATCAAAATAAGCGGAGCGGCATGATCAAGTCCCTTCGCATCAAGAACTTGGCGACGATCGAGGAACTCGAGCTCAAGCTCGATGACGGCTTCTCGATTTTGACCGGGGAAACCGGAGCGGGAAAATCCATCATTATCGACGCCATCCGCCTCATCCTGGGCGAAAAGGGATCGCCCGACTACATCCGGACTGGAAAAAACGAAGCTTCGGTCGAAGCGGTTATCGAGGCGCCGGGAATGGCCGCGAGGCTCAATGACCTCGGACTGGAGGAAGGCGAGGAGCTACTCGTCCAGAGACGGATCTCAGAACAGGGACCCGGAAAGGCCTATATCAACGGCGTCCTTATTCCGGTCCGGAAGCTCAAGGAAGCCGGGACGGCTGTCGTCGATATCTATGGCCAGAACGACCACGTATTCCTTCTCCATCTCCAAAACCACCTCATCTACCTGGATGCGTTCCTGGACGCCGATTCTCTGAGAGAACAGGTTTCGGCGGCCGCCCGCCAGCTGAAGTCCCTCCTCCTTCAGAAGCAAGAGCTTGAGTCCAAGAGCCGGGAGCGGGACCAGAGACTTGATTTCCTGGCCTACCAGGTCAGGGAGATAGAGGGGGCCGGGCTCAGGCCGGGCGAGGAAGAAGGACTTATCCAGAATCGGGAGATCCTGAAAAATGCGGGCAAGATCGCCGGGCTCATTGACCATGCGCTGGACCTGAGCTACGCCCAGGAAGAGTCCATCCTCCCTCTTCTGTCCAAGCTGAAGAACGTCTTGAAAGAGCTCGTTCCGTATGATCCTTCCCTCGCATCCTCCGGCCAATTGGTCGAGGAGTTCTCGATCGCCGTGCGCGAGCTCGCGCACGGACTCATGAAGTTCAAGGAAGGGAACACCGGGACGCCCGATGACATCGAGATGATCGAGGAAAGGCTCCATATCATCGATAAGCTCAAACGAAAATACGGAGGGGGGATCCCTGAGGTCCTTGCCTATCTTGAAGGGATCAAAGCCGAAGAAAAGGCCTTGGCCTCGGGACAAGAAAGGCTGGAGGGGCTGGCTGAGGAGATCGGGAAGAAATTCAAAGATTACGTCGCGAAGGCGGGGAAACTCACGGCCCTCCGCGTCAGCGGGGCCAATAAGCTGGCCGCAATCATGGAAAAAGAGATTGCCATCCTGGGGATGAGCAAGGCCGCCTTTAAAGTCGAGGTCCGGACGACCGCTCCAGGGCTGGAGAATCCAGCCACTATTCAGGAGGGCGGAACGGACGAAGTGGAGTTCCTCATTTCGCCGAATCCCGGCGAGGAGCTCCGGCCCCTTCGGAAGATCGCCTCGGGAGGCGAATTGTCCCGAGTCATGCTGGCCTTAAAATCCATCGGTAGAGAGGCAGAGACCTCAAGGACGCTCATCTTCGATGAAATCGATTCCGGCATAGGGGGTGGAACGGCGGTTTTTATTGCCGAGAAACTCGGGTCCCTGTCCCAGAAACACCAAGTCATCTGCATCACCCACCTTCCTCAGATTGCCGCGGCCGCCGCCCACCAATTTCGGATCGATAAAAGGTTCGGGAAAGAAAGGACCTACACATCCGTCAGGAAGCTACAGGCCGAGGAACGGGTCGAGGAGATCGCCCGTCTCATCTCGGGGGCCAAGATCAGCAAAGCTTCTCTTCAGACCGCCAGGGAAATGCTGGCGGGTGTTCTGGCCGGGGAAAAAACGGCTCGGTCGAGGTCGGTCTCTTGACCTGGACCAGGAGGTGACCATGAATAGGGAAGAACAAGCCGAAGCTACCTTTAGAAAGGGATTTAACTGTTCACAGGCGGTCCTCGCCGCCTTCCGCGATGAATTCGGAATCCCCCGGAAGACCGCCCTCCGCATCTCCCAAGGATTCGGCGGGGGCATGGCCAGAATGGCCGAAACGTGCGGCGCCCTGACCGGCGCGTTCATGGTCATCGGGTTGAAGCATGGAAAAACGCGGGCAAAAGATGACGCCGCCAAAGAGAAGACGTACGCCCTCTGCCTTGAACTCGCCCGGCGTTTCCGAGCCCGGCACGGCGCCCTCCGCTGCAGGGACCTTCTGGGCTGCGACATCGGAACGCCGGAAGGAGCGAAGATCGCGCGGGACCAAAAGCTTCATGACGACCTCTGCCCTCAACTCGTCGTCTCGGCCGTTGAAATTGTGGAAGACCTGCTCAGAGCTTAATCCCCCCGTTATTTCCATTGGTGTATAATGTTCTGTCCAAGGCCCGGGAATATGTCCGCAAACCTCGAAGGATGCCGTTTTTTCATCAAAACTTTTGGCTGCCAGATGAACGAGAACGATTCCGAGCACGTCGCCGGTCTCCTGGTCCGGGCGGGCGCCACAAAAGCCCTCTCGGCCGAAGAAAGCGATATCATCCTCGTCAATACCTGTGCAGTGAGAAAGAAATCGGAGGAAAAAATAGATTCTTTTCTCGGCCGCCTCTCCCCTCTCAAAAAGGATCGGAACAAGGTCATCGGCGTCCTGGGCTGCGTTGCTCAGATCCGCCGAGGGGCCTTGTTCGAGAAAAGACCCGATATCGACGTCATCATCGGCCCCGATCATTATCATGAACTCCCCTCGCTTCTCTCACAAAAGCGGGAGCGAAAGCTCCTCCTGACAAGCTGGAGCCGTGCTTGGCACGAGATTGGGTCCGCCGAAACCCTGAGGGAAAGCCGCGTCAGCGCCTACGTGCCTATCATGGAAGGATGCGACAATTTTTGTGCCTACTGCGTTGTTCCCTTCAGCCGGGGTCGAGAAAAGTGCCGGCCGATGCGAAACGTTTGGGCCGAGGTCCTGGACCTCGCCAAGGGCGGATACAAGGAGATCCAGCTTCTGGGTCAGAACGTGAATTCCTATCAGGACCCCGAGACAGGGGCGAATTTCGCCGGACTCCTGAGGATGGTGAGCCGGGTTGAAGGCATCGAATGGATTCGGTTCATCACCTCCCATCCCAAAGATCTTTCTCCGGAGATCGTCCGGACCATGGCCGACCATCCGAATATCTGCCGGCAGCTCCACCTCCCCCTTCAATCCGGCTCAACGGCCGTGCTGGCGAGGATGAACAGGGGCTATACCAGGGAGGAATACCTGGAAAAAGTCGCCCTGCTCAAGGACCTGATGCCGGATATCGCGTTGAGCACGGACATCATCGTGGGCTTTCCGGGAGAAACGGAAAGCGATTTCGAAGAAACCCTCGATATCCTGAAAAAAATAGAATTCGCCAATATCTTTTCTTTTCGTTATTCACCCCGCCCCCAAACCGCCGCCTCCGGAATCGAGGACGACGTCCCTTTGGTTGTCAAAAGAAAAAGGTTGATCATCCTCCAAAATCTTCAGAAAGACATCCAGCTCACCAGAAACGGGAGGCTCATCGGAAAGACGTCCAAGGTTCTCTGCGATGGGGAAAGTAAGGAAGGCGCCGGCCGGTACTCTGGAAGGACCGAAGGATTCCAGGTCGTCAATTTCAGCTCCCCTCGGGATGTCCGGAACAGCTTCGTCGAGGTCCTTATCAGCGGATACGGACCCTACAGTCTTCATGGAGAGACGCTAAACAGGCTGGACGAGTGAGGAAAACACAGGGTCTTTTACTCTCGCCAGATTCAGACCAGCCGCCCGCCTGGCCTTGATCGCCAGGCGTGGGTGGTTTTTCCGACTCACATTCAATCGTCGGTACGAAGTCTTTTTGATCTCGTTGCACTTCTTCCCGGATTTGGGTATAATCTTTTGTCTTTCCGTTTCCCAAAGGGAATAAGACTGCAGGCATGAAAGTCAACGTCTGGAACACGATCCTCCAGCTCAGCAAAGAGCGCGGGGTCGAGCCTCGCATCATCATCCAGGCCATCGAGGAATCGCTCCGGGTGGCCTCGGCCAAGTTTTTCCTCCATGGGGAAGACATTCAGGTCCTTTTTCGTCCGGAGAAGGGCGAGCTGAGGGTTTATGTCATCAAGAAAGCCGTTCCTCAGCCGACGAATCCGGCCCGTGAGATCTCCCTTGAAGAAGCCCGCGGGATCCAGCCGGGGGCCAATCCCGGGGACGAAATCGAGGTTGACCTGCCAGCGGATACCCTCGGTCGCATTTCCGCCCAGGCCGCCAAGCAGGTCATTTTCCAGAAAGTCCGGGACGCCGAGCAGGAGAAGGTTTATGGCCAGTTTGCACCGCGCCTGGGGGAGATCATCACGGGTGTCGTCCGTCGTTTTGAGAACAGCGTGATCATCCTGGAAGTCAACAAGACCGACGTCATATTCCCCCTGCGCGAGAAGCTCTTCAATGAGGAGTTTCAAAGGGGCGACAGCGTCAAAGCGGTCATCATCCAAGTCCTCAAGGGATTTCAGGGGCCCCAGATCATCGTTTCACGGGCCCACTCTCAATTCTTGGCCAAGCTTCTCGAGCTCGAGATCCCGGAGATCGCCAACGGGACCATCGAGATCAAGGATATTGTCAGACAGCCGGGCGAGAGGGCCAAGGTCGCCGTGGAGAGCAAGGAGAAGGATATTGACCCCGTCGGAGCCTGTATCGGAATCAAAGGAAACCGGATCCTGGCGGTCTCCAAAGAACTCGCCGGCGAGAAGATCGACATCATCGAGTGGAACCCAAGCCCGATCCTGTACGCCAAGGCGGCCCTCAGTCCGGCCAAAGTGGAAAGCGTCCTCGTCCAAGATAAGGTCGATAAAGTCCTTCAAGCCTCTGTCGCCAGGGACCAGCTGTCCTTAGCCATCGGCAAGAAAGGGATTAACGTCAAGCTTGCATCGCGGCTTGTGGGCTGGAAAATCTCAATTCAAGAAGAACAACGGACATGAACAACCCAACAACGAAAAAACCAACCGTTAAAAAGGCTGCGAAACCGGCCGCCGAAAGCGCTCCGAAGCCCAAGCCCAAGCTCCTCCTGCGGGAAGGAATGACGATTAAGGACGTCTCCGAAAAAACGAAGATCAGGCTCAAGGACCTCCTTGATAAACTCGAGGAGAAAGGATTCGCGCTCGCGGCCAATGACCTCGTCGATGACGTCCATGCGGCGCCTCTCGCGGCCCTGACCGGTTTCGATGTGGAGTGCGTCTCGCTCGAGCGGGAAATGAAGCTCCGGGCCGAGAGTCAGGCCTCGGAAATGGTCGCCCGGCCCCCCATCGTGACCATCATGGGCCACGTCGATCACGGTAAGACGACTCTTCTCGACGCCATCCGCTCTTCCCGGCTCGTTGATAAGGAGTCCGGGGGGATCACTCAGCACATCGGAGCCTATCGGGTCATATATAAGAACCGCCCCGTCACGTTCATCGACACCCCAGGCCACCAGGCATTCACCCAGCTCAGGGCCCGGGGAGCCAAGCTCACCGATATCGTCATCTTGGTCGTGGCCGCCGACGACGGCGTCATGCCCCAGACAAAGGAGGCCATCGATCATGCCAAGGCCGCGGGCGTCCCCATTATCGTGGCCATCAACAAGATCGATAGGCCCGAGGCCAATCCGGAGCGGGTTAAGCAGCAATTGTCAAAGGAAAGCCTGCTTGTGGAGGAGTGGGGAGGCAAGACTGTCAGCGTGGAGATCTCCGCCAAGGACAAAAAGAATATCGACGACCTGCTCGAGATGATCCTGCTCCTGGCCGAAGTCACAGAGATCAAGGCCAACCCCAAGGGCCCCGCCCAGGGCGTCGTCCTCGAAGCCCGGTTGGATTCTCAAAAAGGGCCCCTGGCGACCGTCATCATCCAGCAAGGAACGCTCGGCCACGGCGAAGCGTTCATCTCGGGGACGGTCACCGGAAAGGTCCGGGCCCTGTTTGACGACGCCGGGAAGCCCATCAAGAGCGCGGGGCCTTCCTTGCCGGTCGAGGTTCTCGGCTTTTCTGAGGTTCCCGCGGCCGGGAACTCCTTCCAGGTCGTGGACGATACAGAAACGGCCAGGCTGATCGCCCAATACCGCTTATCTAAGATCAAAAAAGAGGAGCCGGTCCGGCCCGAGCACGTCACCCTGGACGAGCTCTTCAAAAAGATCGAGGAGGGACAAGTCAAGGAGCTGTCCATCGTCCTCAAGGCCGATGTCCAGGGCAGCGTCGAGGTCCTTACGGA
>Ga0136653_10001000_pt1 | contig 15220 bp, 14 predicted proteins | sample LakKivw275mmetaG_FD_94866 | JGI IMG/M metagenome (GOLD analysis project Ga0136653, IMG submission 94866) | Anoxic lake water microbial communities from Lake Kivu, Rwanda to study Microbial Dark Matter (Phase II) - Lake Kivu water 275m metaG... | ecosystem: Environmental > Aquatic > Freshwater >...
CTCTGATCCCTGGTGATGTTCTTGATGAAATCATCAGTTTCAATCCTTGTTTTGAGGGACGGGGGGGTAAAGACAGGTTATCAAGGTTAATCCTTATAAATCAGATTCAGTTACAGTTCCAGTTGGAAAGCCTGTATTTACCGGATTATTCATGGAAATAATGGAATTTCATGGGATTTCAGGTTCCCAGAACACCTGAAAACACTCTATAAACGTTGAAAAGATCAGATTAAGATTTAAAAAAACGATAAATCCGGCTCAGGGAACGCAGAGATTGCGATAGGTGCAGTCTTCGCACTTCCTTTTTGATCTTTTTGCAGAAGGAAACTGGGACAGGCTGATGATCCGGAAGATTTCGTCAAGTATTTTCACAGCCTGGTCTTTGACAGGCTGAGTGATCCAGATCTGCTGCAAATGGTTTTTGCTGCGCACATAGACAATGAAGGCCCGGTCCACCTGCTTAGAGAAGTGTTCTTCGATGAGCAGGGCGTAAAGAGTTTGCTGGATTTTGAGTGTGTTATACACACGATTTTCCCAGAAGGCATATTTATAATCCAGAGGTGCAGCGGATCCATCGGCCAGAAATAGGACTTCATCAATTCTACCAACCAGTTTTAAACTTTCGGAGCTCAGGTATACGTCCAGCAGTTTATCCACTGCGCCGATACGGCTGCGCAGGTAATCCTTGTTTTGAACCAGCTTCAGGTTGTGAAGATCCCTGCCTTTGTTCACCAGCTTGCGGCGATGCTCATGCTGTCCGATCTTCAGAACATTCATGAAGTAGATGAACCTGGGACAGAACAGGTATTCGATCACTTCGGAGGGTGTAATAAACTGGAAATCCATATTATATCAACAGTGCTTTGAGCTCATCGGTGATCAGGTTTTTATCAAAAGCCTGGCCCAGTAATTCGCATTGATCAAAATCCTCTCTGCACATGGGAAAGATATACACACGATCCTGATCGGGATTAATGATATCCTCGATCTGGCAACGCAGTTCCTTGCGTCTGGTCTTGTTCATTTCCCCCAGAAACACAGAATATTGAACCCGGTAGATACCGGCTTGTTCACAGAATCTGGATACACGGTTGCGGATTTTATCCTTCTGAATGTCATACAAAACCCAGGTAAGCATCACACCTCCTGTTCTGGAAATGAATCATCGCCAGCAAGAAAATTTCCCAGTTTGATTTGCAGCGAGGAATCCAAATAATCGGCTCTTTTGGCGATCAGATAGTTGGCATAGGCATGGGCATCGGTCTGGATACAATCGATCAGTTTTCGATTCTTGTTATGATAACGGACAATTGAATCGAAGTGCTCAAGCACCAGCGGAGCCAGAAATTTTTTGCCTGCAGTGGAAAGCAACACACCGTTGTGTAGTGGTTGAATATACTCTGGCAGGAACTTATGACGAGAAAACAGGTAGAATACCGGTTCATCAACAAAATGACGGTAAGGCTCAATGAAATCGAACACAAAAGACTTCTTGTTATAGTTGTCTGTGTGGAGCAATCCGATATAGGGATCCAATCCGGCTATTATCAAAGCCCGTTCCACTTTTGAATACAATATGCCATAACCATAATTCAGCATAGCGTTGAAAGCATCACGGGCAGGATGGGAGCTACGCCCTTCAAAAGCATGAGCACTGGGGATCAATTTGCTGAGAAGAGAAAAATATAGTTTTGAGGCAGAACCCTCCCATCCCATGAAAGAACCTCCCAAATCGCTCAGAGAGCCTTCCCCAGCAATCACAGCCCGGGCATATTCCCGCATCTGAACAAGCTGATGGTGATATTCTTCCCGCACATAGTCTCGTTTGGAGATCAGCAGTTTGAGAAACCGATATTGATGCATGATCTTGAGGGATATCCAGTTCTTGATGAAGATCAAACCAATCTCATCGGTGAGGGTTTCCAGTTGCCGGCGACGGATCAACACTGTGCTGCCGATCCGGGGAAACCAGATTCGGGCATAGGGATAGCCATATTTATCCAGAAACACGATATCAATATTATGTTCAAGCGCCAACTGGATTGCATCGCTGGTGATTGTGGCTGCTGTGGAAATCACAATGGAGCTGATCTTTTGGGGAGTTAACCTGGTCTTGGAGTCATCAACACAAACCTCAAACATATTGTCCTTTTTCTTGAGGTATGAGCCGTAAGTATTGAGGTGAAGTTCCATTTTTTACAAGAATATCCCCTTTGTTGATCCTGTATCTCTGATAAATCCAGTTTCAATATTATAAAACTGAACTAAAGCTTCATTTTCAACTATATGAATCGGTTTATCGGATTCAACGAGTTTTGAAGGAACATCGATCATGTAAGGACTCATTCGCCGGATCAGGCTCTTCTTTGCAATCCTCTTCTGGAATTGATCATCGTATTCCTGTGCATCAATTGATTTGAACTTTCTCAATAACTCTGAGGCTTCATCATCAAGTTCAATGAAAAATGTCTGTGTGGGAAGGGAATCGTATAGCCTGAATGCATTCGGATTATCCCGATTGTCGTATAGCACTGCAGAAGCAAGATTCAGATGGGCCAAGTTTTTGATGATTACCTTCGAAGTGTCGGCTGAGCTGATGTTCTTCAGGTTCTGATAATAGGATTTACTGACCTGATATATATCTGTCTCAGGAATTTCTTCATTTACGGTTGACAGAGCCTCCAAGGTTGAATATACAAGAGTGTCGTCATAGATGTACTTCCAATATGGTTTTACTTCATCAGAGAGCTGGAATAAGAAAACCCTGGATATACTCTTTTTATCGTTGCGATTGCATCTTCCTGAAGCCTGAATGATGGAATCAAGAGGAGCCAGATCACGGTAGACCACATCCACGTCAATATCTACCCCTGCTTCCACTACCTGAGTTGATACTATTATCATTGCCTTGCCGGGAGATTTTCTGATCTTATCGATTCTTTCCAACCTATGCTTGGGAATTACATTCGAGGAAAGATAGATAATGGGAATTTGGATTTGCTGTTCTGAGAGCAAGTTATACAATGCAAGGGAACTTTTGATTGTATTAAGTATGATCAATCGTTTGAATTGAGGATTTTCATAGTGATCTGCAACGACGATAGATGCCAATTGCTGAATAGTTATTAGCATTCCCAGATATGATCGGTCAATTGATATCCTATCCAATTGTTTGAACCACTTTTCCTTGTTTCTGGCTAACTCAATGATGCAATCCTCATTTTCATCAAAGATAAGAGGGAGGGTGGCAGTGACCAGGAACAAATACGAACGAAGTTGTGTCACCAACTGGTTAAAAACAAACTTGATCAAAGGCCAGTAGCGATGTGGAATGTTCTGTACCTCATCCAGGATGATGATTGAATTCGCCAGTCGATGGAATCGCTTCAAATGACAATTATGTACAGTCAGGCAGGTGTTTAGCAATTGGGCGAAGGTTGTAATTATTAGTTCGCTATCCCATGTTTCTATCAGATACTCGGATTCACTGGATGAATACTCGGACAATCCAGTTTGATAATTGAGATCCGAGAGGTGATGATGGGCAAGAACAAGATCGGAGCTGAGAGATACATTGCTATGATTTAGTATATCCTCAAACACTTTTTGATTCTGGTCGATTATGGACATAAACGGAAGGCAATAGATGATCCTCTGAATTTTGGGTTTTAACTGCTTTAGTTTTAAAGCTGTCTTAATGGAGCTGATGGTCTTTCCAGTTCCGGTTGGCAAATTGATCGAATACAGATGTGAATCCCCGGTTAGTCCGATCGGCAATTCAGTATACGCCTGATTCCTGATTTGGTCAATTGCCGTTGGACGATCGATGAAGGACTGCTTATAATTATCAACATACTTACACTTCCAATGCACTGGATCATGGCACGTGTGATCGTGTTTAAAGATAGCAGAGAATTTGTCCGCCCAGATCAAAAGAGAAAACATGTAATCCAAAACAATCCAGCTTTCGTTCTTGATATCAAGGATAATTTTCCTATAGCTTTTTGTCAATGGTCGCCCTTTCAACTCGTCAATAAGCGCCAGGAACCTCTGATGGGTAAGTTCCACCTTCAATCCCAATGATGTAAAGATCTGATTCAGTTCACAATAGTCAGTGTATTCACTGATCTTGACTAAGTCTTGAGAGGCCAGGCAAGGTTGCATCATTTCCCGGAAGTCCTTCAGATCTGAATGGTGGGCTATAACACAGGCATAGGCAAAGAGAGAATTCCGAGTATTCTGATGCAATTCTTCTAGGCATACTGAGTATGCCCAGAGTGCAGATATTTCGCTATGTCGGTTTAGCTTTGAACGCGGCTCGTTTTGGACCAGATAGTTTTGAAAATACATCGAAGCTTTCCCCAAATCATGAAATAAAAGTATGACCTCAAGAAGATCTTTGTATTCTGGGAAGAGATTATTCTCATTGAATCTTTTCATTCCCAGTTCAAACACTTGAGTCAAATGATCCTTTAGTAATAGGTCAGGATGGGATAGAAGCTTATATGCCATGTATTATATCACCCAAGCGCTCAACCATATATGAAAGATCGTTCAATATTGCCTTAATTGCTGAGCCGTTTTGCTCGAACAGAATTTCCTCATATTTTATTACTTCACGGTTATTTTTCATAATAGCTGGGATGACAACTTTCTGAAGGTTTTGGGTGGGTGAATATATGATCTGGTCAACCGATGAAAAGGGGACCACAGTGTTGATTTCGATTTCTGACCCTGCAGGTATTTCGTGCAAGTTGAACTCGCCCAAGTATTCATATCCCGCTAAACAGCCACTGATCCCCAAAGATACAGTATATATAGATTGATGAGACGACAGCAACAGTTTTAGCTTCTGATACAGTGTTTCCTTTTCATGAGAGAAAAAAATCCTGTATCGGACATCCTTCAGAAACTCAACATTGGTTGGCTTGTGCTCTTTGAAATCATAAACCTGTTTCAGTGAACTTGAAGTTTTCAAGTAGTTTTGTGAGATCTTGGTCCTTTTCACCGGATTGATTAAACGAAGAGCAATAAAGCAGTTTCCATCGGAGAAGCATTCTGGATTTATTGAACGATCTATTCCCATTATTGCGCCAATGATACCTGCAAGAGCAGTTCTGGAGGGTAGGGAAAAACTCAGTGGTGACATATTGGTAAAGAATTTCCTGAACTGTGCGTAATCCCCGAACAGTTCAAAGCAAAGAGCTCTGGTCGGCATCATAATACCTCCTTGCCTCAATGAGATGTAACTATTTTTACCAGCCCAATAAACTTAGGTTCGGATCAATCTGTTGATTCATGATCTTGGGAGCAGAGTCTCCCATGTTATCAATCTTTTTCCTCAGGTCGGAGAGATCGAGCCGGAAATCGCGAATGCTTCTGATCTGCTCGTCAATAACAGATTTATCCAGCTTAATGAGCTTATCAAGTTCCCCAATAAACAGATTGCTGGATTGGTGTTCCAGCATCAGCAACAGCCTCGGGGTATGTTCCATCTTGGAGCGAGTGATGAGCTGTTTGGTTCCATTCCACAAGGCATCTTTTAGTTCCTCAATGTCATTGGTGGTTAATCTGGTGTGCCGGGCTGCATTCTCATTGATAATCCCATAGAATGCTATCAGCGAATAGGGAAGGATATACTCCTCTCTGAAGGTTTGCTGTTTTGCACCCGATTTAGCAGCAAATGCACCAGTACCCTTTATGTACTGGACTACCACCCTATGTAGTGAATGTCCCATCTTGAACTGAACAGGTCCGGTGAATGTGATTGACGATCCCTCAAGTGGTATCACCCCTCCGAACAATCTGACGTCAATACAAGAGTTTAGAACCTTTTCAGGATTATTCTCGTATGCCTTAGCTCTGTTCTTCCCGTCATTGAGTCCTTTTTGGGGATCATTATCAACAAAAGTCTGGCGTACAAAAATGTCTTTGCCGCCTTCTCCATTATATCCTTTGTAGTTATACAAGTAATCCCGGATCGTCCTTTTGAGGCGCACATCTGTTACAATATTGAGGCTCGATTCCTCATCGATGCGGGGTTTGTTCTCATCAGAAGGGTCTCCGTTGGGATTTCCGTTCTGAACGTCATAGAGAAAGAGTATCTCCGTTCTTCTAATCTCGAACATGGGTTCCTCCTATTAATTTTCTTCTTCTTTGATTTCGGACTTAAACACTTTATGTAAAGTCATCCCCAGCACGAAGAAATAACTGATCTCGTCATTGGATAACTTTTCCAGGCCACCTTTGACCATAAGGTTCGCAATATCATGCTCCAGTTCAGTATAGTAGTTTTTACCATATTGCTCAAGTTTCTCTATCACTTCGGTATAGATTCTTCGGACAATATCTTTATTAAGCTTTAGGCTATTAAGGCGTTTCCTGAACGGAGATGATCCCTTGTCAGAAAACTGGATGTTCAGGAGTCTCTGACAAAGAACTCCAAGCATGAATACGGATTGCTTAGCACTTGTGTCAAAGAAATCTTTGTGTTCCTCAAAGAATTCTGCGAATTTGCTGTTCATATGTACCTCCAGGCTGATTTCGGATTGGTTAGTGGAAATTATTCCCAAATAAGACATGAATTTTAAGATTAGGAAGGCTTTGCGAACCGACATCTCATAATAGAGCTCGTTGGCAAACTTTCGTTGGATGATACTCAGGATCCTTCTCAGGATAAATCTGTAGGAAACAGGTTTCTGAAGAAAAACGCAACGGACAATTTCCAGGAATGATTTGGAAAAGTCTCCATAAATTCTATCATTCAGGGGTATAAACTCTTTATAAATTTCAAATCTGAACTCTAGATCGGATATCCCACCCTTTATTAGTCCCGGCAGTTGTTTAAAGATTGAATGTCTTTCAGCTAGGTCTTTTGCATTAAAAACTGCCTGGAATTGGCTGGGAAAGATATTCTCCACTGTAATCAGTATCTTGAATTCTGCATTGTTAATTGAGTAAAACAACATAGTATAAGCTGCGTTATTTCTCATCTCTGCTAGGATATCGAAAATCTCTTTCGTTTCGGTTTCAAGAAGTTTTTTTCTTTCACCCAAAGTGAGTGATCCAATTCTTGTCTTTATTTGAAGAGACTTACCGGCATCACCTTCAAACTGGGAAACCATGATATCAATAATTGTATCTATAGCTTCAGTATCTTGTGCGGTAGTAACAACTTCTGGTATTAGAATATAAGTAAAACCACAGAATTTGAAGTTGAAATATTGGTCAATAATCGGTTTTAGCTTTTTGAGTTTGGCTGCGCATTGTGGACACACTGGGTAGTTCAGGTGAGCTTTATCCTTGTGAAATCCACCAGCAATTGGCGCAAACTCGGTTTTTGAAGTGTAAAAGTTATATACAGATACATAACCCCAAACTTCGCTACTTATTCTATAACACATAGAACAAACCTGGTCTCTGCCGGTGATCTTCCTTTTACTCAGTGTATAATAGTCTTCAAAGAAATTGGCTGCTGCCTCTGTTCTGACTAGCATATATTCAGGAGAGCGGCCTATGTGCATACCATCTATGGTAAATGTCAAGATATGCTTTGTCTTCGAATCTGCCGGGAAAAATCTCTCTATCTCGATAAATATACTCTTGGAATCGGACATAAAAAAATCATACAATGGCATTAACAAAGGATCAATGGAAGCATTGTGGCTAAGTATCCTTAGCATCTTAGCGTAATCTTTGCTTTCTAAGGAATAAGCACCATTGTTCTTTAGCCCGTTCTCAGAAACAAACAGGCAAGGAAATTTTGACACAGCGTTTGCAGATGGTCTGTTGAAGAAGTAATCGGTAAGATTTCGGGCAGAATCATATTCTTCTAGATTAGAACCTTTCAAGATAACATCTGCCTTATCCATTATAAAATTGAGGACAATTACCTTACATCCTGATATGGGTTTGATCTCCAGACCATATTCATTCTGATAACTATCAAGAAGTTCTGTCGGGATATGGTCAAATAATCCAAGCATCTTGTGGATCATTTATCCTCCTTCTTTCTAACCACTCCAAAACCTCTGGCACTTTGCTTTCCCAAACCCAGATAATCCGGAATGGCGAAATTCACAGTGAATTCTCCGGTGAAACAGTGCATGGGAATGCCGTGGAAGTTACGGCTGACGGGATTGAACCAGCCCTCCACGGACACTGAATCAAAGTCCGGGATGGTGTAATGGAACCCTTTGGATAGGGTGAGGAGATTACCTTTGAGGATGCGCCGGAGTTTCTGCTTTCTCTCATTGGTGTTCAGCATAAGGTATTCCCGGTGGTTGTTCTGGTTCAGAGCCATCCAGGGAGAAATGAACCGGTAGTCGTAAAATTCACTGCCCTGGCCGAAATCAGCCTCAATCAACCTGATCTGTTTCTCATTACTGGTAATGGTCTTCCCGCTGATGTCCAGTTCATCGATCTCGAAGAATACCTGTTTCATGATTTCAATACCTTCTCCGATGCCGATCAGGGCGGGTGACCCATTGATCACACGGTATTGGATTTGTGGTGTTTTGTAGGATAATACTTTACCGGGCAGATGGTTATGAAACAGATGCGAATCAGGGTATTTTTGGGCGAAATATCCCCGTAGCTTCGGAATCTCCGCAGCTTTCATTGCCAGGTCGGTAAATTCGACCACCATATAGCGGACTTTCATCATAAAAACCTCGCTCGCCAGGACAACCTTTGATTATTATGAGATTGGACTACATCTGCTCTCATGTTTCAAAGCAGTTTTCATTTAAAAAACATCAGGGTTTTCTGTCAATAGAAAATACCAGGAAAGCCTCAAAAACATCAAGCCCGCACTCAGCATATATCATCCACAAGTCCACAGGATGGAATTGGGTTACTTTTTTTGGACTGGTTTTTCTGCTATCCCCGGTATTTTCTTTGGGTAGTATAATTGTTATCTTGTAAGTAAACATCAATAAGGTTGCCTCTATCCATATTCCTATGCCAGTCATCAAGATACAGGGATCAAATGAGGGAAGAACCGAGGATATCAAAAACGTAACACCTTATATATATGGGGGGCTGGTTGGAAAAGTCTGGAATTCCGGGTTCGATATCAGGCAGCATGGGCCTGGCGTGGCGATCTTCAACGGGTGATATGATGTATCCCAGGCCGATGATATCAGAAAGATCAAGGCCGTGAACAATCCGTAACGCTGGATTCATCCGGTCGTATCGCCGGATTTATCCGGTGCAAAAAGCCCCGGTGGCTCACTCCGTAAGTCAAAATCAAAGGTTCCGTGTGGGGTGGGAAAATGCCGGCTGAAGCCAGCGAAACGACCGGCTGAAGAGGCTGTGAAAAAAGCCCGGAGGGCGAAACAACCATAGCCCAGGGTGAAGCGTAGCGGAACCCTGGGGTAGCGTGATCGATTTAGTGTTCAAGCCCTGGAAGGGCGGCACATATAATTGGTAAATAAGGCTTTGGGTTGGTGTGTCGCCCCTCCGGGGCTTTTTCCCTTGGGGGTAGTTCCTGAACCCAGGGTTACCACCCTAGGCTAAGTTGTTTCGCTCCTACGGAGCTTTTCAAGGGCTAATTCTGCCTTTTCGCAAGCTCTGAAGCCAGGGGTACCACCCTGGGCAAGTTGTTTCGCTCTTGCGGAGCTTTTCAAGGGCTACTTCGGTCTCTTTTTTACAAACTCTGGCTTTTTTCATAGCCTCTTCATCCGGTCGTATCGCCGGATTTATCCGGTGAAAACAGCCCCGGGGGCTCACTCCGAAAGTCAAAATCCAAGGTTCCGTGTAGGGTGGAAAAATGCCGGCTAAAGCCAGCGAAACGACCGGCTGAAGCCTGTGTTACCGTATGCAGTCCAGTTCTGGGATATGGAAAAACACAAAAACATATGGAAAAACACAAAAACACAGGACGCAGGATTATGCTTGACGAAACCCCGCCCATGATAAAGATAGCTCAAATGGGAAAGAGCAAAAACAACAGCAAATTCTGGCTGGCGATGAAGTATCTGAACGGACGAAGCGCCGGCTTGATCAGCCGCACCCACTATCTCACGGTGGCGGGGATCCTGCTGGGCGTTACCGCCCTGATCTGTGTGAGCAGTGTGATGAACGGTTTTCGGGACGACATCCGCAGCCGCATCGTTGGCACTTTGTCCGAGATCCGGATCAGCCAAAAGGGTGGCGGAGCGCTGGAGGACCACACCGAACTGCTTGCCACGCTCAAAGCCGGGAAGTTCATGGCATCCCCGGTGATCCGCAACGAGCTGCTGCTCAAGCGTGGCACCATGGTGGTGCCAACCGTCAATTTCGGGATCGATCCCGCCCTCCACAGCCAGGTGAGCACTGCCCTGAAACCTCGGGGCAGCGAAACTTCAGATCAAAATCAGGGCTTGGTGGCGGGTAGCATCCTTTCCGACGACTTTGCCCAGGGAGGCATCGCCTTGGGTGCTGGTTTGGCAGGACGCCTGAATGTGGCGCTGGGGGACGAGGTGCAATTGCTTTCCCCACTGTTCGATGTTCCCACCGCCTTTGGCTTGCTGCCGCGGGTGCGTTCTCTGCGCGTGGTGGCGATCTTTTCCGCCGGCATGCCGGAATATGATGAAGCCTACAGCTATCTGCCCCTGGAGCAGGCCCGCTTCTTCAGCGGCTATGGTGATGAGGTGGATTATGTGGAGGTGAAGACCCCCAGTTTCGACCGCAGCGAACACTATGCCCGGCGTTTGCGGTCGGAATTGGCGGATTATACCGTGGAGGACTGGAGCAGCTATGATTCCAGCCTCTATGGCGCCATCCGCTTCGAGAAATACATGATGTTCGTGATCATGCTCTTCATGTATATCATTGCCTCGTTCAACCTCACCGGCAACATGCTGAAGGCGATCGTGCAAAAGAAGCGGGAACTGGGACTGCTGAAGGCGATCGGCTACCGCGAGACCGAGCTGCGAGACCTTTTCCTGATCCAATCGCTGCTGCTGTCCAGCCTGGGTATTGCGGGCGGCTTGGTGTTGGCTTCGGTGCTGCTGATCGTGCAGCAGAAACTTGGCTTGCTCTCCATGAATCTGGGCGCCGAAAGCATGCCGCTGCCGGTGAAGATCATGGGACAGGATTATCTGCTGGTGGTGGCGGTCTCCTATCTGATCACCATTCTCAGCGTGATCCTGCCGGTGCAACGGCTCAAACGCATCAATGCGGTGGAACTCATTCGCCAGACAGCATAAATTACCAGGGAGAATCCAATGGATAAACAAGAAACCTATCGCCTTGCCATCGAGAACGAACTGCGTTCCCAGAAGCTCTATCAGGCTCTGGGAGCCAGCTTCACCCGTGCCGAATTCCGGACTGTATTCACTGAATTGGTAATGCTGGAAAAGAACCACGAGGAAAAAGTGCGGGCAGCCTGCGCCCGGGAATTTCCCGGTGTGGCAATGCAGATCGATCCCGGGCTGAAGGCCGATCTGAAGGATATGGATCTGAAAGATCCGGTTCAGGTGCTGGAATTTGCCATCAGCCGGGAGGAAATGGCGCAGAAGCTGTATCGGGAACTGGCGGCACAGAGCAGCGAGCCGGAGCTGAAGGAATTGCTACTGCGCTTCGCCAACGAGGAAAATGAGCACAAAAATCTGCTGCTCACCGAGATCCAGAGGATGCAGGGAGCGCTGCAGTGGTATGATCCCAGTGAACTCAACGGTTTGATGGAAGATTAAGCTGCCATGGGCGAGGAAGCCAGCTTGCCGGGCGGTTTGGACGCTGATTTCAGCATATTGCAGAGCGGGTTGTTCCGGCCTCAGGACCTGCGGATATGCCTGCGCGAGGGCAAGCGCAGCTATCCGCCCCAGTTGCGGCGCCTGATCCGCACAGCCTGGCAGGAAGCGCGGCTGAATCCACTGCTGCAGCTCTACAACGGCAGGGTGGCCAGCTTGCTGGCGTTCATGGAGGAGGGCGTTTCCCTCCGGGTGGAGGTTCAGGAGACCGATTACCGCTCCTTCTATGGCACCAATATCTGCCATTTTGCCCGGATCGCCAATCCCGCCCTGTGTGCCAATGCGCTTGCCGTCTGCGCCGTGGTGGAGACCAGCGATGGCTGCATCCTGATCGGCCAGCGCAGCGGGAAAGTTGCCGAAGGCGCCGGGGAGTGGCATGTTCCGGGCGGTAACCTCGAACTGGGCAGAGACCGCGGGAGGCTGGAGCCCTATTTCAAGCTGTATGGACTGACCGGCCAGCCTGGGGCAGAGCTGAATCCCGTGGTGCAGATGAGCCTGGAACTGAGCGAAGAGGCAGGCATTGGAATGGAGGACATCCGGCAGGCGCTCTGCCTGGGCTTGGGACAAAACCTGCACAACGGTAAACCGGAATTCCTCTGCTGGTTCCAGCTGAAACCGGACAGCCGGGAACTGATAACCAGATTCAGAGCCGCTCCGGACCGGGAGGAGCATGCCAGACTGCTCTGCCTGCCCAGCGAGGAGATCGGCAATTTCGACGCCTGCTATCCGGTAACGCCCATCGGCAAGGCGGCGCTGTATCAATTTCTCTACTTTTCCGAGGTTCTCTCCGCCGGAGGTGTCCGCTGAACAGAAGGAAGGATCAAGCCAATTTCCTGGACGAGGCGGAACTCAGCGCCCGGAAAGTGCCGCTGGCGGAAAAGCTGCGCCCCCGCCGCCTGGAGGAAATGCGCGGGCAGGACAAGCTGGTGGCGCCAAATTCGCTGTTGCAGCAGATGATCAGCAGCGGGGAATTTCATTCCTTCATCATGTGGGGACCGCCCGGCACCGGCAAGACCACTATCGCCCGCATCATCGAAGGTGCCACCGATCAGCGCTTTGTGCATTTCAGCGCTGTGCTGTCCGGCATCAACGATGTGAAGGGGGTGATGAAGGATGCCGATTTTGCCCATCGCCACCAGAACCAGCGGACTCTGCTCTTCATCGATGAGATCCATCGCTTCAACAAAGCCCAGCAGGACGCCTTTCTACCCTATGTGGAATCCGGGGCAGTGATCCTGATCGGTGCCACCACGGAGAATCCCTCCTTCGAGGTGATCCCCGCCCTGCTCTCCCGCTGCCACGTGTTCGTGCTGGAGATGCTTTCCGAACAGGACTTGCAGAATATCATCGCCAAAGAGTGCTCCGAACTGGGTCTGGAACCTGATGAAGCAGTGATCGGTTGGCTGGCGCAGCAAAGCGGAGGCGATGCCCGGCGGGCTTTGAACCAACTGGAACTGCTGGAGCCCTACCTGACCGAGAATCCACATCCCGGGATCAAAGAACTGGCCGCCGTGCTGGAAAAAAAGACCATGTTCTATGACAAGGACCGGGAGGAACATTACAACCTGATCTCGGCTTTGCACAAGTCCCTGCGCGGTTCCGATCCCCAGGCCGGCTTGTATTGGCTGGCGCGGATGCTGGAAGCCGGTGAAGACCCCCGCTACATAGTGCGCCGGCTGATCCGCTTCGCTTCTGAGGATGTGGGCCTGGCCGATCCCAATGCGCTGGTGCAGGCGATCGCCGTCAAGGAGGCGCTGCTCTTTATCGGTATGCCGGAAGCCAGCAACGCCCTGGCCCAACTGGTGGTCTATCTGGCCACCGCTCCCAAGAGCAACGCACTTTACACCGCCTATGACGCTGCCGCTGCCGACGCCCGCCAGACCAGCCACTACGGGGTTCCCCTGCATATCCGCAATGCACCCACCCGGCTGATGAAAGACCTTGACTATGGCAAGGACTATAAATATGACCATGAATATGAATATAACTACTATTACCAGAAATACTTCCCGGATAAGATGAAGGAACAGGTCTATTACAAACCGGGGAACTTCGGCTTTGAAAAGGAGATTGCCAAACGGATCGCGTGGTGGGAGAAGATGAAGAAGAGTGATTAGTGATTAGTGATTAGTGATTAGTGCTGCGCAGAATTATGAGTGAGTGGTGAGTGGTGAGTAGTTAGTGGTTAGTGGTTAGTGGTTAGTGGTTAGTGCTGCGCCAAGTGTTGGGTCTGGGGGCAAAGATTCTGAACCAGGCGCAGCATTCACCATTCACCATTCACAACTCACCACTTACTGCTTACTACTAACCCATCAATCCAGCGCAGCACTAATCACTAATCACTGGTCACTAATCACTAAGCAAACATTTCCCTTGACACTCAGCAACCCCCTGTTTTTCTGGATTAATCTGAATAAAGACAAGAGGTAAGCAGCATGGAACTCAGACTTCAGCCGCTCCACTTTCCATCCGATGCCAACATCATCCTGGGGCAGAGCCACTTTATCAAGACCGTGGAAGACCTCTATGAGGTGATGGTCAACAGTGTTCCGGGCGTCAAATTCGGGCTTGCCTTTTGCGAGGCGTCCGGCCCCTGCCTGATCCGCAAGGAGGGCACAGACAGCGAACTGATCGGGATAGCCGCGGATAACATGAACCTGCTGGCAGCGGGGCACAGCTTTCTGATCATCATGCACGGCGCTTTCCCAATCAATGTCCTGAACGCGGTGAAGAACTGCCGGGAGGTGGTGAATGTCTTCTGTGCCACCGCCAATCCGGTGCAGGTGATCCTTGCCTGCAGCGAACAGGGCAATGGCATCCTGGGGGTGATCGACGGCTCCTCGCCCAAGGGAATTGAACTGGACACGGACATCGCCCACCGCAAGAAATTCCTGCGGGACATCGGATACAAACGCTGAATGAAGTATCGCTGTTTTATCGCCCTGGAGGCTCCCGACCCGGTGCGCGCCAGCCTGAGCGCTCGGCTGAACGAACTGAAACGCAATCCCGGCGTGAACTGGGTGAAGCCAGAAAATCTGCATCTGACCCTGCTGTTTTTGGGGGACATCGATGTGATGGAACTCTCAGAGCTGGAAGGAGCCATCGCTTCCGTCTGTGCCAATTGTGAGGCCTTCGAGCTGCAAATGCTGGGCTTGGAGCTGTTTCCGGCCAAGGCGCCCCGCTTGATCTGGGCAGACCTGCGCAGCCAGGACGATGCCATCTTTCAGCTGCACAAGTGCCTGCTCTCCGCCATCCGTGGGCTGGGCTACGCGCCCGATGCCAAGCCTCTGAAGCTGCACATCACCCTGGGCAGGATCAAATCCGCCCTGCCGGTTTGGCTGGAACAAAGCATCATGCAAAGCCGGATCGAAAGCGGCGTCCATGCCTATGACCGCATCAGCTTCTACCGCAGCGTTCTGAAGCCGGAGGCACCCACCTATCATCTGATCAAACATTATGACTTAAACTAAAGGAAGTTAACATGC